>Ga0116231_10000156_pt1 | contig 91852 bp, 59 predicted proteins | sample S1TSphgellanicum_2_FD_89695 | JGI IMG/M metagenome (GOLD analysis project Ga0116231, IMG submission 89695) | Host-associated microbial communities from peat moss isolated from Minnesota, USA - S1T2_Fd - Sphagnum magellanicum MG | ecosystem: Host-associated > Plants > Peat moss > Unclassified...
AAAAATTAGAAAAAAAAAAAAAAAAAAAACCCTGGTTCTGACTTCTGACTCCTGGTCCGTAATTTAAAAGTTTGTTTGTCTGTTTTTTTTTTTTAAATTTTAAATTTAAAATTGTTTTTTGTTTTTTGGTATTTTCTTTAAGGGAAAAAAATAAACGTTGGTGAAATTTCCTGCCCGTGGGAGCTGACAGTAAGTCTGGAGCGACCTGGGTCAGTCAGTCGGTCAGTAGCTCAGTCGCCCGGGCGGGGAGGGGGCAGGCCATTCCAGCTGTGGCTCTGCTGAGCATTTCGCTCACTCGCTCGCTCGCTCCAAGAAACTGCGCATTTGTTTTTGTTTTGGTTTTCTGCTGCAGTGGGAGCTTCACTGCAGCATTCCAGGAGAGAAACACAAACTAGTTGTTGTTGTTGCCGTTGCTGTAGCAGGAAGGAAGGAAGGAAGGAAGAAAACAACCTGTCGCAATACTACAGCACCAGCTGCAGACCGACGCGGCAGTCTTTCAAAAGCAAAAAAACAACAATTTCCCTGTTTTCTCTTGCAACGCGGGGGAGTTGAAGCAGCAGCAGCAGCAGCTCTGATACTTACTATATTCTTGCATGGAGCTGCAGGAAGAGGACTAGGTGGTCATCATGCAAGGAACTGATGAGATTAGCCTGCAAGAAGCTGGGTGTAGAGCTTGCGGGGATGGATCAGCTGCAGGTGCCGCTGGCTGTGCGGTGGGAGAGGAAGTTATAGTGATTGAGAGAAAAGCTGTAGCTCCTCGTGGTCTTTGTTTCTTCTTATATGTGGACATCGTCGGCATTGGCTATGCGGAAGAGGTGGTTTGAGTACGGGAAGTATAAGGAGTAAGCAAGCGCTGGCATCTAGTGCTGATCAGTCTTTAAGAGCTTGGTCCTGCAGTTGTAAGCTGTTGGAACTGCTGGTTACACTCAGTTGCTGCTGCTGCTGTTTCTGAAGTTCTTTGCAGGGGTGGGTTTCTGCCTCCTTCCTTGCAGCTCTTCTTCTTCTGCATGGCAGTCGGTTTCTTGTTTTTTCTTCCGAAAAAAGTTTTTGAAATAGTCTGAAACGACCGTTTGTAGAGTCCCCCATCGTTTTTTTTTCTTTTCAAAACTAGTCTGCTTGCAACCAACGGCACTGAAGGAAAGAAGAAGCCAGCAGCAGCAGCTGATGTTCTTCATCTGAGAACAACGAAAGTGTTTAGTCGTTCTGCTGGAACAAGTGCTGCAGAGAGTGAGTTCAGTTCTAAAATGGGTCAAGAGGACTAGGGAAGTAGCTAGCCAGTTGAGGAAGGAAGAATGGAAGGCAGGAGCAGCAGCAGGCGAGCCCGAGAGATGCAGCTGCAGGTAGTTGCAGGGCAAATGCAGCAGCATCAGGAGCAGCAGCAATGGCAGCAACAACATCGCCGTGGCTACAGCATGAGCAGCAGTGCAAGAAGAGAGAAGGTGGATGAGGACCTTGCTTTGTTCCAAGACATGCGCAAGCGCGAGCACACCCATTACTTGCATCCCGACCCTAACGATGGTGAGACAGGCAGACCCACCCACAAACATTGTCTTGAACAATTTCTCATGAAGAAAAATTTTCGTGCATTGCAGGGGATTAAGGCACACTAATTTATTTTGCTTTCTTTTTTTGGTCCATGATTGTTGTTGCCGTGGCATAATGCAGCAGCAGCAGCAGCAGCAGCAAAGTTAGCAGGTTTTCTGGATCCTCCAGTTGCACCAACGGCAGCTCATCAAAGGAAGGGAGTGGGAGCAGACTTGCTCAACTCAGATGCTGACAAGAATGACTATGACTGGTAAGTGTTATCTGTGGTTTTCTGCTCTTCCTCCTCCTCCCCCTCCTCACCTGATCTGATCTTGACCCAACTACTGTGGCCCTGAAAGATGATTCGGGCCTGCAAAGGCTTCAAACATACAGTATATTCGGCAGCTGGCAATGTCCACGTTTGAGAGCTTGAATGAAATGCAGTTTCCATATTGCAACATATTTTGGATGAAGGGAAAAATTAGGAACTAAACTGCAAGAATGAAAAACCCATGTGGTTTTGGAACTCCTCATGCAGGCTGTTGACACCGCCAGGCACCCCACTTTTTCCATCACTAGACTTGGACTCACCAGCATACAGTGCCCTACAGCAAGGACTTCTCATCAATCGCTCGCTTGCTGCCATCAAGACCTCTCGGGTGGGTGGCTGGGTGGTTTACTTGCATGTTTGTTTCACTAGGAAGGAACCAGCTTAGGAAAAGAGTTTGTTGCTTTTCTTATGATCTTTTATTGTTGATCCCTTGCTTCAAAATGAAGATTTTGTTTTGGAGTGTGTAATTTGTGGGCATTTTGAACAAGTGGGTCCTCTGCAAAAGAAGACACTTGATAAATGTTTGGTGATGAACTGCTGCAGATAGCTAGCAACAATCGTGCTGATCCACCACCATCTTCCAAATTGGTACGGGGAAATCCAAGCCCGAGTCGAAGGCCCAGCACACCGTTGAATGGTCATAGCAACTCTGCAGTGCCACAAGGCCTGAGTCAAAATACTACTCACTCTGTGAGACCATCAACTCCAACAAGATCGTCATCAAATTCAGCAGCAAAGTATAACCCTGGACGCCCATCAACCCCAACTCGACAGTCCTCCTCCTCCATTACACCCACAGGAGGAAGGCTGCCTTCTACTACCACTAATTCGAACCGGCCCTCCACTCCAACAAATCGGCCTTCCACACCAACAGCAGCTGGCAGACCCTTGACACCCACTCTTCGTCGCTCAAGCTCGAGCTCCACTAGCACTCAACCTTTTAGCACAACAGCCACCCGTGGGAACCCATCTCCCACTAGAAGCACTGCAAGCTCAGTACCTGCAAGGGGGATGTCTCCTGTGAGGTCACAGTACAGGGGAAGCTCACCTGCAAGGGGGATCTCTCCTGTGAGGTCACAGTACCGGGGAAGCTCGCCTGCAAGGGGAACATCCCCTGCACCATCGATGGGGCGGGCATCATCATCACCAAGGGCGCATCCAATCATAATACCTGATGGCTTGCCATCAGATATTCCCCCAAATTTGCGTACTACATCTGATCGTCCATCTTCTGCTCATCGCAGACGCACTGGTTATGGGGTTGATGGTACAGGTGGTCAAATGCCAGATGGGCTTGATCACCACCACCCCTCACACCGGCCATCATCACCAAATTTGATCAGATGCTGTAGCTCAACTGGCCATGGACAAGATCGCTTGAGTGCTCAGTCAGGGCGAGTCTCATCGGATGATGATAGCAGCTATGAGGTCTCATCACACTCAGCAGTGTCAAGTAGAGGGCTTACACCAGAACACAGAGGAGGATATCGGCAGCAACAAACATCAGCTGGAAATGAAGACCGGCGAAACAGCTGCCCAAGCTTACAGTCCAAGCGGTCACCATCCCCACATCGAGATTCTTCACATTTTGGGCCCCCCTCAACCTCAAGAAGGGTTCCTGACTCTTCAGCAGCTTCACGCAATTTGGTATGAAATAATAGTGGGGGCTGAATCCAGAGGATTTTTCTGTATTTTCTTTGTGTTAGATTAGTATAGAGCTTTGTAAAAAATCTACTTATCTTGATTTTGCAACATTTTCGAATGTTAAGCTTTCAGTTTTCTTAATAGATGTAACTTGGAGAGTTAGTGGAGGATTCAGATTCTGTAATTGTTGTAAGATCAGCAGGGGCTTGTGCAGGGTTTGATTTTGGATTTTTGTGTTGTTGTGGGTCTTCAGGAGATTCAGAGAGCTTCAGCAGCAGCAGCAGCAGTGGGGGGATTCCGACCTCTGATGACAAAAAACTCAATTTCAGCATTCTACAGCAACCGGGCAAATTCATTACTCCGTAGTAGGCCTCTGACACCTGGGAGCACTGCAAGCTCAGAGCAGGGTGCAAGTGTTGCACCTGACAGTGAAGGGGATGAAGAACTGTCAAATGGCTGGGGACGGCTGGAGTTATCACTTGGGGGACGTGCAGCAGATATTCTTGTCCTTGATACGGAGGCTGCCAAGTTGACAAGCTGGGAGGAGAGTCTTCAATGTGATGGAGAGCTGAAGCTGCTGGAGTCAAGAATACATGGCGAGATTCATGAGGCTGACAGTTATGAAGCTCTTGGGCGAATAGAAGCTCTAGTAGAAGAGAGCTCTCCATATCTGAGGGAGTCTTCAAAGACCAGGAGTATTCATGATGAAGCTAAGCACAGTGAATGCACAGGAGGAGCAGCTACAGAAGGTTTTTACTTGGAGGAGGAGCTGGCACAGAAAGTTACAAATCTAGAACTGCATGAACAAGGAAGAGAGCAACCTGGGCAAAAACAGCAGAACGGACAGAACTTGCAAGCTAAAGAAGATAATGCTCTAGTGCTTGAATTCTGGGGCAATTCTGAATCAGAGTTGCACAATGGGTCCAACAGTGAGAGGAAGCAGATAAGACCTTCACTGATCAAAGGTGAGTCTTGTGTCCATGGCCATGAGGATGATGAGGTTGGAGTGAGAAAAGTGAGGGAGACACCTGCCAACCTTGAGAAGGATGTGGGAAGAAGTGTCCCAGACTTGAAGCACGTGAAGGAAAAGCTGGTGCTCCTACGGTGTGGTCCTAATGTGGTACCTGCCTTGCAACAAAGCCCAGAACAACACAACTCGGTTGATGAGGGACCTGGAAGAGTTGTTAAACAAGCCACCTCACCCTCATTTGTTGAGCTTCCTCTCCATGACCCATGTGTGACTCAGGGAAGAAGAAGTGATGACAAGAGCTTGGCAACAAAGGAAGTTGGAACAGGATCAAGTATGGAGGAGGCTGCAGAAAAAATGTGTGTGCACAGTGACCATGCTGATCACCCTGGTATGTATTGTAATCTTGGTTGTGAATGTAGCACAGTACATATATCTCCTGCTCCAAGATTGGAGTTTCAAAGTTCCACAAATGATGAGTCTGGTGGAAGTGAAGCGGTCAAGCTCAGACCCATGTGTAGGCAGGAGGTACAGAATGGGGTGGTGGTGGATATGGGGAGGCAGAAAAACATCTGGTATGTTTACCGGAACTCTGAAGACTATGGTAGCCCTAGCATGTCTGGTGCTGAAACAGAGCTTGAAGATCACTCTCCAAGAGGATTGAGTCCTGGGATGGTTGAAAAGCAAGTTCAGTTAGCAGCAGCTTCATGTCACAATATGAGTCCCACCACCACTGACATCACTCAAACACTTGAGCTCTTTGATCAGCCATGTCTAGTAGATGAGGCCACCTTGAATCATGAATGCCAGAGTGATCATTCTGTGAAGCTCCTCAATACTGGAGGTTTGATGAAGGAGATTCCTGGTGAATGTCAAAGAGAGCAGCTTCTACTCTCTTGGAAGCAGGAGAAGCCTGGAGAATCAGAAAAACGAGTGTTCCAGGAAGAAGAAGAAGAAGAAGAAGAAGAAGAGAGTGTGGAACCTGCCTGCTATTCTCAATCCAAGTCCCTGCAGATGAAGAAACCATGCATTGGGTTACATGACTCTTTTGTAGCACAGCTTCCTGATGAGAACAAGAAGACTGTTGTGACACTGGAACCTAATGAGTTCACTAGAGACAGATGCACAGATTTCAGACAACTGGATGATTCATTGTCTGACTGTGGTTCTAGACTCTGCGTGCAAGAAGAGGAGCTTGCACCTGGGAGTGGTACCATCAGATGTTCTGATTCCAAAGCTGACAACTTGTCATCCCTGTTTTCAAGTCAGGAATGCGGTAGTCCTAAAATGGAAAGAAGCACATTGACAGGCAATCCGAAGATGAAAGAAGGGAACCTACAAGGGGTAGCAACAAGGATTGGGATGGAGGATATTGTTAAGCAAGGTGATGGCAACTCAAGCTCATCATCATCCCAAGAGGTGGAACATGGAATTGATCCTGGTGAGGAGGAGTCTCTTCTCCAACCTGTCATGGTTAAGGCTCCAAGCGAGGGATTGGGTGAACCTGCTGAAAGAAGAATGATTGAGGAGACAGGTGGTGACTCCAAAGTCGAAACCACATTGAACAGTAGGTGGGATGGAATCGAGAGCCCTGCTGTGCATTGTTGTCGAGATCTGAAGCAACGACCTGATCATGATCCTCCAGTGGTTTTGGCACCCACTCCTGAAGGTGTGGATCATGCAAATCATGTATCTGATGTCACTGGGTCAGGGAAAAATGCAGAGCATGATCAAGCAGATGCACATAGTGACCACAAAGGATGGGAACAGAAGAGGGAGAATGAAGCAGCATTACCAGAGACAAAGATGGGAGAAGCTTGCAGTCTGACAGATGAGGTGCAAGACACTGAGTGCAGGCCTGTTGCGTGCTTAAACCAGGGTGTCCTTGAAATACCTGAATCCAATGGAAGCTGTGCAAGTTTGAAGCACCCAATTTCTTTGGATGCAAGCATATGGTCAGCTGTTGCTGGAACAAGGGATCAGGCAGATGCCTGGATGCCAGTTGAAGACCATAAGCAAGCTTTGTATTTGGATGCTTCGATTGCCCAGATGCCACCGAAGATGATCAGTCCAGTTGAATCAGAAGAGAGAGTCAGTGGAAGTGGTGGTGCAGCAGCACCAGTTAGGGGGGCAATTGGAGAAAGTGTTTCAAAGCTTGATGAGGTTGAGGAGGTAAAGCATGTGCATGGTCAAGCACTGAAGAAGCCTATGGGTTTGCTAGGTTCACATCATGTCAATGGCAATGCCCTTAAGCTTGTTGCAAAGCCTGTTGGGAAGGTGGATAGAAATTCACCACCTGCTGGAGATAAGCTTGAAAAGCCTGTTTGTGTGGGCGCAAAAGTATCATCTGATCATGGAAAGATCAAGCTTCTGAAGGAAGCGATAAGTTGTGATGCAGAAGAGGAAAACAAGCTGAGTCGTCCTTATGGGGAGAACAAGTCTGGATTTTGGAACCCTAAATTGAGTCCAACAAAAGCCCGTGTCTCTGATGTAAGTGACCTGCCTTCTCTCCCCATGGAACTGCTGCACAAACAAGGGGCTAGCATCAGACAGGCTGGGGATGTCACAAAGTCTTCTAGTCCAGGTTTTCATCAGCCGGCGTTAATGAAATATGGAAGCATGAGGTCAGCAAGTCAGGCAGCGGGGGCTCAGAGTCTAATCAAGCAGATCTCTTTGGAGGAGCGTGGTGGCTTAGATCACTTTGCCGACACTCTGGAAGAACCCAAGGCAAGTACAGTACCACAAATGACTGAGGACAACAACCTGAGCACTCTGAAGAATTCTGAGACCAAGAAACCAGCAGCGGGAGCCATCCTGATAAAGACAGTTTCAAAATCCAACAACCATGCCAGAAAGGGTAGTAAAACTCTTGCCAGCAAGGAGACTGCGGTTGTTGAGGTTAACAGGCTTGTCAGGCTTCCAACTGTGGACACTGGGAACCATGTAGATGGCAGTGTTCAACTGTCTGATGGGAAGAAGTTGACCCTTTCAGACTTGGCATTATCATCCCCAGTTAAAGAAGAGGTTGTTGAGAACTCTGAGTCTCTGGGTCCAATTGCACGGAAGCATTTATCTTCATTTAAGTTTGGGCGCAAGAAACCTTCAGCAGCAGCAGCAGCAGCAGAGCCAGAGAGAAAAGGCAACATCGTGAACACAAATTCAGAGGTTTCGAAAGATCATCACAACATGAAGCAACAAGTAGCATCTCTCTCCTCCACAAAGTTGCCTGGAAAATCCCAAACTCTGGGAGGAGCAAAAGCAGCAGTAGTGGGTGCTGCTGCTGCTCCAAATGGTCCACAGCTTAGCAAGCTGAATTCAGTGAGAGCAGGGTCTCCAATGCGTGCAGTCCAATCTGGAGACTCTCAGCCAGCTCAATTGGCACAAGGGAGCAACAACACAAATGGGAGGATGGCAGAGGAGCTGAACGGTCAGAGTAGATTCTCAAACATCACAGTGCGTCCTGGCTCAGTTTCACAACACTTTGAATGGGACCATAGTTCACTAGGTATTTTCTCCATTCGTAGAATGTGGTAGCTGGAAAGCGAAGTCCAGACAGCAGCTAGTAGATCCTGAATCGAAGACCAAAAAAAAATCGAAACACCCACCCGCCCACTTCTCCAAATTGATTCATAATCTGGTCCCCGACATCTGAGTTAGAGGAGATGAAAAGATCATTGCACTCAACATCATGTTTGCAGTGCCTGATCATCACTCTTCCATCTCAGATTTGTCATGCGAAGCTTTTTGGGGCTCTCCAAAGACAGTGTAAGCAGGACTTTTGAAGAGTGCACTAGTGTGATCCTTAACAAGAAGCCTTGGCAAACAGATTCATGAAATAGATGGGCAAATTTAGTGAGTATCGGAAGTAAGTGGGTAGTGTTTTTTTTTTCAAGGGGAAGTAAATTGACATTTGTGTTGTTTGGTGCAATTCTTTTATTTGTTTTGCAGAGGAGGTTAGCAGCAGCAGCAGCAGCAGCAAGAGCACAAACGCAGCGACGGTGGTTTCCAGGAACATAACATTAGCAAATACAACAGAGCGAATTCTATTTTGCAGTAGCATAGTTCACAAGCTCATGTATGAGGCAACAGAGCTTTCTGGTGTGAAGGAGAGACACAGTTTTAGCATTTCTCCAGGTCTCAAAGTTTTCACAAATGCTGGAATTCTAACCAAGCCAGAGAAACACAGGCCTGGTGGTGGCAGCAGCAAACAGAAGGGGGGGCATGAGCGAAAGGGAGAGAGTGCAAAAGGTGCATATGGGACAACTATTTTTCAACACGTATGTACTTACCTCCCTAGTGAAGGAGTTGAAAAGCCTGGAAGGAAGCAACGAATGCAGATCCCAAAAGCTCAAGTGATGCACCATAGTAGTACTGGTGAGGAAGGGCAAGTGACAGTGAAGGAGAATGTCATCATGCATCCTACAGAAACAGCGAGGTTAAATTTTGAGCTCAATTCTAATGTAAACAAGGTTAATGATAAATGTTGTTGTGTAATATTGTGATTCTTACGACCCGTCTCCTTATGCTACACAAATGTTGTTGATTATGCATTCCCTGAAAACAACCTCTGCTTGCACACTACTGTTGTCCATGGTCTGCAAATACTGTTTTGTAACTGTTGACCATGTTTGTGTGCTAGAAATTTCTGGATACAATCAGGAATCAAGAAACTCGCTTCTTTTTCCTGTTGTATTTTAGCATGAGCGCTTGTATGGCTATGGAGAATAGTATCTGTAGAGCTAAATTTGAGTATTCCTGTGCTGGAGATTGAATAGAGTGTCATCATTGGCATGAGACGACTTCTGCAATACTTGCTTGATTTTTTCTTTAGCGTTGCCAATTTGCAATGGGCTGTGATAGATGTTAATTTTTTTCCATTTTCAAAGTTACCTCTTTTGTTGCAAGTGTCATCTCACCTTAATAACACAATCACATGCTCCAGCATTGAACTAAACTTAGATCAATGCTTCCATGTTGCACAAAGCATTCCAACATCTTGAAGTAATCATCATCATTCTTTCTTCCCTATTGATTAAATGGGAGACCAATTCTTTTGGTCATTTGTTCTCATCATGAATCAACAAGATAAAACAACATCATAAGATGAATCGACCAAAAATGAACATTATGAGATCATACGTCACCAGTCAATGTTATGCTACATGCACAACCTCTCATTCCAACTCTCCTAAACAAACATTCAAGTTAAATCAAATGCTTATTGATTTGCTGAAGGGTCTTTGTCTGAGTTGTAACCTTAAGGTTGCTTACCTTCAACATACAAAGCTTGGACATCTGTATGAGTAGTAACCTTTTAGACTTACGCTTTGTTGCTCTGTCACAAATTGCCTCAATACTCTCACATGATTTTTGCATAAGACTATGTCCCTCAATGTGTCAATGATTCCAAACTGCATGATTGAACATATCTACTTTCTTAACACTACAAATGCTCGCCAAACTCGAGCCCTAAGAACACAAGTGTTTGATTCACTCAAAACATCCCATACCACACCTTCCTATATAGCATATCGGTTTTTGTCAATTCTCCAACAACATTGGGTCCTTCTTCACATATTATGTTCAAGAAGCGATCTCAAACAGTGACATCATCAACTATCGTGATTTCATTACATTTGACAACACTATTTCCTTTTTTTCTCAGCAGAAAGAGATTTCAATCATGCACCCCATTTGTATCAAGTGCATGCATGATGATAATCCATCCCTCACAATGTTAGCCTTAGATCTCTTGAAACCATGAAACCATGTTCAAAGGCCTTGTGAAAACTTCCCATGGCATGTTCACTTGGTGTGGTGATTGATTGATTTGCTAGTTGGGTTAAACTTGTACACCTCTATACATGCAAGCCTAATCCTCAATAGATTATATCATGATTTCCTACAAGTTGTTGGTTTCTTTTTAAACATGTCGAAGAACTAGGTTAGCATCAACTAAACTCTTGGAAATGAATCTCAAATCCATGACCCATCCTTGGAAATGATTTGTTGTGACGTTAACTATTATTAACAAAATTGCAAAATCACCTTGAAAAATGTCACCCAAACATTTCAGCCTCCACAATTTTTTTTTTTGATATTGGTTACTATTATTATCCAACTATTCTGACATAAACATGATGACAAATGTGTTCATCATATCAAACCTACATTAATTAATGCTCTCAAGCACATTAAAATGAAACGTGAGTACATTGGCTACAATCATGATAAACATTGAAAAATAAAAATAAAAATAAAAATATTGGATTATGTATAAACAAGAACAAAAATCAAGAAACATGTTGGACCAAAATAGAAGCCCCCAACATGCTAGACATAGGAAAACAAGTTGCTAGTGAAAAATTTGAACACTAATGCATTAGCTAGCAACAATCCAAACACAAATTTTGCAACCTTGGGGTTTGTGATCAACATTAAGACAAGATAAAGGATTCAAGTTTAAAATAAACTTGATGAGTGCCAAAGGCCAAAGGAAGTGGAACATTCATCCAAACAAAAGGGGAATTTATGTTAAAATAAAAGAGATGCATTCCCAAAGCTCACAACATGCACTCTCACTTTGGGAGTTGTGACATTCAATGAGTTCCAAAAGTTGAAAATGATATTTGACAAGCTAAACCTTATCCAAATGAAGGAATTTTGGTTGGAAAGATCTTAAAAAGAGACATTGTTATCTTTGGAAATTATGAATGTTTAAAAAGTTAGGATGCAAATTATTAAAGAAGTTTTAAACACTCAAAACACAATAAAAAAAACTCACATTGTGTCCAAATCCAAAGTCATATGGTGTTGGAAAGCTTAACAAAAGCTACAAAAATGCAACTCACATGCTTAAATCAAATGCAATTCCCAATAGTTTTAATTAGTGTTTTAAAACTTTAGAACAAGCAATCTTGAGTAGTGAGAATTGAAATTTCATGAATTTTGTGTCATGGGTATGAAAACTACCATGAAGAAACTAATTTCTAACATGCATAAATGCTAAAAAAAGTATAAAAAACCAAACCTAAACTTAAGTCCATGCACATACAAAAACTAACCCTAAAACAAGCTCATGAAGTATGCAAGAAAAACACTAAAACATCGTTTATTTAGGACACAAAAATGTTTAAAACATGAAATAAAAGGGATAAGGCTAAAGGATAAGGTGACACCTCACACTAGTATAAATATACTAAAGGTAATTGGGGAGGGGGCTTCTTTAATTTATATCCCTATGGGGACCAAGTCAAAGAAATTTCCATCAAACCTTCCACAAGGCCCACCATTGAAAGATTCTTCTTTTATAACCTATATAATTATCTAATATTGATGATGAATGAAATTTATGCATGAATGATGAGTTAAGTGATGATGGATGAACTTCATCTATGAATGATGAAATAAGGTAAAAAAAATTTAATGAAAAAAAAATGCCCTAATTTTTTTTTTAATGCCTTTTGAATAAGGGATCTTTTCTCCTCCTTGGGGTCATGTTTGGAAGTTTGTATTTGAAGGTTTTGGGTTTGTTCTTTCTACTTTTTTTTTTTTTTTTTTTTTTTTTTGTGAAATTTTTTTTTTTTTTTTTTTTAAGGTTTTTGTTTTTTTTTTTTTTTTTTTTTTTTTTTTTTTTTTGGGATGAAGGAAAGTTTGTTATCTATACATTGATTAAAGGGAAAAGTTAGGGATCAATGGCCTTGATTTTATTTTTCTTTGGAACAAAATAAAACTCAACCAAAAAATATTTAGAATGGAGACATAACTTGGAATCAAATTTTGTGGCAAAACCTATATTTTGTTTTGGAAAGTTAAATTGTGTTTGGGCTTTTTTTGTACAAAGCATCATGTCGGTGGTTCCATTCCCCTTCACAACGTGCTTTTTTAGGGCCCAAACTTTTCGCCAAACCCCACACTAGAGAACCCTTTTGCTTTAATGATAGCAGCAACAACAAGGTAGGCCAATTTTCTTCATGTTTGCAATTGGCTTGAGTAGGAAATCTTGTCATAAAGTGGCACACTTGATGTAGGTCATGCATGTCAGTGATTTGTAACATGAGTTCAATGCATGCCTTGACATATTGCTATAAATTGTCATTCGATCTACTTTCCAAGTTTGAAAACTTACATTTTGAAATGTAATTGGAATTCTTTGGGGTGAACTTTTTTTCTATGTAGCCCTTGAATTCTTCTTAGGAATAGCCATTTCCCATTCACTCTTGAACTATTTTCTACTAAGTTGAAGCATAACCTTTAAATAGGACCAAGTTAGCTCCACCATGAAGTCTTAATTGATTTTCATGATACAGATATAATCTAAAGTTTTCTTATAACTTTAGAAAGCTAGGCATTCACAACCTTTCAATCACTTTAAAAATTTACATTCACAACCTTCCAATCACTAATGTCATCAAAACTTTTGGGCTTTGCTAACTTGACGCCCATACCCCTTGAAAATCTTCCTTTGAAAATCTTTACCAACTTGGTGCAGTCTAGGTAGTCGATTTGCATCAAGACAACCAACGAATTGGGAAGTAAAAGAAAGTGTGCTAATGGCTCCTCCTCATTGTGGGAAAAAATTTCCTTTTGGTATTTGTAGTTGTGTTGGTTGTGTTGGGATTTTTCCCAAATGACAATTGGTTTGAACCTCAAAGTCTTCGGTGGTTTTCTCCACAATAGTTTCCTATTTAGCTTCACGTTTCTTTTGTTTGCCTTCTTTGGCCATCATATTAGGCATGGGCTTTCTCTTGGACCAAAATGTTTTATTAGAGCTCTAATACCAAATGATGCAACCCTAGATTTGTCAAATGGTGTCAATGGTAAATCCTTGTCAATTCAAGGTGAAATGAATTTACACAAACTAAAAAAGAACGTGATTAGTGCAAATTGAAACCAAAATGGTGCATACATGGAGTCATAAAAGACATGTTCACATGACTCACCATAGCATGGACTTGAGAAGAACCAACATTATGAGGTCATAATATACTAATGTACATAGTAGTAGAACTTACATTGAAATGCCAAAAAATTCTTTAAGACTCCCAAGCAAGTGTCTTGCAAATCCCCAATTTTCTTAAGTTATGAACCTTGTAACTTTACAAGTTCATAACCCTCACATATGGATTCCAATTTAGGAATTATCAACCATAAAGTTGTAGCTCTTGAAAGACCTTTTCAATGTTTTGTTGCACATTCCAATTAAAGGTCTTTTTTACCCCTTTATCAAATGTTGACAATTTGACTCCCAATCATTCATTTGGCCGTAACTTGGTTGTACCCTATTTTGGATATCTAATCTTCAAGACGTTTACAATGGTTTAAAGAAGGTTCAATACGATTAAGGTTTTTTTTCCCCCAAAATAGATTCCAAAATTTTGGGACACCACAAGATTCCAACTCCCAAAGTAAAAAACCACTTTGGAATGTTGGGATGCACTTTTACATACTTGTGTCCCACACTTTTGGGAACATGCTTGAATCCTAGGATACTTTACAAGCCTATTCCCTTTTTCATGCCTTAACTTTGGTCATCAACCTAATGCTAGGGTCACAACAATGAGTGTAAATGTTCATTGCTTGTAATTGTGTAAATGTCAAAATTTGACACAAGGTATTTTTGGAAACTCATTTCACCAAAAATCACTTCAATATAGAGCTTTCACCAATTATCAATAATAAAATCTTCAATGTATCTCATTATAATCCATAACCTTTTGGTGTCTATTGTAGCAAATTAAAAGGTGATAAGAATCAAGAAACATCAATGCGAATGTAAACAAAAATTGAGAAACACAAATGTTGTTCAACCATTGTTATTTTATTTTTATTTGTTTCCCCATTGTAATTTTCTTTACATGTTAATTTATAAGTAAATGAATTCAAGGATACTGAATATTAATAAATACATAAACCATGTGATTGTCATGATTCACCGTTGTTGAAATGTGGGCAAAAAGGTTCAATTGATTTAAAGTTTCTTTAATCCTTCCCTAGGGTTAAATTTGAATATGGCATTGCATTCAAAATTTGATATATCAAATGTTTGTCCAAAGGTGAAATCATTTTCATATTTGGAAACTTATTTTAAAAATGCAAATATTGTGTGTAATTGAGTATTTTGGTCATAATGACAACTTTTTTTATTGGAATTTTTTGTCAAACTAAAAAGTGCAAAATAAAATGGTTTTTTGTGGTTTGGAATTGAAATTTTTGAAAAAAAGAAAAATCACCAAATTTGTTTACATGATTTTAGTAAGTAGCACTATGCCAAAAGGTAGCATCTATGACTCCATCCATGATTACAAACTTTAGTCGTATATGTGTTAATGACTATACAATTACACAGTCAAATCAAATGCATGACTTATGCCATCTTGTCACAACCATGACTATATAATTTTTTATGCCATGATGGTAGTAGTTTATACCATTCCACACCATTTTCATGCTTATAGTCATGGATGGGTGATCATGATTTCAGAAGATTATGTAATGATGATTATCAAAATTTGTAATATTAAAATGACTATTATTGAAGATGCATCCAATGGCTGAGATTTAATTTTTAAAAATAAATTACAAAAATATAAATTATTTTTTCGTTGCCATGTAACAACCTATTTCAAATTAACAAATTATTATCCATTTATGGGTTGTCGCATGATAGCTTATAATTAAGAAATGAACATTATTTAGCCCAATTGTATGATGGCATGTGACAACTAAGGCTTCGAAAGCATAACCTAGGTTGCTTAAATTAAGAGGTTGAGGTCAGGTTACTTTATTGAAGAGCCTAGGCTAGGCCACTTTAAACTAAAAACAAACCTAGAATAAATGAGGTGAACTATTTAAGTAAGGAACATAAATAACTTTAGGTTGTTAATGTGAGGATTAAACCCCTCACTTCCACTTTGAAGGTTCAAGTCCTTAACCATTGCATCACACTTTTCTATTTATAACATAATTAGTCATCACACAACTATAAACATTAACACATTATAACCTATGTTAATCTAGGTAAACTTAGTAAGACATAGTTGACCTAAACTAAGCTAGGCTACCTTAGGTTGATTTAAGTTGAACTAGATTAACTTAGGCCACCCATCAAATTTAGCTGAAGTTAAGCTAGACCATCTTAAACTATTGTAAGTCAACTTATAATAACCTAATGCTATTTAAGCTAAACCTAGATTAAACTTTAGTTTAAACTTAAAGGTTATAAACTTAAAGGCTAGAAACTTAAAGGCTAAACCTAAATGATAAATTGAAAAGTTAAAATTAAAAGTTAAATTTAAGTTAAACTTAAAGGTTAAACTTAAAATAAACTTAAATGCTAGACTTAAAAATTAAACTTAGGCTAAATTTAAAGCCAATTCAATTTAAAAATTAAACCTAGATGCTAAACTTATGCAAAACCTAAGTTAAACCTAAAGGCCAAATCTAAATATTAAACCTAGGTGAAACTTAAAAACTAAACCTAGGTTAAATTTAAAACCAAAACTTAAGGTAAATCTAGAGGCTAAACTAAAGTTAAACCTAGCTAACTAAACATGGTTAAACCTAAAGGCTAAACTTAAATTAAATTTAGAGGTTAAACCAAAATTAAATTTAAAAGTTAAACCTACATTAAACATAAATTAAATATATGTTAAACATAGTTTAACTAAGGCTAAACTTAATGTGAGTGTATTTTATTATTAGTTTTAAAAAGAAAAAACCTCAATGGTGTTGGATTAGGTTTATTTTTGTGGTTTATGTGCAAAATCACAAGGTTGTTGAGTTAGTTTGTTCGAACCATGCTTACTTTAGTAACTTAATGCACTATTTCCCACTCCTAGTGCTCATATTTGGATATGTATATGATGATAACATATAACTCATTGAAACCATTAACTAATTTCATTCATTGTCATGCATTTCTCAATGTGAATTAACTAGCTACTACACATAGGCTACTATGGACCTTCATGTTCTTATTACACATGTGAATTCACATGATTCATCAACCACCACCATGACACACAATTTGCTCAAAAATATATATATTTTGCCACTTTCATATGAAGTTCATAATTGATTACATAAAGTCATTCATTCATTTTCCTTTCCTCTCCTAGTTCAAATTTTTCTTCCCATTTTTCTCCATCCAATCCCCAATCTCCTCCATACTTGCTTTTTATTGCCTACCAAAAAAAAAAAAACCAATCACAACCATTACTCACCAAAATTAGATCACCATGTTAACCAAATTGAAAAATCCCACCTAAAGGGCTTTTCTAGAACCTCCCAGAGTTACGTGCCAATTTAGAAAAAGGCCTTTACACAATCAGATCCTCCATAAATATTATTTATAGTCATTTGATCTTGACCCTCATCACAAACTGCCCATCCCACAATTTGGTAATGGAAGTCATGCGAAAATTGTTCTTTCGTGAGTTCATGTTTTTTGCACACAAATGTCATGCGTCCAAAACCCATATGATGCATGTATAAGTAGGATGAAATATTGTTCACCACTTGATAATATTTCATCTTACTTATACATGCATCATATGTGTTTTGGACACATGACATCTATGTGCAAAAAAAACACGAATTCACGAAATAATAAATTTTGTGAAAATTTCAAACAAACCTATGAAGCCAATAAGTTTGTGATGGTACTCTACCATGCAAATAAATAGACTTGAACATTGTTTCATCAAAAAATGTAAACCATGCTGTATGTTTATTAGGCTTATGGTGTAGACAATCAAATGAAAAAAAAAATCATCGTCACAATATTAGTGTTTCCAAATTCTCTAGTTCAAAGTGTCAAACTTTGGAGGTTTAGGTGCAAGTTCTTGTGACTTGGATTCACTCAATCCCCTTTTGATGGAATTGGCATAAGGGTCAAATTGTGAGATTAATAGTTCGCTAGAATTGAAAACCAAAACCAAAACCAAGATGTAGCATATAAACTCTTCAAAATAAATTCAAATTTTCATGTTAAAATACTTGAGAAGTCAACAAGATGAACTTTACAAGGTAAGCACATCAAAATTATCTGAAAAGTCAATACATAGACTGAACTTTGTAAGTGGACTAGATGGGTTTCAATTTGTTGAAAACTAATTGATACCTTCATAAAGTTTTGTTTTAACTTGTAAGAATTTGTATTTATAAAATTTCCAACATTGGGGATTGTAAATTTGCACATGAAACTAGGCCTTGTTGTTAAAATAAGCTTGAAAATTCTTGAATTTCATAAATTTTATCAAAACCAAAACCACAAATTAAATCTTTTAAAGAATTGAACTCAAACTAGACCTGAAGATTCTACCAAAGCTTTTGAAATGTCAAAACTAGAATGAAAGGTTCTTTTTAAAAGGAAGAATTAGATAACATTGGAGAATACTTAAAATGATGGTCCCTTAGTCCATTTTATTGTAGTTTCACTTCAATGCATATCTTTTTCTTCATAACAAGTCAAACATTACAATGAGAATGGATTTGATATAATCTCAAAGCCTTGGTTGAATATGAATAAAATGAAATTAATCTTCTTCTTCTTTTTTCATTTGAAAGCTTTTCATTATTTAATATCAAGAGGTTTCCAAAACAATTATTGATGAAAAATAGACGAATGAAATGCACATGATATTTAAACCACGAGGACACATGGAAATGTTTATATGAAAAATGGCAAACTTAAACAGTTCATGTCAATTGTAGTTATTTAAATGAATAAGATCCTTAACCCATGATACATGTGATTTACCCCTAACGCTTCAATTGACCCAATTTGAGTTGGTGGATGATTTCATGTCAGCCCCATAGGCAACTACAAACTCGGATTTCATCCAACTGAAGGAGGCTCCCCCATATCATTCTCTTCATTATGGGCAATGTGGGCAAAGGATTGAGATGTCCTATATTTTTTTCAAAATAAAAAAACAACATGATGTGAAGATTGTAACATGTTTTGGACATGCCCTATTATATTTGCTCTAGATCATTATTATACATTTTATTTTATTTTATATCTATTATTGTGTAAACTTGCTTTAGACCATTATTATACATTTATTTATTTCTTGCCCATGTCTAAATATATGCAAACCTTGGATCTTGTAGGTGCAAGGTCCTTCCCTTTTGAAGTTTCTCTTAGTGCATAAAATATGTAAAATTGAGATCTTCCAAATTAGTAGGCAATTTAGTCTTATTGTGAAGTGTTTTGTTTTTTTGGTGGTGAATTTTCGCATTGTGGCAACAATAATTTTTTTAATAAAAAATCATAGATGCCTGGTTTGTTTTTATCACCATTTTTTTTTAAAAAAGAGAAAATTTGGGTTTTGAAGATATGTTGCCATTTTTTTTTTACTTCCCCCAAAAGTTTGTCATGTCCTTGATGTTATTTGAAGAAAACTTTAGACAATTTTCTTAAAACTATAAATGTTAAATCTACCTTGAGATGTTTGCCGCCTACTCCTACTTCAAAAAATTGAAAAGAAAAAAAACATTACTATGATCATATAAATTTCTAGGTCAAATCTGAGATTTTCAGCCTTGTGGTTCAGTGTTTTATTTATTATTTATTATTTATTATTTATTTTAAATTTTAAATGTAGCAAAAGTGGTGATCATCCATAAGATGATTTAGCCAGATTTTACGATAAGAAAATATGAAAGTTTATATATATAGCATCCTCTATATTTTTGGCTACCTATTACAACTTAAGATAGAATTTGGTGATTTTTTTTTGATTTTTTGATTTTTTTTTCCCAAAATTTGGTGACTAAAACACTATATTCTCCAATTTGACAAAAAAATCGCCATTTGGTGAAATTTCACCTCAAAAAAACCCTGCCCTTGCCTCTATGGGCTAACCATGTGTGTGTACTTTTGTCAAGGCTTTGATTTCATTCACTCTTTGTGCCACAAGAGAGTATACTCTCGTTGGGTTCCCCAAATTGATGCATTAGGAGGAGTTCTAAAGCTTGAAGTGAATTATGCCATTTGAGCCTGTTTTTGGACTTTTTGAGCAGCTTTTTATTTTAACTTAGGAATTGCCGTTTGTTTGTAGCTAAAGTGATGATCATTCATTGGAAGACATAGAAAAAGTGGCAATCATCCCCAAGAAGATTTAGCCAAATCTGGCTATAAACCAAAAATAAAGTACAAAACCTTTAATCATCCTTCTATATGTTTGGTTACACAATGAAAATGACATAAATGAAACTGATGATTTTTAACCTTTTTTTTTTCTTTGCTCGCTTCTACGGATTGAAAACCTCCAAAAAAAATAAATTTCATTTTTAATTTCACATTTTGGTTGGTGATATATCACTAGTAAAAGAAAAGACTGCTTGTGATAGGTAATTGGAATTTGAGGGTTAATTTAGTCTCATTAGTTTGCAAAAGTCCATTTATGAGCACCATAGGTCTAATGGACCATTTGACATCTTGGTTGGATGAGAGCTTTTAAAATTTTGTTGATTTGATTCATTATTTTGACCACTTTTGTTGTGTAAGACCAAAGCATTTGGTTGATACCCAAACCTTTGGGGGTTGAGATAATTTAAATTGAGCTCGAAACATATTTTAAATATTCTTATATGTCACAAGTAGGGTCATGTTCATTGTGATTCAATAAAATCCTCAAATTTTGCCATTTTTTAACCTTTAAAATCATCTAACATTTTATACACATGCATACACACATACCCACACAAATGATTTGAAAATGAGATGTACATGTAGAAATTAACATAAAAATTTAAAAGCCAACATTTAGATATGTTTTGAAATGAATTTACTTGTTTATCAATAATTAGAATGGGTTAAAAAAAGTGTATTCTCCATATTAATTCATGTGTAGGTAAAGACAACTCATTTGCTACATATGGCTACAATTCCCACTATAACAAACAATTCATGAAATAATTTTTTTTGACTAACTATTCTTAAACACCTTCTTTTTTCACAATCCACATTAACTAAGGATTTCCTCTATTAGGGTAGTCCACACCAATCCATTTTTATTTTCCAATAGTATGGATTTGATATTCAGTGTGATCCACACAAATTATTATGAATAGTTATTGCCTCTCTAGATTAGGCTACTATGATTTTGCCCCAGCAATAGCTTTCCATTGCATTTGTTCCATCTAACTCTACTCCTAGTTGGTCTTTTTTTTTTTTGCAAATATTTGACAAAAGGTGACATTAACTTTTCTGTGGCAAAAATTCAATTTTTTTCAAAAAGCAAAACCCCAAATTTAGTTTAATTTTTTGGGGGAAGTGTGTTGCCACAAGTATATATATTGTTTACCATTTTAATGATGCTATAAAAAAGTGACACCAATTAAGTTGAAATGTTTCTAGGGACGTTCCCCAATATTGTTGCACTTCAAAATTGAGAAAAAAAATTCTCCTAGTTGCATCACAACAATTTATTTATTTTTTATGTTTTTTCAATTTTGTAGTTTTGAAAGTTTGGTGTTTTTTTCAAAAAAATTGAACATTTTTGGATCAAGTTCACCTTTGAAAACAATAATTCCAAATTTTTTCCAATTTCTTTTTTGTTGCCAAGAGATAAAAATTTGCCCCAAAAAATCATTGAAGCTTCACCAGTTTTAACTCAGGCATTGACCAAATGGAGATCTTGTGTGATCTATGAGTCAACTTGTAGATCATTAAAATGTGACATTTGTCATTTTTGTGGGAACATGTGTTTTTTTTTTAAATTTTTAAAAAACTACCTTACATATGAAACGTTCTTGACATTCCTAACATTAATGACTTAAATATTTCTAGCCTAGTTGCAACTTTCCAATCAAAAGTGCATGCATGTTCAGGTGACAATAAATAGAGCTCCATTTTGGTGGTAGAAAACAATGTTGGTTGTGTATCTATTTTGAAGCATACCCAATGGATAGGTATTAAAACAAAGTTTTATATATGTGAAGGCTAGTTTAAAAATTGTAAACCCTCCATTCATAGATATAGTTTCATTTTGTTTTTGTAAAAAGGCGTGCATAATAATTATGGAAAAGGGTGATGCCCATTAGACATCAACTTTAGCATGTGCATTAACGAACATGACCATATTTCACATTAAAAAATTAAAAAAAAAATTTGGATAAGTCCAAAGACAAATGAGAAGTTTAAAGTGTAATGTTGTCACGCAATTTACAAAAATGTTTTTGAAAATTATTTGTATATTTTAATCCTATTTCCACAACTAATTTTAACCTAGATTTCTGCATGATTGTAACCAAGCTAGCAAAACATTCCAATAAATGGAGTTGTTGATGACATGCCATAAATAATTGATCACCTTCAATTGTAAAGCAATTTCACATGGTGGGGGTGGAGTGCACTTTTAAACTTTCACAAACCATGCACACACATGCAAAAACACTCAAGCAACCAAACATTCAAAATAATTTAGACACTTGACATTACATTGAATTCATCTAACACAATTGCATCATCAAAGGACTAGAATATTTTGTGACACAAATAATGTTGTGTCAAACACCATGACCCAATAGAATCACCCAAGGCAATTTCACCAAACCTACAAGCCTTCATTTAAAAACCAAAATTGTAATTTGCAAACAAAAAACCCACCAAACCCATAGTCCTTTGATTCAAAACCAACACTACAATTCATAAACTAAAACCCTAGTAGAGACACCCCAATGTAGTTTCATTGAACCCACAATCCTTGAATTGAAAATTAAGAACTCTAATTTGCAAACTAAAAACCCACCGACCCCACACAACAAAAACACTCCAATGCAATTACATCACCTTCAACCACATTAGACCATGCTTGCTAAAAGAAACACCCCACAATAGATCTTGCACATATATCTCAAGCAACATTAACACCACATAGACCTTGATCTATTATGGAGCTCTAAAAAAAAAAAATGTGTTTCACATTTTTCCTTTTCTCATCATTGAAGCATTTTCCCCCCTAGGGTTGGGATACCTACACATCCAACAAATCATTAAGACACACAACACAAAATGGGGCAATTCGCTTTTAAGGTTTGTGTATTTGTAACCAACAAATTAGAATAGCTCACAAAACCCAATCACAACTATTTTGTTGGTTACATTTACACTAACCTTAATCCCATTTCACTTTTCGCATATGATGCATCAAAAAAATTTATGCACCCAAAAACACCACACAACATTAGTCTTCTTCAAACAAATTGAAATCAATAATGGAATCTTCATTTTTCAACACCATGCCATTTTCAATCTTGAGATGTTCATCAATTGATTTATGCCTAATAGTGCACCCAAATTTAGAATCATCTACTTAGTTTTTCATAATAATAACCAACTTGTTTAGATTTTAAATCCCAAGTTGATAATGTTTAAAACTTGTGATGGTTCTTGTCATATTGAAAATTATTTTGGTTTAAATTTGTGAATTGACAATGCCCATGAATTTTCATGCTAGATGTGAAATTAAAATTAAGAAACTATTTTTGATGGTTTACCCACCAAGTCAAAAGATTAAAACGTTTACATGCACTATAGTCTTCTTGAAAAATGACAACTCAAATTTAAGCAACCTTAATGTAGCATCTTCAATAGAACCTAGAGTTCCAAATACACCCAACTCAAGCACAACAAATTCAACAAGTTCAACATTGATAACAATCATCATTACTTGGTATTATAAATAGTCAACATCATAGACAAAAAAAATTCATGCAATCATATTATATAACAACTTGCATGGCCAATTCAAGGCCCACATAATCTCAAATGAGTTACAAATTTTTAAACCAACATGTTGTGAGTGACATGAGGTTGAAATGATGATGCAAAGGCCAAAAGTGGCCTCAACATACCAATAACTTCCACCTACATGCAATACCCAAGATGCATCAATTTGTCATCAAAATCTCCAACTTGAAGTCAACAAAAAAAAATCAAAAAATTAAAACCTTGCATAAACATAAACTTTAAACAAGAAGACCTACACCAATTGAAAAAATAAACCTTATATAATAAACCATAACTTTACTAGCTCACATACCTACATCACATCACTTGTACCAAAATCGGTGTTGCGCATCATAACACACATGGATATGGCAACAATTAATGCATTAGACAATAACTAGTACCCAAGTGGGATTAGTTTTAAAAACATTCAATGACCATTGGAATCAAAAAAATTTAAACATTTCGTGCCATAACTAATGTACGAAGAATAGGAATTCTGCTACATAAAGCAATTGTTTGCCTTGAATAACAAAGATTTATAGCATCCCTCATATTCCAAGGTTTCTTTGAATAAAATCACTTTGGATGCAAACCATGTTTTGACCCCAAAAAATTGTTTTCGAAGATGAAAATATGCATGTTCAAAAGCCCTATAGTAGTAACTGTGGTTGTTTCAACAAGTGTAGGAAACATGTACCTTTCCATGGTTTTGTTCACCATGTTTGGGATAACTTCATTAGTGAATTGTCATTTGCTAAAAAACACAACCCAACCATGTTGATGAAAAGAAAAGCCTTTTCAACCGAATGTTTTTAGTGGAGCTTAGTGGATAGTGTCATTTTGAGATGTAGAGTATCAAGTTCTTGGACATGGTTTTTATTTTTATACATGATTCCATTACTAAAGAAATTAGCAATGAGTAGTAAGGTCATTGTGTCTGAAAAATGCACATGTATTTGTTATTTCCTGCCATGTGATACAAAATTTTGGTGTAGTTCTAGCTAGAGAAACAATTCTTGTTGTTGTGTTTAACTATGATTGTCAGAATTTCTAAATTGCCCTTGTTAAGATATTAGTGGCCAATTATTTCACTAGGACCTAATTCAAATCCATGCCCATCCTAACCACCCCTAACCCCACCACCACCACTCCCAACCTTATTTTCACTAATATCAACACCATAGTCAACTATAGATTAAGGAGATCCTTCCCCATCTTTTGTCACTCCATTCATAAAAACATTTGCATCCATCAAACACCATTGATTATTAATTCTAAAATTACAAATGAACACATTTGAACCTTCAACCCCAACAATCGATTGAAATTTGACATAGTGAAACCTGTAATAAGTAGTAAGATGAAGATGCAAAAGCAGTAAAATAAGATTATGAAGATGTTAAAACAATAATTAGATAACAAAGATGCCAAAACAATAACAAGATGATGAAGATGTCAAAACAACAACATGATAGTTTAAATGTCAAAGTAACAACATGAGAATGAAGATAATGAAGCAACAACAAGTTGATGTAGATTTTGAAGCAACAATAAGACAACAACAATGTCAAAGCAACAACATGATAATGAAGATGTTGAAGCAACACAAATTGTTAATTTTGAAAGTACAATGATTCATCAACAAAACTTAAACCTTAACACTTGAACAATTTGAATCAAAACTTGCAAGATCACCATCAAAGACAATACCGATGTCATGATGCAAGCTTGAGAAAATTTTGGCATTGCGACAAGAGTGATGAATTGCAAAGAAAAAAATTAAAACAACAATGCAATGATAAAAATTATGCAAGCAAAATGAAAACAACGAATGACAATTAGGCGTTACACCAACAGTTTCCAATACAAAAATGCAAACACAAATGCAAGGTTGGAACCAAGAATGTGTACCTAAATATCAATGGAATAGTTGTGGGTGAAATTGACAGGCAAAGATTTTCCAAATTTGACATTCATTTTTTGTTGCACATTGTTGTTTCCATCATGAATGTGGAGTTTTTGCTTTGTCAAATCGACAAAACCCAATAATTCTCAAAGCACCATTGCAACTTAACAATTCTTGACATCATTGCAGCTCAAAGCTTAAACCTAAAAATTTTAACCCTAAAGTTCAATGCCTTGCATAGGTATGTGTTATTAGATGTTCACCCCACCATTGGTTCTCATGGGTTTTGTAATACACAAGGCCTACCAGGTAAGGGCATCACATTGTATGGGATAAGAAAGACCCACCCATGTAAGGTAACTCGTAATTTTTCATTAGTTAAGGCCCTTCGGTCAAGCCACCCCACACAAGGTGCATGCATGGGTTACCCACCTTTGACCTTGATACTTGCCCAATATTAGTAGAGACACCCATCATCAAACATGCATCGGTGAACAAACACCCAAATAGTTCAAAAAATGACTTATCAATAAACATTACCCAATTTGTAACCATTCAATGATATTTTGTAATCAAAACATTGGTTTTCAAATCTTGCGGTTGGAGTTTATAAACATTACATTGAAATGTTGTTTTTGTGTTTCGTAATGGGTAATGAAAATTTTATTCTTGAGCATTCTCACCATTTGTTTGACCCTAAATGGGATTTTTCAAATTTTCAAACTTTCTGAAAGTCAAAACAAAAAATTTATTGGAAGAATTATTTTGAACAAATCCTACATTGTTTCTTCATAGGAGGAAAGTTGTTTGTGTATGAAGTCTGACATGTCCAATAAGATGTACTTCAATTGCACGTGGAAAGATATGTGTTCACAAGAAACTAAATTATTGTTTTCAATCCCCTTACTTTGGAAAGTTTTATGTTGCTCATTTCAAACCAAAATGGAGGTCTCTTAACAACTATAGGATCACCATGTGAAGGCTACTTAGACCTTTTGAACCTCCAAGGTTGAAAGTGATAGGAGAGTGAATGCATGTTTTTTAGAAGCTTAAGTGTTTGCTCACCGACCTATCTATCTTAGTATGCTACGATCACAACATACAATGTGTAAATGTGATCGTAGCAGCCTCTTGGAAAGAAACATTTTTCATGTGCGCATCAAAGATGATTTTGGACCCAAAGTCAACCCTGATTTTTTCAAAAAAGAAAAAAAAAAAAGCTCTTCCTTTTTAAAAATCCAAAATGATAATATTTCCATTTCCAAATATTCCACAACCATTTTGGCATGTGAGGTTGAAGACAAAGGAAACACCCAATGAAGAGAGAAATAGTTTCAAGGAAAAGTACTAACAATTCTCACTTGTATCAAAGAAAAACTATTGGAAGTGGGGGTTGTTTGTGCATTAGGTTTGGTGTGGTGTCTTTTGGGGGAAATGGTTTCAAACAAAGGGTTTGGACACATAATAGGACAGAATTTGTCAAAACTGGAAAATAAGATAAATGGAGAAATAAATAAATAAATAAAAATCCCATTCCACCTATTAGTGTATTAACTACTTGCAACAAAAGCCAGACACCCTTCACTTTGATCAATTATCCATTAACATACCATCATGTTTAATGGCTAGGAGATCCCTAAATTTCCCCTTTCTTCCTCACCTTCTCACCACCTTAACCTACAAGTTTCCTAGTAGGAAAGGAGGAGGAGGAGGAGGAGGAGGAGGATAGGGTAGGTATTGTGGCATCAACAAGAGATTGGGGGCAGAACTGACAAGTGGTGATCCACTTATTAAGTAGCTGTTATTGCCCTAATTTAGATATTGGGAGAGTTTTTATGAAGTGGCAGCCTCTTTTGCACGCTTCCAAATAAAGTGTGACATTCATTGGGAGTAAAAGTTGATCTTTTGGGGGTTTGGCTCCTTTGTCAGCTCATATAACCTAAAGTTCACTTACAACCAATTTGTGCTCACCAAATTGGAGCTTCTTGTCATGTACTTATTACTTGGCCTCTCTCTCTCTCTCACCCTTTTCTCTCTTTGGGATTTATTTATTTACTTATTTTATTATTATTATTATTATTAATTTTGATTATTAAACTTTTTGGTTGTGTGTTGTGTTACTACCTCATCTTAGGCCTGTTATTTTTGGAGGGTTTAGGGCTTCACCCTACACAACAAAAATGAAGAAGGTGACAATGTAAATTTCAAACTGAAATTGGGTCAATTTGAGGTATAATGTATAAGGGGGAAAAACCTGCTGCCAGGGCCTTTGCCTAATTTGAGGGTCATAGCCTTGAGAATTGTAGCTCAAGGGTGTAGGCCTGAAAAATAGGGGGGGATCCTTAGGAGCGGCCCTTAGGAGTGGCCCTTCTGCCACCAGCGGAAAGCACCAAAGGTTGGTTTTTTTAATTCAAATAATGAAAGGTATGCATGTGATGAGCAGAGGGGTCCTTCAACTGACAGACCAATCTTGTGTTGGAGGGGTGCTCTCAAATAGAAAGCCAAAAAATAAACCCTTGGACTATGGAGTATTTTACAAGGGCACGATAAGTACACTCATTTAAAAGGATTTCTTCATATAGGATTTTTGCCTTTGAAAACATCAAAAGCTTGTTGGTACATGGGCAGATTGTTACCCAGTGATCATTATTTCAGGTACACAACAAGTGTGGCTTGTGCCATTGAGCACAGATTCTTGAAAATGTCGAATGAATTTAGAGAGGGTAAATGGTATGCCTTCTTTAACATAAATCTGAAATTTAAGTTCCATTAGAATTTAATGTTTGATATAACTGAAATTTTAATGACAAAATTACCTCAAAATTTAATATCTCTTACACTTTAGGTCTAAAAATTATAAAATCATCTCCATGCAATCTTACTCATGGAGAGATTTCCAATAGTGCCAAGCTTGCCCACTTTGCAGTTTCCAGCTATAATGTTTAATTTTGATTTTACTAATTTTTCAACAACTAAATTCTTCAAAATTCAATAACTCTTCCATGCTAGGTCTAAGCATTGCAAAACCACCTTCATACACCACTACTCATCAAGGGTTTTCCAATGGGTTTTCCAATGGTATGAAGAGCATGGTAGGGGCATTATAGTTCAGGCGATTTGAAGGGGACAAAACAAAACAAACAAACAACCTTCCTTAATAGATGGATGACATTAGGCATATGAAATATTTTTCATCTTGCCCATAAATAAATAATGTAAATTACATATTTTTGGTTGCTTGTTGTAGCTTGTCAAAAAAATTGCTTTGGGGCTACATGGTGAGTTGTTTTAGAAGGGAGAAAATTTTGTAATCACTAATCACTATGATTTGGTTGGGTTGAATTAAGAAGAAAAATTCATTGAAGGCTAGCTTCATTGAACAAAGTAAAGTAGATATATATTTTTTGTCCAAAGATGGAACTTCATTGTGAACTAGGGTTTTTGTTTTATAAATCATGAAATGTGCGTGAATGTCAATAAAATTGTTGTCTGATATACCTAAGTGGCTTTTGAGGTGAATTTGGAGTAGGAACAAATGGCTTTTGTCACCTGTTGACTCCACTTTCAACAAACTTGATTGAATATAAATGGGTTTATAGTGGTGATATTTTTTTGCATGAACTAAATCTAACTAGCACCCACCAAAAAACATTAATGCAAAATGGGAGTACCACATGAATATTATAGAATAGTTGAAATTGGATACATTACAACATGGAAAGTAGCAAAATCCATAATGTGATAAAAAAATAAATATCAAAGTTTTATATTCACACAAACTTAAAACGAACCACAAGTTCAAACATGCACAAATTACAAACTTTGAGAGGGAGGTAAACCTTAGTTTGTCCAATGTAATTCAAAGTCTCACCCATCACACAAAATGTTATAAAGCTCATAATTTAATTTGTCAACTCTCATGTACCATAATATCTTGGGTTAAACTAATGATGACACAAAAGAAAAGACAATTATGTGGAGAAGGAGGGAAAATTTAACATTGTGCAACGGTTATGCATTTAGTCATGGTTTCTATTTGTGGGAATTTGTGTATTGAAATATGGGGGGATGTTTTCAATTTAGAAGTTTCACGTGGTTTCAATGTTGAGAGAAGCCATTATCAGTATATGGGAATTTGTGCATGTGATTATATTACTATATGCATTTAATTGTGAGAAGTTTTTTAAATTATGGGTTATTTTAATGTTTATAGAACATCAACAATTTATGATTGTCCATGGGTTATATATTTTCATGTTACTATAGGTATGTATGCGTTTCAAAAGGTTAACATAGACATTAATGATGAAGGGTTGGACAATTGTTACAATGGATAAAAATTTGTAAATTGATTCAATTGTGATTAATTCATATAGTTGTACTTTGTTATAGAACAATAAAGATTTATGAATGTGTTATGTTGGGATGTGCAATTTGAAAGTTGGGTGGTTATGCCAAAAGAAATATATAGTTTATGTCTAAGGAATAGCACTACTACATAATTGGACACATGGAAAAGTTCTTTGGAAAATTATTTGGCAACTATGATAATCTTGTGAAGGCAACAAAGATTTTGTGTTTGTTGTTTCTTACATGATCAATGGTTATCAGATGTGTTTAGTTGGGGTATATATATTGATTTCCTTTTTTAACTGCACAACATTCTATAAAAACTCAAATTAAATTGTCCTACCAACCTCTTATTATAATTAAACATATTGTGCTACTAATCTTTTGCTAGAATTAGTTGTCTTTTTTAATCATGTGACCACTTTTCATTGCTTATATGTTAGTGGTATAATTTTTCTAAGTAATGGTTGTCCAAACTTAGAGTCTTAAATGTTAGTTACATTTTTCTAGTTTTTGGTACAATGAATATTTATCTTTGGAATTTCAAGGCCAAATTGTGTTTGTTAGCTTTTTGGTAATCATTTTGATACATGCTCTTAGATCGGTGTCCAACAATATTGAGATTAATATAATCACACCATCAGAATATACACAAATATGTCAATTTGTTCCCTTGTCATTATGTGTTTAGGCTTGGATCCTACATTGCTATGTTGTGAGTGAGCTTCATTTTGTAACACAAAAAGATGAGTTTTCGGATACACTCCCCAAGGAAAAACCTTAATGGGATGAATAAACACCTTGTCAAGTCATGGTTTTTAACCTTTTGTTCATGTAGTTCAATATAGAAAAATACTTTCATATTTTACATTACTTGATTAGACCATAGCTTCAAAAACAATTCAATCAACTTAAACCATTATAATAATTGATGGGGGATGAGTTGGCCGAAAATCAGCATGCATTACATCCTATTGCATGGATGGCAATTATGAATGACTTCATTGTTAGAAGGTTATTGGTTTATATTATCAACATAAAAAAACAAGATTGATATTCCAACAGTAGTGTTTCATCGAGCATGGTTGGGGTGAAAAGTTGGAGCAAACCCCACCTATATCTTGAATCTCCTTAAATTTCAAGAACTGTTTGTCACATATAAATGGGGTTAAGTGTATTATTGTACAAAAAAAAATTGTAGCTTATAAGATTATAAAATGGATTAGCCAATATCAAAAAAATGTGGTATGGTTTCATTTTTTTCAAATACATCATAACACATGCATATTTTATTTTTGAATAAGGTAATTGCAAATTAAGGTCAATCATTTTTGGCACATACAACACTCCCATTTAAGTCCATTTTCTAATGTTAAATTTGTTGTATATTAATAATATCCTTGGTTAAGTGTGAATTATGTGATGAAAATTGGACAAATATGATCAATTGAAAGAGCCACCCACATAGATACCTCTTTAACACACATATTAGGGGGAACCAACCAAAAATGACCACACTAGGGACTTTTGAAAAAAAAGGTCCAAATCAAGATTTTAAATTTTTTTCAAACAAAGTCTTTGAATTTATGTTTTTTTTTTTCTTTAATGTGTCAAATATTAAGTCCCTATAACATGTTTGGAACGAAAATGATAACAAATGTGCTTTTATGTGAAAGGACATAATGTTATAACTACTCATTTGTAAACATTTCAAAAGTTCGTCACTATATGTTTGGTGTATTTTTTTGTATAATATTATTTTGTTTGTGTTTAGTTTCAATTAACAATCTTCAACCATTTGAAAAAATATCATATTAATGATTTTACTATACCTTTATTGCATCTCAATAAATTATACCTTGTTAAAAATTGCAATGCACTATAAAAAGTGATTCACCTTATCTTGCATTGACCTAACATTCATTTAATAATGATGATTGCACAACTAGTGAAATATTGAGGCAATATTCAACCTAAAATAATCAAGTTGCAAAAGTTCCAAATGGACAAGATTTTGGTTTTGGGGCAAAAAGACCTTATAGTCCTTGGATCAAATCACATATCATTTTTGTATATTATAAACATGACAAGTGTTTTAATTAACATATTTTTCTTATAAACCATGTATGTATCTTGAATATATGACCAAAATGTTGCATATGCTAGACTAAAATTGGGTTTAGTAACTCAACTCACATGCAAAACAAAATTGAAATGTTTTATCATGTTCAAGAATGTGTTGAAATCATTAGGCCCATAATGAGTGAATGATCACATACACTTGGTGCACATAATTTTAAATAACACTAACAAAATTGTAGATGAAAACATTGTCATTTGAACACATTTTATCAAACCTTAAACACATACAAGGAACAAAATCATGCATGTGAGACCTATGAAGGTCTTTGTGTTACATATGAATAACTCCAAATCGGCTTTGGTAGCAACATATTGCCTTTTTAATTTTCAAACATTTCCATCATCAAGCTTTTTTATTTTGTTCAATTTGCAAGGAAACATAAAGATCCAAAGTGGAACTTCATATTTGACTATTTGGAGGCCTTATTTGTTGAAGGAATGCCTTAATTGTACATTCAAAGTGTCTAGACCTTAACCTTGCGTTCGCAACCAATTTTGGGGCATGACAACTTGAGTTTGAAATAAGCCCAAGGCATGTCATGAACCAAAAAATGTGTAGACAAAATGGGATGTGTGTGGAAATGAAAAGAAAGACTCCAATCCTAAGTGGCATTCCCACTTTGAAGATTGGTTGGAATTATTGAGGAGTTTTGAATATTTACAATGAAGTTTGAGGGATCAAAACATGTTTGAATAAAATGACTATTAGATTATTAAAAAAAAATCAATGTAAAGTAAAGTAACATGGGCTTGCTTTGTCAAGAAGATGTTTTTTTGAAAGTTATAAAGGTTCAGTGACGCGCTCCCAAGTCCCTAGTTAGCCCCAAGTTGGGGCTAAGTCACTTGAATTGCGGAAATGCGGGGGACTCGAGGCACGCTCCCAACTTCTAACACTAAAGGGGGTAAGAGGGGCGTGCTGAAAGCTCTGGGATTAGACTAGGAAGAGGGACAAGCTACTTAGTTACTCGGTCCTGCATCCAAAACCAACCAACAAGTTGGTTAATACTCATTTAGAACACTCTTGGTGTTGGGACAAGCTTCGGGCAACACTGGACTCACTTGATTCACCACGGCCCGAACTCAGGGGAAGCCACCACCTTCCCCCATATAGTATTCTTTGTGCCTCTCCGCCGCACTTGCATCTGAATGACACTTTTTCTCGAGACTCCCAAAGTGAAGTCCTAAAATTGTCCCAGTTTGGACTCCCAGGACTTTGGGCGTTCATAACTTCTCCTTCTGACCTCCGATTGGGACGAGGTCTAAAGCAAACTTGTAGTTCTCCTTGAGAGCTTTCCAACAGTGTATCGTACTCCACCTGCACACACTGGAATTGGATCAATTCCTGACTTTTAGTGGTCGGGAATCAAACTGTCAATTTGACTTCCGACCTTTCTTTCACCCATAACTTGTGTTGTAAATGTCCAAATGGCTCATGCGAGGCCATTTTGGACATCTACACTTCAAGACCTTTCCAACGGTATGAAAAACACCTCAATACAAGGTGTTTTGACCCTTGCACTTGCGTTCTGAATTTTCAAAAGTCTTAGAGGACTCCCAAGTTCCATTTTCGGGGGTGTGAGTGGCGACCTCACACTTCCCTCAAAGTGGGGTTGTAACATTCAGATTACAACAAAATAATGTCTCACCATTTAAAAGGTATTTAGAGGATTCAAATCATGTTTGAATTGTGATTTAGATACAAATTTGGAAAACTATTTTCAAGCGGCTAGAAGATGATGTACTTACATACATTTTGAAAATGATGTGTTGTTTGAAAATCACTTTCCTCCAAAGGACAATTAAATAACTTGATTTTGGGAAACCAAATTTGGAAAATTTAGCAAAATGCCATACAATTGTAATCTCAATGGCAAGTTGTAGAGTAACTACAAGGCAAACATTGGAACCTATAGGGGTGTAGGTTGTGGTGTGTTTTGTATGAATGTGTGAAGTTGTATGAATATCTGGTTCAAGACAACACTTACTATCATGATTCTAGTTTTGAGTTTATGATAAAAGTTAAGGCATGAAAATGGGAGTGGGTTGTGAGAGTGTCCCAAGATTCAAGCACCAACAAGTGTGGAAGAGTGAAGAAGTGAATCCCAACCATTCCCAAATGAAAAACATTTTGGAAGTTATAGTCCTTTGGTAATTTTAATTTTTTGGGACAAAAGTGCATATAATAAACATGGTCCAAATTAGGCCCCCAATATACCATTGAAAAGCTCTTGAAACATTAATATTGAAAATGGTATACAAAAATATAGTATCTACCCAAGGTTCTAATTTCAAAACTAAAAGTTAGGTGAAAAAAAAATTTACCATTGCAAGATTTTTCTTAAGGGTTGCATGATGTAGCCCCAAGATGAAAGGGGCATGTTTCTCTTTTGAAATTGCATTTTAATATTAGATTTAGTCCCTTGAAACCTATTACCATTGAACATTAAAACATATACATGTTGGAAAATGAAATAAACATTTGGTAAGCATGCCTTATATTTACAATACAAAAATCATTTGGCCTATGGGGCTAGGCATCAATCTCACAGATTACACCATATAATAACCATAATATTTAAAAAACATAGAACTTTCCAATTACTTAATAACATTGAGTAGTTGTTAATGAGGCACTCCTGAAGCTAAAACACACTAAACTAGAAGACTCCTCCTTGTTTTCTTTTCAATTCAATGGTGATGGCATTCTTATAAGGAAATGTATCAATAGTATAAAAAGGTTATGCAGACATATGAACCACCAATCCAAATGCTCATAAATTCATTCCATAATTTCATCTTCATGAATGTTAAGGTTGAGAAAAATTTATCATCTTTCATAGATCCCATAATTTGAACCATAACCAACTCTACTATTTCATGAACTTAGAAAGTCAAGCACAAAACAATGCATCGTTCTTATCAATTTGGTGATGAAAATTTAAACTACATAATTGATGATGGTGAGAATGGTCATTTTGTAAATGACAAGAAGTAATGAACCCTATGTAACACTCATTGTCTTTTTGGCAAATGATGGCAATGATGTGTGAGTAATGAAAATAATGGATGATTCAATGGAGCCATCTAGCAATTGAATAACTATAAAGCATGCCATTCATTAGGAGGAAATGTAGATGAAACTCATACGTAGGTATAGCTTTTGGGCGATTTTACCTTGCTTTTTGCTTTAATTTTTAGGCATAGAGGTAGAAGAGGTAGATTCTAGGTTGAGGACAAAATTTCACCACTACAAAATGCAAGACATTATTTACCCCCCATTGAGCTTTGTTCAACACTTGTTCTAGGTCATAATGCCTCACCACCAGGCCTTCCACGTCACACATGTAGGGCCCCTTCATCATCATCCATAGAACATCTCAAGCACCATTGACCACCTTGGAATGTTGTTGCCATTGACTGTGATTTTACTTGTTTTGCTACTTGTACAAATAGTAAATATTCAAATGACGAGGAAAACGCACACAATCATCTTTCCAAAAAAATCCAAAAATAGGTAGAAAAAGATTATGAGGACATGGTTGGATAGGAGGTTTGCTTGCATGTAGTGCAAAGGAAGTAGGTTTAGGGTTTTAGGATTGTAATTCTCATGTTCTCGTGTATTGTCATTGATTGCTTTCAACATTAATTATTGTGGTACACATGTTTGAAAGGTTTTGCACACAAGGAAGTTGTGCTGCATTAAGTGGTGAAGTGACCTTCTTTAGTTTTGCTTTGCATTATTGTTCTTTGCCTTTAAGGTTTGTTTACAATCATGGATTCAACACTTGTGCGAGAAAACACAACATTTGTGCTTGGAACTCCAATCAAACAAAATAATTCAACCCCCAATATTATTTTGTTGTCCATGAATTTGTTGGTGAACATGGTGTAGTAAAATACAGTTGTGTGTAGGGTTTAAGATGGCCTTGGGGGTTTTTCACGCTTATTGTTTTTGTTTTAGTGCAATGTCAAAGTCTTGGGTTTAGGTCAATGAAATGTGAAGAAAAAGAAGAATAAAAAATTAATTAATTAATTAAAAAAATATTATGTAGTCGGGTAATACGAAGGTATGGAAAATGTAATGTTATGTGAGTTTTGTGATGTTGTGGTGTTATGATGCAGAGTTATAACTTTGGGAATTTTCCAACAATATTCTAATAGCTACATCCATCTATTATTTAGTTTTTCTACATTTGTTTGTAAGGTAATTTCAATTCAAGGATTGTGAAGGCTACAACTTATTTACTATGATTCCCATTGTAAATTATTGGTAGTTCAGAAAGTAAGAGTAGAATATACAAATCAACAAATTAGACACCATTGTGTTGCATTATACATGGAAAAGGAGCATGAAATGTTAGCATTGGAAGCACACTTTGATATGAAGTGCCCAAATGTACCAACTTTTGACAATAGGCCTTCATCCCAATGCAAGTTTTGCAAAAGTATGTTTAAAAACAAAAATACATTATCTTATCACATAATGATGAACTTTTGCTTTAAATACACAAGGAAGGAGTTGTTAAAAATGTACCCTACCATCACAAAATATGAAGTTAAAGAGCTTACCAAGTTAAGGGAGAAGCATGGGAAGACACTATCAAACCGCCTAAATCATCCAATTGATGGCACAACATAATATTCCACCAAAAGGGTAGGACCAATCAAGAATTAGAAACAACCCATGAAAATGCCCCATGCAAGGCTTACACCTCCTAAGGAAAAGGAGGTTTATGAATTGAACAATGATGAAGATTTTCTTAAAGTTCGAACTACATAAACATGTAAATTGGCTATCTACTTTAGTATCTTGATTTTGCCAATGTAATGTGGGAGGTTGATTTTAAAAGGTTGTTATCATTTTTGCAGTTTGTAGGTTTGGCTACAAATCCTATGCCATTCAAGAAACCACCACTGCAAAAAACTACATTGGACAATGCAAAAGCCCTTGCAATAAGAAGAATAAATCATATGCAAATTTGTCTTTGTTTTCTGCTGCAACTTTACCACATAAGGGTGTACCACATCTTAGTAGATCAAACATTGAGGCAAAGGTGAGGTCAATTGCTGAGACTTTCATAATGGAAAGTTCTTGTGGGCTACCCCCTCTTCCTTTGGAAGTCAAGATTAATGGGCTATATGTTCTATTGTCAGAGACGTATATTGTCATGGATAGAAAATAATTGGAAAAAACAAAAAGACACTATGGCACCTTTCATGAAATTGGAAATGGATGGCATTTTAAGCAACATGCTTATTTTAACATTTGGTCAATGATATCTTTATCCACTAATGAATACACTACAACTTTTTTACCTTATTGGGTTTATCATTCACTCTAGTTTTTTTTTTTTTTTTTTTTATTTTTTGCCCATCCGATAGGTTGTTGGGGGGTTTGAAGGGATAATCCACATTTCAGATGTTATCAAATAATCCTTGAATGCATGGACATCTAGAGGGGATGGAAAGAACACCATGCAAAAGGTTCATTGAAATGAAATGCCTCCGAAAGTACCTACAATATTTGCAACCAAAAAAAGAGTATGATGCAAATAAAACAAATGCAACAAAATCATTCAAGAAGAAAAAAAACTAAATATGTTATATAGGAATTGCAAAAAATTGACCAACACATTAAAGTTAATGAAGAGAGGTCAAAATGGGGCTAATCACCATTATACCACCTATTGAAGCAGTATCCTTTGGATTTTGGTCTTTAATGCCCATGCAAGCACACAAAAGTAGAGTTGGAGAATATGATCATTACTGAAGTGGAAAAGGAATCACAACAATTAACATTGGATACAAAGTGCCCGCACATAGTTTGAACATTCAAATTGTTTTGCACATCAACATTTGGGAGACTATGTCCATTTGCTCATGTAAACAAGGGATTAACCCTTTGCAATATCCTACATTACTATTGTGAACAAAGGGATTATGTGAGGTTAACCATAGTATTGCAAGTTGTTCTTGACTTTGGTTTCCTATGGTTTCCCAAATTGTGTCAAGGCAATGAAAATGTTGCACAATGTTGGTAAGATTTGTTGGGGTTGCTTGGATTTGATCTACAACTACAAAATTTAATCATTGAAAAGATATAATGATTCATGTCAAAGATTGTTCATGATCATAGAATAATTTCAAACTTATACAATCTTGGAATAACAAAATAGTTGGAAGACATGTGGTGCAACTTTGATGTTGGGCATGATTGCAAGCCAATCTTGGACTAGAAATATTTCATTCACTACCTTTCCACCTGCACATTTTCATGCAAACAATTCCTTTAATGGATTTTGCGTAGTTACAATGCTTTTAATAAAATGAACAAACGCATCTCTAATAAGTTTAATCCAACAAATGTGGGTCACAATTTGCAAGTGCTCCACCTATAAACCAATGTTTAATTTTTCTATAACTTGTGAACTTTTCTAATCATGTGGTCAATCAAATGTTGTTTGTGAAGGAGGAAATCAATGTTGGCTGGGTTTTTCCAAGAAATCCATACCTTCAAGATGTCAATGCCTTGTTTAACGTAGAACAAATGCAAAATTGACTTGGTAGACAATATGGATTGTAAGGTTCATGCATTGTTTGTGAAGCTTGGTTGAGTGAATGAAGCCCCTGAAAAAATTGTAGAGGTAAGCATTGCAATAGTTCAAATTGACAATGACACAACATGTGCATGGAATCTCTTTACATTATTATTATATTTGTGAGATGACAAAACATGTTTTAAATTAAATTTAGATTTAAAAATCCCACTTGGTTTCACTCATCCTATTTTGGCCATTCATATTTTCCCCATGTCTTATGTAGGAAATACCAAAATTTCAAAATGTAGAAGTTGATAAACACCAACATCCCATCTGCTCTAATTAGTCCTCCATGGCCAGCGCACTTGTAAGCAAGAAATCGCACCATCTTATGGGGTTTGATTTGTTTGTCAAAGCAGCCTTCAGTGATAGCCTTAGGCGGGACTGTAAACCTTTCAATGTTGTTGACTTATAGTCATATGTCAATAATCCAAGCCTTGCAACACCCATCCTATCAACTTCCTTAACAACAACCCATGTTGGATTCATGAAGACACCTTCCTTCTCTCTTGGGTTACGACCTTTAGGCTAGTTTTCACACAACCATGTCAGATTAATACCCAACTTGAACATCTCCTCCCAAAATAGGAATTTATCTGAGCCAACTAGTTCTTTGCATGCCCCAACACATGATAATAATCCCAGTGCGGTTGCATCATCTCTCACCATTGTGACATATTATGGAAGAGACCAAGTAGATGATGGACTTCAAATGAAATATCCATCATTGCTTGGAAAACATATGTAAATACTATCAAAACTTCGATTTGTAGAAAGCCATTATTTCATAAAATCTTGCATTATGTGTTTTATAATTACTAGACTCAAATATATAGATTTGGTTATAATAACTTGTAGGTTTGCTATAGAAGACATGTTCAGCAAAACAACAACTACCACAAACTAGTTTAGATAACCAATTGATGGAGTTCATGATTCAAATATAGTTGCACTTGATATTCATATTGCAAATGTGAAGTATTTGTGTAGTTTGTATTTCTTATTGTAATCATGTTACATGTGCAGAACATGTTAAAGGTTATACATGTGGAAAAAATAAATCCTAGAGTTAGATGTTCTACTCAATATCAATGGTTGTTCTTACATGTTATCGACAACAATGGAGGATTTCATTATCAACAGAGGTGGGACCAACAAATTTGCAATAAAATTTGTCACATCAAGTGATTATTTACTAAAAATTGATGTTAATATCTCCTTGCTTGACAACATTACTAGCTACTGATTTATAGATGCATTGGATTTCTTTAGATTGTGGTATACACACAACCATACATCACAAAAGGTTTCATATATCACCCATCCTCATATGTGGGATATGGTAAAAAGTTGGGCAAAAGAAAAAGGGGAATCAAAGGATGTTATTGTGAATTTTGTGAAGAAGAAGTTCAAAGTGTTTTCCAACGTCCAGGAGGTCTTAGTCCCTCTATAAGATGTTAACCATTGGAGTGTAATTGTAATGAGTGCTTCCCATTTTATGCACTACGACCTTCTCAAGACTACCAACATTTTCGAATCTACAAGTGGGTTGTTACCAAGGTAAATTGTTAGGGATAGTTGAATGGAAGTGAGAAATATCAAATAACAATAGGGTGTGGCTTGATGGACCACAACAACTATCTGATTAGGAGTGTGGGTTTTATGTCATGAAATTCATGGCCAAATATTATGACTACATGTACCAAGATAATGCAATTGACATTAAGGTGTAATTACCCCTACTCACACCTCTAAGTTTTTAGAATATTGAATACAAGATTATTTAAATCTAAATCTTATAATCTTTTGTTGGTTGTAAGTTACACCAACTTGGTTTTCAATGGATGATGTGATTGAAATGTAGTCAGTTTTAATGAATGCAATATTAAAGACATCGAGTAGTTCGGATTTTGCAAACACAAGTTGGGTTGTTGACTTGGGAAATGCAACCAATGGTGGAGGATCAACATCAACCATAGTTTGTGATTGTTTCAAGATCTTGCATAAGTGATAGAACCAAGAAATTGGTGTTTTATGCCAGCTAATCAATAATAAAGACATTAACTTGGGATTACAAATTTTTACATTAAGATGGTTTGTAGTAACAACAAGACAATCATACTCAATTATAGATTGTAAAGGTAGAACAATGTATTTTTTGCATTCCCTTATTTTGTTGAGGTAGACATGTTATAATGTTTTTTATGTTGGTATCAACAATTTTCATTAGTTGGATGTGCTTTTGGTTTTTAATTGAAGGTTGGATGAAAGCACACTAAAGTAGGCCAAAAAAATAATTTACTTAAAACCCCATTTAAAAATATGATGGTTTTTTACAAAAACATAAGAAAGTAGATTGGAAAGTTTTTTATTTTTCATTTTGAAAACATCCATGCCTACATTGGGTTTATAGTAAATTGAATATAAAATTTGAAAAAAATTAGTATAATAAAAGTAGGTAATAAGTAGGTTTGAAATTGATTGGTAAATTTTTTTTGAACCTATTTTTATGATATAAGCTAAATATATTTTTATTAGAACGTGAAAAAGATGAAAAACCAAAAGTACATTTTAGGCACCCATTAATTCAAAATTTCAAAAATGTAAAATCTCATCTACTTATAATTTACATAAAGGCTATAAAGTAGAATGTGACATTTGTTTGAATTCCCATGAATTTATAAGTAAACATACTTTAAACATGTATTCTTTATTTAAAGTTTTAACAAAGTTGAAGAAAATGTTCATATTAATCCTTGAACTTAATAATATTCTTAAGTTCAATATATCAAAACATATTTCCTAGCTACTTTTCATTTATGTTGCAAGGAACATTTGTGGTCTACTTTACCATGCTTTCATTTGGTTATGACACTAAACATTATTGGAAATGTTTAAAACATGTTAATGACCACTAAAACCATATATTTATGTAGGTAGACAAAATGTAATATGTATTGTGCTACATTATAACAAGTGTTTATATTTCTACATTTGCAAATCTATGTGTGCATTGTGTGGTTATAGTTCAAGGCAAAGTGGGATTCTAAAGGTTGTTTCCTTACTTGGTATTTTGGGTTGTTCTGGAAATATCAATAGTTGTTCAATTACTAGTTCAATTCTTGTTTTATAGAATTCATAACTTCATAGTAGAATGTAAAAGGGGTGGTTCTAATGCATGGAATGTTTTGTTTTTCATGTAATACTGGTTATCGCCCTAACATGTGTTGCAACAATTTGAAGAATGTGAATTATGTATGTATTGAATGTGCATACAAGGGTTGAGAGACTAGCATGCTTACAACCATGTGTTTGGAGCAAACAAAAAAAATTGAAATAAAGTTGACATAAAACAATGTTTTGTAATATGCATAAGATTAAAAAACTATAACAATGGTTTGGAGTGCCTTTAAATAATCAATAAACAATGAATGAAAACATGTATGCCTTTTAAACAAGGTGCTCAAGACCAACAATCCCCCTAACTATCATGTCTTGTTGTTTGCGTCTCAACACCTTCAATGCTAAAAGTAAATGTAGTTGCAACATGGGAATTTCAATGGCACTAGATTTTATGTCATCAAATACCTGGTCAATGAGGTTTTTAGTTTTGCACTTTTGGTTTGGCCAATAGTGGGTTTCATCTCCAAGCTACCAATGTTTTCATTTTTTTTTGAATGTTAGTTTTTTTGTCGCAACCTCACTTTGAGGGAAGTGTGAGGTCGCCACTCACACTCCCGAAAATGGGACTTGGGAGTCCCCCGGGACTCCCGAAAATTCAGAGCGCGATTGTAGGGGTCAAAACACCTTGCATTGAGGTGTTCTTTATACCGTTGGAAAGGTCTCGGAGTGTAGATATCTAAAATGGCCTCGCATGAGCCATTTGGACATCTATAGCACAAGTTATGGGCGAAAGAAGGGCCAGAAGTCAAACTGGCAATTTGACTCCCGACCATTAAAAGTCAGGAATCGACCCGATTCCGGTGTGTGCAGGTAAAGTGTGACACACCGTTGGAAAGCTCTCAAGGAGAACTACAAAATTGCTTTAGAACTCGTCCTAATTGGAGGTCAGAGCGAGAAGTTATGAACGCCCAAAGTTTTGGGAGTCCAAACCGGAACAATTTCGGGACTCCACTTTGGGAATCCCGGGAAAAAGTGCCATTCAGATGCAAGTGCGACGGAGAGACGCAAAGAATATTATATGGGGGAAGGTGGTGGCTTCCCTCGGGTTCGGGCCGTGGTGAGTCAAGTGAGTCCAAGGTTGCCCATGGCTTGTCCCAACACTAAAAGAATGTAAAATGAGTTCTAACCAACTTGTTGGTTGGATTTGGATGCAGGACCGAATAATTAAGTAGCTTGTCCCTCTTCCTAGTCTAATCCTGGAGCTTCCAGCACGCCCCTCTTACCCCCTTTAATGTTGGAAGCTGGGAGTGTGCCCTAAGTCCCCCGCATTTTCGCAATTTGAGAGACTTAGCCCCAACTTGGGCCAATTAGGGACTTGGGAATGCGTCATTTTTGATCTAGGAGGTCATCACAAACCATGTGTCCAACTATTGCAAAACCTTTGTTTACTTTGTGGAATGTGCCCATATCCCTAATAATGGCACCATTAGGTATGTTTGGGTGCAACATTTTTAATACCTTCATGATGTATGTTTGCATGCAATTCCTTGTTGTGCAAGTGGGCAACCACATTGTGGCCATTTAGATGATGGAGTGTGAATGGTCCATAATTTGGGTGTGTGGTTGATGGATGTGACAAAAGCAATGTCCTCCCCATCAAGACACAATAAGACATTAGAATTCGAAATATTGTGAGCTCTTAACATAGTTGAAACAATGATGTATTCTTGTTTTTTGTTTTTCACATACCCAAAAAGCTTGCATTGCACACCATATTAGTAGTGAGCAAAAACATCGCCAAAAAGATGAAAAATCAGCCAATCCATTTTACGTCTAGTAAACAGTTCTTTGGAAAAATAGAATATTTGTTTCATGTTGCTATGGAATGATTCCACAATCACATTGGTGTCTTGCCTTGCATGCAGACTGTTGTGATTACCACCACACCACATTCCCACCTTATGCAACCAATGGTCTTTAAGCTATGTAACAAATCAAGATGCATTGGGATAATTAGTTACCATGATATTTGTAGTTGTGCCCACAAAATAGGATCATGATCTAGTGGACAAGCTTGTGAATACATGATCTTCCCCATAGCAAATAATAGTTTCAAGTTTAGTTGTTCACACTTGCAATTTGTTTTACAACATTTTCTGCCCATGCTTTGTGCACATGCCACAAACATAAAAAAACTTTGGCACTTGGCTAAACATTGTTGCATGAAAACACATCAACTATAGAAATTAGTTTTTGTACTAGTTTAATAAAGTCTCTATGAATGTTAATATGACATGAAATATATAATGCTATGAAAAAAACTTATGCTCTGCAAAAGAATAATTATTTATGGCATTTAGTATGTTGTGTAGCAAAGTATGTTGTATAACAAAATATGATTTACCACATAGTATTGTTCTACAACAAAGTATGCATTATAATACAAAATTAATATACATGGAATTATAGGTAAATTTTATGAAATCAAACTTCAACAAATTGATTTTAGCTTGAACATTATCAACAAGTATAAGATTAGGCATCCAATGGCTTAACATATGTTTTGATAATGTTCAAAGAATTAGGTTAAGGTCAAGTGTTTTTTCAACTTTTTCCAATGACAATGAAATCAACCAATATCCCATTCGCCATTCATCAAACACCATTAGGGTGTACAACTTCGGTACTGCAAAGAACATGGAGCTGACATTAGTTACTAATGATATTAAACATATTAATTTTGTGGCATTTCATACAATAGAAAAAAGGGCGTACCTTATTTTGATTTGTGCCAAATGTTGCATCAAAAAATGTTGCACTACCATGCCTAAATTTTTGCACAATTTCCACTACCATGAAGTTTGAATTCCTAATTTGAATGGTGTGTCATCTTGGGTTTGTAAATTGAGGTCCAAAGGCGCATGTTGAACATAATAAAAAATTGAATCAATATTTTCTAGAACCCACATTCTAACACTAATGGGGTCCTTGTGGTATTTCTGCCATATTTCATTAGCCCTTATTTTTTGCCAAGTTTCCCACATCAGCCATGAGAACAAAGGTGTTTCAAGTCATAGGTTCATTTTTCAATGGCATGTTTCTAACATGTGCTTTGTGATGAGTCATTACTTGAGTTGGGGACAGGCCTTGCCTTAGAAGCTCCATTAGGTGGGCCTTCATACCATCCAATAGTTGGGAACCTAAAACATGGCGATATTCAATAACATATTTCCCATGGCATATTTGACCTTGGTTGTTTTTATGTTTTGCATTCAAGTATTTCAATTGATAAAGGTTTTGGTCCAAGTATGTTGCTTTGCAATGAAAACTCTTTGATAACCATGTTTAATGGACATATTAGACATTATCTTTGAAATACGAGTCTTTAATTGTGATTGTTGGTTAGATTCCAGGAACTCCACCAAAGCATTTTCCCTTTCTTCTTGTTGGTTGTTTCATTCACTTGATGATGTTTTTGCTTTTGTTATGTAGATAATAGTAGCTTCTACATGTCATCTAGGAGTACATTGGTGTAGTCTTCGAGTCCAAAGTTACAAGAGAACTTACAACACAATGACAGGCAGTGAACTTTAGATTCACATCAAACCTTGAACATGAAAATCATCCACATAATATTTAGTTAACTTAAAAAATGAGATTGGAATGGTCACAATACAATGGGACAACTAAAACCATGTTCAAAGTTTGAACATGGATTAAATTTATATATAATGAAAGGATGCTTAGTAGCAAACTTTCACAAGATTTTAGAGTAAAGGAACAACATAAAAACATTGCAAATGACATAGAATTTTAAAAAAAAGGGAGATTGGAGAAATTATAATACAATGTGACAACCAACATTGCCTAACTCGTAATAACAAACTAATATGCCAAATTGCAAAATTAAAACAATACACTATGGAAACTTAAACCAATATAGAAGTGCAAAATAAGGAATGTGGCATAAATAAAATGTTTTGCTCTTTGTTTCTTCACCTAAAAATAAGCAATGCAGAGTTGGTTCTTGGGTGTGTTAATGTGTTTGGGGGCTCGCAAAGCTTGTGCTCCTTTGTCTTTGTAAATTTGCAAGGAAATTTTGGATAGTTCTATTCCCCTTGCACAAAATGTTCAAGCCAATCCCATGGAATGATTGCAATTTTAATCTGGTTATAAAGATTGTACGTGTCGAAATGTAACATGAAGTAACCATGTGATATGATCCTTTTAAAATGGTCCAGGAGGAAGTAATTACACTATTTCTTTCAATGCTTCAATTAAATCCCTTGCCTTCAAAGCAACAAAAGATTCATTTTGCAAAATATTTGTGATTCCTACATCATCCACAACCACCTTGTAATATTCTTGGTTTACCATTGCATAAAAAATCATAAACCCTAGAAAAAATAAATCATAAATCATACCTTTTAGGTTTATTCTACTTTCTTGAATGCTTGGTTGTGGGTGCATCAAGAACCTTATCTCAAATTTGCTAATGTTAGATGCATTTTAAATTAGATTTTGAATTCCCCTAGTTTTGACATAATGTTCAAATTCTTTGGTCATTTGAAAATTAGCTATTCATGCAAACAACAAAACAAGTAAAATTGTAGTTGACGATGACAATGTTCTAAGGTGGTCGATGGCAACATCATTTTACAAAGATGAAATGTTCTACATATGGTGATGAGAGAGGCCTACATGTGTGACATGGAAGGCCCGGTAGTGGGGCAATGTGATTCAAAATAGGCATTGAACATAACTCAATTGGGGATAGATAACATCTCGCCCACAAAACACTGATGAGGAGGTTCAACTTTGTAAAAGACAAGTTGAAATAGGGTAATGATTCATCTAGAGAAAAACCTAGTGTTTGCAAAGGCACATTTTAATTTTGAACCTATCAAATGCAAAACAACTTTCATGCATGTGTGAACATGAGTATTCATTTATTAGGTGTTTCTTCTATCAACCTCTCACATCACATTCATCCAATTTAAACATTGTTTAAAGCTCAATGGCATTAATAAATGAGGATGAACATGAATTCATCATAAATGTACAGATAGAAAAGATTCCTTGTTGACTTTAAAATAAATGTAAACCCAAGAGAATCAAATTAATGGATGAAAACAACAATATAAAAATAATGGATTCTAAATAAGTATTACTTAATTTCATGTTATGCTATTAGTTGGGACCGGTGTTTTTTTTGTGCAAAATGTTTTCAAAAGGAAAAAAATAAAAATAAAAAGAAATTATTTTCTTGTAATATTCTTGTTTTTTCTAGAAGCAATCACCAAATTTTGAATTTTTTTGGGACAAAATTTCATTAGATTTGGACTTTGATTTACTTTGGTAAAAAAAGTTTAACTAGTTTTTGAACTATTTAAAAAGGTTATAAAAACATGTTGCCATTTTTTGCTATATCCCTCTTGGGATGCTAAAAATTTTAAAAAAATCATTGGTTGCAACTTGGGAGTTGGCACCTCATTGAGCATTAGGTATGAAATATTGAATAAACATGTTGCCATAAACATTTTAGGTTTTGCAAACTATTGCTAGACCATATATTCCCATGCAGATGAGTCGAGCCATATCGTTGGTAAGAAAAGTGTTATTGGATCATCACCCCAAACCTTTCCAAAATTATACTTTATCACCATTGAAGAGAGCTAGTTCAATTATTTTGTGTAATTAGAGAGCACCTTACCCAACATATATATTCAGAGGAGTGACATTCTCAAAACGCCTCACATTTGATCTTTGTTGTCTTAAGATTTTCATTGGGTATCACATGAAAAAAAAAAACTAGAGTAGGTCTTTATTTTTGATAAAAATTATGGGCTCATGCTTTCATGTACATGCAAAATACTTAGAGAAAATTCTTGATCTATTTGCAAGTAACCTTGTATTCATGAGTAGCTCTCTTTGAAAAAAGGAAAGATCTATAATTATTATCTAAAAGTGAAAGGGAAATCATGCCTCATTTAAGATGTCAACCATGAGAAGGATTAGCTCTTTCTCTTTTTTTTTTGTTGCCTGCAAGCTATGTGTCTTTTGGCCTTTCTTTGGACTTCTCTTTTTGTCTCCCTTGTGATGGTTTTGACCCTCAATCTTTGATTGGATTTTGAGTGTTTTTAATTATAAACGTAAGATCCCTTTCACTCTTAAGGAATAGGTTAGAAAACTTTCACCCTCCAACACCTCATCATCTATGCATGTTTAAGTTCTCGATAATTAGATTTGCGTTCCACCTTGTGATGGCTAAAACCAATGTGTTACAACATTCCCAACATGTGGGGTTAGACTTGGCTATCACCTTGTCCTGAGCACTTCATTTTTTGGAATTCCCCCACCAAAGGATTTTATCCTATGTTAAATTTTTAACATGTGACATAATTTTCAAGGCATATATGAGATCTTGGAATATCATTTTGTTTCCCAAAATGCACAATATTAACTGAAAATCAGGTATTCAATATAGAGCCAAAACATTATGAAAAGTACATTATGTAAGAGCAGCTTCATTCATACTCATGTCTTTTTTTTCCCTTTCAAATTTTCACCTACTGGTGACAAAAAAGTTGATTTTTCAGATTTTAGTCCAAATTCAGCTAATTTTGTTAAAATTTTGAAAAAAAATCATCAAAATTGACCCATACCCGATGCTTGGGTCTTTATACTAAATGTCATATTTATTGTTTTTCATGGCTCACTCATAGACATAAAATTAACTATGAAAATACTCATAACCAAAAAAAATTAACTATGAAAATACCTATAAAAGGTGAGAAACTACTGATAGCAAACCACCTGAACAAATCAATCAATCAAGCCTGCATATCAATAGCAGGTGTTAGATTGTGTAATGCCTTTCATGAGCTACACAACATCTCGTCCACAAATGTTGGCCCAAAGTCATATTACTACTTAAACTTTGTAATGCCTTTCATGAGCTACACAACATCTCGTCCACAAATGTTGGCCCAAAGTCATATTATTACTTAAAACGATCGTAATATCTCATGTTTTTCATCCAAAATTTATTGTGCAACATCTCACATTCTTATCCAAAACTTATTGTGCAATGCATTGTGAGAGCTGCTCTAACAACCTGACTCCTATTGGCCATCATGACCTGTGCAAGAGTTTTGGGATGAGGTGCAAAATCACCTTGTAAGATCTTTTCAGTGGCATCAAGAAACCACCTCCAGAAAATAGATCCAAAAAATTTCAGCTATATTGTATAATTTGTCACTCATGTCTAGAATTCCCATTACCTACTTCCCTCCTCATGTGTTAACTAGTAAGAGACCCAAGTGAGTGGGTGGTACAAGAGGGTGGTACATGTATTCATACTTTCATCACCTAAGTATGTACTTTGATTGTAGTTCTTACATTTTGGGGCCATGTCAATTGTGTGTGACACACCATAGCAATAGGTACTAAGAAAATAAATTTCTCAAAATTAGGAATCATGAAAAAAATTAGGAATTCACATCTCGGAAACAGAAAGCAATAATTATAAAATCATTCAAAGTGTCACTTTAAAGATTTTTTATTTAATTTAATTAATTAATTAATTTGTGGCCCTTACAAATCATGCTGTGATTTAGTTCAGTTATATGGCCAGTCATGTTGTTATAAGAGTGAGGGAATTGTGAGTCACAAGTGACAACAATGGTTGTTTTAAATATGTGGAAATACGCACCAAACTTAGAATAAAATTAAAGGAAATCATCCCGCACCCCCTTTCTTCATTCAATACTAAGAATATGCCCTAAACCTTCAGAAGAATAATCACAGAAAGCAGCAGCCATGAACAACAACAAGCTCAATCACATTTCCTCGGGTGTGGAAGGAATCCCAATTAAACCATTTGGAACGCCATTCTGAAGCAAGCATAAATTTCCAAAATTTCCCTTTTTGGGGGGCTAAAAGAACAATAATTTTTTTCAGGAAAAAAATAAAAATAAAAGAAAATAAAAAAGATTAATTTATGTGAGACAAAGGAATAAGTCTTGCTGAAATCCGTAGATAATGATACTTTGTTGTCGTTTTGTAATTTTCAGATTATCAAGACAAAATTTATTGAATTAAAAGTGATTTTCATTCTTGAAAATTAAATTAAATTAAATTAAATTTAGCAAGGTTTTGGAAGAACTCTGAAATTAAGCTCACTTGGACTGAAATAGTATTGGGATAACCTTGTGTGGAGGTTTTACTGTATTTGAGCCAATGGCACAAGGAGCCCCCAACTAATCTCTTTGAAAACATTCAAGCAGAAGCAAAGCAGATTCCGAAGAAACAAAAATTCACCTTGAACAAAAAGAGACCAAAGAAAGCAAAAGAAAAGAAACACCCAAATCCCCTTTGGAAGAAGCAAAAGCAGATTTAGTCAGAGATGGATTCATGGGGGGCAGTCTCTCATGACAATTTCTTTTATCCACATACTAAGAAACACACTATCATGACAAATTCTTTTTGCCACGTACTAAAAAAAAACACCACAAACAAACAAAACAAGTTGATTATGCACGTGATGAGAAACTATGCAAAATTCATCCCATTGAAAGAAAGGAAGAAGAAAACATAAAAAATAAAATAAGGCACAAGATGTACCTAATCACATGATTTGATTAGTCTTTCATGGGTAGTATCAGTGATTTTTTGGAGGTGAAAAATCACCAAAAGGTTACACTCACCCAAAAAAAAAAAAGGAAATATTCTTTTGTAAATTCTTTTTTAAACAATAACCAAAATTGGGTTGTTTTAAGATTGGATTTTATTTTATTATTATACTTTTTTCTGTTGTGGTGGTGGTGGTGGTGGGTGGGGGAGAAGGGGGAGGAATGTGTCATCATATTTCTATCTACCAACTAATGTTTTGACAAATTCTTTCCAAATTTGTTGTCAATTAACGAGAAATGTGTTCTAGGTTGTTAGCCAATTTGGATGCATCACAAACAAACAAACCAAGCAATCACAAAAGAAACAAAGAAAACAACAAAAGAACAAAAAAACTACAGATGGGTATTTCATTCTTGGCTTGTCTCTCTTGTTTTCATAGAAGACCAAATGACATGAAATTTCAAGTGCAAAAGAAAACCCAATAATTACAACAACACCAACAATAAGTAGAACATACTTTAAAAAAAAGTGGTGGAAATAAGTTGTTGATAGCAATGGAGATAGGTACATACTACATACAATAACTTATAAAAAAACAAACAAAGAGAGAGAGAGAGAGAGAGAGAGAGAGAGAGGGAAAGGATTAACATGTGTGTTGTTTATAGCAAAGGCAAACTAGGTACATTATACATAACAATTGAAACATTCTCTAAGAGTGAGAGAAGAAGAAGAAGCAAAACAAAAAAATAAGGAGAAAAGGAATGTGGGTGGAGGGTGTGAAAGTAAATGAAAATTGGACATTGTGGTAGTAGAAGATTAGTAGGAATGAAGGAAGGAAGGAAGGAAGGAAGGTGGTGGAGATGGGGAGGTGGTGGAGATGATGGAGGGGGTGAAGTCTAGGAAAAGGTGACCACCAGGGCAGGGCAAGCAACTGTGCACAACAGACAAAGCAGCCGCCATTACCACAAAGACAAGAAAGAAGAAGACACTCACCACAACCATCACCACCACCACAGTGAGTGTGACAGCAAAGAGGAAAACCCAAAAAAACAAACAAACAAACAAACACACACTAAGTTAGTAGTAGTAGTAGTAGTAGCACTTTGTGTCCTTCTCTTTTTCTCTCTCTCTGTGTTTGTGTCTGTCTGTGTCTCCTCTCTCTCTCTCTCTCTCTCTCTCTCTAAATGTGGCAAATTTGTCGTTTTCTGGTTCAACTACCTACTTCTGAGCTCTCTCTTACACCTAATTTGGTAAATTAGGGAGGGAGAACAGAGGTGAAGGGAAGGGGAAGAGGAATGGAATGGAAAGGAAAGGGTGGGGGGGCATGGGGAAGGACTGAATTGATTTTGATGTATACTAGCTAGCTAGCTAGCTCCACCTTTTTTTTTGTCCTTTCCTGCAGTTTTTACATCAATTTGGGAAGTGTGGGTTTTGAGGCAAAAGCAAAGCTTCAACTCTCGCTGTTGTATAATCATGGTGCTGTGCTTTCTTCCTTTTCTTCACCCACTCTATACTCTTTGTGTGCATCTATAAATCTATAAATCTGTGTCTGTGTTGTTGTAGTAGTAGTAGTCTTGCATTGTTGGGTTTTGTTTTGTTTTGTGGAATTTGGGTTGGGTTTGGGTCTGTTAAAGTTTGTGGGGTTTTCAGCAAGTCTTTTTTCTTTTGCTGTTGCTACCTTGTGTTTTTATAATCAGCACTTCCGCACAGGTTTATTTGCTGTCTGTCTTCTCAGTAGCTTTTTCTTGCTCTGTAATTCATGGTGTTGTTGTCGTTGCAAGTGAATTTTGTTTTTTGGGGGCTTCATGATGTTGCTGCTGCTAAGATCATCCATCCCGTTTGCTGCTGCCGCCTTGTTGGGTCAGTGTCGCTGTGAGGGTGGTGACGACTTGGGTGCTGCTGTTGCTGAGAAATGGCCAGCTTTCTTTCTTTCTTTCTTTCTTTCTTTCGTTGCATGTTGATTTCCAATTCCTTGCCGTCGGAGTTGACAAAAATTCTCCTCTCAGCTCTCGAGTCTCGAGTCTCTCTCGCGCACACAGGAGTTAGGACTTGTTGGGTTCCCTTGAAACGTCGATGAGCTTCTGTTAGGTTCCTCATGGAACCACACTACTAATTGCATGTGTATGTATATCGCTATGCACCGCCCTTTGTAGACAAATTGGGTCGCAAGAAAATCATGAAAGATTGCATGCATGTGGTCGTTGCCTCTCGTCCTAATTCACCTCATTGCAGGCAGCTCTTCAATTCTCTCTAGTTCTTGTTCAAGAAGAAGAATCAGAAGAAGATGAAAAGAAAAGGGGGGGTGGGGTCAAGAGGGTAAGTCTTGTCAAGGCTTCCCTTCCTTCTCAATTTGCTTTGAAACACAGTTCTGCATGGCTCTTTGCTCTTCGTCTTGTTTGGTTTTTGGGCTGTCTTTTTCAAGCATCCTTGCTTCAGGCCTTCTTTCTTTCTTAGATCTTCTTCTTCTTCTCCTTCTTCCCATCTTGACTCCTCTCTTAATTGCTTCCTTCAATCGTCCTGTGCTCTCTTTCCTCCACAATGCTCCCACCCAGAGGCAGGTCTGTCAGTCGGTCCCTTGGTCCCAATAGCTGCTGTAATCTTTTGTGAAACTATTGCAAATCTAAGCTTTCTTGGCACTGGAGTTGCAGAAAATTTGTAAGAAAGAAAAATAAAAATGCTGCGCCATGTTTTCTTGCCTCTGGATTTGGAACTGAATTCTTGAACCCAGTTCAATCCATTGTTTCTATAATGTAAGTGTGGTCACTGGTGACATAGCTTAATTTGAATGGGAACTGACCTAAGCTTCTTCTTTCAAGATTGCATGATGGCATTGCCCAATTGTCGATTGCTTTCACACACCTAAGAGCAAAAAAGTTAGGGCAAAATATTTGATATCGACATCACATACAAAAAGCCACCCTTGTGCTGCTAGCCATAGAAATCAAATCATCCTTGAACCCTAAGCTTCCACTGTTGTCTGCATCTCAGATTTGATGTTCTCTTCTTTGTTTTGTTCATCAACTGTCTCTCTATGAACTCTCTCAAGTTTGATTATGCATAGATATTCCATTTAGGATGTGCATGTGGTACATGCTTTGATGTGCTTGTTTTTTTTTTCTTGGGATAGCAGGTGCAAGTGCGAAGTCAGTATGAGAAGCTGAGGTCAAGGAGGTCCTCCTTCTCCCAGTTTGAAAGGAATAGTAATCTGCCACTGCTTCTTCCACTGCCTGCAGTACCAAAAGCTGCTGCTGCCACCCTCTTTCAGTCTTCTTCTGCCAAACCTACAGCTGGAAGCTTAGCTCATTCAAAGGTTTGAACAATTGCAGAACCCCCAAAAATGGCTTTTTTTTCTTGCTCCTCTTCTTCTGTTGAACATGCATGAATTGGTCTAGAATCTATATAAATGTGAAACTTTCAGCAGAGACTTCATTGCAGATGGGTCTTGGACACCTTTCGGGTACGCCCATGTTGGTCACTCACTATTCTGAAATGTGAAGATGCAAATTGAGAGCCAAAGTGCCAAATGGTGAATCATTCATTCCTCATCAGATTTTGGTGAGGATAACCACTAGTGGGTGATCTCAATTTGCAACCATCAAACACTTGTGGTAAAGCCTGAAGTGAGAGAGCATGAGACAGACAAAACAATGCAAATGAATTCACCTTGAACAACTGGTCCATTACAAAATCTAATGGTTTATGCTTTGTTGTTTTTTTGCAGAGACCAAACCTTTCTCACAGACAGACAGTAGGTGGTAGCCATCATTCATGGATCATGAAGAGACAAGCCCTGGTGGCTCCATCCACAATGAAATGCCATCGTAGGCAGCAGCAGCAGCAGCAGCAGCATCATTGGAAAGCTTCCCCAACTTGTTCAAGTGAATCTGACCCAGAAATAGTAAGACTGAAAGCAGTACTAGGATCAACAACAACAAGTCAACCAAAATATCGGGTGGGGAGGGTCAAGAAACAGAATCAAAGATATTACACTGACGATTTTATTGTTGACCCCATTCTTGAAGATTGTGGTGATACAACAACAACTGCATGTGGTGATACAACAACAACTGTGCTTCATGAACTCAAATCTTGGATTGGGTTCAGGAGAGCCGTGGTTCGACGAAAGAGACCAAGAAGAGTTGTTCCTAGCCTTGTAATGGAAAGACATGTGATGGGTATGGGGGGTTCAGATGGTGGGACAAATAATGAAGCTGCAGGAAACAATGTCCTCACTCTTGGTGCAGGTCAGTTGTTGTATGTTTCTATGAGCCCCACCAAAAAAGAAAGGGGTGTACAGAATTTTGATGCCAAAAGATCTTTGCAAGCATCCAAGATCAATTCAGTTTTTGCTCCAGTCAGATCTGGTGCTGTAATAATACTTCTTTCCGTTTCTTTTACATGCTTTCATTGCTCTTTTTTCTGTTGGAGAAAAAATTGTATTGGACCACCCTTTGGATCTTGGAAGGGCAAAATGAATTGGTGCACAACTGAAATGTAGTAGGTTGGTGTGTGGCAGGTCAGGTGGTGATGACCAGGAATATGATACAAGAAAGTGAGAAAGACGATCACATTCTGTGTAAAGTTTCAGAATTTGAATCTATACTCGAATCAGCTTCCATACTGCTGGACCCTGTCAATGGGTACATGAGAAGACAAGATGAGCTCTGTCCAAGTCTTGTGCAAGATGACGAGCTAGTGATTCTAGGCCCACAAACACCTGAAAAAATTCAAAAGCGAAAGAGGACTTTGTGTACTACTGAACCACCACCACCCCTCCTGCCACCGAGTGCGAATGTCATTGGTCCATCAACTGGAACACAGATTTCTCTATGGAAATCCATTCAAGTTCTGTCATCACCTACTCAGCAGTCTCCAGACAGTAACAGTGTCCTGGTTTCTGCACCCACAACATCCAGGCCCTTGGTGTGTGCAGACACCTTCGAATTGGTTGTTGATTTGAACATTCCATCCCCTCCCAAAGTTGGAGTTGCTGCAGCAGAGGAGGCTCAGTTGCTGCTGCCATCTGCCATCGATTCCATTGATGATGATGAGGTAAAGACTATGTCTTCGGGGTTTGGAAAGCATTCATCACAAGTTATGAATGATGTTGTTGGAGGGGATGACCTCAGTCTGATGTTGAGAACAACACCCAATTCAGCAGCAGCAGCCGCCGAACAACTTGCACATGAGAATCTAGCCTCCAGAAGCATCCCCATTCATTGTAAGTTTAGCACTTGGGACTGTGAGCTTCAAAGTTTGTAGCCAATTGTGATACTACTATTATATATTATCTGGTCTAGAGTTGGGAAAATTGGGATTTGTTATCTTCCTCCAAAAAGGGTTGTTCTTCATTTGGGCTCCTGTAGGTACAACTTCAACTGTGGATCCAGCAGCAGAAGACACATGTCACACAAATGTGGCTTCTTCTTCTCCTCCTCCTCCTGTCATTGACAGAAGCCTCCATCCCCAAGCAGATAACTGCAAGAACAAGAACAAGAACAAGAACAAAGCCTGGTCTTCCAAAACTCACACCAAGTGGAAATTCACAATACGGGATTCCACGGTAAGTTACTCAACTCCTGAACAAGTGCTGCTATGTTGCCTAGTTGTATATGTTGCATGCAGTTCTGGATCTAGAAATCATGCTCGTTTTCTCTGCTACTACCCATGTGTGAACGTCATTTCTAAATAGAGTTTTTCGGTTACAGTCAATCATCATTTTCATGCTGCCTCATGGGTCCTTATTGAGAGGTCATTTCAGTTGAGAAGTAGACAAGTGATAAGCAGATTAGAGCATATTATGGGTGGCAACTCAATCACGAGTCAGTGATTTTTCAACAGGAAATAAAGGTGAAAGTCAAAGTACGGAAGAAAAAGTATACTCCCAAGGTATGGAGGGAGAAGCGACCAGCAAAAGTTCCCAAAGTGAACAAGACAAATGGAGACAAGCCCAGAACTGCTCACCATGTTCAAGTTGGTAAGCAGGGAGCAATGATAATTTTGTGACAAAAGACCCACAAAAACTTCAGCATGAGAATTCATACCGGAAGATTTTGGAAAATATATGCAGCATAGTTTGCGTAAACAGATTCCATTTTACTCTCTTGGGTGCCTTTGAAATTTGAAGTGTTGCATCATCCCATGCAGGAGGCTTTGGAGATAGCAACACTCAGGAGTTCACCAAAACTGCGTGTATGAGAAGGGTGCGGATGGTGAGACAGAGATCTATGAAACCGAGAGTTATTGCCACCATCACTCTGTCCGATTCTTCTGAGGAGGTAGTAACGTCAATGTTTGACAAAACAGACAACGATGATGTCTGCTCCATGAGTGCTACTCTCTTGGGTGTTGAAAATGTTGTGCGAAAGAAACGGTCCAAGAAGAAACAAAAGATGAGCAGCAGCAGTGGGTGTGGTGGGGGGGATGTCACAGCAATTACTGTGACTCCTCCAAATGGTAATGCAGAAAGTTTTGACTTGAACGAGGAGCCCCTAATTGCAAGACTGGCACACACTGAGGCCCAATTTGAACATGTCCTTGTAGAACCGCAGAATCCTAGTATGGAGTTTGCAAATGTGGAGGATAGCACTGAGTTAGTGGAAACACCAACAGCAGAGAGATTTAATAAGAAGGCTGAACTTACAGGAATGAGCATTGAGAAGAAGGTTGAAGAAATACAATCAGAGAGCCCTCCTCGTCCATTGTCAATCTTATCAACGGTAGCAACAATGGAAATGTCAATGGAATTGTCAATTGTTGCTACTCCTACTGATGAATCAGTTGGAACTGGGGCAAGCCCACAGAATACACTCGCCTTGTTAGAACCTAAAACGCCATCAGAAAGGGTAGCTATGGTGGACATAAACAATGATGAAAGTCCAGTTTGGGCTTCATCAGTAGTGAAATCAAAGAGGTCTGCAAACAGGAAGCAGTCAAATAACCTTGGACATTCTGTGCGTCGCTCTCTGATGCAACAATTTGACTCAGTTGCAGCAGCAGCACCTGAGACGACTGATCTGCTTCAGGTCAACAATCATGATGCCCATGACAACACTGGGGAGCCGAGAAATCTGTTTGTCCAACCCCTTCTTCAGCAGGAACCATTCTCAGAAGCATGCTGTCCCCCTGATCAAAATGTGGGCCTGAATATGGGTTTGTATTGTTCATCATCACGCCTCTTGAGTCAGCCAATCCCATTCTTGCAGATGGATAGTTTGCAGCAGGTAGCATACTTGAGGAATTTGATGAACTCTGAAGGGTATCATCGTTCTCATAACACTCTCCGCGATGACCTCCTGCGAAAACTTCCAGAGACAAAGCAGAAGGAGGTGCTAGCCCTTTGGCCAAAGGTGACAAAAGATGCAGACTATGATCCTTACCCAAGATCCAGGAATCACACAAAACAACGACTCCTTGAAGACATCTCATCTCAAGCTCTTCAAATGGTTCCATATGAAGGAGTTGGTTCTTCACAGCAAATTGTCGAGTACAAAGTTTACACAAGGAGAAAGATGAAGATCAAGCCTAAAGTTGTGTTAGATGCCGAAACCATCCAAATGTGGAACCGTGTCATGTTCATCAAAGGTGCCAAAGATGAAACAGCCACTGAAATGGACGAGGAAAAGTGGAAAAAAGAGCGATCTTTCTGGAAAATACGTGCAGACAATTTCAATTGCATCATGCGCCAAATTCAAGGTAAGCATGAGGACGTAGACTGCAGCATGCAGAAACTCTGGACATAAGCTATACTGATAATGGTCAAGACCCAGATGAAAAAGATACACCTCATGACACATCACCTTTGTTGTTTAGGTGATCGTACATTCTCAAAATGGGGTGGCTCTGTGGTCGATTCAGTGGTTGGAGCTTTCCTTACACAGAATGTCACAGACTACCTTTCCAGGTACAACACAATCCAATCCTGCTTAGTGATTTTGGGTCTTTTGAGATCGAATGAGTGAATCACATGCGATTGCAAAACAAATGAAAGACAAAGTTTTGATCTCAAATCCATTGTTTGAGTATAGATCTCCTGGGTATCGATTTCTCTCAACTAACCAATTGGGACAAGGTTCCTCTTCAATGGGTGGAAAATGGTGTTTTTTGCAGCTCTGTTTTCATGTCCTTGAGAGCACACTTTCCACCTTCATGTGTAGAGGAGAAAAGTGCCACACGAGATGAACCCAACATTGCAGAGCATGTAGAAGAACCATTGGATGAAACAACCACAGAGATTGTGCTGACAGAATCTGGGTCCCCCACTTCTTCTTTGCCCATTGAGTTATCTTGCAATGGACATGAAACCAGAGCTGATGAATCTCATATCCACCACATCAATGCTGATATCATTGATCAAGTCAAGTCCGATTTACACATGCAAGCATATGAAGAAGAAGCCAAATCCGATGAATCTCAAATCTATATTGATGTTGCTAGCACTGATCATCAAGTCAATTCCAATTTGGACAGTGAATGTGAAGCTGGAGCAGATGAAGCACATATCAATTACATCAAGGCTGTCAGTGTTGATCCAGTCGAACCCAATTCAGAAAACCAACAGCACTTACTAGGTGAAAAGTGTTTAGTACCTGATGCAATAGATGGGAGTATAATAACTAGTATGGAATCGCTTATTGAGACACATTCTGGACGAATTTCGGATATGGCTGAAAAGATTGATGGTTGTTCTACTGACTTTTCAAAGCTCAAGGTTGAAGTGAGATGCATTGACAACCCGGAGGAGGCATCTGCTGCCAGAGATAATTATACAGCTATGTGCATTGAAGCTTCTGATCCAGGGGTTTTGAATGTAGAGCCTGTTGGTTTTTGTGAAAGTCATGCTAGCATTCCAATGTTTAGTGGAGCGACAGAGATGATCAGAAAGTTTCCCGATTTGCTGGATGATAAGAAAAGTCTTATGGCAGCAGAGGGAGCTCTTGCTGCAACTCTGCGCACAGTTCTCGGCAAGACTGCAACATCACGGTCTTCTTCAGCCATTGATGATTTGAAACCACTGGAATTTCGAAAGATGCACCATGAGGCACGCAGACGGGCAGCAAATCTCCGAAATGCACGAATGGCCGAAAAGGTTCAGTTGAGGTTCCTGACAGGTCCTGAAAGGGCGAGGTTTGAGGAGAGCCGAAACTCGAGTAACAAGGATAGTGATAACTGGCAAGCTCGTCGAAGGGAAATTTTGACTAAAGAAGGTTATTTGCGGGACAATTTCACAAAGGATTGTGTTGATTGGGAGGCTGTGCGGCTTGCCAATGTTGATGAAGTTGCAAGAGTCATCAAAGACCGTGGAATGAATAATGTTCTTGCTGGAAGAATTAAGGTACGTACAACCAACTTTAGATGCTAGTTACACCACCCCAGGGCTTGGGTAAAGTTCACATTTGGCAGTTTCTAAATGACCATCATAGAGTAAGAAGAAGACTTTGCAAAATCCATTGTAAATTCTCGAAACCCATTATTGTAAAGCCACACTGCAGAATTTAGTGGCCAAAAAAAATCCTTTGTACTCTGATTTTGTTCCTCAGGCCTTTCTTGAAAGAGTGCACAATGACCAAAAGGGAAGCCTTGACTTGGAATGGATCCGGCACCTTGCACCTGATGATGCCAAGTGAGTTTTTTTCTGGAATGCAGACATGCTGAATTTTTTTCAATATACAGAAATACAAGGGGTTATGCTTCCTGTGCAGCCAACATGATAGAATTTAGCCTTCTGAACTATCATGTGTTTCCCTGCTTCCAGGAGATTTTTACTTGGTGTGCGAGGCTTGGGTCTAAAGAGTGTGGAATGCATACGGCTTCTTACACTACACCATCCTTCATTTCCAGTATGCTTTATGGGAAATTTTCCTGCTTTCCTTTCAATTGATAATCCTTGGGTGCAAAGGATTTGATGGGGTACTAAACCCTAAACCCCATTGATTAATCAGTTGATTGAATTGCACAGGTGGATACAAATGTGGGGCGCATAGCTGTGCGACTGGGCTGGGTGCCTTTGGAGCCGCTACCAGAAGAAACACAGCTCCATTTACTAGAGATGTAAAGCTTACTCACCCCAAAACAACATTGCCTCTGTTGGATAAGCATTTGTGGAAAATGCATATTAGGGTAGCTTATTGAAGTGCATAACTCACTTGGAAAACTATTGCAGTCAGTCAATGGTGATGGAAATGATGAAATCAGGGATTGCTTGGATACTAGATCCATAACTAGGTGATGTATCAATAGCAATGTTAAATGTTGGTAACCCAAGATCTTAAAAAAGAAGCCACTTGATGGGTATTTAACCTTCAGGAATATGCCCACTATTCCTGTGCCATTATGCCATTTCTTTTACTGTTTGTAGCCATTCTGATATGCCTGACCCAAGATTCATCATCATGTAGGTACCCTGTTCAAGAGCATATTCAGCAATATTTGTGGCCCCGACTTTGCACCCTTGACCAACAGACATTGTAAGATCCTTCTTTTTCCTTCTTTTTTTCCCCTATTCAGAGAAAAGTCTAATCTGCATTATTTCTGTGAATCATGAACTATAAAGATGATCCTTTCAGTTTGATGGTGTGTTTCTTTGCTTCTGATTGTTTTGTGCGCAGATATGAACTGCACTACCAGATGATCACATTTGGCAAGGTTTTCCTCAATTGTCATTCAAATAAACAAACACACACACACACACACGCACGCACGCATGCACACACGTCTGTTGTCTGTTCTATGTCATGTTGCACCAGTGGCAGTCCTTGACTTTAACTCCACAGAATGGCTAGTTCAAAGGGGATAATCTCAAACTAGATATATCCTAACTATGAAGAGCAATTGAAACATGGCCAATTTTTGATTGCACAGGTTTTTTGTACCAAGAGCAAGCCAAATTGCAATGCATGCCCTATGCGTGGTGAATGCAAGCATTTTGCCAGTGCTTTTGCCAGGTGAAAATTTTCACTCCTCAGCCTCCTACTGCTGTGCCCATCAAGGTTTTGTTTGGGCTGTTGCCAAAAAGATTTGGTGATGTTCACAAAGTCCTGGCTCATGAAATTGTGAACCTGTTGACCCTGGATTTTTTCAGCTGGGGTAGTCTATTTTGCTCTTGTAGTTTTTCCTGCTGATTCATATTGTCCCCATTGGTGGATGATGTCTGTTGTGATTGCTGTGATTATTATCCCATAGTCACATTCATGTTCAATCTTGCTGATGGAACTTTTTCTTTTGCAATGACCTTCTGTAGTTATATCATTACCATGGCTTTCATTGCAAGTCATTTGTGATGATTTCCACAAACCCACGGATTCCTTAATGGTGCAAAGATTGAGTGGGGATTGCAGTGCAAAACCACTCCTCATGGGGCCAGAAACCACATCCATGTCTACAGCACTCATTTTACCAGAGACGATGGCAACAACTGTGCAACAACAGCATGATGGATCAAACTATCTGACCCTACTTCCTCCTATAAATGCTGCTGGTGAGGGAAGAGTGGGAGGGAGTTGCATACCCATAATTGAAGAGCCTAGTACACCTGAACAATCATGTGCTGAAATGGTGACCGACCACCCATTGCCTGATATTGAGGATGTCCTGTTTAGGGAGCACATAGAGAATCTAAGCGCAGAAACTGCATCCCTATTCAGCAAGGATGAGGAGGGGCAATTGGTGGTGCAGATTACGCCCAAACCAATCCTTGCTGTTGAATCAGATGCATTTAAAGCTGAGTTATTGAAGCTGAAGGCTGATTTGGACATGGACAATGATGATGTGCCAATGCTCATTGATACCTCTTTATCTTTGTCCCAAACAATTACCCAAAACGAGACAACAAAACCACCATCAGTGATTGAATTGGATGATGGGGATATCATGATTGATGAGCTGGTGGAAAGTACTACCATCTTGCAGTCATCAGAAGACAGCAACATAATCCCATCACAGGAGCTCATTCTGCTACCCCCACATGCTTGTCGCCTGCCTGCTCCAGAGCTAAAAAATATTCATCGCCTTCGAACTGTTCATTATGTGTAAGTGATTGATTATACACCTTTTAACCTGTGAGCTTTTAAAGCATGAAGTTTGATTTTTTGTATGTGTTTTCTTAATCTCTTTTGTGTAAGAGGAAGTCTAATAGTTTGCACTCACAAGAAAGAGACTGGTGAAGAAGTCAAGCAGAATAGAATCCTTGGAAACTGTAGTGGTTGTGTGAGATCTGATACTGAATACAATCTGTTGAGAATTTATTGGTTGTACCCAATTTCCTGGTTGGCAGGTATGAACTCCCTGACACCCATCCACTTCTCATGGAGGTAAAATTTTCTTCTTCTTCTTCTTGCAGTTCACAAAAATCAAACCCATGACTCTCTATATGGGAGGATGCTCAATTAGGAGGATATTTGTTTTCCACTTTCAGACAGTAAGCATGCAAGAGCAGAAGTAGGTTGTCTGCAAAGAAGAGTTTTGTCATGATCAGTGGCATTCTCTTGTTGGTTTGTGGAGTTAAGGGTTATTGGGTCAGTCAAAAGAGGAAATGGAGGTATGCTACTCAATTCTATTCCAATGCTTGGTTGCTGTGCATGTGGAAAAACAGATGGACAGAAGAGAAGTCGATGATCCATGCTATTATTTGCTTGCAATTTGGAGCCCAGGTAAAATTTCAGGCTTTCAATTTTTATTCAAACATCTTTCTGTTGTCGGAGTCAGGAGACTTGCCTTCTTAACATGCCATCTTGCTGCTCAAGGGTCACCGCATTGTTTCGATTCATATGGAGAAAACATGAATCATCTATGTTTGATGAATGTGGTGTGTAGATGAGGCCCCAGAGTCAATGCCGAAAATGGGTGATGATATTCAACATAACCCATTTGCATCATTATCAGGTGGCTTTGGTGGAGAGTCAGAAACGGTTAAAGGCACTCTCTTGGTGAGCCAGTACTACTATCCTCAAATGGAAAATGGAGGAAACAATTTTTGTTGTGCATGATTTGCCTCCTCACATACAATGCTTTGTTCATCATCAATTATGTAATAGTACAGCAGATGGGTTGCAAGAAAAAACACCTGTTACTGAATGCTAAGACAAGAAACCATGTGTATAAGCAGGTTCCATGCAGGACTGCAATGAAGGGCTGCTTTCCTCTGAATGGAACCTACTTCCAAGTCAATGAGGTAAAATGAAGATTTCCCACTTTTTTGCTTTTATTTTGTGGTTGGAGAAAGGACAGATTGATGGATCAAGTGGAGGAGCGACACTATCAGCTCATTTTATGTTGTGGGTTACTTTTGAGGCAGGTATTTGCAGACCATGCAAGCAGTTTACAGCCAATAGAAGTCCCACGAAGATTGCTCTGGTCACTACAACGACGCTTTGTGTACTTTGGTACTGCTGTAACAAACATTTTTAAAGGCATGTCACCCACTGTCCCTCTCGCCCCCACAGTTTCCTTCTCTCTTGTCAATGATAGATAATTTTCCAGGGTCTAAATATCACCGTTATGGGAAAGCTATTCCTAAGTTTTTTCCTGCAGAAGAGTGAAGTTTTTGAGTGAAAACTTTACCCCAATGTTTTCGCAGATGTGGTGCTACTTCCAAATAAGAGCACTTCATTCTTCTGAAAACTCTTTGATGCACCAGAGGGGAAAACATAAATCTTGTCACAAAAGAGCTTTCTTTGTTTTGGAATCACCAAAATGAAATGAACTACAATATATTATTAACCAGCCATCTAAGCCTTTCTCTCACTAATGTGGTTGGGATCTTTTTATGTAATACAGGTATGACTCAGGAAGAGATTCAATGTTGCTTTCAGAAAGGTGATAATTTTTTTACTTCAGCAAAACCTCTTGTAATAAATGCACATCTGTCTTTCTTTCTCTGCGAACCCTAAGATGAGAAACTTACAATCCCTGACACCCTTCAGATCTGATCATTCTCTGCAGCACACACACATGTTTCAATCCATCACAATCCCTGCAAACCACAGGTCTGCCTGTCTGTCTGTGTGTCTGTCTGTCACTTCAATAATTTTATTCACACAGAATGACTAAAAACAGTGAGGATGACACTGATATTTCAACAGGGTTTGATGATGAATTCTTTGATGGGTGTTCATGCAGGTTACATTTGTGTGAGGGCATTCAATCAAAGGACCCGAGAACCTCAGCCACTTGCAACTAGGCTGCATCAATCTGGAAAGCATTTAAGAGGAGGGAGCAAGCCAACCCATTAGAAGAAGAAGCTGAGCAAAAAAGTCTACCCATCTGTCTGGAGAGTCAGTGAGCAAAGGAGCTGGGTGGTATTGATGCTTATGAGTCTACCATTACTGAGATCTGCTGGGAAAGCAAGCGCTGCTGTCAAAGATGGTGTGAGTTCTGGACAGTCATCTTTCAGACATCCTCTTTTATATCATATTCTTTTGCAACCTCATGATCAGCCATAGCAAAGAACCTTACAGCTTCCCCTGCAGCAGCTGTGTAAATAGACTGGTTTTTTCTCCTGCAATAAGCTACTACCATCTGCCACAATTTTTGAGTGCAAAACTTAGTTGGGTGAAGCAAAGAAAAATCAGAGGTTCAAACTTTGCAGTTTTGCCCAGTCTTCAAGAAGCTATGTTTGGACAACCTTCTTGTACCCAACGCTGACAGAAGAATTCTCTCTCTAGGTTTCCCATGACATGACAGGTTCCCGTGGTTTTTTTCAGGTAAATTCAGGGGCTGATGAAAGGGAAGGGACTATTAATATTACCTTCAGTATGTTCTTAATTCACATGTCAGAGAAAAAACTTCCTTCAAGCTACCATTGATGTAGCTTCTAGACAAAAAGTCTTTGTTGCAATTGTTTGCAATGTCCAATGTTTGAAACTAGTGTCATGCGCATACCACAAGTTTCCACTACATGTCAATTGTGGGTGGTCCTTTTTCCTTCAGATATTCATCAAATGCTGATCTCCATGGGAGCAATTGTTTTGTTGGTAGATATCACAAATTTTCGGCTGTGTCAATTATTGGTAGTGTCCTTTTCCTTCAGATTTCATGGAAATGGTCAGAAAGTTGCACCACACAATGAGTATTAATTCAATGCATTGACAGAACAAATTGCACAAAATGCTAAGAGAAGTTGCACTTCAGTGTCCTTCAGCATGTGCTCAGGTACTTTCCACCTCTTGGACAGCATGAGGAGAAACTACATCAAAGCAAAGGTCAGCAACTGATCAACAGGCTAGGATACACTACCTCTGCAACTCCAGGACTGACCATCATCATCTCACCAAGACAGATGGTCTTCAGTTGGTGCCACCATGCCAAGAGAGATGGTCATCAGCATCATACACTTGGTGCCAACATGCCAAGAGAGATGGTCTTCAGCATCATACCGTTGGTGCCACCATGCCAAGAGAGATGGTCTTCAGCATCATACCGTTGGTGCCACCATGCCAAGAGAGACGGTCTTCAGCATCATACCGTTGGTCCTACCATATGGAGTCAAACCACTAAAGAGTTGGGCACACTGTGCAAACCACAAAAACATCATCAGAAACACCATTTGCATTAAACATAGTGTTTAGCATTATTTTCTTCTACATTCTTCTGAGCAAGAGGAAGAGAGGGAGGGTGGGTTTAGTCAAAAAATTGATACTAATCACTTTGGATTCATGGTGATCTTGCAAGTGTCTTGTGAGTTGTTGGAAGTCCACATCTGGAGTTCTACAAGACCAAGTTAACACAATTGTTGGAAATCTGTTTTCATTTCATTGATGTGGAAGGAAGTGTCACAGATTATGAATTGTGGAGATGGAAGGTACATCCTTCATAGATATACATAGATGAGAGTACACATTTGTTGCATAAAATCTTCACACATGTCAATAGATTCATACCTCAACTCATTTTCAAGTGCACAAATATAGAGAACTCTTCTTTCACCAAACTTTTCATGAACTCTCCACCTATGTCTAACAATGCTATGGTCTCACATGTCATTCATGTGCCTCTTAGTGTTGTTTCTAGCATTTTGTGTTTAGAAAAGTTACAAAAAGGTATGAACAAGGTCGTGATTGGAGTGAGGATGCAACTAGCTTGCTATTGTAGGGCTTTGGGGAAATGTTCTTGGCCATTGACAAGGGCTATTTCAAACACTTTCACAACCTTTTGATTAACTCATCTCGAATGACATTTATAATGTTTGTAATGCAAAATTGAAAAGGAGGTAAAAATATATGGGATAAACTTTTTAGTTGCAACCTAGTCATCTAAATAATAGTTACAATGAAATTATGATAAAAAAAAAAAACATATCTATTATTCATCATTTCAATTTTGTAAACTTATATAAATAGGTGTGCAATACAAACATTATAATAAGAGAAAATGTCAGTTGAGATGAACCAATCAAAAAGTCTTAATCCTAAAGGTTGAACTTATTAAATGAAATAAAATTTTCCTAAAAGGATCTTACATACCTAGGCTTAACTTACATACCTACCTACCCTATGTTTATTTACCTATCTACTTAATTACCTATCTATCTTCCTACCTATTTACATTGGTAGGTAGATAGGCATAGCTAGGTAAGTAAATAACTACATAACTACCTACTTAACCTATCTAGGCATGTAATTAAGTAAATAGTTACATACCTATCTTTGTACCTACTACTTATTTATCTACCTACCTTCTTACCTACCTATATCAATTTATTTACTTACCCCAATATACTATAATTATAACTTCAATTAAACCTTAATGTACACCCCTAGAGATATATTTTTAATATATCTATGATATGCCTTAATATACATGTAGGGACTAAGTTCAAAAATTAGTTGTGAGTAAATTTTGGTTATTAATTCAACTAATGGGACATGCAATTATATTCGTACATGAATATAATTTTAAAAATCTTCCACATGGAAAGATGAAGCCTCCAATAGTCATAATGTAGTCGTAGCATGGTTGTAAGATAGTTGCAAAATTGTCAAAGGTTGTTAATAGTTGCAAGATACAAGATTTCTTTTAGAGGTCTTTTCCTTCCATGTGCATGGTCCAAGAGACTTGGTTGTCTTTCAAGGACCAAAAAGGGGCAACTCTAACACAATTATAGTTAATTAAACATCACATGAATTTTTTTTTTGTTTGCTTGTTGAACATATATGAATTTTGTGATACAAGTAGTTTGTCTTCTACTTTTCAAACAATCATGCATTATATTCCATTCATGGTTGCAGGGCTCATTTTGAAATGATGTTTATAAATTTTTTTATTGTTTCAAAAAAATTCTAAAAATTGAGGACTAAAAACCATAAATGTACATGTCAATTTTTTATCTAACTCTAGAAGCATTTGGTTCAAAACAAAACAAGAAGTTTGAAGTAAAAATCTTCCTTAAAATCATTGTGACAACTTATTCATGCTTGTAAATTGTGTTTGAACTTGTTTTTATTTTTCCATAAAAAAATACATTTGTGTTTCCAATTCTTTGTCTTTTTCCTTTTCATCACCATTTGAATGACTTTACTCCTCTAAATGTTTGGAAGAACTACCCATATCGAAATTCTCAACCATGAAGTTTATAAGGGAAACCATCCACTACCAATGTTTTTCCCTTTTTGTAAGTTCATGTTTGACATCCTCACATAACTAAATATAATCATCTATTCATCTTGTGGGTATAATCACTCATGTGGGTAAAATAAGGACATTAGTTACATCTATCAAGATTAAGTTCCTTGATTTAAGATGACCCATTGTTATACTTTCCACCATTTTAAAGTTAGCTTAAACGAATACATTAAAAAAACCCAAGTGTATTGCACCTTTTGGTTTGAACTAGTCTTGGGAAGTTCTTTGAAATAGGGACAAGTACTTGTTAGTTTTATATCCAATTACAAATAATTATTTAACTAGCAACTATTAAAAAGTTAAAAAAATGAAAATCTTAACAAGCTTTGGAAGTAAATAATTGAAAGAACTTCAACAAGCAAAGAATTGATGATGGAAAAAAATTGGAGCTTTTTCAAAGCTCATGTTAAGGTTGTTTATAAACACAAAGGTTGGTTCTGATTATTTCATTTCTTGTGCTTGGGATGCATTTGGCAATAGAGTTGAATGTTTTTCAACTTTCATTTTAAGGTAGTAATTTGAAACAATGAACTATAAAAAGTGCTTTTCTTTGAACCTTTTCTCCATTGATTCGTTGTTTCCTTCATTTGGTTTTGTGTCATCTCTTGCAAAAACATTTTCCACCTTTGTGTGTTTATGTTCTCCTTTTTAAAATATCTATTTTTCATCTTGTTTCTTCATTTTTTTTTTGGTGAATTTTTTGAGCCTATATATAATGTTGGTTTGAAGAGGTTAAGGTGAAGAAAAAATTGTGTCTAAGTCCACTAGGGCTTCACTTTAGTTTCTATGATTAGGTTCATTTGGTACTTGGAAGAAGTCTATCATACGTAACATGTTGGAGATGGAGTTGTGGTTAACTTGATCATTGTTTTGAAATAAGTACCTAGTGTGTCTAAGTCCACTAGGGCTTCACTTTAGTTTCTATGATTAGGTTCATTTGGTACTTGGAAGAAGTCTATCATACATAACATGTTGGAGATGGAGTTGTGGTTAACTTGATCATTGTTTTGAAATACCTAGCCACAAAGGTGTTGGAACTTGCTAGAAATGCTAACATAGACAAGGAGAGTAGAATCATTCCTTGCCATGTTTAGTTATCCATTAGGAACGATGTTAGGGAAGCTTTCAACATGTGTAAACTTGCCTAATATGAAGTGTGTTCTCAAACATCCATTTAGTTCTATTGTTGAATAAATGTATAAGAGGCAATGCTAAGAATAAGAAGCTAAAGAAAGTTACGCAAGGTCGAAAAATAATGGATATGTAGTGGAATTCCTTCTAGTTGTCATGACTTAGGATAATGGGCTTTTCTAACATGTATAACCAAAGAAATAAAACTTGTGAAAGGTTTTGGAGGAAAGGTAAACAAAAAGCTATTTTGATACAAAATTTATTTAAAATTTATTTCAGTTGTATAGATCCATTGTAATAAAAAATGGATTAAGAATTTAATGGATTTGAAGTTAGTGGATAGAAATTCAACCAAGTTTATTTCATCCAAATTTGTACACATACAATTTAGAGAAAATTAACAAAGGATAAAAATCATAACAAATTGATTTGAACAAAACTTTTAAGAACTCGATTGTTTAGTTCATTAATGTGAAGAAGTACATGCAGTTCATGTGTAGATGCTGAATTCAACCCAAAAACTTTGCAAGCAAGTTTTTTAAGCTAGAAGGTCAAACTTTTTGAATTTGGAACTCAAAACAAAGTAGATAATTGGTTTGGTTTGAAGATGAAGATATTGACAAAAGAAGATCTTGGTTCAATTTTTCTTCTTTGTAATCCTTGTACTTGGTTTTCCCTTGGTGCAAATGGTTTTTAAGCTAGCTAGTTACAATGTGAGAAAAAAAACTATAAAATTTCAAATTTTTCTAGGATAAATTCTTTCAAGAATGAAGGATAAGGTGAAGAAGAGAAGAAAACACTTTCAAGGAAAATAACAGTGAAAGATAACATGCTACTTGAATTTGTGTGAGTGGCAATTGATTTAGTGGATGAAAGCACAATCAAATATAACCTTTGTGATCCTTGTCAAGGTAAATGTAAAGTAGCCATCAATTAGGTTTTAAAATATTAAATTCAAAAATATTATTTATTTCAATGATCAATATGGGGTGTAAGCAAGATAAAGTGAACAACTTGATTACCTTGTGAAAACTGAAACAATAGATTTAAAATAATGACAAAACCCATTATAAAATTGTGGAACATTGAATGTTTTCATTTCAATGATTAAATATGATATATGTTTACTCTAATGTGCATTGACTTTCACATTTCAAACTATAAAAGTAGGTTTTAAGTAGGTGTCAAGTAAGTTCTTACAAAAAGGATTTTTTTTTTTGATGACTTGTTTAAACATATGTTGATCTTCATTTCCTAACTTCTTACATATCAATTTCATTAATTTAAATCAAAAAGTAGGTTTGAACACACTTTTCTATCAATTTCAAATGTATTTTTAATCTACTTTTAAAATTAGTTTTCTTTTAATTGTCTTAGAATTAGATTCTTATAAATTTAATAAAGCCAACTAATGCTACTTGACACATACTTTCATTGAATTTGATGTTACTTTATGGTAGTTATATGAGAGGCACAGGGTTAAAATGGAAACATTTGTTTTTTTGGTATACTTTATGTTACTTTGACCCTATGAACATGTTCTTTGAATTTATGTCAATGATATTAAAGAATCACATATTTAAAATAAATTAAAAATGCAAGCATGATTTTTTTAATTTTGCAAGTTGTTTAAACAAATATAACAAACAAATAAATACATGAAATACTTGAATTTTCTACTTTCTTGGTTAATGCCAATTAAAATTTACTTATGCACTTTCAATTTCTAAAGTAAAAGTAATAATATATCAATCTTCAAATGTAAAAATATTTGTGAACACAATTCCATTAGTGCATATCAAAAATATTCTTGAGCTACTTTTAACACATTAAAATTTTTCAAACTTTGTATACAACATACTATAAACTCAATATTTAACACTATGATGATTTGACAATGATTGAAAATGTTTTTACTTTACTTTCTTGCATTTATGTGTAAAAATATGACTACAACTTTTCAAACTATTTTTTATGTATATTTAATTGTGCTTTCACCTTAATAGGTATGATTCCACCACCTCCATTTTGAGGTATCCTTGGACTCAGGGGTTACAACCAAGGATTGTTGTAGATTTGCTTGAAACCTGCCTTTTATGTCTCTTTCTGTGTTCTGTGCCAAGGGGTTCCATGATGCATCTCCCTCATCTTTCTCCATCTCACCTGACAGCTCCTTTGGATCATCAACAACCAGCAATTCCCCCACCACCCCCCACATACTGCCTTGAGCTCCCACATGCTGATCATCTTGTGCAAAGCATCCAACTTGTTCTGTAGCATTGTTACTCTTCCTTCTTCAATTTCTCCATCCTCACCTGTGATGTTAAGGGTACATGTCAATGATATTTGAGAAGGGGACCAAAGTAAGGGATGGCACTTAGAGGTCTTTTGTATCTGGTCTGAGTGTTTGTATCTCTCTGTCCTGCATTCCCTTTGATGATGAATATTGAGCTGTACCATGCATCCATGAAGAGCTTACAACATTTGTACTTAAGCACAACTGCATGGATCAGTATGAAGCTATTTCTGATGATTTATTTGAGATGAGGTTGACGTTCAGTCCGAGGGCATATGTGAGGGGCAACTTCACCTTCTGCTTCCTGCCCAGTGCAAGACTGTAGAGAAAGGAAGTGAGAAACAATGGAATTGCTCCAAGAACAGTCAATGTCACACCAGCATTGTCCTCCAGCTTCTTGACTGATTGCTGGATCACAGAAGAAGAAGAAGAAGAAATGGGATTGTTAGTTGGAACACAATGGAAATTATCTGAAGTAGTTTGTTTCAATTTTTCTAACCATGAAGCTAAATGTGCAGATTTGAGTTCTTGAATACAAAAGAGAGTCTGATGTTGTGGAGTCAACTAAAAGGTTGTATTGCAAGAGCCAAAACTCTTGAACAAAACATGTTTCCCTGCTGATATTTGTATTTCCAAAGTTTTCTGCACAAAGCTGAAGTAATGAGAGAATTTTTTTCTTACGATTATGGAGAGCTTGTGCGGTGCCAGGAATTTTATATCAGCGATTTTGAACATCGTTTCAAAAATCCACTCCTGGTGAGAGACACACACGTGTTCAAACAACATTGTTGTCTGTGTAATGCAAGGAGAAAATTGGCTTCCCTTACCCACTGTAAGGATCACACCTCAAATGGCTTCATATTTATGTATTCTCTGAGGTTTCTTTGTGGAAAGCTTACCTTCACATTACGAGGTGGTCTGTTTACATTGATAATGTCATTCTCTTTATCTTCCATTGCTTCTCTCTGCTTTTCTGCATCAAACTTCGATTTCCATGTCTTGTCTCTGTACTTTTGTGCATCAGCCTCATCATGTGTAACTAAAATGTCATCAAACAGTATTCCATCTTGCATCGTCCATATCTCAATGCCAATTGCAGAAATTGGCTCCAGATGGAGGTTCTCTACAGTGAAGTAATCTGGATTGGGAATCTGTCGTGGCTTCCAAATGCCATTATAAGCAGGGTTTTCAACAAAGGGAGCCTTCCACTTTCCCTTGTATTGTGGGTTCCGTTTAGTTGGGGGTTTCCATTCACCACATCCCGGGGCATCCTCGCATTTGGGATTATCAATCTTTGCTGGTGTCCATTGTCCATCTTCTTCATCATTCCAGTCCTCTGACTTGATTGACTCCGGGTCATCAATTTCTTCTGGTTCATCATCCAGCCATCCCTGTTGTCAGCCCACACACACCCAGAACCTTGTCAAACCTGTTTGTGTTTAGATTTGAGAGAGATTGCAGTGATCAATTGAAGAACAATTATTGAGGCATGTCATGCATGAATCAATAGGTTGTACTGCCTTCACAGGCAACTGCAATATCTAAATGCCATGTTGAACCGTTTTTCATAATGTTCAAAACAATCAAATTGCTTCTTGGGTCACAACTGAATATTGTTGCTCATGACTGACTGTGATCTAACTCTTCATGAACCCTAACTTTGACACAATCTGTGTTCAGCTAGATGATATGCAATGGTGAACAACGTGAAGTTGTTGAACAACAGAATCAAAGAAAGCTCTTATCATTTTGTTTGCTTGATGGGACTTAATGCATTTCAGCTGTGTTCATGTAGACCAATGCCCTTTGGAGAACAGAGTGATATTGAACAGGGTATGAGGGTGTGCACCACTGGCTTCACTGCTCCCACATCAATAATCTCCTGGGGTGCATTATCATCCCAGTCATCAGGTTTTGATGCTTCAGGATCTGGAATTTTCGCTCTGTCATCCCAATCTGAAGGTTTCTTATCGTCAGGGTCAGGAAGAGTTGGTTGTGGTATCACAGGTGGGTCAAAGTCTTTGCTGGAAAGCAGATTGGCAGTTTTTACTTCCTTCCCATCAATCAGTATCCGAAGAGTGTTGTTCAGAGTGATAATCGCAGAGTAGACATGTGTGAACTTGTCAATCTTTGGGACTGGCGGGGCCTTCAGATGGTGTTCACTGTATTCCATGCTCTTGGGATTCTTGTGGCAGAATATGAAGTGCACTTTGTTTGTAAGACCACACTTATCAGGACCAAACATGATGGAGTATGGTGAGCCATTATCAAAGTCACTGAGTGTCCAGCCTGCTTTCTGTGACCCCATTGCCAAAATTTGTACCAACCTATGAATTATGACAATGCTAATCTTGAAAAGCTTTTGTAGTACTGAAATCCATATGCACAATTGTCCTCTGCTATGACATGATTTTCCTAGATTGCTCCACAGGCAAGCTGAGAAAGATCATCATGGTTTTGAATGCCACTTACAGTTGCTACAAGACTTTGAAACAGTTGACAAGCATTTGTAGCTGCAGATGGAAAATTGTTTTTGGTTGATCATGAGCAGACCTACCTGTGGTTGCAGATATTTCAAGTAAGCACCACCGCACTCAAGTCCTTTCTGCAACCGCAAATTGTATTGCAGGACTATTGTGCCATAACTTGGGTCCAATATTGTTGTCTCAGCCAAAGTCACTGCTATTCCATGCTTCTTTGCCTTCTCACTCACCAACAACCCATAGTCTCCATGTCCCGAGCTTTTGTCATACTTCCACTTACCTGTAAAAACAGCTTGACACACATTAGCATTCAGGTGTTTCCTCATGCCGATATATTAGCGACAGACATATATTCTCCTGTTACAATGTCTAAATGCGATGTTGAGGGAGACAAGGGAGGAGGTTCAAGCCCTCGATACTGATGACAAAAGAGAAAAAATCTTCTTCTGTCAAATCTGTTGTGAAGAAAATATGATATCGATGGCAACACTTTGTGCAGCAAACAAATTCCTATTTGTCTTGAGGTGTGCATATCTAAATCAGAACAAGTAGTGGATTATGCTCTTAGGTTTGAGCTTTTGCTGATCCCTTTGTTTAAGCTTGTGCTCTCTCTCTCTCTCTTCCCACCCACCTTGAACACTATATTCATCATCAGTTGCCTGCCATCTTGTACCTGTAAACTCGTCCTTGTGAGAAACAATCCAACGTCCTTTCCAGCTCTTGTCAAAAGATTCGTAAAACACCTGCAATAGCGCACAAGAGGAAAACTGAAACCACGTTGTTCCTACTGAACTTCAAGCTCCATGATGTTTTGCACTGTTGAATATCACAACGAGAGTTTGGCAATCTCCTTCTTGTATATCAGCTCTGCATGAAGCAATGCTTTCGTTTGCAGAATCTGTGGAGAGTTCGACGGACTCCGTGCCTGAGTCATGCGCGGAAGTTGAGACGTCGGAGATCTCGGTAAAGAAAGAACTGGCGAATGAAATGACTCAGTAAGACATTCGGGAATCTGCACACGATAACTCCCGGGACACGCTCTTGTGCGGATTGTCCATGCTAAAGACATCTTTAAATTAGGCATCACAGCTGTCGATTATGTTTTTTCAATTATCTATGGTCACATTCGTCTGGCAACTCTACTAGTCAAGCATTGAGCAATTGCAAGAACTGTGAGAATTATGAATTTCAATTGCAAAAGCTGTGAGAATTATGAGTGAAATTGTGATTTGCCATACAATGACATCTGTCCCTTGTTTCACATGAGAACATGTATTCCTGAATTTCCTAACATGATTAGTTACATATTTTCACACACTTGCAGCTCTCCAATGGTGGAAAGCTACTGTCCCTGCAACCCGAACCAAGGCCCTATGTCAGTGGCTTTCCATTAGGCTGCTGTAATCCATTGTGCTGTGATCACAGATGGAAAGAGACCCTAAGTTATCAATCGCGACATGTTCATGGTAAGCTGCCATCCAGGAGGAGTCTGGGAAAGAAACTACTATCCAACGTCAAATTTCCTCCCTCTCTCTCCAGTCTACCTGCCTGTTCTCGTCGCACAAGACGAAGTCGGTATTCTACTTGCATTGCATTTCTGAAGAGAAATTTCTTCAGTGCTCTGATTTGTTTTCTTTCGCTCAAGTACAACAACAACAATAGAATGACGATGCGTGTCCGTTTGTCAAGCAGAAGACAAAACTGCTTGTATCATCGCAGAATTCGTATCTGTCCGAGAGCGAAGCAGAAAGAAAAAAAATTCATTGATGTTCAACTGGTTGCTGCCGCGTTGAAGCGGCCACCTTTCTTATTATCGAAAGACGACCAAGACTCTGATCGTCGTCTTCGCAGATAATCATCACAAGATGCAAGAACACAATAATAGAAACGGCTACTACTTCTTCTACCAGTATTACTACTAGTGTCGCGGCCAGAACAAATACCAAACAAAAGATGTTGACCCTGGAACAAATAAATCCACACCAAAAAAGACGAGAAAAAAAAGTTTGGAGAGAGACGGTTTGAGAGGGACGAGTTGGTACTTACAGTAGCATTGGAAGATTGAGCATTGACAATTGAAGTGCAGGCGACGAGGAGGAGAAACTGCGCGACGAGTAGGAGCAGGAAGGAGAAGGCCATGGTCGGATTTCCTCTAAAGCAAGCGCTGCTGCTGCCGCCGCCGCCACATGCAAGAAGCCACAAACAAACAAACAAACAAACAAACAATGGATTGACTGTTTTGCAACTAACTTCCGTCCTGTGCTCTCTCTCTCTTTGCCGTAACTCACATTGTGGTTAGCCTAACATGGCTCCTTTAGTTAGAGCATCTCCAGAGGTGCTCAGTATGTGACTCCAGACAGTAAAATTTATCGCGAAAAAGTCAAAATGTGCCGGTTTGGCTCAGGAAAACCAAATTCATGCAACTTCCCGTGTCTGGTAAACGACGCAACACAGTGGTGCACCTCCAAAAAGGAGTGTAATAAATTGGACCTGACTGCGGCTCAGTATTTCTGATTGGTTGATCATAATGAGTGGTCCAGGTGGTTTGCAATTAGTAGTCCCCATGTATTTGTAGTTCCGGTTAGAGTTTTATTGGTGGGGTTGCCAAAAAAAACACAGCTAAACTTAGACATTTAATTTTATTGTCCAGAGTGACATACTGAGCACTAGTGGCGATGCTGTTAGAGCATCCCCCAAGCGGTGTTCACTATGTGAGCCTGCCAAATTATTTCTCACATCCAAGCTTAGTTATCACTGTACCTTGGCAGCTTTGACCCTAATTATTTTTTTCAAAGAATAATATTTTGTGAAGGAAAATAATGAATCTTGAGGAATATTTTATTTGTTAACTGAAAATTTTGAAGTCAATTAATCATTTGAAAAACATGTGTTGAGGTCAAAGTTTTTAAAAGCTCACTAGTGATTGCATTTTTGAATTTAGGAAAGTGAAAATTGATAAAAGTGAGAAATTTTGATAAGAGTCAACATTATAATGTGCATATAGAAAAAATCATACCTTAGTTGTAAACACATTGAAATTCCATTGATAGTTAAGAATTGGAAAGCCAATGATAAAAATAAAATTAAAGAAACTTTTAAAAAATGCAAAAAACTAGACTTATATAAGTTCGACTAGGTGTAAGGTAAATCAAGATGTTGAACTTAGTCAAAACTTAGTTGAACCGGATTAAAACATAGTTGAAATCTAGTTAAAACTTAGTCAAAATTTAAACATAATAAAATTTCTTGCTCCATACATTTTAGAAAAAGATTTTGAAATGTTTAAGTTTGAATGTAATGGTTGTAGCATCACATTAATTATTTGGGGGGGGGCGGTGGGGGGAAATGAAAGAAGACATGGTGAAAAGATTGAAGAATAATATAATTTTTTTGTCTATCTAGTTGAATGTTATTGACATGCATTGATGGTTGAAAAGTTTTTAAAATTTAACTCCTTATTCAAGTTTTTGTTCTTGAAATGACGAAAAAATAATTAAACCAATGAAAATTGAAAAAAAAACCTTAGTTGAGAAAAAACAATTTAAAAACAACATGGTGAAAAGCATGGTAGATAAAGAATTAAAGAAGGATAGCATAGTAAAGGGAATAAAACAAAAGGAAAAAAAAACATTTGAATGCTTGTAAATGTGAATAATGTTTAAGATGATAGCTTTAAAGCTCCATAAACTTGGTTCCTCATGTTATCCATGTTTACTTGCCTTAACACCATACGATTTTAATGTGCTTAATATCTATAGAGTTCAAAAGAATGCAACATTTGAAAAAAAGAAAAAGCAACTTGAACATAGTGAAAAGAAAAAAACATTTAAAAATAAGTTGATAATGAAAATTTGAATCTCCAAAATGAAAAACTTGAAGTTCCTTCATCTAAAAGGCAACATGCAATCTTTTTAAAAAATTCACAAATTAACAAACTACATGAGTTTAAACTAATGTTGAATGGTTTTTTAAAACAACCTCAATTCTTTGTCAGTTATCAAACCAGTTATATATAGGTACATAACCATTGATTCCCTTTCTTTCAAAACCCCACCCCCATAAGCAAACTGACAAATAATATTTTCATGGTACTTGGCCTAGAATTGACCTAGCAAAAAGTTTTTAAATTAAAAAACTTGAAAAAAACTAGGAAAGAATCGTTGATTTTTTCATGAACACCATTGGTACTTTGAAAGTTTGAAATACTCAAAGCTAGTCAGTTTTTTGTTTATGATTTTTTGAAATACCCAAAATTGACAATTCTTTGAAAAATCAAAGAATCACATAACACTAATTTAAATTTAGACATAAATTGGGCCTACAAAACCACCAAAAAAACAACGAAAGCAAAAAAAAAATTCAAAAATTTGAATGGGAGTGTAATATAAAGTGAAGTCCCACTTTATAATTGGTATGTTGACTAGTTTTCAACTATGACATGGTTTCAACTAATCTTTTAACTTCAACAAATGAAATTCAAAATTTGAATTTCTTACCAATAAATTATCACCATTGTCATATGTTCTATCATTCATCCATCTATATTTTATGTCATATCATCCATTCATTTATATTATGTCATATTATTCATTCATTAATTCATCCATATTTACCATCTATTCATCCATTTCCTAAGCCACCTCCTAAATAACATATAAAGTTCACCAACATAGTTGGACCCTTGCTAAGCTAGATTAGATTGTTTAGCCTAGCTAACTATCTTAGTTTACTTAACTAGTTATCCTACCTATCTTAGCTTAGGTAGATAATAAACTAAGGATAGATAGATAATAGGTTGTAGGTTACCTAAGTAAATCATAAGTAGATAGGTAATAGGTTATAATTTCATTTTTAATAAATAAAATATCTAGGTTGTGAAAACCGCTTATTATTTGCATTTGTGAGAACCACTACTTTTGAAAACCAGTTGAGTATTAAAAAAAAACAAGATTTCTACTACCTTGGCTAGTTCTCACTAGCCCAATTTTTTAAAGAAGAACAAAAACCATCCAGTTGTCGTCACTTTGTATAAGAACCAATTTACAGCAGTCCATTACACAACTCTAATGGATGCCTTTCTTCCAGTCCCTCGACCCATGAAAGAATATCAGGCCCGTCTGTCGTTGAGGATGCATCTTGGCTCTATTTTCTTGCATGGAAGACAAATTCTAAGACCAACTTGTTCAACTCCAGCTGAAACAATCTCCATCTTCCAATTCACTTTCGGTAGACACCTGCAGAGCCTAGAGTAGTTCTATCTGGTTTTCACATCTACCAAAACAGAGGCAGATGTGCCATGATTACAAACAATCATCTAGATTGCTAGCACGGTAAGATTCAAGTAGTGTCATGAAGCTGGAAAAGATCACTAATATCTTTAGCTCTCAACAAATGAGGTCAGCTTCAGGTGAGACTCTGGATACAAAATTTGGTTGAGTTGCAAGTGATATTGAGCACCACCTTGAGCAAACTCCCAGCAAAAATAATCCAATCCAGCTAGAGGTTGTTAGATAGACTTGGCACTATCTTTAGGAGTCAGTCTTGGATACTAGTGTGGATCTTCCAGATATGGAATCCATAACCCAATCGCACAAGAATGAGTTCAAACAACATATGAATGAAGCTGAAGAAGTGCACTTTGGAGCCAGGAATCTCTGCCCATGTCACTGCCACTTCATGCACAGGTATTCTCAGTCTCTTGCACAGATAGACCAACTCCACATCAAAGCACCACCTGCGTATAAAACCACATCCCAGCTGCGTCTCAGTTCCCAATCCATAGATTTCAGCTCTATACCTCATATCTCTCTCAACATATCCTACAGTCTTCTCTTACTAATTTCGAATCTAACAAAAGATATCCATGACCGCACTATGCAGAAGTCTGTCAATCTTTCAACTTAACCTGCATTCACCAGAAACAACATCATGCCTTATCCCTGCTTGAAACATATTTGACCAAGATTCCACCACAGAACAATATTTCTGTGAGGTTGGGACATTGTCAGAGTCACAACCATTGGTGTGAACAGTTTGAAATGCTCTAGCAATACTATGATAATGCACAGTAGAACACATGTTTGAAGCTGAGTAAACAAAAGTACCAGAATATACCTTTTCAATCGTAGGTTAGCAAACAGTTGCTGGGCTGCAGACCGAGTGAACATCTTAAAGCCACACTGCATTATCCATCCCCTACATTTGATCAATCTATGTTTCTGGTTCTCCCTCTGCTAACCTTCCTACATATGGGAGCTTGCTAGAATGTATTCCTGACAGAGATAATGTCCAGTCTAATTCACATCAAGCACCTTTGCCATACTATGGATGCTGCATGTGTTCTCCTGAAAGCTTACTCTTTATAACAAACTCCAGTAGTGAATGAACGAAATCTCAAGTGAAATGCAGCAAATAGGAACTCTTCTTGTACTCTTGAAATTCCAGTTGTGAGTGAAAGGCACCTGAGTATCCCGCACCCCTGGGCCAGCAACTAGAAGCACACACAGGTGGAAAGCCTTCATCAACAAATTACGATACCACTTGCGCTGCAAGTCACAAAGCCAGGCAAGCATATCAGTATGCCACCTACATCACTGAACCTGAATGCTTTGCAGTGCCAGGCGTATTAACAGATCATATGAAACCCTAAAAAGGATGCAAATGCTGAAACCTTGTCTACAAATTTACAGAGGGTGAGAACATGAAAATGGTCCTACAGCAAAGCAAATACTAGAAGCATTTTCAACCTCTTTTCTTCTTGATGTAGTGGCCAAAGATTCTAGAAAATAGAAGAAACCACTTCCTGTGGTTGCTTCTCCTAGAGAATGAAAACCTGAGAAGGAAAATTTAGTAACTGCATCCACCAAAGGCTTAACAGTTTATTGAACCAAATGAAGAACAACAGAAAGGGGACTGGTGAAAAGCTTACTGTAGCCAGAGCCTGCTTTTCCAAGTGAGCTCTGGAACCAAATGCAACAACAGCCTTGTCTGGCAACTGCTCTTTATAGGGCAAGCTCTTTGTTGATATTCCTTGCTGCTCTGGCATGCTTTGCAGTATCTGTGACAAAATCCACCACATGCTATGCAACTCAGACAAGCACCTACCCTTCTGCTGTTTTTAACTTGAGAACAAGACCTGTCTCCAAGCTTACTCTTTGATAGTGCTCTAAAAGGTCCACAAGGACCTCTTCAACAGTTCATGAGGAAACCTCCATTGATGATGGTCTACCAAACAAGAATAATACAGAAAAGCACCAAATTTCTTCCAACTCCTTCAAGCTCATAATTGAGGGCAACTGAGGAGGAGCCTGTTCCCAAAAATACTCAAGAATACTTCCAGAATGATCTCACTGGAAGTATAAACGAACTTGGATGAGTAAAGTAAATTCTGTGCCAGAACATCAAGAACCCTTACTTGAGATTCAAGCTTTTCCAGATCTGTAATTTTGGTGGCCCCATCAGCATCAAGCATTAGGAGCAGCTGTCCCCTTGAGCATAGCATCCCCTGCAAACTCCCCACCCATCAAAACAAGCGATAAATCTCTCGATTAGCTCAGGCATAACAAGCGTTACAGGACACATAAGGATAGTGTCAAACCATGTCTACAACTTGCTGTCCCCCTTGTCATACAAATGAACTCTTAGAAAATACTTTCTTAACCCCAGTCCTCTGTATACCCAAATCTCAACAAATACATTCATATGGAAGTAAGACCCAGTTTCCCAAACAGAGATGGTTCTAGTCTCTTGATACAGATGGCTTCAATCCTCACAGCTTAACAATGATCAGATTTTCAAATCTAGCCACATTGATGTTAACATGAAGACTTGGCTGTAAGATGCTCATAAAGACTACCTTTCGAACAGCAGCCCCTTTCCCCTGATTTACCACCTGCTTTAACACACGAACCACATCCAGAGTGTACTTTTTGACATACTCGAATCCAACCTTTGCCGTGTTGTCTTTGCTCCCATCATCAACAATAATAATCTTCACCACCACAAAAGATCACCCTTCCCATTTTCACTTTCTGTTGAAAAATCACTTGCACAGTCTCTTGATGCTCAACTAGTTGCTTTCATACCAGTACTGACTAGAAGCCCAACCTAGGGAATCACAATCTGTGTTCAAGAGCACAAGGAGGGAGAATGCAAACCAAGGCTAACATATAAAGAGACTGTGTATTGCTGTTGTTACAAATAATAAATGCATATCCAAAATAGGAAAGGAACAAGAACATGCATCTTCAACTAGCAAATAAATATCTTCTGTTGATTTGAAGTAACCACCTCATAAGTGAAGGACTTATTTTTCTTGGCACGCTCCTGAAGATAACTGCACATGATTACACATCAGAAGAATCAGATCCCATCCCATTGTCAACTGCACTGAAATGTGTGATCATTTCGCACCAAAGAAACTCCATGCAATACAAGAAGACTTCTTGTTCCCAAATCACCAAAGTGGAGGCTACTCAGATCTGCACTTCTGCACTGGTTCCTTATATTTCACCTTTAAGTAATGCTTTTGGTTGACATGTACAATTGAATATCCTGACATCAGTGTATTTTCCAATTGATTCTTCTTACTTATTATGAGATCCAGCAACAAGATATTGAGCCCCTAGAGGACCATTGGTCAAAATTTCAGCTTTCATCAAAAAGATGCTGGAGTTCAGAATTCGTGAGATTAAGTTACATGCATGTCCAGATAAGGTCAAGTCAGTGACTTGTCATGATTTGCACAGTGGTAGCAAGATTATCTTCCACATCAGCCCTCATGTTGAGAAAAACCAATACAATCACCCTTCACGTGATCTAGCCCTAAGTCTTGGCAGCTTTGGGCTTAAATATCTACCTTAAAGTTTCATCAAGTGTGCTGCGTATTCTGTCCTGCTCATTATATGCAGGCATAACAAGTGAAAGATATTTTCCAGCTGGTCCAAACAAGGACGGAAATGGTACCTGCAAGACATCTCCTGTGTGCTTTGTTTTGACTGAAAAAATGCTAGAACTTGCAAAGCATGCAACCAATGGAAAAAACAATAATGGACACATTTATGTCCTGTTGACAGCTGAAACATCCAGTAATTTAGAAGTGCATTTCAAAGTACAGAGTTGAAGATACTGATTGATGCCTACTTTGCAGCTCAGAGAAAGTAGTAGACATGAATATTTGTGGTCAAGGAAGGCTTGCACTGCTGCACAAAGTTTGGTGGTGAATCTAAAGCTCACCTTTTCCAATGAGGATGGATCTTCCATTAAAGGCAGCGTCCCTATGTTGCTGAATGCACAGCACATCAGCATCCACAAAAGCTCAAGAAAGTGAGTTTGGTGACATGGTGCAGACCAATCTTCAAATGTGCTAATCAAATGATGAAACAATGCAATAAAACAATGCATTTCCATCAGCCAAACTAATCAGGCCTGGGTCCTGCAGCTGCAGCATCCTGATTGGATGAAGAGATTTGTACTATGCCCAGCAACATAGATAGTGACAATGAGACATCCTTAGATGCAAGATACATACCTGGCTCCCAGCTCAAGCTCATGCAGCCAATCCAGAACATAGCTCAACAACCAAATGGCCAATGCAACAACCTGATCATCAATATACGGACACAAACCAGGCCTTGGTTTTAGCAGCGGACAAGAACAACACATAGTTTGAACACTTTGAAGCTAAAGACAAAAAACCTTGACACAGTTGTCAACTGGGGTTCTTGGTTATCAGAATCTTCCTCAAGGACTTGGAAGGCCCACATAGTGCCACATTTTGTTTTATTACTAAGTGACCTCATGACCCATACACAAGCCACCTATGACAGCAACAACTAGGGTGCATCTTACAAGATTTCAACTCACACGAGCCACTTCCAAGGTGGCTATTAGCAATGGAGAAGCAGAAATGATGATGCCATGCAACAAAAGACCATTGATGATAACAAGCTAAAACCTCCAAATTAGGGCACACACTTACACACCTGAAATTCTTCTTTTTCAGAGAATCCAGGATTGAAATGTCGAGAATGAACAACCAGTAGATTAGTACGGAGAGACAACCAGGAGAAACAAGTAAAGGTTTGAATTCCGCGGGGCAGGCGAGGACTTGAATTGCATGCATCATCAGCTTATTGTTGAACACAAAATCGACAAGCCACAAATTTCTGACTGGAAGCTACAAATTACAGAATAGGACGAAGCTTACCATGAAAAGGAAGAGAAGCAGCAACGGAGGCAGATCCGGAAGGGAAGCTGAGAGGAACGCCATGGTGCGGTAGCGCTCGATCTCGGCCTGCAAGAATGAATTCTGCGCCTGTCGCTCGAGCACCTGTTCAGAATTCGCTCCGGCCCGCGTCTTCGCAGTTCCAAGCAGTGAATTACAGTATAGAGCGCCTACCTTCATGGATGATTTTTCTAGCTTCATTTACGCCTTTCTGTCAACTCGTGGATGATAACCTAATCTCCATTTCACAAACAAGAAGGCCAAAAGTTTCTCCTTCTCTTGGGTCGCGCACATGATTGTGAAAACCTTGGCTTCAAGCCTGCCTGCTCCTTGAAATTCGCTGGCAGCCAGACAAAATGCGCACATGCACACAAAGTCCGCCCATCTTTTCAGCTCCTCCATCTAATTTTCTCTCCCTGCCCTCTACGCAATTTCTTTCAAACAAATTTTTGTGGAGGCTTATCGTCCACCCCTGGCTTCTTGCAAGCTGCTTGCTGACCTCGGTGTGGGTGGAGTCTTACTGCCTTGAGAAGAGTTGCCTGCAAATGGAGGAACCTGTCTGTTTGGAGAAGGAGGAGCATCATGTTCTTCAGTGTCCTCCAAGTTGACAGGCTTTTGCACAGATCCGCCCACCGAATCAATTGGAACACTATTGTTCATGCCTCCAGCAGTGCCACAAGCCTTAGCAGTCTTGCCCCACATCATTAAACATCGCTCGAACCATAGCCATTTGCATTGACCTGCGTTGGATTTTCCATGCTTCTGTTTCAACTGATTAAATTTCTTTCACATTTTGTGTACTTTGGACTGAACTTCAGCCCAAGTGCGCGGAGGGGTCAATGGAAATGCCTCCTCAATCCTCAATCAATTTTTTTACCACTGCTGCTGTGTCAAGCTGTTCATGATATTGGCAAGAAACTTCTCCTCAAACAAATCCATCAACAATGTTGTACTATCATCTTTCCAATCTCTCTTGGATTTGGGTGGAGCCGGAGGTGCTGTATAAGGCACACTGAACAAGGGAAGTGAAGAGCTTGACCCCCCATCATCATCTGGGACAGGAAACCTGGCTCTTGAGACGGTTCCATGGTGAGAAAGACAGAAGAAAATCTGAGTCAAAGAAAAAAATTGAGAAACACAGTGCCTGTATTGTATGCACCGAGAAAGACAGAAGAAAATGTGATTCAAAGAAAAAAATTGAGAAACACAGTGCCCGTATTGTGTGCAGTGAGAAAATGGCTATGGAATGCAGGCGGGTGAGCACGAATGTGAACGGTGAAAGGGAGCTACAATGGCAGGCAGACATTTGCCGGGTGTGGCCGAGCAGAACGTCGGGATTTTCAGCCTTCCAGGTTTTGCGGCCGATAGCGGGCAAAGCTGCTTCTCGCGCGGCAGTCTGCGGCGCTTCTTCCTTCATGTGCGCGACCTATCTGTTTCCTTCTCTGTTGTTTACTCTTATGAACCATCCTAACAACACCTTGTCGCTCGCTCATCGCATAATGACTTTGCCCCTTATGCTAGGCAAGCTCAAACCTCAAACCAGCAACAGATAAAACAGGTCGGCAACTATCTCTTACGACAATTTCAAACCTTCAAGACATTTAAAATGCGTAATGTTCAATGAAGTTCCAAAACATTCCACTCACAGTTCACAGACACACTTCCATGAAAATTCCTCAAAATAGGGACTCACAACTCACAGTACCAACACCTGGTGGAACATTCCTCCTAATAGGGACCCAAATGAAAACTGTGGCACTCCATAGCCTTTCAACATAGTTTGTGTTCATTTCCTTTCTTGGTTTTTCAAAAACCGGTTTTTGCAACTTGTCGAGCAAAGGGAAAACATTGATTCAGCTAATAACAATACTTTACATTGCACCTTTGATCTGAGACTCTGCGTGTGTTGCAAATATGCTTCACACCCAGTGGAAGAGATTCTGCAACATCATAGAAGGTTTAGAGAGATTCCATAACATCAGAAAAGGATATCCTTTCATTCAGATGACAAAAGGACAAACTCTGTACAGATCACAATTGAGTCTGTCCCAGAACAGAAATTCCCACTGCTGACTTCAAAGACTCTACTACGCAAACAAATGTGCAAGCCAACTAGAACCAATTGAATGCCCTATTTTTGTTGTCCTGGGAAGCAGGAAAATAGCAATCTTTACACTTGCAAGTGGAATGCTTGAAAGGAAATAAAGTCTTAAAACTATCAGACCCAACTCTAAATACTCTCCTACTTCACCACAGAGCTGCAAAATTATAGATCTGCATTACATTAGTCACAAACTCCCACTCTATAGCCTGGTGACCAATCAGAAAAATGCTTCCAGAACTATCACACACACTTTGGAAGCTGGCCAGAAAAACGTCAAAATATATACAACTACTTTGTGCCAGGTGTCAGGTGTGACGTGTATCTTGCACATCAGCTTGCACCACATCCTCAGAGCCTCCCTCAACAGCAGGAGAATATATCTTCAAACTTCGTACACAGCTGCAGAACTCCCTGTTGCACACAACTAGGGTAAGGCAAATTCAAAGACAACAGAGCAATCAATAAAAACAGACAAAACCAGAAGAGATCAGAAGTCCTACCCCCAAGGGTCATCCCCAACAAGCAGGATATCTCCTTCATGGTCTGTATAAACCAGTTGCCACAGGTTGGCAGGACTTTCAAGCTGGCCATGCAAGCTGAACATGTCTTCCAGTGCATGCTTCAACTCAGAGTAGCTTTTGTATCTGGTCAGATCAAGTGCCCGGCCTGGTTCACCCTGCTTGTAAACCTTGATAAAGCTTCGTCCAGGAAAGCGAGACACTTTTTTCAATGCACCACTCTTCACAGCCAACTCCTGAGAATTAGAGCCTCCAGAGTTTGTTGGGCCTGATGATAGATGCTCCACATCCATCTCTTCATCTTTAGATGGTTCTGTAGATGGGCCAGGGTTTGGAACAGTATCTGCATTGAGAGCAAAGCCAAACAGTTTGCACTGTGGCCTTGCTGGTGGTGGTGTGGGTGCAAGAACCTGTCCATCATGATCCTCCCAACTTGGTACAAACTTTCCTCTTGCTCCAACCAAACGAGATGAAGAAGCTGCGCAATCAGGGAGGACAGAAGATAATGTTGCAGGCCAAACAGGCGCAGGGGATGACAGATCCTCAGTCTCAGGCATAGAAGACAAACACGGCAGTTTAGAGGTCCATGACGGTTTCATAGCTGGATCCAAGATACTTGAAGAGTTGACAGAAATCTGCATCTCATCACCTCCACATTCAGGCTTGCCATAGCCAGTTGAAGACAACCTAGGACTAAAACTGTCTTTGGGTTCCTGATGCTCTCGCAAATAGTTTTGAACACAAAGCCGGAGGTGCTCCTGTTCCCTCTCCACATTGCGATGTGAAGGCTCAAGGGTGAGGACTCCTGTAAAATCACCCCTTGGCAGATCATGTCGAATGCCAGCCCCTGGACAGATCTCAGACTGTTGCATTGGTGGCCAGCCTTCTGCTCGTGTTCTGTCCTGTCCAAACACAGGTGCCTTAAGCACATCTTCACTCTTCACAGCTCTACCAGAAAGCCTCCAGGATGTTGCACCTTCTGCGTCTTCACGCATTTTTAGACCTCCCTTGTCATGAAGAAGAACTCTTGCTAGCTTGGTGGAATGAAATGACTCTGGAACATGACAGTACATAGCTCAGCACTTTTCATCTAGTGACCTGTCTGCCACAATAAACAAAGGTGCAACTGGAGCATCTCCAATGCAAGTCCCATGACCTTCAAGGAAATAACTATAAAGAATGTTCTGTGAATTGCTGAAAATGGAATTGTACCAAGGGTAGGTCGTGCCAGTCGGCGCTTCTGCGAAGGATATTGTCCTAGGGAGGAGGGTGGGGGCAGGGTTGCAACAGAGTTGAAAGACTCTATTTCCCATAGTGATACCCTTTCGTGCCTTCCACTAGCCATAGACTCATCCCATTCCACCTGCCACATTGAAGAATACATTCCAGCATTGGAATCAGACTCCAACAAACAATTGAACCACTTCTGTGTCCCATGGAAGAAGAGGACAGCAAGCCTCAAGATATGTGGAAGACACAGATGAACACTATGTGATCCAATACAGTATCTGACAGGCTTGTACCTTCAGAGATCGCCAATACGAATTGGGCCATCTCACAGCATCAACATCACCTATACCAGTGATAGTCCCTGCATACCTGGTATCAAAGAGCAAAAACATAAGTTGATCTCAACTTTTAAAAGAGCAACCACAAAACCAGAAAATGTCAAGAACTCCTTTTGACCAAAATTCCCATATTCAGGAAACTCAAATTACCTTCTCTCTGTTGAATCTTCTGATTCGAACCTCATCTTGAAGCGCATCCCTACTGAAACAGAGCTCTTAATTGCTTTCAAGTACTTGTGATAGGGGATCACAAACTCCGAAGTGCAGGTGCTGCACATCAGATAGTCAAACTAAGATTCCAATGTGCATTTACTGCCTTTGGATAAGAGAAGGCTACAAACAGAATCTTGAGAGTGGAAAATAAATGCAAATGTCAATCAAGTCAGAACAGTTGCAGCATACCTGGGATGATAGATAACACTAAAGCGGAGCTTCTCTGTCACAGCATGAGCAGCAGTTGCAAGTACACCAATATATGTACTTTGGTTGGAAACAACCATACTCTGAGAATCTTGCTGTTGCTTCAGTGCATGTCTCACTCCTACCCTGAGCTGTTCATTTTCCCCACTGAACAATGAAGAAGAAGTTAAACATAAGGTGAAATTCCATGATGTAGACAGATGATCGAGAGTATGAGATACACTTACCGAAGGAAAAGGACAGAATCTCCTGCCACCAGCCGCTTGCTACTTACGAACACACTCCAGCCTGTAGTAAGTAGATGACGGCGCGGGTGCCCTGCACATTGATCCCACACTAGCATGCTTTGAGGAGTTGTTTCCAGCTACTGTTCTTCTCTACTTCATCTTCCACAACAATAACAATTCTGGTTGCAAACAAAAAGACAATCAAGATTATCACTTATCATCCACCAAAGAGTGACTGTCCTTGAAAACCACTTACTGCAGCAGCTAACGTAAACAAGTATACTAACAGCCTTAATATGTACAATAGTTGAGCTTACCTCGATAGATGTGTCGGAACTTCCACTCTACACCATGTACATCTTTGGCCACCAACTCTTGACAAGGTGGATTCATTGTGTAGTCCTGAACCAGGTGCAGGCACATTCAGTAAATCTCGAGAATGAACTTCAAAGGTATCACACACAAACGAGATGATAGAAGAACATTCTGCAGCAGCTCACCCACATGCAAAGTTAAAGTACTCACCAGTTCCGGAAGACACTCTTCAGCTGCTCTCCTTGGGACAGAGAACCCTCCATGTGTGCTCGTGTCACTTGCTGTCAATGTCTTGCAAAATGAGTAGGATTTCCTCTTTGCAGGTGGTGGGGGTTCTTCCAAAACTGAAGGCTTCTCACTCTGCCATCAAATCAAAACAAATACTAAGAACAGGGTGTGTGCACAGCAGGATTTCAAAAGAAAAACAAAGACAGTGTTGGTTTGGGAGGGGAAGAAGGGATGGTTTGTAGGGGTTGTAGCAACATAGAAGAAGGTGACTTGCATCTTACCTCACGAACTGGAGTGAGGTCCATTTGGGCATACACTTTGTCAGTGTCAGGATGCGCCTGCTAGATAACATGCACATGGTGAGAAAAAGTCTTCAACTTTCACACACCTTCTACAGTATTCACAATAGTGTCAAGACTGAGAACCCCAAGTGCGCACCATGAGGGTGATACCCGTGAGGCGACACAGAATGTGTGGTGGGAGATCATATTGCGGGATAGGAGATTGCACTGATGAGGCCTGTGGTGTAGAATTAGCAACCTGCACACAGAAACACAAACAGAAGCAGTTGGCAAAAAAACAGGGGGGTTTCTTTTTATTATGCTTCCAGAAACCATGATGCTCTTGAACCAGAGAACAATCTACTCAAGACCAAAACCGATCAATACATACCTGCTCAAGATGTCCTTGTGGCCAGTAGACAACGAGGCTGTTCACTACAGGTAAAGATATGAGGGGCCCCGCACAAGCATGCCAAAACTCCGAATCTAGTTCGTCATTACCTGCACAAAGTCAAAGATGGATTCAGATATAATAGGAAAGAATGTGAAGGTAACTAAGTTCTTCTACAACATATATCACAATGTGCTACAGGGCACACACCTGAAATGTCGGCTGGGGAAGAATCACATGACGAGGGAAGAGGGCACTGAGACATTCGGGGTGAAATGTGCTGCAAAGTCATGGCAGTGCTTGAACTCCTCATCTTGGTAGGTAGTAGTAGTAGTAGTAGAACTGGCTGCTGGAACAACTGAAGTATATACTTTTACACATATGATGGAGTTTGAAACAATCTCTGCTGCTGTTCCGGATTCTTCACATGCTCTCTCTATGTCTCCCTGTCTCTCTCTCTCTCTCTGTAACCAAAACCCACAAAGTAAGCACCACTGAAAGAATCCCCAAAAAAGGCTTCTTGACAGTTTGCCAAGGCCTATTTCGTGCCTGCAGCTCACAGAAAATTGTAAAACTCAAGAAATCTTCAAAATCTGCGAACAAAATAAGCTTTCAACATCAACATGGTTCACTCCCTAGTAAAACGCCAAGACCACAACATCCAGCTTGAAAGCTCCGAAAAAAATAATAATAACAAATACACACAATCACATATACGTAAGCACAAACGGAAAAACAAATTTTAAAAAATGAGAACAAAATTACTTACGTTTGCAGCACGAACAAGAGAAGGACAAGAAAGCCGGCGCAAACAGGAGAGAGAGAGAGAGAGAGAGAGAAACAGAACAAAGGAGAGAGACCCAATGGAATTCCGTTTCTATAAAATATAAAAAACCAGAGTTGCGTACGTAGAGCGGGTTGGGTGGAAAGCGGAGCTGGGAAGCGACAACAAAAACCCAAGAAACGAACGAGAGCATCAACAGACGCACAACAGACAACACGAAACTTAAGTACTGTGTGTACTCGCAACCAAAAAAACCAAACACAAAGGGAAGAAGGAAGAAAGGTAGCGCGCGAGTGAACGAGCGAGCAAGCGAGCGAGCGAGGTGACGAACTACCTCTACACACACACACACAACAATTACACACGAGAAAGAAAGAAAGAAAAGAAAGAAAGAAAGAAATTCAATCCTAGAGAAAAACACGGCAGGAACAAAGACTAAATTTGTTTTCCTTTCCGCAAACAAAAGGCAAGGAGGAATGCAAAAGGAAGGAAGCCCCACAGGAAAAGAAAACAAACAAAACAAAACAAAAGGAAAAGAAAGAATGGGCGAGGATGTTCAGGGAAAAAGAAGAGTTCTTTTAGCAATATCCAACGTACAAAAGGAAGTAAGTAATTCATTCTTTCCGACCAAAATAGATAGCTTCCCTCAGTCCGCACTACTTACTTACTTCCTTGTGCCCTCTTGCGTGAGTCTTTGACACCACGTGATGTAAAATGAAATTTCTCGCAGTCCCCAGCAGCAGTCCCTGACTTGCCTGCATAGCTCTGCTACAAAGGATTTTTTTTTGTTTTTTTTTTAATTATGTTTTTTTGGGTTTTTTTTTTTCAACGAAAAAGGTCAACCAATAACCAGAGATGTAAACCCGTCCGTCCGGCCGCCCGCGCGCTCCATTAAATGGTGGCCGCGCAAAAGAGGGCGTGGACTTGCGTTTGTTTCAATTTTTGGGGGGCTTTGTCCTTTTGCACCTTTTTTTTTTGGGCTTTTGGCTTTCTTCCCTTTATTTTGGGTTGTGTTGTTTCTGTTGTACCTACTTAAATCAAGTTTTGCCGGCTAAAGTTTTTACATACAAATCTATCTATCTTATCAATTGTGCAGGTTTGATTACTTTTTTACACTATTTCAGGCTTCAGCTGACTAGATACTTTAATGGTACCTAGTTGCCAACTCTGACTTTTGTAGGGATTTGGCAAAGTTTTCGGAGTGGTGTGGTTGGGGGGGGGGGGGGGGGGGTGGGATCTTTTTTTTTTTCAAGAAGTTTTTTTTTTTTTTTTTTTTTTTTTAGTGCTATGCTTGTCAACC
>Ga0116231_10000157_pt1 | contig 91847 bp, 57 predicted proteins | sample S1TSphgellanicum_2_FD_89695 | JGI IMG/M metagenome (GOLD analysis project Ga0116231, IMG submission 89695) | Host-associated microbial communities from peat moss isolated from Minnesota, USA - S1T2_Fd - Sphagnum magellanicum MG | ecosystem: Host-associated > Plants > Peat moss > Unclassified...
GGGGGGGGGTCACAGATGGATGAAATGGGCTATGCACCCATACGACCAAAGATGTTGGGAAACACCCAATCATTTGACTGTTTAGGGGAGAATGGTTATAATGCCAAATCTTTAGATTGCCTCCTTATTGTGGCCCAAAATAGTCAATAATTTGGATAAGCACACAACCACACAAAGGCAAAGAAGGCTGGTCATGCCCATTGCTTGTTGGAAATGAAGGGATCTTTTAAAAGTAAGGATGTTCATGTGTTGGGGACGGAAGTGGATGATGCAACTTCTAAACAAATGGTCGTTGATGTGCTAGCAAGTGATGTCAATGCACCTAAAGTTAGAAATGAGATACTTCCCCAACACATAAAAAAGTTGGCTATGGTGGTGCATAAAGATGTAGCAAAAACTCATGGAGAAACCAATGCACATGATGTAGCCACAGTGGCAATCCCAATCAAAGAGAAAGCAAAAGGGATGGTAACATATTTTAGTACGCCAATTCTCCCTCAAGGTACTTGGAGGTCAATGAACAAATTAACATTCAAGCTTGACCTCAAAAAGGTTCTGGAATTACCTAATGGAACATTCAAACCACCAAAAGGCAAGGCCACCCGAAGACCCCTTACACCCTTGGTAGGAACAAGCAAGGATAAAAAACATCATGTTGTTTCTTTACATCCTCGAAATGATTTTGTAAGTTGGTGGTCACACTTCATTTTTAAAAAATCCAACTTGATGGAAATGTTCATTTTTAAAACCCCTGGGTTTATTTTCTAGGTGCCAAGTTAATGATGCATGTAGCCTTAACCTCAAAAATTATATACATTCATGCAAGCCCCCCCTCAATCTTGGCACCGATGGCACACTGCTACATCCAGGCTTCCCTAGCATTATTGTGGCAAATGTGATTATTGGGGTGTGCAAAGGCTCACGAAATAAATCAAAACCTAAATTACCAACCTTATCTGGGGAGGGTGAACAAATGGTGCAAGTGACATGAGTGATCCACCCATCGACACTCGACATGCGGTATGAACCAAGGTGTAACCCTCTAGTTACAACTTTTGAAAATGCATGCAAGACCAATGAAAAGATTTATTTCTGTGGGAGTTCCAGTATTTGATGCGTCATGATGGATGATGGCATCATGGGCAAGTGTCCATTTTGATCTGATTTTTGCTGAGCTATAGGTGTTAGCTAAAGGATTTTTTAACCAATGGATAGGGTTTTGGATCATTGGGATCTATCTTGATAATTAATGTCTACAAGTTCATTTGGCTATATAATGCATTGTTCATACTATGGTTACTAAATAGGCCATTATGTCCTTTAATATGGCCACAATACTATATCCATTATTCATTGTCTATGTAGGACTGTCCTTGGCATGAGCCCATTTTTTTATGGCATCATTTGTCATATCTCACCCACTAAATTTTTACTTGAAAAAAATGTATTTTGATCCTCTTAATTGGATTATTATTTGAAATGTCTACATCAAAATCACATGTATTATACTTGTTTAGGGGTTTGTTGTCAACTCATAATCTTCTAAACCTACTTCAACCATATAGTAATATGTAATTCGATACTTGTAGTTCAATATACATCACTTGGTATCCTTGTGGGTCTACTTTTTGTGGGCCATGCTTAATGCTAGATACTTGCTTCAATGGAATGTATAGGTGTATATATGTAGGTAAATATGACAACCTTCCTCCACTATTGCCACTTCCACAATTACCAAATGTGAGACCACGACCATTATCTATGTCCACCCCATAAATTCAAATAGTGCCCATGCATTGGATGGGTAGGTAAAAGAAAAATTTATTCCCAACCTTTTAGTGCAAGTGGTGAATTAGGTGGAAACCAATGGAACTAAATGGATAGAATTGGTGAATAGTGGAAACATACTGGACACCTTGCCATGGGTTCTAAACCACTAAGGATTTCCACCTCCAATCTAGTCAAGTGGAATAGACTTTCTCCAAGTGGAAGGTGGGTGAAATCTTGAGTGGTTTAGGGACAAGTTTTGTAGTAATGAAATTCCCACCATTTCAATCTCAATAATTTGTATGCTTCTACAATAGTTTAGTTCTCCATAATGTCCCAAATGCAAGTATTACATTGCATTTTTCTTTAAATACTTTATTACCAACACCACCATTGTGCATTTTTTTAACCTTGACATGTTCAAAGATCAAGTTTACAACTTCAGTTACTAGCTTAAGCTAAAAGTTATTTGACACCTTAAATCAAGTTAAGTGGCACAAAGCTTTCACTTGCACACACTAGTGGGTTTGAACTCATAATCTTTTTTTGGTCCTAAACAAACGTTATACCATAGAATCACCATTCATGTTTTGAAAAGGGGATTAGTTTTCTCTTGGTTCTATTCTGTATTTAATAAGTTGTTCAAGGTCATGAAAGAGGAAGAAACATTGTTATGAAGTTTCAAACATTCTTCTACTACAACAATTGGACAAAGCAAAATGCAATGATGAACAATGAACTAAGAAATTGCTACCATGATCACTTTAAGTTATGGGTCAAAATTATGAATACAAAGTCACCAATAATCAACCTAGTGTTTTTATTCCCATATGTTTTTTCAAAGGAAAAAACCAAATGCATCTTTTAGGTACCAAGCTCTAATGTTTGAGTCCATATTTTTGTGTTCATGCAAGTTTGGTTGTGTGTTATGTCTTTTGAGAAAGCTTGTCATAATATGTTATAAAGATTTTTAACATGTTCATACTTATAAGAACCTTACCCAAGGTGGTAAAAGGAAATTTGGGCTTTCAATTTGCTCACATTGCCCGTCTTGAAACTAAAAAACCCATGTGTATAACTACATGTTATTTGGTTAAAAGATAATGGACCTCAAGAATTGACAAAATTTAAATACAAAAGAAGGTAATTGAACATGTGAATTTTTCTAGTTAAAAAAAATAAAATTGCAACCAATTTTTTTTAAGCACATGGGTTTTCAAATACCCAAAACCATGGTTCTTAAAATAATAAAATAACCACACAACACTAAACATTACCTTATATGAAAAATATCTCCAACAAAAAGAATAATGTTTTATGTTTCCATATGGTCCCCAAAATGTTCATAACATATTCCCAAAAACAATTCAATGTTTGCTTATGACATTCCAAAATGGTTTATCAAGTTTCCATGTCTTTTCCACGTCCTAAATAACATCATGCAACTTTGAAACCAAGGGTTTTTTTCTAATTTTTTTTTGGTGTTATAAACGGTATGACAATAATCCACAAAAAAATTTAACCAAATTTGGCTACAAATCAAATAGGACAATATAATTTTTTTGAATCCTATTATATTTTGACAACATCTTGGAACTTGGAACCTATTGTCTAAATCTAGTGATTTTTATTAAATTAAAAAAAAAATCTAACAATTTTGGGCTTTTAAAAAAATCAATTGTAGGACTCACATAGTTTTTTTTTGGTCACCAAGATGTGAAGTTTCACCACTATAAATTGAACATCAAATGAAAAACCTAAATCAATTTCATCTATGAAATGGAATTTTAAAAAAATAATTATATTGGCTTGGCCCATGTATTTTTTACTCCTTATGTTATTCATCTATTGAATAAAAACCCATAATTCCTAGAAATTTTATTTTCAATTTTATTATATTCAAATATTGACAAAGTAACTAAACAGCATTGAGTTGGAAATGCAAATTACATCCAAAGCACTTGATTTGAATAATTCTTAACAAACTTCCTTCATAAGAAGCGTTGCCAAAATAATTTTATTATTGACATACTTGTGTCATATCTTGATCAATTTCTGAAGGATTTCAACTCAAAAGTTTCAAGGTAACTTTGACTTTGCACCACTTGTGAGTTTATAAAAAAACACATGCAACATTAACTTTTACACACACATCAAGCATTTAACACATGGTTTTCACTTCTAAATCTCATCATATTTTACAAGCTATAAAAAGAAGGGAAAATTTAGCAAGGCAAGTTTTTTTTCTTTCAATCACCACAAACAAGAATTTAAGAATTCAATTTTTTAAAACCCACCTATTATTAATTTATTGTCAATTTAATACCCCCAATTACCGATTAACATGGGTTTTCTTTTTGTGTTACTACTTGTTATGCATAAAGGTCATCTTGGTGCTTTTGTTTTCAAAACAATGAATTATTTTTTTGAAAGAATGTTGTTTTAAATGTTTTTTAAATTGTTTTTTGAAGAGAGAAAAATCACCAACTTTTACCAAGGTTGCCAACTATAACAAAAATCCCTAAAAAGGTCTAAAGCCCATTCAAATGCTTGATCATTTACTATTATATCTTTATAGGGATCTTCAACAATGAGGCTATTCCATAAATCTTTTTAGAAAAACCTTGATCATTATTATTATTAATTTAATTTTTGGTTTCTTAAACAAATAATGATTTATTCAATTTCAAATGAAAAAGAGTCCATATATCAAATTATAATACAATTAAACATGGGTACAACATAAATTTTTCATAGTTTCATTTAACTTTGATTTGAAAACACTTGTGGAGGAATCAATTATGTTCATGTTGTAACAATTTCTCGAAGACAAATTTTGTGTAAAATTTTATTATTCATTGGCAATGGTGTTGTTTGTATTGATCCACATTTTAAAAGCACCATTTTCGCTTGCTACTTTAACAAGAGTTGTTGTACAAGACATAATTCATGTTTTAGGGTGCATGATTATCTTTTAGGGGGAGAAAAAAGGATAAATTTATACATTCTTTTGCAATCCAACCATGATGGTTGTAACACTAAAGATTGATTGAGTGTTATTGTATTCTTCAAACAAAAATTTGTATGTAATGTACACAAGTCCAATATCATGCAAAAAAAATGTGTTTCACGTGTAATCTTTATTCATATAGAAAACACATTTCCATGTAGAGGTAAATAACTTAGTACCATGCACCTCAAATTTTGAACTTTGTACAAGTGAGACCTACAACTTCATGGTTACATTCTTTTGATTATTATCAATTAGATCTCAATGTCCTATTTTGATGTAACTTTGTATTTGTATTGGTTTTGTTTCATGTTGTGTTATATTTATTTTCATGTTTAATAATCTATTTCATTTTATGTAATATAACATTTGTCACAACATGGTTATGGCCATCACAAAATTTTATGTTTTTATGCATGATCATTGTTTGCAAAAAAAAGTCCACCAATTTTTTTTCTACACATGTTGGGATACATTTGGATCAATTTTGGATATTGTGGAACCTTGAGATTCAAACATCTATCCAAGAATATGTCATCAAATTATTCTACAATGAAAAATTCCATGGAGATTTTTCCATGTGACTTGGGCTCATGATCAGATAGAAGATAAAAGACAAAAGACCATTAATAACAACATTTTATGCAATTCATGACTAAAAAATTATATTATATATGTATGAAAAATGTCAATTGTAATAAAACAATACATAACATTGCTTCATGGGATGTAAATTTATAAGGTATATTTGAAAATCAAACATTTATGATTGTGTGCAAATTTTAATTTTTAGATTTTTAATTTTCATTGTCATTGTCACCATACAAAATAATTCTCCAATGTCAATATTGGCAAAAACAAATCACGAAAGAAATGATAAATTATTCAAATAACCATGATGCATAAATGAAGTCATGATATTATATCATTCCTTTTACAAGAAATCATTGTGTGATGGGCTGCTAGTACATTAGTCAGGAAAACACAAGACAATTCTTTGAATATAAGTAACTAATACCTCAAAAATCATCACATTTTGAAACAAAATCTATGATCATGTGATTGATGAAATTGTGTCACTAACAAACAATTAAATTCAACAACATTTTAGTGCTGAATTCATATCATACCAATTCAAACAATATATAAATATTCACCAAAATTAAAGTAAGAGGGAAATTGTTGTTGTAATAAATTCAAATGGCTTTAAATATATGGAACCCAATGAATGCAAAAAAAATGTAAGAATCACTTATGCATGTGTTTATGCATGCAAAATGAGATGTTGGGAATGTTCACGAATTTGAGCCCAAATCATGACTTCCATGGACCTTTAAAACAATTGCAAAAACAACCAAGAGAAGTTTTTGAACATACACAACAACAACAATGGTGTTCATCTTCGTAAAAATGTACATGTCGAACATCTACATGATGATCATGATGACCATGAATTGAACTATGAAGTACATGAGGTGAATTTTGTTGCATGGTCCAAATTGAAGGAGGGGTGTGTGAAAATGAGGAATGTGACAATGGGGATTGTATCATCTTATCTGTAACAATGTATTGATCGACTTTTATCCCATTAAACTCTCGTTGTGTCTCCCCAAGTCTTCTAAATGCATCATTCACTTCTTCGATACTTGGAGGACTAGGCCCTGCTTCATTGGATGTGAATAATAAAGGACTTGACGAAGGTGGTGTTGCCATTGTTGATCTTGTGATACATAGGATTTTGTGCAACACTCTTATTCTAATCGAATGTTGCTTTCTACATGGTTTTTCAAGGTCTTTTTTTGTTTATCAAATTTTTTTCTCCCTCCTTTTTTACACTTGATTTTTTTTTTAAACAACACATTTTCCACCCTCAACTTGCTTCAAATTCCAAGTTATTTCATGTCAATTTTTTCAAAGAATTTCAAATCTTAAATTGTAACATGTGTGTCATTTCCAAGTTGGATTTTTTTTTTTTTTTTTTTTTTTTTTTTTTTTTTTTTTTTTATTTTTTATTTTTTTTTTTTTTTTTGTATTTTTATTATTTGTGTTGTTACATATTGAAAAAAGATCATTGGGTTGTGCATATTAAATGATGACATGCCCTTGTTCTAGTTTTTTTTCCCCCCATGTAGTTCATGGTAGTTAAATACAAGATTCCATGGGCTTCAATTATTACCCAATTTTCCTTCTTGCATTTTAAATGCTCCCAAAACTAGATAAATATGGTTCCCATAAGATTCTGATTCAACAATTATTTCTAGTCAACCTTTGTAACTTGACGTTTGATTGGGATGAATTATCCTTTCAACAAAACTCCTTCCATGTCATTATTTAAACATCAATGCCATCTTTAATTGAAGTTTTCAAATTACTAATTCCAAAGTTTGAGCATGTAAAATAGGCTTCAATCAAATAAAAGCAATATTATAATACAATCTTGATGGAAAAAATGCAAATAACCATTGGTGTTTGCTAATTCATGTTATTAAAAGAATATTTTGTTTCAATTTAAACATTCGTAAGGAGAACATATTGTAAAGGAATCATTTTTGGTTGGGTTCTTTTCATTTTCCAAACCTTTGGTCCTTTTTTTTGGTTAACAAACTTCAATTTGATGGTGTCATGAATTATAATTCTTTTTAATTTTGGAGCAATTATGAGTTCATCTTTTAGCAAATTTTTATTTATTATACTATGTACCATTAGTTCACTTTGTTTTTCATCACAACTAAGGTTCTTTTGAAAGGGTGCATTAACAAAATATTGTATAATGCAAATTAATATCTCATGTAAAAAAAGAAAAAAATTAGATGGGTTTTTGATTAGAAATGACCTTGTCTAATAATGAAACTTGATACAACCATTCAAAATGCACAAACAAGTGAAAAAAAGTTTGACATGGACACAAATCTTGTTTCAACAATAGGTAAACACAAAGTTGTAGCCATTGTAATAGCATGCCATAGTTGATCAAATTGAAAATTCACTTATGATCATCTATAATGTTTTTTCCAGAATGTACATGAATAACCACCATATGGTTATCAATAGTGATTGTCACTATTGCTACTTCTGATACTACAAATGTTATTGTTTTTTTTGTTATGATTTTATATACAATATATGGTTTATTTGATTTCATTTTCCTCCTGAGATATTTTTTCAATTCATGAACTATTTTTAATAATTGTCCCAAGTTCAAAGTAAAACTGGTTTCCAACATCTGTTTACAAATATCCTGAAATGTTTTTTCTACCGATATCAATTTACTTTGTGAAATTACAAATTCTTAAGGTTTTTGAGGTTCAATAGAAGGTGTAGTATCGAGCATATTTAGCCACATTGTGTTCCATTCTTCCATTGATGTAGAAGATCCTTCATTGGTAATTTGTGTTTTCTATAACTGTTAAATTGTCCCTCCATTGTTTTTCTTCAATTTCTCCTCCTCCTAATCTACATTACTTTTATTCTTCCTTGGTTTTCTTTCTTGGAACATTTGGTCTTCTGTGATTTTGTTTTTTGTAACAACATTGACGTCTACTACATTCACATCTACAATGATTGTTTTAACCTTAGCTACCACATTCCCTTTTGAGCTTGATGCATTTTTCCCTTGGAATATTTTTTGCATCTCTATAAACTTGGGACAATTCATCATCTTATGCCCATTTAAACCATAGATGTGGCAAGCATATGAATTATTTTTTTGACCCTTCTAAGGTTGATTGGTAACCTTTGTTGCTACTACATTGGGCTCCTCCTTCTTCTTGATATACACATCTCCACATTTTGGTTGTTTTATCCACAATTAATGCAATGTTTGCCATTAGTCTTTCCTAGTTCCATTTGTGGTTGTTGTTGTCGTTGCAAATTTATAAATTTGTGGTACCGACATTGCACTTTGAGCTTCTACTAGTGTCATATCTTCTTCACATAACAACACCACTTCCATCTACAACCGTAACATGGTACGCTTCATTCCTACAGTTACAATTTTTATATAGGATTACAATCATGCCAAAAACACAATAGTTAAAAAATTGTTTGTGGTTGGTGTTTGCAATCCATGAACCAACTTCTATATGCATTCATAGTACATTTCAACTCGTTCAGTATCTTCATGCTTGATATTTTTGAGCTCCATGTAAATTTTTTTGTTATTCTATGTCTTGATGATGTTTACAAAATCCTTGAATTAATTCCAAAAAAATGCAATTCAAAAATTTCGACATGTAATTATGACATTAATTTGATGTCATTTCCTTCAATGTATAGTTAAATGCATTAATGATGTACTCCTCCAAGGTTTTTCCATTTACTCTAACAACTACTTAAAACGCCTTTACATGATCATCTAAATCTACATCCTTCTTATAATCTAGATCTTCAAAACTTATCCCATATTGTTTGTTCTCCATTCCTAGTTTGAACATTATATAAACAAGGGGTGATGTCATTCAATTTCACATTAAAATTTGTGTGCACGTGGGAATGAACCATTCAAACCAACCACTAGTTAAATAGGTGCTTAGTTTGACCTACCCACTTAGGTTGACCTATGTACCTACCTACTTAAGTACCTACCTATATGAGTAAGTATTTAACCTAAGAAGGCAAGAACTACCTACTTACCCAAGTATGTAAGTAGGTATTTAGCTTCAATTTGTAAACACCTACTTATGTACCTACTTAGGTACGTACCAACTTAATATTAATATTTTGTATTAAATTCATTTTGAAATGCCATGTGGCATATTTACATTGGGTCATGTGTCATGATATAAATAATCCAAGCATGTGAATTGAATTTCCCAAATTATTTCAAAATAATAATATTATTTATTTTAAATAATTAAATATTGGGACACATGGCAACACATCATTTGCCTTCAATAGTGACAAAAATAGTCGCACGTGACAATATGTATACAATGGAGTCAAAGGATGAACTTGTATTTGTTGGATTTTTTATTCATCCAATACCTTTTGTCGTTTGTAATTAATATCACATGTAACTTGTCCAAGGTGACTAAAGGGATTTTAGTTACAAAGACAAGTCGAAAATAAGTGTTTTTCTTTTAGTGAAAATGAGTGGATAAATATAATTTGTATCATTTACACCCCAAATATGCAATACACATTAATCAATCCATATGTGGATTAATCATTGTTCGACTTTCTTGCATTGCCTAATGGAACTATGTACATCATATAGCTATGTCATAACTATAACCTCCCCATGTTGCAAACCCCACAAAAAAATGAACCAACTTGCATATAAATGGCCAACTCACACCTTGTAAACTATTGTGATCACTCAACGACAATATCATCCGAGTTGGAATTAAGGCCCCCCCCTCCCCCCCTTAACTAAAGCCTCCACATGTTCCACCTCTATTGTAGCAACCTTTTTCCCTTCATTTGCATTACTTGGATCATTATCTTCGACATCAGCTTGAAGGTCATCAAAAGCCATAATGCCTTGCCCATCTATGTCTACCCCAAATGTCATGTCCTCCACCATAGCCATTACATGTCGAGCATGAGTTTCATTTCACACAACTATTCACTAGTTTCCACCATTCACCTTGTCCTCTAGAAAAAACACTTACAAATTACAATGATAGAATAATTAATTAGTGGGTAGACAATGGAAGATGTGTACATGGTAAAGATATTGACATGCCCCTATTTAAGACCCTTGTATTGTTTAGGTCATCACTACACCAAGCGGGGCCAACATTCATATATACACAACTTTGGATATTTGTTGTCCAATAGAATATGTTTTACACGCATTGTGATCATGGATGAATCGTACTTGTGATACCACTACTGGGAGCACATAAGTTTATAGGTTTGCATTCACTTGTCACTCGTGGTTCACTACCCAAAATCCATGTTCATTTTGTCACACAATTGATACATTCCTTTGTGTGTGAATAGGTATCCATGAACATTTCATCAATGTTACACGTTGGCCAATGTAGGACACTACAATTGTTTCTTTTAACACACCCACATAATGCAAATTGGCGATTACAATGTTTTTGTTTCATACAAAATTGTGACTACCTTGTTGAACATGCATGCAACACCATTGTCATAAGTGGCATGTGTTGGCCTTGTTTCAAATTCGACTTTATAGTGGTTTCCATATGCCCACATATTGTTGTATGTATAGGCCAATGCTGATGGTGGGCAAGAATAAACTGCCACATTAGGGTCTATTGCCACTCCATTTGCCATTTGTGTCCTAACATGATCCAATAGCCACCTTGCAATTGTTGGGATTTTTTGTGCCAAATGAGGTGGCCACGCTGCCTATGCATTGCCAACACCCTGAATTCTCTTTAGTCCTCTTGCAATTGGGACCTTGCTTCCTACCACATTCTATGAGCATAGCCCAAGGTGTTCCATCGCACATTAAATACCTCACTCCCACCATTGGCACATTGCATTGAACATTCACTCCCACCAATAACACATTCCATTAAATAATCCACCACTAGCACATTGCACTAAACACTCACTCCCACCACTAGCACATTCCATTAAACAATCACTCCCACCACACTCACATTGCAATGAATAATCACTCCCACCACTAGCACATTGCATTGAACAATAACTCCTACCACCAGCACATTCCACTGAACAATCACTCCCATTAATTAAAGTGAAACTGTATAGTTCCATTTTGGGAACCTTTTAGCCCCCTATTCCACTTTGATGTTCCATTGTGCATATGTTATATCACGATGTCAATTCCACTATAATCTTATGGACATAAAATCCACCACAAATCCACCAACATGCTACTATTTGAAATGTATACCAATATAATGAATCTATTGCCACAAAATTCGTGATGACATGTTCATGTATTGCTTCTAGCTCCATTGAATTCAATCTTTTAAATTAAGCATGTCCTTCCAACACCTCACCAATGTCTACCTCCTTTTCATTAACATCCCACATGTGGTGACGTGTGTGCAGATACAATGCAAAATATTATGTGTAGAACCTTAGAGCTTTGTCATACATGTAGTTAGATGCCATGCAAGCTTCTAGCCTAGCCCTATTCTTCATATATTTTTTTAGGACTGATAGATATCTCTCCATTGGGTAGCACCACTGGGCAACTACTGGCCCACATATTTCTAGTTCATCTACAAGATGGATACTCAGGTGGGTCATCATGTCAAAGAATCCTATGGAAACCATATCTCAAACAACATATTGTTTCCACTACACATGTTTGCAACGCCACAAGGTTTTTTGGGTTCAATACCTTAGTAAAGATTCTCTGAATTGATTTCTCAAGTTGTATGATTGTTGTTCTCGAGCTTGCTTGTAACAAATTTTGCACACTCACTGGTAGTACTTGTTGAACCATAACATGGTGGTCATGGCTCTTCATGGCATACAACCTCTTTGGGCTCACATGTTTCCTAAAAGTAGCAACATATTTTGTTGGAGCTCGAATACTAGAGATAAATTCTAGAAAAGATTCCTCTCATGTAAAGACATAAGGGGTTGTCGATTTGAAATAGTCAGATGATCCAGGCCTTGATTATAGCCACAAATGTTGGTGTAAAACAACTTCTTGCATGTCTTTTCACACCTCCATTATGTCGTTCTCACCAATTAAAGATTTCAAGAGGTTATCTGAAACAGTTTGCTCCACATGCATCACATCAAAAGTGTTTTGAATAGTTAGTTTTTACATTGTTCACAATATATGCACCCATTACAATTAATTCCATTTAAGTTATTTTGCACAAATTGCTATTTATATGGATTCATTGCCCTTTTTTCATTTATTATCACTTACAACATCAGCTTGCAGCATGTCCATAAACAATATAGGTGACCATATCGCCTTAATCATTCATCATTGGGTGCACCCATACATGCAAGTTTTGGTGATTTTTTAGTGACATCTAAGTGATTTGGTTGACTTTCTAAGGACTAACACTTCAATGATTATGCTGCCAATTGTTGACAATATATTGAAGTGATTTGTTTCATGGGCTTATTACTGAATTTTCATCTTGAAAACTTGACATTGCACAATCATGGCTATTATATAATGGGGACAATTATGTGAACAAAATTGAATGGCCTTGCTTAAATATTGTTCAAGTTGAATGAAATTTCAATTCATGAAGGAATTTCAAAAGTTTCAATAATTTTAATACCTTTCAATATTCTAATTCAAATAGGATGGACACTCTCTTGATCCCAATCCTCTTGGTAGGTTCTTTTTTTGTTGAACACCCCCCACCAACAAGCCATTGTGCCCTTAATTCAACTTCCCTAAAAATGTCAACCACTGTGACCTTTGGTGGAGGTAGGCCCATCTTTCGAACCCCATCTTACACTACCAAGTCCCTACAAAATTCATGATCTTTGGGCGACCATTAAAAAGATGTCCACATTCTTCCGTAATGCCTTAGACTTGTGGGATATTGTGTGTGCAAAACAAATGGGGCACCTTGATACCCTTTGGTTGCCAACACTACATAGTAAATAATAAAAAAAATAGTAAAGTAGTAAGTATTAGACTACGATAAATAATAGAAAAACCAACCAAGGGTCCAATAATTTTGCCTTTAATAATGTGTCATTCAACCTCCATCACTAGGACCTAGGTCCTATGTCATTCATCTTGTATCATTAGGACCTAGGTCTACATCACTACAACCTAGTCACTAAACTGTAATAGATCACTAAGGCCTATGTCACTAACGTGTAATACTCAACCTTTGTCATTAGGACCTAGGTCTATATCATTGGGTCCTCTTTCAATCATCCTCTCTCACTAGGACATAGGTCTATATCATTATGGCATGTGTGATTCAACCTCTATCATTAGGAACTAAGTCTATATCATTAGGTCTTCTTTCACTCATCCTCTATCATTGAGACATAGGTTTATATCACTACATGTGTCACTCAACCTATGTCACTAAGGTGTAATACATCACTAGTGCCTATGCCACATGCGTCTCTTGGTACACTTGGGCTTACTATAATATGTCATTATGGCCTATGCCAATACTGCCCATTTCACTCCACCTATGTCACTCAAGTTTATATTGTCACTTGGGTTTGACAAGTGTTATATGTCATTAGGGCATATGCCAATAAAACCTCACATGTGTCACTCATGTTTATGTCATTGGGGCTTGTGTTAATCAAACATGTTTCACTAAGTTTATTTCAAGTTTATGTCACTTAAACCAAGTTTATTTCATTCTAGGGCTTGAGGTTTTGTGCATCATTTGGGCTTGTATCAATAAGGTTTAATCATTTATATCTAATCTCAATGCCATAGACTCTACTTGTCATTTATGCTAGTCCTGTATTTTGAACTTTGTTAAAAACATGTTCAAATATACACATGGACTCTTCAGATTAGATGGTACTTTTGATATTCACACTTGCACATTTCACCTTTTCCTCCACCTCATGTGCTACTCCTTTGAACCCCTATTAATCATAACATGTAGTGATGTTTTACAATTTCCCACAACAAGACATTATCATTCATCTTCTATCACTTGGACATAGGTCTATATCATTATGACATGTGTCATTCGACCTATGTCACTAAAGTGTAATACATCAATAGTGCCTATGCCATTAAGGCCTATGCCACATGGGTTTCCTACTACACTTGCGCTTACTATAATATGTCATTATGGCCTATGCCAATAATGCCCATTTCACTCCACCTATGTCACTCAAGTTGATATTGTCACTTGGGTTTGACCAATGTTATATGTCACTCGGGCATATGCCAATAAAACCTCACATGTGTCACTTCACATATGTCACTCATGTCTATGTCATTAAGGCTTATGTCAAGCACGTTTCACTAAATTTATTTCAAGTTTATGTCACTTAAACTAAGTTTGTTTCATTATAAGGCTTGAGGTTTGTGCATCATTTGGGCTTGTATCATTAAGGTCTAATCACTTACACCTAGTCTTAATGCCATAGATTCTATTTTTCATATATGTTAGCGTTATATTATGAAATTTGTTAAAAACATGTTCAAACATGCACATGGACCTTTAAGATCAAATGGTACCTATGATATTCATGCTTCCACATTTCACCTCTTCCTCCGCCTCATTTATTGCTCCTTTGAACCCCTATCAATCACATGTAGTGATGTTTTATAATTTCCTATAACAAAAACACTAGATATTGAATCTTGGGATGAAATTCCAAGTCTTATGAATTCAAAACTTTATAGTGTTACATGTACACGTGAATATGCGCAATTTGTAATAAACTAATAATTTTCATTGAACAATATGGTTGTATCAAAAATTGTAATTCCATGAAACATGCTAATGGCATTCACCTCGAAGCTATGAGATCCCATACCTTTCCATGAACGACACACATATTTGAATTTTCTCAATTGGCATTTGGAGTTTAAAGGTAATGAAGATTTGCATCCCGCATTTATATGGGGTAATTATTCATATGTGCACCTAGGATCACTTATGTGTCATTTGCATCAAAACAATAAGATTTATGTTCATTTCCATTTGCTTAACAAAACCTTGTAACACATATTACACTAGGTTGGTGCATGGAATAATTTTATAAGAGTGACCTTTAAAGTCACCAATAATGTCATATCTAGGATATAATAATCATTAATCCCACCATTTAGTATTGAACATGGCCCTTACTGCATCTTACCATCATAAATGATAGTGTAAATCAATCTATGGAATTAAAGTGTGAAAGTAGTAATATATCAAACAAAAAACAAAAATATCAATAAGGGGGGGAATGGCAATGCACCAAATTAACCATTGCATTCTTTTAAATTCCAAAGATTGGTTCATTATAGCTATTGGTTTGGGCATGCATGGTGGTTGTGCAATGACATGTCTCTTGCCATAGGACCGTAATCATTAGGAACATCCAAAACCACTACCAAACCATTATTGTCGCGACCCTAGCTTTGGGCCCACGACCAAGGCAAGGGCTTGCAAAGGTGCGGGCTAGAAGTGAAGCTTGGGAGTCACATTTCATGCTCATGGGAGTGTAGGAGAGTGTGAGGGAATGAACCCACACACTCCCAAGTGGGCTCCCACTTTGGGAGTTGAAGTCCTAATGGACTTCCAAATTTTCAGACAGTAATTTTAGGGGTCAAAATTCATTGGATTGAAAAGTTCTTTATACCATTAGAAAGCTCTTGAAACTTAGATGTCTAAAAAGGGTTTGTATGATCATTTGAGTACTTAAAACACAAGTTATGGCCAAAAGAAGGGCTGGGGTCAAAGTGCTAATTTGACTCCCGACCATTAAAAGTCGAGAATCACCCTGATTTACTTGCGTGCAGGTGGCGTATGACATGTTGTTGGAAAGCTCTTGACAAGGGATACAACTTTTTTTTTAGACCTCACCTCAATAAAAAGTTTGCACAAGAAGTTATGACACTCCAAAGTGCCGAGAATCCCAATTTTAGGAATTTCGGGACTCCCAACTTGGGAGTCTTGGGGCAAAATGACATTTGGATGTAGCCACCATGGTTAATCATAAGGAATAATATAAGGGGGAAGGTGGTGGCTTCCTTTAAGTCCAGGCCGTGATGAATCTTGTGAATCCATGTGTGCCCATGGTTCGTCCGTGCACCAAAAATGTTCCAACTATGCATTAACCAACTTGTTTGGTTTGTGTGAATAATTGACCTGCTTGTCATTCATCCTAGTACCCATCCTAGAGTTCCAAGACGCCCCTCTACCCCCAAAGTGCTGCAAGTTAGGGAGCGTATCCCCATTTTTTCTTCTTTCACTGTTTTCACCTTCGAACTTGCATTTGAATCTTATGAGGAGTTTAGGGGTGCATCACATGAATAATGCGATAGGTGCATTCCATTCAAAATTTGAGTGGAATGGTTAAGTGATTGGGATCATTTCCACTAATAGGGCGAGGATGCATTGAAGTTAAAAATCCTAATTTTTTGAAGTTTCATACCTTGGAAATGGCCTTGGAAACATTTTCTTTTTATTTCTTTGTGTGCCACAAATGTGCCATTTCCTCTTGAGGTGCAACATTTTATATACAATCAAACAATAGGTTAAAAAAAATTAACAATTACAACATCAATATCTAATATTCTGTTTAAAAAAAATAAATACTAACATTACATTAACAAGCATAACAATGGTTGCATTTTTTAGTTTGGTTGTTAATTTGGGCAAATAAAAGGTGGTTTGATTAATGAACACTTGATTTAAGTTCATTTTTAGATGCTTTTGAAATAACACATTGTAACACATATAATAGGTTGGTGCATGGAATAAACACATACTAAAATTCATCCCAATCCTTTAAAGTTGCATACCTTTAGATGACCAAATGCCAACATTTTCTTTTGATTCCTTAATGTGCCACAAATCTACCACTTCCTCTTGAAGTGTAACATTACGAATAGAATCTACAAATATGTCAAAACAACTTAATATTATAATAACAAATCAATATCCGATATTTTAACTTACAAAATAAAGTAATAACAGTTGATACATTAACAAGTGGATTATTAGCTACCTTTGTTGATTTGGTTGTTTAGGGCAATGAAGAGGTGGTTGACTAATGAACATTCGATTTAAGTTCATTTTCAAATGTTTCAGCAACACATTATGCAACATATACAATATGTTTGTGCATGGTATAAAAAATATTGAAATTCATCCCAATTGTTTTAAGTTGCATACCTTGTAAATGATTGAATGCCAATAATTACTTTTGATTCCTTCATGTGCCACATATCTACCACCTCCTCTTGAGATGAAACATTGTGAATACAATCTACAAATAAGTGAAAAAAATCTATTAACAACAATAACAACATCAATATCCAATACTTTAGCTTACAAAATAAAGTAGTAACATTGCATCAACAAGTGTAGCAATGGCTACCTTTGATGATTTGGTTGTTTAGGGCAAAGAAGAGGTGGTTTGACCAATGAACATTTTATTTAAGTTCATTTTCAAGTGTTTAGCAACACATTGTAACACTTAAATTATGTTGGTGCATGGTATAAAGACATATTGAAATTCATCACAATTTTTAAAAATTGCATACCTTATAAATGACCAAATGCCAACATTTGCTTTTGATTCATTTGTGTGCCACAAATCTGCCATTTTTTCTTGGGGTGGAACATTATGGATATAATTTACAAATAAGTGAAAACAATATAATAACAACAATAATAACATCTATATCCAATACTTTAACTTACAAAATAAAGTAATAACATTACATCAACAAGTGTAGCAATAGTTACCTTTGTTGATTTAATTGTTTAGGGCAAACCAATGACCACTTAATTTAGGTTTGAACTTTAAGATGCTTCAATATCACCTTATAACAATACATTGAATAGATGCATGGAATAAAGATGTACTGAATTTTGTCCCAATCTTTAAAAACTTTATACCTTGTAAAAAAAATTGCCAACATTTAGTTTTGATTTTTTCATGCATGCCACAAACTTGTTACTTCTTGTTGAGGTGCAACACTATTAGTATGTACAATAAAAAAAACTCAAAACAATGTAATAACAATAAAAAGAACATGTGCATAATATCCAATAGTTTAGCTTACAAAATAAAGTAATAAAATTACATCAAGAAACGTAACAATGGTTGCCCAAATGCTAGTTGGTGTTACAATTTTTATGTTGCCAAATAATAAAAGTAACAACAAAACATATTGTACCAAACTTAAAGGTACCCACCAAAACTGCCTTTGTGACACCAAAAAATGGACACCTTAGTATGCAAAGACCCCTAATTTTGGATAATTAAAAACACATTAAAAATACATTTTTGAAAATTTTGATATTTGTGTAAAAACCATCAAGTTGTGATATTGACCGTAGTCACAAAACCATAATGCCACATGGCACCACAATCATTATAACAAAACATGTCCTTGTATGCCAAATGATTTCATTAAATTGTGAGTGGTTATAACAAATGAGAATTAGTGGGGAAACAATGATTTCACTAGTTTATTGAATAGGGACTAGTGAATTACACCCACATTTTGTAATAGTGAATGTCCTTTACAATTACACAATCATTAACATAAATTTGTAGTTCCAATTGTAATAAAAAAAGACAATAGTCATTTTATTAACTAGTTGTAAAACCCAAGATGTGTTGTTGTGATATCCATGTAACTATAAACAGTTAGGGAACATGTCAATTGACATCAAATAATATGTACATTATTAATAGCAATATAGCTTAGAGGACTGAACTTGACCCTAATTGTTGTACATGGAATCTCATAGCACATGATGGTAGTGGATCATAACTCTAAATGCAATGGCAAGATTGTAAACCTACCGATCTTAAAGGCTAGATTCCAAACCCATTCCACCATAGTCCAAATTCCAATGGGTGATCGAATTATTACCCTCCATCAATCAACTGAAAATTGTCACCTGCAAAAATTGTATGCAAAAAGTGAATCACAAAAAAGGTTGCTAGACATGACCTTCTCCAAAGCCTTGGCATTTTGCGTGTGTGTATTCCATCCATGGTTGCACAAGAGGGTCTTCAACAATTCATGATTTGATGTTATCAGCAGCACTCTATTTTGCCACTCATTGTTTCTAACCTACCTTGTCTTGCAATTCAGAACGCAACGAGCCATTAGTGTTAGAGGCAACCCACAATACAAACACAATGCACATACTAGGCTCAATTATCTATATGTTAAACGTTCAATGGCAGAAGAAAATCTACTTCCTAGATCAAAAACATGACCAAGAAGATAAGTGAAAGCCTTACTTGTTGGAATTCACCAATTAAGAGAAGAAGGAACCATAGAACTCCAAGTTGAATATAATGGTGTTTCAAGTTGCATGAAGATTGTATAATACACATTGCGATTGCTCTCTGGAATTTTCCTCCAAAATCTCGGCGGGATGCTGCCATACCTTTGACAGACACCGACTGTTGGCCATTGTCAGAAATCAGCTTGCATACAAATCCCAAGACTTGTAGTATGAATAAATGTGAATTGGTTTGCACCGTAGTAGGGCCTGTAGATGCCCAGTGGTGCATGTTGTATAGAAACCAATGCAAACGCCCATAGTTCACGAAAGCGCTAAAGTAATGATGGACATTCGAGGAGAAGGTCACTAGACTTCAAAAGGCTCAACATATGCAATGCCCACAAGGGCGCCAACAAGGGTTAGGTGACCTAACCCTAAATCTTGTTTGGAACCCTAATTACCAAACCTGTATATCTAGCCTTGATAAAGTTCATGGATGACCGTAGGAATTTTCATTAGAAGTATTTTCTATCCATCCCTTTCTGAGTGCAGAAGGCCCAAAATGGCCAAACCTTTCTATGTCACACTTTAATGCGTGGCCAGAAAATAAGGAGATTGTGCCAACTATGGTGACATTTTCTCCACAGGGGCCACAACCACTTTGTCCATGAATTGATTCCAGAAGCCTAAATATTGTTGGAACTAGTGCTTTCTTGCAAGTCGTTTGTTTGTAGTGGCTATAACTATAAGTGGGAATAGAAAAAATGGCATGCATATGTAGGGAGATTTAGGCAAATACGGCTATAAACCCAATATGAACAAATGTATTGCTTACACATTGTCATTTTGGCTACACGCGTACAGTCTAGTGTAGAAATTTGGCTATCTGCAATAATTTTTTCTGCCATTTATGGCCATTGAAAACCTCCAAAATCAGGGCTCTGTGTAATGGTTAAATGTGCAACTATGAATATTGTTGTGTGCACATTTTTTGGATGAAGATATTCTCATGACCCCAAGTTTTCTTAACTAGATTAGGAAAATTAGAGTGTGCATGTGACCAAAAATTGCAAGCTGATGTTATGGGCAGCTTTGTGGCAACAATGTGTTGAACTAGCTCATCACACACATATCTTGGAATTGTGCAGAAAACCCAGGTGTGGACATTCATGATGCTCATATTATAAGATTAATGGCCTGTGAGCAGAAGAAGTTTATGTGGACTTGCAAATGATCCATACATGTGGCCCACTTGTTAAGCAGAGTACATAAACATCAATCAACATAACTTGGATTGATCAAGCTAATTGAAGGTCATCAACCACTTAAACTATGTGCAAATCCATGGGGTGAAGATCCATACCAATAAAATTGTAGAGATATCCACAACAATTTAGATTCTATATGGATATGAGTGTGGTCACAGCCTTATAAGAGTTGATCACACTGCATTAGACCATCAAACAAATGCTGGGCAGTAGTGACAAGTTCCCATGAGTTCATCAGCTTCCAATGTTGGGTACAGATAGGAAGTTATAACTATGACACACCTCCCCACAACAGAAGACAACTATGAAAGTGTGACAATAGACTGGATCTGTTGTGAGTTCACTAAGGCCCTACCAGGTTTCTTCATTTGCCATGCCCAGTGGCCATCCTGCACTGCAAGCTTTTCACCCATAATCAATGCACACTTTGCTCTGAAGAGTTATGCACAACCAGAAGCAAGAGGAAACATGCAAAAGCTCATGCATATTGGGGAACACCAAACTTTTCAAGTAGGCCAGTATGCTACCTTTCGACATTTTCACAAGCATCTTCCTGCAAAACAAGTCCACATCCATGAAACATGCCATTGCAACAATCTACAGAAGCTATGAAGGACCTTCATACAACAAAAGACATCCCAATCAAGCAAATTGCCAAAAGAATATGCAATAAAGCTTATAAAGTAATGGTCTGCAAAAGTTGGAAGCCAGTAAGATTGTCATTCATGTGCTGTAAGCACATATGATGACACACCTCAACAGATCAGGGGAGAATGCTAACGTTCAAATGCACAGGAAGGACCCTATTGTTGAAGGTAGATCGAGTTGAGTCAACCAGCTTTGTGTATCCCTAAATAATGTCATGCACAGCCAAACTGACTCACTGGTTGTGGAATTCATGACTATTCCATAAACAGATCATGGATTTGTTGAGTGAGTGCCAAAACCCACCCAACCCATCCATATGTGTTGAGGGAATAGCCTGGAAATCCACAACAAGCAGAAATCAAACAGTCAATTGATCTCAACTCCAAATTGCACACACATGAACAAGTTTGTTAATTCCCACCTTATACCACTATCTATGTATAAGAAACATGTTGTCAAGCACCAATGCAACAAAAAGGAAAGCTATATGGTCCTAAACATTTCATCAGTGAAAGGAGGCAAGTTGAGAGCCATAACATCTTGAACTAAGAAGACTTGGATTTAACTCACATTATTGCAGCCTTATATACCCACTCATTCGCACTGTAAGTTCCAAGCAGAAAACAATTTGAGAGTGTGTACCATAAACCCTAGCACTCTGCACAATAAAGTACCTTGTTCAACCAAAACCCTGCAATGCCAGTTCTGGCAAAATATGTCAAGGATCTAGGGGAAATCTAATCTCCAACCCACCTTCCACTTAATAAACAGACAGTATTGTACGCACATTGGCTTCAACAGTTTTAACCATAAAATCCACAAACTGAATACCCACATTGATGTCCAAGGTTCTTATATAACACACATGTGGTTTGCAGATGGTATATACTGTAAACAGGATGCCCTAAAACCCCTACCAACCACAAATGGAAAGCTAAGTCAAAATATGGGAAATCCTATGGCTAGGTTCCCATGCCCACCACACATGTGAGAAGTGCAGTGGGGTAAACAGTTAAGTCCTTGCCAACTACATGGGAAATATTCCTCTGGATATGGAAGATCTCATGTGCAGGGTTATGAGATCACACCGTCTTGTATTTAATATCATGCCATATTCTGTGAGGCATAAACCAATCAATAACACTACAAAGACATCACAGCTGCAAACAAGTAAATAATTTAGGCAATCTAAAAGGACCTTAAGACCAATTGACATAATACTATTATCATGGATCTTAAATCCAACAATAGCAAAACCAAAATATTTACAAGTACTGTTGGTTATTATCCAAGAGTCCCCATTGGAATCTAAATATTCTTTGGCTATTGCGATGAATTGTGTAAACAAATTCTGCCATACTTGATGAACCAAAGCTAATACAACTTGCAACAAAGATGTTAATAAACTACTAATGAAAAAACCCCACACAAGATGCAAACTGCTGGCAGCTCTAGTACAGAGTACACCATGGGCACTGTTCCTTCACATACCTATACCATGATATTAACCTTTAGTTGTCAATTTGGCTGTCATGAAAGACCTGTGACTAGAAAAGACTGATGTTTTGACACTACTAGAAAAATGATTGTACAGGTTACACATACTTTCCTCAATTTGCAGTAAAGCAAAAGCTGAAAATCAAAAGCCAAAAAGAGACATACTTTCACCCACTTTATTCTTTTCATTGATTGTGATGTTTAGGTTCCAGAACTGGATTTAGTTTTCTACTTGAGAATGAACTGACACTGTTCTATAGAAAGATTGCAAGATGATTGAGATTATATTTTCAAGGAGTCTTTGACATGACTTTTGAAGGCATCCAATCCACAAAATTTCAGAAAAAAATTGGAAGAACTTAGAAATGAGCCAAGTGGAAGACATACCCTTTATGAAATAAAGTTCAACGTTTGGTTCAAATTACTTCCGTAGAATGCACATCAGCCTGTCCAATTGAAGAATAAATTTTTCAATGACTGGCATAGAGTGAACATCAGCAACATGCCACTTCCTTTGTGGGTGATATCCTTTCCAAATGGTAAGTTGATGGTGTTTTTGCTGCCTGTTATATTGTCCCTGATGTTCCCAAGGCACACCTGGCCATTTGATCTCTCGAGATTGAAACTACAATTGAAACAACCTTGACACCAAATGAAGGAAATCATAAACAATGTAGAACATTGGCCTTCGACTGTGAACTTCGAGGATTAGGGTTTCATGGGGAGCATGAGCAATTCAAGCCCAATAAGAGAAGGGAACTAGGGAAACCAAACAACAATAGAATAAAAGAAGAATAATAATGACAAGGTAGGCACCTGGACATCCAAAGCATATTTGGAGGGCTTCCTTTGCATTTAAAACAATCTCTGCATCATAATAGAAATTGTGAAAACACAAAGAAAAAACCCAAGAAACATGACATTGTCTTCTGTGTTAATTGATTAGGGTTCAGCCAGATGACACCTCCTTCCTCCCCTTCTGAATGCCTCCCTCTCTATTGTTCTTCATGATCATCATTATGGTGAAATCTATATCCATGACTCTTGTTCATTGCAAAAGCCTCAAGCCTCCCAACTAGTATAACCAGCCAACTGAGGGGAGGAGAGAGAAGGATGAGACAAACCATTGGTGTGGCTGACACCAAGGGCAAGCAGGACTCCAAGTTTGATGGATCATCATCCCTTGCTTTTACCATGGATGCAATTGCCTAGACCCCACAAAAACCCAATGAATCAAGAGTACTTCACATTAAAAATGATCAGAAACATAAGATTTGTAAACAAAGCCCTCCTTCCAATTGTAATAGTGGTTCATGAAAACTGGAAATGCCCATGCATTTCCTCATATTCTGGCTTTGAGTAGAAGCCTCAATCACTACTGTCACTGACTTTGCAATCATCCAGTAGAGAGAAGAAACTGTTGTATCCATACGTCATCCTTTCATAATTAGCAGATAAAAAAACTAGATAGCAACATAGAATACTGATAGCAATACACCTGTCGATCATCAACATTTTTCGCATGGGTAATGCCCAGTAAGCGCCGGCAATCAGAATTGTCAAGACTTCAGCACCTCAACTTCCAACGCCAGAACAGCTTGACTTATCAATCCTCTCCTAAATAATTCCTAGCCTTCCTCTAGAGGATGAGGATGACCCACATATGGATTGTGATATGCAAATTGGTACGCAAACCTGGATGATGCGACTACCCTCTACTCTCCCCTCACTTGCTCCTCCACAAATCTGCATCACCAGAAAACTATTAGTACTTGGGCCCCCTGCAGGGAACTGAAGTAGTTTTGAAACACCAAGTGAATCAAAGCTCCTCAGATTTCAAATCAACAACCAATTCTGCACCAATTGAACAAGAGCAGCCCTACCCTAAACTAACAACTTTGACATGTCAACAATTGAATGAAACTTCAAAAGGAACAGTGGATCTCATGAGAACGTTTGAATGAATAACAATAATTCACCAAATTCAACTAAGTGATGTGTCATTGAATTAGGAGAGAGGACCCTACTTGTCATATAAGTCTAACCAACTAGAGTTTGATTCATCATCAAAGGAGTCCTTAGCCATTTGATCCCCAAATTCATCAGCCCAGTCTTTCAATCCCAGTTTAGAGAACTCATCAACCCAATAACTGGTTGATGCAACTTCATGCTTTGTCCTTGCAAAATCCTCAGCCAATTTGTCCCCACAATGCATATGCTATGCAAGTAGACCATAAAGTCTTTATTAACATCCTTTTGTTCGAATCAAAGAGGAAACCATGTAGTTTTTCACTCATTGAACAACCAGTCAGACCAGATGCTATACTCAAAACGCCAGAGTCATCAATGAAGTCAAGTGCAAACTGTTAAACTCAGATACTGAAAACTTGTTTGGCACCCCCAACAATCACAAGCATAAGCAATAGAAACTGAAACAATGTAAATTTCACTAAGTAGACGAGAAAAATGAAACTTCTCTGGCTGTGAATTCAGCAGCCCAAGTTTCTGGTGGAGCCGGATGTTGCTGTTGAAATTCGTCAACCCAATTATCAAAAATAGAGTTTGTAACACCAGGCTTCACCTGGTTGTCATCCACTATAAGTTCCCCTCTGCTCATCTTTGACAGAGACTGTACAAATTTGGAATAATGTCTCAAGGAAACACAGTACAGTGAATGGTGCAAAGAACCAGGCCTTCCATACTATTGAGGTTATCAAAGGGTATTGCTAATTTAGTTTCTCCTAACACAGAAAAAAAACATCAAATTGGACACAAAGATCAGGTCCTGCAAGGGTATTCCTTAACAATGAAAGTGTCATGAAGACCAACCTGAAACTTGGGATCTTGATTCTGAGAGAGAGTTTGAACAAGAGCACATGGACCTGCTTCATTGCACCCAAATTGCCCATTTCCCCACAATTCAGTTGGCCCCTTGTTGCCATCTAATCGAGCCTTGTTGCTGAAACTTGTCCCAACAGAAGTATGTTAGTTCCCAGAAATCCTCACAATATTTTTGCTTTTATCTAATCTTGTCTAGTAGGGTAGACCTACCAAATTTGCTTCCAATATTACAAAAGCCAAATGATCCACTCCTCACGTGCTGCCTAACTTCTTCACCATTGGCATTGCTCAAATGTGAAAAGTAAGATGTTGAAATTGCTGAGCCCATTGATCATCATCCTGCTGATTGAAGTCAAAATCGGTTTACCTGAGAGGTTGGATGCATGTCCTGCACACGTTCCTTGGATTCTTGGATTTTACCTGTGCTAATTACACTTTGTGGATTCATGTTGAGGAAGCTGTACATTCTGCTTGAGTGAAAACTTCATCACAGCCACTTCAATTACAGCAAAGTTTAGAACAACTTCTCATACTAAAGTGCTTGTCTCAAACCACACCAGTTTTCCAAGAATAATTGATTACGTACTTGAATTTCATGAATAAGGTTTCACCCAGATGAAAGTGCCCTTTGTTCAACTTTCAGAACCTGCTTCACCTGCATAACTACAAAAGATGTTAGTTGATGAGTGTTATGTTCAGTTGCTTGTTTCGTGGACCTCCAAAAGGATCTTCATGTTCAACTCCCTTCTGAGAACAATATACGTCTATGGCAGTAGATCTTGTTTCTGATTATGCATATGAATTTGGAATTACAGTAGTCGAGTAAAGATAGGGTTTGGAAGTGAAGGAACCCATACAAGGTCCTGTTGTCATTATTCATGCAGGAAAATTGTTGAGGAAAATACACGACTCCTGCACGAAGAAGAAAAGAAAATCAAAGAAGCGAAAGGAGAACAAGACTAAACAAAACGAAATAAAAAATTGGAGCAAACGCAAAACAATACAAAACAAAACAAATCAAAGGGCGAATATTATACCAGATTGTTGGTGACGGTGGGTAAAAGATTGCATTAGAAGCGGCAAATGTGCAGCGCTAACATTCTGCAGGCAATTTGGTCAAACATCGATTTTCGAAAAGCAAGCCTACACAAAACAAGCTGGATAAAAATATGATGATGAAACCTTGTTCCGTGGCTCCATCATGGTGCGGTGGTTGTGACAGTCATTTCTCCCAGAGCAAGCGAGACCTATGGGTCAACTTCCGTGGCTCCATGGGGTGCACCTCTTTTCTCTAGTACACAGCTCTGACATCAATTCGATATAGCACATGCTAGCTCCATCACCGATTTGGACCCTAAACTGTAGTAGAATGAAGAACTTTGTATTGGAGAAAACGGCATCAGAACCTCGCCCGCGACTTAAAATGAATCAAGTCATGAGGAATTGTTGAAGCCTCTCCCATTGTCACGATCGATCGATGTATATTCAGTCAAAACCAAACTTGTGTACACACATGTGTTGAGACATTGTTGAAAAAGTTTTCCGAAAAAGTGACGAAGCTTCTAAACAACGGCCTATGATCTTGCCAACGAAGGGGGTTCCCGCCAAGAATTGGAGAGGAAATAACGCGTGTCACTTGCGCAAATAAAGCTCTAAATCCTCTACTCATGACATTAGTCATGTAGTCTATTACATGAATATAGTCGCTAAAATGATAGTGACTAGAGTTTGTATATGACTACATGACTGGGTTTGGACCCTAGTCCTAAATAGCCTAAACACGAAATGCTATTTTTCTAGTAGTGTTTTTTACACTAACTTAGAGGAAGTGTAAAAGATTTTCATATACATTTACATGACTTTGTGTAAATGTTTTTGGCAAAGTAGGAGTAAATGAACTAGGTTTTGTGAAGGAAGTCCAACAATTTTTCTTTGTGGTTTTTGTCATTGCCATTTTTAGCTCCAAGAATGTGGTGAGCTCAGACCCCACTCTTAGTAGTCATCTTTACATCTTTTTGTTTTGTTTTTTCCTGTGGTTATGAGTTGTAATGTTTTCAAATTTTCATGATTTGTGACAAGTTACAAACACTAAGTAGCTCATTGTTGCGGTTGTCATTTTTGTTGGGTGATGCTTTAGGTGAGCTCCAAAACACCCACCTCCTTTTGGTCTTGCTTTTCATTCTTGTTTGCACTCCTCATTGTCATGGTCCTTGTTGTGATTGTCATCATCCTTGTCACATTTGTTTCATTAGCAGCAACAACCATGGCATGAATGTCATTATTGTTGTCATTGTGTTCATGTCTATAGCAACAACATGCAACAATTTGGACATCATCACCTTGTTTGAGATCATGGTTGACATTGCCTTGTTCATGATTTGATATCACAAAAAGCCAATGTTAATGTATTTGCATGAATTTTTTCATTTTATTTTTACATGAATTTATATATATTTGCATAAATTTACACAACAAGTGTAAATCATTTACACTTACACCATTTTTCACAACTTAAAATAGATTTACATGATTTTACACTTACACATCCTAAGTTAGGAAATTACATTTACATGGATGTGGATGAGAAGTTTTATATTGGATGAGAGGTTTTATACTTATGCAGTGTGTAAACAAGTTTGCTACTTATGCTGTGGGTATTTCTAAAGCCATATATATGCACAACACTCATTTGTACATGCAAATTTGTACATGATATAATTGTCTCCACAAGGCCCAATCAAAAGAAATTACTGCTTTTGATTCGTTAGCCATAATGATTGGCCCTAGTGATTGCATTTAAGTAGTCTCTCACCTTCTATTGTCCAATCTTTCACGTTTATGGGTGGGACTGTGGAAACAATTAACATTCTGTTTTGGATTTGATAAACACTATAGGGGCCCCAATATGGGGTGTGCGGGGACCCACTATAAATAAGAGCTAGAAAATGGTGAAATAGATAAAATTTGACAGTTTGCCAGAGCTGAGCTGTGAGTTCAACTGATCCTATGTTTTAGATCTGAAGGGGTCCTCCTGACAGTCTTGTTGGGTTCTTAGTTCTTAGCTGAAGCTCCTGGTCTACGCACACCGATCTGGCATGGGGATCCTTACGCCAGCATCACAGGACAGTTGTAACATAAGCATTTCTTGCAAGTTGTAAAGGACTGACCCCTTTGAGACAGCAGTCTTCCCCAACAAAATTTGCCTCCAATTTTGTTTCTTTTGGGGTTCCCAATATCAATCATACTGTCAGGGACCCCTTCTTTCAAACGCGTTAAAAGACAACACATTGGCAAACACAACAAAAACTAGTTAGAACTTTTCTTGCAAAGTAGGTAGGTATGGCTTGACGAGGTTTTTGACCACTGTATCTTACATTCTCAACGTGGTTGTGCGTTGTTTAGCTTAATATTATTCCATGACCCTCCCTGTGCTAATTCAAGTATGAAACTGAGTTTAGAACAGTGTTGGGCCACTATCAGAAATGGAAACTGATAATCAGAAGTGACGGTTCTCCAAGATATATTACTGTGATTCTCTAAAGTTCAAATGGACCAGTTCTGATATGTAAGTGTGATTCTCTAAAATTAAAATGACCAGCTCTGATACATAATTGGGATTCTCTAAAATTAACATGACCAGTTCTGATATATAACTGTGACTCTCAAAATCTGAGAACTGACTCTGATATATAATGGCAGTTTGATTCGGGAAATTTTCAAAAAAGCAGAAACTGGAGGTTTGTTGGTTCCAAATTTCTTTTTAAAAATGGAATCAGAAGATTTTTAATTTTCAAAATTTTTAAAACAGGAACTGAAGGTTACTAAAAACATCATATAATTGCACAACACTGGTTTGGACTAGGGTAGAGCAGCCCATTACCGATCACTAGCCTATCACCAATCACTTTGGCAAATCTTTGTCAATTCTTCACCATTTTGAGTGATTTAAAATGTTATAGGAGTGCCTTCTCAAGCTCTACAAATCATTTAGCAAATGCAAAGCCAAATGAGCAGCCAAAAAAGAGCAATAAAAAAAAAAAAGATTTTGAATTACAAAACGCATTTATTTTCAACTTTTTTCATTTTGACCCCTCCTACTTCATCAGTGCATAACTTTCTCTTTTTTTTTGTTCAAATTGAGCGATTTAAATTGCTTTGAAATTGCCATCTTAAGCTCTACAAATCATCTTATAACTCTAAAAGCAACAAAGTAATATTTAAGGAATTTTTGAGGGGATCGGAAATAGGCTATGAGTTGTTAGGTCTGATTCTTTTTATAACGACCCCCCTTACTTCAGGGGGTTGTAACTTTCTTGCCTTCAGCTCATTTTTGCCAATTTTTAGTGATAGATGTGCCAAGAGGAGGGCAAGTAATATGGGCACTATAAACAATGGGCCCTCCTGCAAAAACGGCGAGCAAACCCTACCTTAAGTGATTGCTCATGGGCTGTTCTACCCTAGTAGATATGCACAGGATAGTGATTTTTAAAAAGCAAAAAAAAGAAAATGACTGTATTTGATTGGGCCAGGTGGTAGCATTTAAGTTGTCTCTCACTTTGTATATTGTCCCAAAATTTTTTTTTGTTTTTTTGGGGGGGGTATATTGTCCAAGTTTTCATGTTTATGGGCATGGATCCAGAAATAATTAAACATTATATCTTAGATGGTAAACATGGGGTAGAGGGCCAAATAGGGTGTCAGTGGAGATTCTCTTGTTCAATCTCATTCTCAGCTCACATGCTATGCGATCTTTTGTGGATTCTAGACTCCCCAGTACTGTGGTAGCGGAGGTTGCAAATGAAATTGTTGAGTATAAACACCTTAGCTACAGTGTTATCAGTCATCACTAGCAGGACACTCTGACTTCAGCAAATTCCTCATTTGATCTGTACCTTTAGCTCTTGCTCCAGACCTTAATCTCTTCACCTCATATTAGCTTATATTGGCAATTGAGCTAACTCTTAGGTCCTTTCTGTTTCCTTTCCATTTCTTCCTTCTGTTCTAATGCAGTAAAGAGTGGCCAAGTTTACACCAAATATTGTATGGCCCCATACCACCCATGCGCTCAAATTTTCCCACGCTAGTTCGCTTTCGAAGCAGTGTGTGTGTGTTTTTTTCTGACGAAATTAAAATAAAAATTTGAAAAAGAAGTGATTTTGAAGGTTTTCAATTGCCACAAGTGAGAAAAAAAGGAAAAATAGCCAGATTCATATTTTTGGGTCATGGGTATAGCCAAAAATATACAAGAATGATAAAGATTTGTACGTCATTTTTGGTTAAGATCCAGATTTGGCTAAATCTTCCTAGGGATGATAGCCACTTTGGCTACAGACAAAAATTCCAAAAAAAAAAACACTTCGCCCAAGCACACCAGCCTTCTTCACTGACATTATCCACTTTTGTTCCATGACAGGCCAAAAGGTGGGCATCATGTTTGGTGAACTAGTGCTTCCCTGGATGAGTCCAACTTATTTTCCAAGTGACGTGGAATCCTGAGAGCCAGGCCTTGACCCTCTCTTTTAGAGTGGACCCAAATATTCTCAATCTTGAACCGACTTGCCAGAGCTTTTGCTTATGTCATTAAACTACCTATGAGTCACCAGTTGTCTGCCCCTGCAATTTCAGATAGCTTAAGGGCACATCACTTTAAATTCATTGAGAAGGAGAATGGGGGTTCATATTCCTAGATCCTTTCTTTTTCTCTAATACCATATCTGAACTAAAGAAACCTTTGGACTTGTAATAATACAGGCAAGGGCATTCCAAATGCCTATCGGAACAAATGGTTGCACAGATTGAAAGGTTTCAAGGATATGAAGCCAGGGATGGTCAGTTTTGGTATGCAAGTGTCAAAATCAATTAATTTTAGGCTACAAGCTCATTTGAGCTTGGATTAGAGTTTTTAAGGTTCTGCAGAGTCAGTTTTCAAATATTTCAACTCTAATATTATATATATATATGTTTCTTGTCCATTACTTTTTAATTATTATAATTGCACCATAAAGATATCTTGAGATTACGATTACTGTTCAAGTGTAACGCTACAATTGAGCTATAATCCTAAATTTGGACTAGATTTTGTCTTTATTCTTTTTTAGTTACAACAATTCCTTTCTCCTCTTATGAAATGTGAGCCATAACTCACATTAGGGCAACATGAACCAATTTTCACATTTTTTCTCCAATTTGAAACTTTTGAAATATTCATCAATCTGGATTACAAATATTTCTATAATTCATTAAAAAAATTCATGCAATTTCTGAGAATTCTCTTAATCTGATTTTCAGTTGCTAATATTGGGCATTGAAATAATGTCTACTAGGGAGAGAACCTAAACCCCAAATATCATTTAATGATGAGTTGTAAAATGCAAAACACAAATGACTTTGAAATATGATATAATTAGGTGAAAAATGCATCCACAATATGCAACCATTCAATTACCCCATCAACCTTCTTCCAAGGCTCACTATAATCATCTGCACCCATAGTGGTGAAATGGCCTGCACAATATATGTTGAATACTATGTAACAGTTGAATTGTGAGAAACTCAGTTTGGGCCTGTAAAGGTATCAACAATACAGTGCCCTCCGTGTGGGTTAGTATAAGGAAAGGACTATCTTTGATTGGTGAACTATAATGACAGGCCCAGGTGGTGAGGTTTTAAACAGTCTCCCACTTTATACTATCCACTTTTTCATGTTTATGGATGTGAGAATGGGAATAATCAACACTCTACGGTGGACATGTTTATTGTTTACTGAGGCCCAAAATAGGAGGTGTGCATAGAGATGCTGATACATTAGAATAAGGTTTGAGGGCTCATAAACCCATGACCCTTACAGTAATTTGAAAGCTGATGGGAATGCTCAAATGATAAACAACTGCCATACTTTATTCCATCCCCGCTAAATTACTTGCTAAATTGCTTGTTTTGGAACCAAGCATGTTAACATAATCAATCAACTACCACCGGCAAGTGGTAAATGAGAAGTGAAAATGGGGGAAGGGTGGAAGTTAAGAGGTGGCTCAGTCCAAAGTGGTCCCTTGATTCAAAATTGACAATGTTGGTATCTTTTGAAGTGCTAGAAGATTCGTTGTAAGAAAAAAGTGATTAAAATTGAGAGTGGCAACCCTTTGGACCTTTGGCATCTAAAGCTTTGTTGACACAAACACTCAAAAAGTAATAATTTGCTTCTTTGTGTAAACAACTAAATGTACAACCAGTCACCAAGGTGTGGATCATGGTAATTCCTTTCTTTTGGGGTTTGCATGTGCTTGCTTTGAAGCTACAAAGTCTTTTCTGGAAGTTGAACTTGCCTAGGTCTATTGTTTATTCCCTCTTGCAAAATCAGCAATCATCACATTCAAAATGGTACGAATTACAAACCCCAAGTGGGTTGTGTCGTTTACAGACTATAAGACACGTTGAACAGGTAAGTACTTAGTGTGTTGATCCTGTGGGACCAGCAATCATGAGATTCACAAAGAGTACAAACCTGTAAAGCACTGGGGGAAATCTTGTGGTGTGCAATGGAGGCGTGTGTCTATCTGGCTTAATTTACCTTCACAATAGGGAAACCAGTAAATTTCATTTCAAAGAGGTTCTTGTGCTTCGTAAAGTTCTCGCTCTCTGAGGCAGTTTCATCAAGTCATACAGATTTTATCTCAGCTACTCATTTGTCTTGTTTGCGCTTGTCTATTGGTCTTTTTTATTTATGGAAAATCGATTGTGTTATTTACAGGCTTTAAGTAGACAAGTATCACATAGCCTCCATAGTTACCTGCTTTTTGGACATAACATGGATAGCAAAGGCAGGGGTCACATCACAAACAAGTTCTCACGCTTTTACTCTCCTCCATTTCCATTTTAACAATTTTGACCTACTCCCCAAAAGACTCTACCAAAGGGAAAATCTAATCATCTGACCAGGGTTTTTAGTTTTAAGAATAAAATAGAATAAAGAGTAAATTTCTTCTTTTTTTTGTCCTCGAATTTTTTTGGAATTGAAAAAAAAGTCAAATTCACACTTTAAAAAATCCAAAATTTTGACAAAATTCATGGAGAAAATAAATACTAGATCTCACCAATGTCAAATTTATCAAGTGGTGATCATCCATAGGACAATTTAGCCAAATTTGGCTATAAGATAAACATAATATTAAATTTTTTTAAAACATCGTTCTATATTTTTGGTCACCTACTTGAACCAAGTATAGAAATATAGTGATTTTTCTTAACTTTTGGTTGAATTCTAGATATTGAAAATCCCAAAAAACCTACTTTTAGCACATTTAATTTTTAATTTTTCTTTATAGCAATATATACTCCTTCAAAAAAATGTTCAATCCAATTGTCCATAAGTATCTATGGTGTTACACTCTTTGTATGCCATGGGTAGGTGATGTTTTCTTACACATAGGATTGAATGTCAACAACTCAATTATGTACTTAATGAAAAAAAACCTTTTTCTAATAGAATTGATAGTTTCCATGGAGTTATGTTTGTAAAGCAACTAATGATCAAAAGTCCAGATTTTTTTTTTCACCAAGAGTTAATCACATAAACAACAATGAAAAGCCAACCTTACATGAAATTGGTATTTAGATTTTAAAAATTGGTTTTAAAAAAAAGGTTCCTAGATAATAATATCTAGTCATTAGTCCAAATTCATATTCATCAAAACTTCATCAAGTTGTATGGAAGCTTATTTCTTATTACTATTTGTAATGTTCATTCACTAGATGTATGCATGTTCACCCACCATCACACACACATGGTCATAGAATACTAAATATATGATCAATGTTTGACCATCACTTCATTATATGTGCTACCACAAGCTAATATGAATGGAATCAATGGAATGTTTACAAGTAAGTTTCAATGTAAAGAATAAATCTTGTTACCAAATCAAAAAGACTTCTAATTATAGATGAAATTGCGGCAATATGGATACAATCTTTACATCAAAATCATTAACAAATGTAATGCTTGAACTATGCAAAGATGGTGCATTATGAAACTCAAGAACAATTTTGAAGCATTTGGTAATCATAGCAACATAAATGGTTAGTCATGCATAGAAGATTTAAGATGACAATGAATAAATAATGCATGGAATTGATGTGCATTTTGGTTTAGAAAAATGGTCCTAGTGAAAACTACAAATATTGTAGCTATCTATTACTGTTTGAGGAACATGGTAAATTATGTTGAATGTCTAATATGAGAGTTGGGGAATTCAAATGATATATTTAATATTTAGTCTAATTTTACTTTTTGGTTTGAATTAAGGACTTTTCAAAGTGTTCAAGTGTTGTGTCAAATAATGTTCATTTTGCAAATGATCTTTTAATTAATTAATTAATTAATTTTTTATATATATTTGATGGTAAAATAATAATGGGTGCTAGGATATTACAAATGACATTTTAAAAACTAATGTTATTAAAAATGCATAATTTAAAGACATATAAGTTTAGTTTTCTATGGATGAAATTTAATAAATTCTATCACATGTCAATGAGGTATAACTTGTAATATAAAAAAATGAATCATGAAATAGTGAACATATTTTGGTATGATTTAAAATGTGTCTTGTTTTTCAAACAAAACATGGAAACATTTATAGTTTCAAAACTCAATTATTTTTCCACATAAATTATGACACAAATGCTGGTGTATTCGACCAATGCCCACCATATTTAACAAATTGTAAAATAATTCATTTAAAAGTTCTTTTCTAAGCAAAAATATAACAAGGCTATATACATGACAAAATTAAGACTTGAAATTTTTGGATACAATAATGCTATTGGCTTTTAAGAATGAGATTTGACCAAATTCAACATGGTTGAATACCATGTTACTATTCAATGCACACTAAAAAAAATAAAAAAATCATAATTAAACAAACATAGGAAGTAGAAGCAACCATAGAACATGTGAGACTTCAAAAACATTCTTGTATACAAAATATGATGATGTGTATTATTTCATTATTTCCATTTCATGTGTTTGCTTTGCTTGATAAAATTGAATTTTTATTGTTTAGAACTATGTTGTGTCTTTAAATGAAAAAATCTTATTTGAAAAAAAATTCAATAATATGCTTCCATCCCAATCCTTAACTTACCAAGGCAACAAATTAACTAAAACACCATTCATTTGAATTGGGTTTTAAGAAAAAAATGATAATATAACAAATTGGACGCGTCTTAATACAAGGTACAACAATCATGCTGGGACAATGGTACAACAATCATGTCAAATACTCTTGTTGAAACCAAGGATTTGAATCATGATTATGTCATGAATTTTGTAATAAGTGTATGTACAACAAACATCACTACAACCCTTTCCCATAGATGGACATTATCAAACAAAATGGTCAAAATATTTAACAAGGAGCCAAATGGACTACTTTGGAAAAAGACTTGTAGTCTTTTTTCCCAAAAATAACTTTTACTTGCAAATGAATTTTTGAATGAAATTTTTTGTAACTTGTTCTAAAAAATATTAAAACTTTCCCTAATGCATCACATTTTTAAAAATTATTCATTATTGAATAAATCTAAACTTTTAAAAGTGTATAAATTCTTTACAAATTCAATGTTTCATCTTGAAAAATGATCAAAATTTAAAGTTGTCATCAAAAATTAAATTTTCACATTCTTTAATTTTATTATACTTTAAGATATAACTTCTCTTAAACATTATGTACATTATAACCCATTTATATGTGGTAAAGGACTTTTGAAACTCTAAAATTTTGAAGCAAATTTTGAAATATTTTTTGAATTTTTAAAGTTTTAGAATTCCACATTTTAAAAATTATGAGTTTTTTAGTGTGGTTAATATGTTCTTATTGTCTATATTTTGTTCAATGAAAATTCTTTTATTAAATGAGTCCTTTTGAATTATAAGGTGTACATTTTAAAATGTTTTAAATTAAAATTAAAACTTAAATTTGTATCAAACGAATTTTTATTTTAAGTTCCTTGACATTTATATGAGGAAAAAATGACTAACTTGCCATGATTATTATGGTTTCAAATGATAATTAAAAAAAAATTTTAATTTCGATTGATTATGTTTAATATCCAACACCCTTTTTAACTCCTTGTTACACATTTTGACCCAAAACACAATTGAATTTAATTTGTGCTTTATAAACAACAATCACAATATTAGTGTGAGAAGGTCTATTTCAATGTGGGTACTTACAAAAACCATGAGTTCAGTGGAAACATTATCAAAATTGATGAGTGTATTTCAATACAATTAGATACCAAAACCATCACTTTTGTGAAAGGATTATTGATATGTGCCTAACATTCTTCAATGAATCAAGACAAATGTTTGTAACAACTCAAAAGTAAATGATGTTAAGTATAAATGTTTGCATGTTTTATTTTGTTGCTAACATTTAATTCAATGTCAACAAGCTTCCAAGCTTTCCATATTTGTGTTATGCCTAGGGAGTGTCTATGGATCTCATCATTAACCAAAGTATAATTCACATGCAATGTGAAAATCCAAGTGTCAAGGTGCATATTTGTGTATATGTTTTATTTGGTGGACTTTGTTAAATTTTGATAGCATTGAGACTAATTTAGTAGCATACAATAATGATTCTTGTGAAGCAACTTTGATTGATAATTTGATGCTAGGCACTGTACATTTGGCTCAACATTTATGTTGGTGAGGTAGTTTGAACTAGAGCAACAAGAAGCAATCCATGTTTGTTCTATTTCTTACTATGGTTAGAAATATGTTCCTTTTCAAGTTTGAAGGAGACCTTTATTCTATTTGGCTAACATGTGATATTCACAAACAAATCAGGATATATGGTGAGTGTTTGCTTCATGCTTCTTGATAGAATTTTCTTACATACATAATTTCTAAACTCTTTGTTTGTTGGATTTGTCTCCTTCCAATCTACCATTCTACATACTACATTCTACACTCAATGGAATGAATGAAATAACTCATTATTCTTCTTGGAATCATCTAAGGTCTTTTCGAAGAAGAAATAGCTAATCACAACCATGCAATTGTTATCACTAGATCCCCTCATAAGTTACTTCAAAGCATGGGAAACTGGTGCTTCTGAGTCATTGGAGAATGTTGTTGCCCTTAAAGCTGTCCATCTGTTAAGGATGAGGCAACAAGGTATTTAGTTCATTTTCCAGGGATGACTTTCCAACTGATGACCAGCCTTTTCAGATTTAGGTTGATGGAGGTCTCCAAAAGGGTTGGGGTAATTTTATACAATAGGCTTTGAATTTAAGATGATCATTGTCATAAAATCAAAATGAGTTTGATGCCCAAGGTCTGCAAAGCAAGTGAATTGAGACGCAGGTGGGTGGATGGGACTCCGGCAACCACTAGTGCACCATCCATTGGTAACCCCTTATGTCTGAGTTGGATGGACCACAGCTGAGTTGCCAACTTATCATGTAAGACTCCCTGCTTCCACCTCCCACTATTAGGTAACTATGCATGTTGGGCAGTTTTCAAAGAAAGAACCAATTGGTAAGGGGTCAAGTATATGGATCCTCGATTGATGGTTGTCAAAAATCAAATAATCATTTTTGACCACTGTTTTTAAAAAAATCAAAGAATTGATCAAGGAACCTACCCTGAACCACTGGTTCTTTCCCAGTTCTTTTAAGAAACCTGTCAATTCTTTGCAAGTTTCAAAACCCTGATCCAACAGTTGTTTTGTTTTGAAAATAAAAAAAAGAAGCTGGAACTGGGGTTCTTTGATTTTGAAAATTTGCAAATACTGTACCTGACATGGGAGGTTATAATTTTCTTAAAATGCCCACCAGCAGTAACTACCAATGTAAATGGCTAAGTATCATAAGTAGGTAACTAATAAATACCCTGTGTTCAGGTCTGATTCCACACTGAAATAGTTAATTTTCTCGACTGGGTTGCTCTCAACACTTGAGAGGAAGTGTTGGAGTTTTTGGCAAATGATTCTGAGAATTTTCCCACTCTTTCTCCTTCATCGCTTTTCCACTCTTTCTTGACAATTGGCAATAGTTGCCTCCAACAAAATAAATGTCAACAAATGAGAGTGTATGGGGAGGGTGGTCATCAAAGTGGACAGTTGGGTTGAGGTCAAGTTTAAAATATCCAACACATGTTAAAAAAAACATGTTGTGGTTGCTAGCTCATAATAACAGACCAATATGTGAGAAACAGTATGTCACTTAAGAACGAAAAGAAAAGGAGAGAATGAAAAGAAAGGCCAATAATACTAATAAGCTCCAAAGTTCAAACCGGAAAAAGTCTTGCATTACCAGCCTCAAATTTGTACTTTCAACAAATTTTTGAAGTTTTCACAAACTTACTCATTGTTGATACAAATTATTTTCATCCATTTGCACATACATAACTATGGTTTTTTTGGACACTTTGTTTCTTAATTAATTATGTATATGCGAAACTGAGCTGCATTATTAAGTGGTTACTATGTAGAAAGGAAGGTAGGTTGGACAATTGGAAGGTAGATCCAATGTGAATGGGTTAGTACATACCTAACCACCAGGGTTAGTTATGGGACAGGAATACTTAGAAAAAGCATTTTCCTGTCCATGTAAAAACTTCTGTCACTTTTTGGCGGTGTAAATTTAGGATGCCTAACATGCCATTATCAGGCATCAGCAAGGAGTGGGCATTTTACTTTTCAAAATGCCCATGCTACTTTTATCATGATACCCACCAGGTATCATGATTAAAACAAGTAAAATGATGCATTAATTTTTACGCCATGTAATACCCAAGGCTGCAGGCATTACTGGAATCAGGGCCACCACTGCCTCACACGGGCACTGATTCCGATAATGCCCACAGCCTTCGGCATTACCCTACACAGAACATCCATCCTGTAGGGTGTGCTGGTGGGTGCTGGTTCACTCTGGCTGTCAGAATGTTGCTTCTTCCAAAGGAGAGCATAGATCAAACTGTTGGGTGTAGGCGCTTGAAGGGAAAAATGAATTCTTGGGTTGCAAAGAGAAAATGCCTGGAAAGAAGAACTGACAAAGGCAGTGCCCAAATGGAAAGTATCATGAGGATGTCATCTTTTTATTCTGTGTTCAGCATGCATTTGCATGCTCCATCTGTCCCCCATGATCATGAGAAAATGATCCCCAGGTGGGTTGTTCACTCCTGAGTTCACTAGACGCTAGTGTAGATGTCAGCAGTTATCCCTGATGGGAGCTACTTATGTAATGCTTGCGATTCTTTCATGATATTTCTCATTATAATATTGCATCACCCTTCTTGCGATTCTCCCAAGCATGCAGGATTGCTTCAAGTCACTTGTGGACTGCTTATTCTTGTGACCTGGACCTGAGTTGACATCATTTTGTTGGAATCTATGCAAGAACTGAACCGTGGAGAAAATGTTTTTCTAGATTTGGAACATGGAATCCTGAAAAAATATATGTATGTAACCCCTAACCAGAGAACCTTCACATAAATCTTAAAATCAAATCAAAGGTTCTCTCAAGAAGAACTCCAACACGCTGCTTTTAACCCTGTCAAACAGATTGCTATGATTATATGATAAAACAACATAAGTGATGATATTTCAAAGTGTTAAGAGTCTAGGGTAGATAGGTCGATGAATGGACCCTCACACATTGTTCCTCTGCTTCTGAAGCTCAAAGAATATTAGTAATTGTCCACCTAGCGCTTCCAATGCTGCACAAATTGCTCAATTCAATAAAGGAATGAGAAAGATATCAATGTTTGATGTTAGGGGCTTTAGTTTTCGATGATAGGTGAATTAAAACAGATTAAGATTTCAAGTTTTGAAAAGCCTTAGTCAACACACCCATCAGGTTTTAATCCCTTTTGTGGAAGATAAGGTTGAAAGTAGAGAGAGATCTAAATCTATTTTTCAAAAAAATTGAAGCAAACTATCACTTATTATTTTCCTGTGTTGCTCCTTTACCTCTAATGCTCAAAGAACATTTGTGAACCTCTAGTTTGCACGTCCAATGACACAAAAATCATTCAATTTGATGAAGGGATGAAAAAAATATTGAAAAATGTTTGATGATAAGTATGTGTTTGATGATAGGCAGTTCTACTCTATATTCTTCCCAACAGTACTTGGACATTGTACCCTATATTCTTCCCAACAGCACTTGGACATTGTAACAAACTATGATGCACCTATGATAGACATGTATGCAAAGTTCAATTTTGAGTTGGTCTCTTGTATACACTTAGTAAGTAAGTAGCCTATTCTACTAGTTATGTGAATAGCCTAGGTCATTTAAGCCTACTAAGTATGTAGCCTAATTTAAAAACTATCAACATCTACTTGATAATTACATAATATAAATCACTTATACTTACTAGGTAGATAGCTTATTATAAGCCACCTAAGCTTATTAAATATGTAATTTAATTTAGGCCACTTAAGCCTACTAGCTAGATACATAGCTTAACCTAGGTTACCTAAGCCTATTAAATATGTAATTAACTTAAGTTAGGTCACCTAAACCTACTAGGTATATAGTTTAGCCTATTAGGTAGGTAATCAGGACTTAAACTTACCTAAACCAAGCTATCTACCTAATATGTTTAAGCTAAGTCTATTAATAAATTAATACATACTTACATAACCTACTAAATAGCATAGGCATAAATAGCTTATTAGGTAGGTATCATGTTGCTTGCTATGTAGTTCATGAATTGGAAATCGCATTTCCTCAAGTACCAATCCTTATTGTAATTGTATTCGTTGTAAAGAGGAAAGGGGAAGATAAACCCTTTTCAAGCCTTGATTTTTTACTTCACCTTCTTTTACCCTGAATTTTAGCTTTTTTTGTCTTGGGTCATTAGCTAACATGATATAGATTCCCCAATCCTGTCCCCAACTTCCTTTCTGCATGGCAACCTTGTCAACTGTATAAATTGCTGAATTGCAACATTTGCAATTGTTGGATCAAGGAGTTTTTAAATTCATGTAGGTAGAATATTTACCCACTTATTTTATTTGGTGTGTCCCTAAACTTTGTCCATCTAGCAAATCAAGGGGACTTTGAACTACGGAACTGTGACTTTTCAGTTTGTCCAAAAAAGAAAAAATTGAAATTCCAATATCTTAATTAAGAGCACTAAGGAATTAACTTTTTATAGTCCATTTTATGCTATGACTCAAAAGCTGTTGTCCTCAGCGTGTTAAAACACTCAGGAAGATGGCAGAGTGTTGCATGCCCAAAGATGAACCAAGTTACATTCACATCCAAAACAGTTTTTCACGTTATAATTAAGAGCTTCTCTACCCACACCCTGTTTGGGTCCCTATCAGTATTTACCACATCCAAAGTACTGTGTTAATTATCCCCCATTCCCACCCATAAATATGAAAATGTGGACAATATAATTGAGAGATGTTCCCACTTGGGCAGATCAGTATGGCTGGCCAATAAAAAACAGTCATTTCGCTGGTACTGGCCCTCTTGGAAGGCACTATATCGTGAGCATGTTTGCAAGCCTAAACTGAGTTTCACACTATTTGATTGCAATACTTCATCAAAAATAATGTGTACAGGTCATTTTACTGCTGGGGGTGGAGATGCTCTAACGCTGTACAGTTTCTTTAGAGTTCATTGTTATGACTAGGTCGATTCTGCAGAAACGTCTGTTGAACACCCTTTTTATTTCGTTGGTTTTCCAACCTGAGACATTTTTCATCTTGTAGACCATGCAGTTCCTTGATTGTTACCCACCCAATTCTTAGTTCGTTGGTTTTCCAGCCCTCTCACGGTCTGTAGTTGGTTGGTATTTGGTAGATATGGCAGGGTCTGGAAGGCGACTGCACTTGGAAACAACAAAAAGGGCACACATTCCTTTGAGCATACAGACATGGCTAGATACTTTGTGGACAATGGCAGCAGGGCTTAGAAGAAGAAGCTCTCCATGTCCAATCCCACAACAGAAAAGGGGCACACATTCACACATTCCTCTGTGTGCACAGAGCCATGCGTTTTGTTTTTGGTTCACTTATAATGACCGACCAGCCCCCACCACCTCCAAATCCTCTAATGATCTCCATATTTCAAGGCCCTAAGCAACCACTCCTGACTAATGCATCCACCCACCCCACACCTACACTTGTCTTAAACTTCATCATGCTCCAGAAAAGCATCTAATTATAAAGTTGATTAAGGAACAATCAAGGGGGGACAATTTTTGCAGGTCTGAAGTTAGGGTGGAAAGCCACTCATCCTAGCCTGTTAGATTAATTAGGTCTTTCGATACCCAAGTTTGAAGCATGACCTAACTTAGTATTTAGTGCCTAAGTTCACCTAGTTGCAATTTTCATGGATACTTGCATCATACACCAAACTTGCTCCATTCTCAAAAGTCTTGAAATTAAAAAATGGGACATATTTGTGAGCAAAACTGCTCCTCCATGTTAGAAAACTTTTCGGGAGTAGAATATGCTTAAGTGGTAGGTACAGCCTGTGGACGGGTGGGCACCTTATTCTAGTACCGCCCCTGTCCAAGGGCTTTATTGTGTGCAATGACTTGTCACGCATGTGAAGAAAAAGTGACAGGCCCTTATGAAATACATAAGAGCCCACCCAAAAACATAAGAAAAACTCCCACGTCAAGAGGGAATCTTATGGATTTAAGGTGGCCTCCCAATACACTGGGTGATCTCTGACAAGTCATTATGTCCACCTTTATTTTAACCTTTGGTGTCTAGATTAAGAAATTTCACCAAGTTTCAATACATCTCTCCATGGAAGAGAAAAGGACAGAACACTTGAATTTTTGAGCGCATGTTTCTTTGATTAACATTCTAAGCTTCTGTAATATAATCTCTTTTGTGTGATTAGGTTAAACTTCGAATGTACCTAATCTCAACCATTTCAATTGGCAATTGCATGCACAAAGAAACCTATTGCATAACATACAAAAAAATTATAGTATCTTTGATCATTACATAAGCTTAAATATCGTAGAATTGGTTGTTACACATTATTCATTTAAAAAATGTTATTGCATTATGCAAAGCCACTTGACAACGGCCCATTTAAAAGGTGTTGAAGACTAACAGTGATTCTAAAATATCTCATCAAGTTGGAGCTCACTCATAAATCACTTTGGTTCAAACACATTCAGGCATGTTTACAATGGGGTGGATCAAGACAGAATTGCATACTTCATGTTTGTGATTGGTGACATGCCAAGCTCACATTTTTTCATTCATTTGTGCTAATGTCCAAAAAGAACTCGAGCATAAGATCAAATTCCAAAAATTGAAAACCCTATTCAATGTGGGGCTATGTATATCTCATAAGCATGGTATAATTTTATTTCAATATGGTCTTTAAAATTACTTGTTGATTTTTAAAGATTAATTTAGAAAGAAATTTAGTTTGATTCTTTTAGGATGATAGTCAAGTTTTATTGGTTTCATATTTTTGAATGAAAGGAAGCTACCAGATTCCAAGAAAAACAAAATCTCTTTCACGAAGAACTTCAAATCTACCAATGAGTCAGAACATTGTGCCTTTTCCAAGGCTGATAAAAAACCAAACCATGCATGTAATTTGGCAGATACAACCATGACACAAATATGCACTGCGTTTCATATGCAGCACATAATTAGGTTCATTCACAAATTGAGCTAGTGTACCAGACGTATTAAAATATTTGAAGGGGTTTTCAATTCATTTCAGATTTTTATTGGAATCATACTTTTGAAGAATCCAAGAATTAACAAACCACCCATTTAACATCAGGAAATGTCTTAATGACTTCCAAGAAGAAACAAATATTGTAGTTCCTTGGCAGCAGTTTTAACACCAATTGTATTATTTGTAGAAATGTTGAAATTTTCAAAAAAATAATAATTCAAAGAACAGAATTTTGTAAAGGAAAGTAAAGAACCTTTTGGAATATATCTTGTGGAATATTGTAGTTTGTGACATGGAATCTTCAAAATTAACTTATTAACAGAAGTGTTGAAGCAGTCCGTGTACTACTACTACTAGGGGTACTAACATGGCGAGTTCAACATTTCAATGTCGAATACGTTATTTAATTTTTGAAGATTCCATGTCAAAAAAAGAAATATTCCATAATAAATATTCCAAACGATTTTCTATTTAACTTCACAAATTTTTCTTCTTCTAAAAATTTCAACACGTCTACAAGTAACATAATTTAGTATCAAAACTGCTGCCAGCGCCAAGGTACTACGGTAGTGAGAAACCAGCGTGCCCCTCGTTTAGATCTAGGAAAAAAAATAAAAAGAATACGAAACCAAACTGCCCAGGTAATTTGTCACACACAAACATACCACAAATACGTAATGTGGTTTTGAGCTAAGTATCTATCATCAGAACACGTCTCCGTCTGTGCGCCGCGCTCCTCTCTCTCTCTCTCTCTCTCTCTCTCTCTCTCTGTGTCTGTCTCACACTCGTTGTGTGACGCCGCCATTCTGTTTGCATCATCAACATAAGTAAAATGGGTGTTTTCCAAACTCTTTGAATGTTGCATCCTCTCTGAGCTTTCCTTCTTTCCATTTGGGTTGAACTTTTTCCGCGGGGGGAGAATGAAATGTCTAGAACCGTGAGATCGATCCGTGGAGCAAATTTGGAAGCAAGCTGCACAGCTACAAGCTAGCTAGCTAGCAAATTTTATATTTTTTTTGGCTCTTGTTTTTCCGGTTAGATTATTTTCAGCTGCGCTTATTCTTTTGGGGGTGTAAAGTGCAAACAACAACAACAACGGATTGGCGAGCTTGATGAGCTGATCACTAGTACCATGGTGGAAGCTATCGCAAACAAATAGTTGCAACTCCGAGAATTGGGATATATGCTCTCATCAAAATTTTCTGTCCACGTTCGCAGCTTCTTGGTCATGGCTGCTTATAGTCACTCCCGGCCTACTTCAGCACGGAGATAGAGCAAAGCTCACGAGTTGGAAGAAGCCGAAATCAAGACATTGGGTATACGCTGCCGCAGAAGCATCAAAAAATCAATTGAAGAGCATCCGGAGCAGAATGTATACCGGATAGAGATCACGTCGAACTGGAGAGCTGTGGGAGCAGTGGAAAACTCTGCATCACTTGCTGCAAGATTTCGATTTGACAAGGGATATAGACTAAGGTTTTCTTGCCAGGGCCTTAGACTGTATCGGTGGAGATGGAAGAGTCCGACAATTGGAGTTGTCGAGATCTGTCAGGCATAAAATTTCGTCGACCTGAAGGTGGGGCCAGTTCCGAGTGTGGTGAGTGGGAGAAGCGCTTCTCATTATTTTGGGCATCGGAAGCAGCAGCTGGTGCAGCAGTTGAAGATCATGACGACGGCGTTGACAACAATTTGCACGAGCAAGCCATGCAGTTCGTAAACGACAACACCGGCTTGGACCCATCTGGGGGTTCGATGATGTCGACAGGAGATCGCTCGGTCTTTCCCTCTAATGCTGCACAAGAGTTCGAGTTCAACATTTCTTCTTCCTTCGTGGAGCGCAGCAGCAGCTTTCCATATTCGGCCACAGATTCTCCTGCTGATGAGCTTTTCTTCAGAGGACAGCTTCTTCCCCTCCATCTTCCCCCTCGTCTGCAAATGGTGCTCAAACTCTCCTCTGAGAAACAGCACGAGAGTGAGCGTAAACAACGATGTCTCTCGAAAATCATACCTCCACTCAAGCTACCGGATCCAGTAGTACTTCTGCAACAGAAGGCCTTTACGTCCTGCAGCACGGTGCAGGCCAGTAACGACGTCGCTCCTTCCCTCTCGACTGCAAGCACGGCTAGTCATTCAAACGGTTGCTCTCCAAGTCCTGGAAGAAATTACTCCCGATCAAGGAACGGTTGGTTGCAGGATCCGAGAGATTCAAGGGATTCGTTAACGGACAGAGAATCGTCCAGCAGAGAGAGCAGCAGCTCGCGGGACTCCAGCGGCAGCTCACAGGATTCGTGCTTCAGCAGCAGCAGCGGCAAGCTGGAATTGCGGACGACTGCAGCATCGGCTAGCGAAAACAAAGCGTCTTTGCACATGAACCGAGTCGAGGTTTTCAATACCCAAAGCTGCAGCTCCCATACATCAAACCTCTCCGCGTGGATGAGACCTACTTTCAAGTGGAAGCAGCTCTTGTTGTTCGGAGCCAAGAAGTCGATGTCGAAGGCGGCCGCGACGGAAGAGAAAGGAGGTCAGCAGCAGCAACGGCGTCCGGTCAGTCGTCGAGTCCTCGATGACAACTTCATACTCGAGGCTTCAAACCCCGATTGCTTCGATCCTCGTGATCTCTCGGAGAGATACTTCAGTGATTGCAGCGGCGAGTTATCATACTCTGGAGATATAGGAAAAGCTGCCAGAGCATATGAGCGTGCAATTCTGCAGGCAGACGCTCATGCAGATCATCTAAGAGAGAGGGACCAAAGACGCTTGGCAAAAGCACGGGAGTACATTCAGAAATACATGAAGATCCTGAAGCCTCTGAATGTCAAGAAAGTTGCGAAGGCCGATGCAGCAGCCGATCAAGAGTCGAGCAAAGCAGGGCGGAGTTGCAAGGTCACGTATACCTGCAATCGGCAGCCCGCGGCGCCCTTCTTGGCTTTCGAGAAACGATCACTACGGGCTACGTCAAGCTCCAGAAGCTTGCCATCGTTCTCGCGTAGCTCCAGATTCGCTCCAGCAACAAATATTCTCCTCACTCCACGCCGATCTCCAGTTATGCGCAGTAGTAGCGTCGGTACGCCGCCGTTTCCATGCAACTCCGTGTCGGAGCTTCACGGTGCAATCCAAGGTGCAATTGCACACTGTAAAGAATCGCAAATCAGCAAGCCATAGCCGCCTTACGCCTTCTTCGTGAATACCTATCGTCCGCAAAACCTCATCGGGCCCTGTAACAAGGTGAACAAGATAGATCATCAGAGTCTAACACGACTAATTTGTTCGCAGCATGTCGTCGCTGGCGTACGATGTTAAGATTTTTTGTAAATATGAGCACGCCGCCACCGGCGTATGATGCTAGGTTTCTTTGTAAATATTAGCATGTCGCTGCTGCTGTATGATGCTAAGGTTTTCTTTGTAAATACATGAGCACATGCTAAGTTTCTAGACGTAATCAAGATTTCCAGTGCACCTCTTCTCCCTGTCTGCATGTCGTATGGAAGTGCACACGACGTGACTGGCCAGCAGCGAAACCATTGTATACGCTCTCCTCCATTCAACAGCGCGATGGTTTCCACATCTTACGGATTCTGCATGGATCAATCACACAATGGCTGGCAGCATGCAGGAAGGAGGAGGCAGGCTGCTGGTTCCAAAGATTTGATTGTATCTGAGAGCTAAGGTTCTGGCAAAATCTGCAAAGGTCCTGCGTGCAGACAGCAGTCGCCTTTGGATGTACACCAGGATTGAACAGTGACAAAAAGTAGGGACAACAATGAGATAGGAAAAGAGAGACACAATCAAAGCTTTGATAGAGGAGTGGAGCTCTGAGAGCAATGAGAAGCAAATGCTGAGCAGTATCATGGCTGGATTCTTTTCTGAGGAATGTTGCAAAACTAATTCAGGAAACCATGCCTGAATCCTTCCTGTTTCCTTTTGGAACTGCAACTTATGTTGAAGATACCCCTGGTAATCTATTTGTTGAAACATTTTGTCAAGACAGCAGCATGCTTTGAGCCTTTGCCTTATTCTAGATGGCCAAGCTTTGGCAACCCTTGTTTTTTTGGGGGGGGGGGATACAGGGGAAGGAAACGCATATTCTGAACCCTCATTACCAAAATTTCTTGCTGGCAAATAGATTTTGTAAAGGCATGCATGAAACCTCCAAGTGCACACATTTATGTGGATTCTTGCAAGCTAGTCAGAATCCCTTCATACCACCTATGGGGCTCTTCTGGAGTAGAAAGCCCTTCAGATCATCATCATCATCATCATCACGAGCTTTCTTTCAGAAGTTTCAAATCTTGCTCGATAACATGAAACTAGGAATCTTCCAATTCCTTAGCATACCCACCAAACTTGCTGTAAAGCTAGAAGAAATTGGTACCCATCTTTCACAAACTATTGCCACATTCTCTAGTCTGCTATGGTCAAAAAATTTGATCGAAGCTACTGCTAAAGCTTCAGTTATGTAAACTGCCTTTTTTTTGCTCATTTCCACATTTGTTGTTGGTACCCAAGGAGAAACTTGCTGAAATCTGGCAATCAAGACCTGCAAGAAAGCTGTCCTTAAGAAAACATCAAGAGCAAACTGATCTCCTTATGATCTCCATTTCCCAGTTTGTTCTCAAGCATCCATGCTTTCACAGCCTAGTAGTAATCTGCCTGCTTCTGTGCCATCTCTTGCTGCAACCACACCATCATGACAACATGAGTACTAAAACAGCCCTGAAGAGGATGGCACAACCATATGAATTTGACAATCAATAACAAGGCATGTTCTTGACTACCTCACTGAAAAAAAGATGGACCTGCTCCACTATCTTTTTTTCTATTAATTCAATCAAAGGATTAATGGGCATACCTCAAATGCCACCTTCAAGTGGTCAAGCTCCTTGGTCAGATCGGTGATGGCCAAATTGTATGCCTGCATTGGTGTGGACTGACTTGTGGTTTGAATCTGTGGACATAACCTCCTAAGAAAAGAATGAGTAATTCCACAGTCAACAACAATAACAACAGGAGAAGTAGAAGTGATGGCCTGTTCTTTGCTGTTCTTCTCCATCAGCAGCAACAATAATGGCCAAGAAAGATAAGGAAGAACTGACCTTCACCACCATTTTGTACTGCAGTGGGTGTGGCAGCTTGTAACCTGCAAACAGAACGCTTGGATCCCGATGAAGCTGCCTGCAATCATATCCATCCAAAATAAGTATTTATTCTACTCTTTATGGATTCCGAATTCCCAGAAGTGCAGCCTCTGTGAAGCATTGGCCAATTTTGTAGTAAGTAGTTTCAATGTAAGTATAACTGTTCAATGTAGGCGATGCCCTTTATCAAAGCAAGCAGAGACCCAACCAACGGAGATGAACATGAGCCTCAAACCCTAGACCCTAAAGCCTGGACGAAGGAATTCCGAGAATCTAAGAAATTGGAAGGCCAGTCTATCAGAAGCAAAGAGTAGTACGACAGACTGTTGCTTAACCTAGTCGGGTTCTCAGAAGGATGCGAACAAAAAATACAATGGAAGGATGCAAGGTGGAGAAACTCCATACATGCGAAGGACATTCCCAACTGTATGGTCCTCACGTTGCACAGTAAAGGTCGCCGCGTTCATAATCTTCATGTCTCTCTCGTAAGCCACCCTGCCATCAATATCACCAGCAGAGCACCACAATCATCATCGTCATCTTCCTCTCTTCAGCTTCCGGTTGATCAAAGCGCTGAGAATGGTATCCGAGGTCTCCAGAGCGACAAATTAATTGATCGAGACTAAGCACAGACAATTAGTGCAAGATGCAAAAGAAAAGCCGCAACAGATACTTACTTTTTCATACCCTCAGGAACCACGAACCGCTCATATCGATCCGGAGCGTTCATTTTGACGTCGCTCGTGTTCGATCTGCAGGTGCTCAACTCGCTCCTCCTCCTCCTTCAGCAGCAACAGAAATTTAGTGGAGACGCGCTTGTCATGAAAACCCTTCCTTTCTTCCACACGAACCCTAATTAGGGTTTCGTGTTTCGTGAGAAATGCGCACTCCTAAGAACTTAAGACTGCGCTGGAGGCCGATTCTGCCATTTCTTTAAAATTAAGCATATGGCGGAACTTATTTTGGTAATCAGCTTATTTGGAGCATTACATTTTTATAATTGGATATGTAGGATTACGTGTCAGTAGAGTTTGGATGATTTCATGGGCAGATTCAGCCTCTCAAAAACTCTGATTAATGGAGTGGGTGAGCCCTGTGGAATGGGCAAGGTTCCATCAGTCCAGGTTACGAATGTTGCAAAGATACCTGTTTGCAATAATCTGTTTTATCTTGTCTTTTTGCATTCAGTTTTTCACATAGCGTGATAGTATTGCTTTTCAGAGTGCTTTAGCCTCTGCTATATAGAGAGGAAGATTGCTTTGGCAGGAGATGCTTGTTTTAGATCCCTTGTTATTATTAGATCTCACAATTTGCATGCAAGTGACATTAGAGTGACTTTGGGTGAGATAGCTTTCTATCATGAGAGGGACTACCTAAAACCTTTCTTGAGTTCCTGTGGGCTGCAGATCTTTTGGCATTTATTTGCCTTCCCTTTTGTCTTCTGTGTGATGGCTCTGGCCATCAGTTTTTATTGAATTTTTGATCATTTAGTTGCAATATTTAAGTTTGATCTTGCAGAATGGGGCCCCCTAATGCTACATTGTGACAACTCTGCATAGTACTTTTACGCATTATGGAGATGCACCCAGGCATGCCATAAATTTCCAGGAAGCTATCCAAGTCAAGAATTCCACCTAGGAATCAGTTGAGTCTGATAGGGTGACAGGCTGTTCCTCCAGATGAGATAATGTGTTCTACCAGGACCATTCCAACTTGTAACTGATTATTCCTTCTGTTGACTGACATTGCAAGTGAAACTGGCAGCACCATATGTGGAACCAGATATGACCCCTGTCCCACCTAGGAAAAAACCAGTGTTGTGAGGTTATTAGAATCTGCTAAAGATACCCATCAGTTATCAACCTGGTTATGTACCAACTTACCTGGGGGTGAAAATTTTTAAAACTGCTTTTGGTATAGAAACTTGATTCTCAAATTTTCTGAATTTCTCAAGGCCCCACATTTCGAACCACCAAGTCTTTCTCGTCTCTTTCATGAAACCTGTCAGTTCTTTGATATTTCTAAATAACCAGAACTGGCAGTTGTCTGATTCTGATTGTTTTTCCTAAAAACTGGAATGGGCTGTTCTTTGATTCTGAAAGTTTTAAAGAACTGAAACAGCTGGTAATGTAAGAAATCAAATAACTACACAACGCTAAACAAAACCTAGTACCTGAATGAGACATCAAAACCCATTAGGTACAAAAGAATTGACCTTCTGCAACCGATTCTGCCAGGTAACCCTTGCTTCAGAATTGGCAATGAAGAGCTGCTTCACTGCCATGAAACTACAAATATACATGCAGAATCGGCACTTTTTGCCCATTCCAGTCACAGCGCTGATTCTCGCTCTCAATGCTGCAGCAGTGGAACCTGAATCTATCCATCCCTCTTTTAAACGCACCCGAGAACAAGGGCACCATGCACCACATTTGCAGCCTCATTTGATGAAGTTTATATAGAAATTCCTCCAATTAACTTACAGAAGGAAAAGTTTTTGTTGCCTCGACTAAGTTTCTTCTACTTCATTAGCTTTCCGTGAAGGATACTGAAAAAGGAAAATGCTCCTAGTAAATGGAAACAGTCTTTGTACAAAAAGAATGCTCGCTAGGGGCAGTGTTCCCTGGTGTAAATGACCATCAACGGAATTGATCGCCACAGAGAATTCTGCGAATTTCAGGTTTTCAGTTAGAATCCTACCTTAAAACATGTCAAAACGCCAGGTCTGGTCATTTAGGTACTAGAGAACAGGCCCTTGGTGGCTGAGTCTGCAAGGCAAAGTGGTCAGTCAATAGGCAAGCCTGAGAGTGTGAGACAGGTGACTGAGCTTGCTAGAGTCTGCCACCATTGACCAAGCGCCAGAAGACGCTAAACATCCCTTAATGACCACTATCCAACACAAAAAATGGTCGACAGTGCTCAACTGCTTGGTTTTTGTCATAAGGTTCGACAATTCTGACCTTATATATATGTTTAATTGATCCTTTTTAATGCTCAAATGTATTCTACTGGTTCGTACTTTCTGTCTACTGAGAGAGGAAATTGAGCCTGGGAAAACAAAACGTGAAAACAAAAAATGAGGTTCTTTTTGCAGAACATGCAAAACATGAAAAAACTGTGCAACCCAATTCAACACAAAACCACACAAGGTGCAAAAGTCAAGCTTGAAAGTGTGTCAGATAAAGCTCATTAAGGAGTGTTTAGCATCCCTCCCAAGGGCCCATTCCATAGCATTAGTAGCAGGTTCCTGGTTTTAAAAGTCAAATGTGAAACGCTGCCAAAGGAACTCTTGGCATTTACACTCAGTGGAACTCCCCCAAACAATCGGGTTCCTCTGACAACCAATTCCACCAGGAGAATCACGTTGTAAGGACGGCCAAATCAACCCCACCCCTTTTCCCCCTCCTTTATGTAGCCTCAACCTATTGGAATGTACTGTAGAAATACCATAGTATGGTTCAACATATGAATGTTGAATAGTTAATTAATTTTGAAGATTCCATGTTGAAAAATTGAGTATTATTAAATATTTTAAAAGTTCATTATTTTCCTTTGCAAATTTTTTTCTTTGAATTTTTTTTTTTGGAAATTACACACAATATAATTAGTGTGGAAGCCGACAAGGTACAGTGGTAGTTGCTTTTGTATTCCATGGACCATAGGTAAAAGCCAATTCTCTCTGTCTGATACTATATTATAACATTTGCTGAAAGGACTCACTTGGGGTCGGTTGGTAATGTGGAGGTGCCTTCAACTAATTGCACTAGGACAACCTACATGACAGAAGAAAAATTATTCCTTGCGAAAAGAGGATGGAATAATATTCAAATACAGAAAGGAAGGCATATCATTGACATGATTGTTCCATCCTTGATATGGGACAGAAGAAACTGAATGGAGAAGCCAGTCATCACATAATGGCTCTGCCTGTTATGGCAAATTCAAACCCAGGAAGAGTTAGAATAAGAAACGTTCCATGAAGTTCCTGAAAAGTGAACTCAGAGTTCACAATAACACCTAGTGAACATTGCACAAACATGGGACCAAATGAACTCTCTGTTTCTCCATACTCGTCTCTCATTTAGAGGCGCATCTAAGAATAAAAGTGTGCATGTTTATTGAGTATCAAATCACAACGAGACCACATTAATTCTCCTGAATATGTTCCCATGCTCTTAGGAAGGAGTGTTAGCCCAACCCAAAAATGATGGCAAATAGTTTTAGGAATAGAATTCTCAGGCAGCCAAGGAGACAGCTTAACAGGCATACAGGAGGGCCTATCTCATTATTGAAACAATGGACAAGCCTGATGTAGGATTCAGGGTGGAGCTCCTCTTTTGCTCAATTTCATAAGTTGTGACATTTGATGTGCAATCTTATGGAATATATTGGGGTGGTGTTGGATGCATGCTGCATTATCAAGCAAAATGAAGAAAGAAGTTGTATCACTACCTTTTCGTTCTACAAACTATCATAAGTTGATTGAACTAGTTTTGAGGTGGCTACCAACTTATCAGTTCCACCCATAAAGAATTGGTTGCCAAACTACCAATGTGTGGGTTTCATCCACATTGAATTGGATGTCAACTCAGTAGTTCCCCTCTCCCAGTTTAACAAACCAAAAAAATCAACACCGAATTGACACAATGACCACATGTGAACATAAGAAATTTGCCTCCAATGCTTCCATAATGACCTCAACATAACAACCAATGAGTATAATCTTGCTTGTCATGGCACACTTTGAGAAACAAAGGATGGAAGCTAGAATGAGTCATGAAGAATAAGTAGATAATTGTTGAGAAAGTGGACCCATCATGTCCTAAGCTTTGCATCTCACATGATGAGATAGAAGTTCTCAATAGCGGGTTAGAAGCCCACATTTGTCCAAGGAACCACTCTCTATTTCTCCGTGTTTTTCACTCATGGTAACACCTGGGGCTAGCAACTCATGACAACTGGAACATGGGTAGGCTAGCAACCTTGAGCTAATGCCCTTGACAACCAACTATTAAATAGTGAACTTTCTTTGGCATATGCCTTGTATTACATGAAACTCTTAATTGCCATATGAAAACATATTAATTTGAAAGTTCAAAAGAAAAAGAGGTAAAGCATATATTCCATTTGCCCAATATTTTTGAAGTTCACCTTTCTAGTGCCATCTTACTTCAATTATGTTAATTTGTATGTTTCCAGTTGTATGTCTTGTCAATAATACATTGTATTGTGAAATTATGCATCTGTGAAATTGCATATAGTATTATACATATACAACTTACCTAATTGTATGAATTCCAATTTAAATTTTTCTGGGATATATGTTGAATTTATTACATATACATATGCAGTTCATTATAGTATTGTGAAAGTTTGTAATCAATTCTTTAATCTCAGATGGGTGATGGGTCTGATCACCATTATCCATTTTTTCACTTTATCCCATTTTGCAAATTGTCCTGAAACCTATCCATCTTTTTTTAATAAAAAATTCATGTAAATTTCACGTAGTAAAACTAGGGGTGATTACTGGTTTTCAAAAGTAATTACAATTTTTTGTGTTATTCCATAACTTGAACTTTAATCTTGATATAAACATGTTTCCAAAACATATGTATTTTAGAATGAGATTAAAATAAAGAACTATAAACTATATCATCATGAATATATTGGGGTGGCATTGGAAGTACTTTGAATCATCTTATTAATAATTTTTCAAATATTTTGGAATTAAAAATAAATCTAAAATTATAAGTTGTTACTAATGATTGAAAGTGTCACCATTCAACCTACATCAATTGCCAACTGATTCATAAAATTGCCCCATTTAAATCTAGTTCATGTTCCTAAGAATAAATTAATCACCCAAATTATGTAAGTAAATTTTTCAATCCTTTTGACAATTGCAAATAATGTACCTAAGATGAAAGCCAAGATAATTATGTTCAAACTAGTTTTGTTTGGATAATAAGTCTGCTAGAACTCATAAGGTGGGTGGTTGCCAGGGATTGAATTGCCTCCCATGCATGATCTGATAGTTTGTGAATTACAGTCAAACCATAACTTGCAAAAGTCGTGTGCCCATCTTGGTAGACACCCTTAAGTTCAAAACATTCTTAGGATGGAAAATACCCAATATACGCTAGTAGAAAATGACCTTTTCTAACCAAAAAGTTTCCAACTACATGTTTTCAACTATATTTTAATTATATTTTTTAAATATTAGAATAAACTAATGATGATTATCAAATAATTTGATCCATCTACTAATTTAGTGGACAATTAAAAACAAGTTTTGACTAAAAATCTATCTTCTAAATATTTTTGGCATTAACAAACTCTCTGGTTGACCTATAGTTGAAATGTTGACAAAAAGAATGATGTCTTTCATCGTCATGCCTCCTTGTGTGATGTGGCAACATCATGTCTAAATTTAAATTGCTTTGGTAATTTTGGAAGCATGTGGATGGATGATAATGTATTACATTGGATGGATGAAATGTAGTGCAACAAGTTGCAACTATAATACAACTTTGCAAAAACCATGATACTTTTTTAGGTTTGGCAATTATTACATTATTTTTGGAAATTCTAATTTGATTTTTAAATTTTTATCTAATTGAACTATGTAATCTTTTAAAAATTAAAAGGGAGAAATTTTTTGAATTTTTTCAAAAACCAATCTGATTATAGTATAGGCTTCAAGTCTAAGGAGCCTACAAAGAAGCTGCCCATATTTAATGCTGAAATTTTAATTTTCAAATTTTTTACTATCAAAGTGAATTTTAAAAAGTAAAATAATTATTTGGTACTTGAGTGCCAAACTTGGTATTACTATAGATGACCACTAGAAATTCAATATCTCCCTCATCATAAGTGCAAAAATTTTGAAAAAAAGTTCATTAAATTTTAATTGCTGATTTTTTCTACCATTATAAAAAACACACCCCAATTCTTTTGAATATTTTAATTTTTGATGCCATTAACTTTGTCTTTTATTGTAAAAACATTGTTTAATGTTTTAGGATTAACATATTGTAATTAGTATAATTGATAAGTAAACTAGGCTAATATAGAATAGGTGCTAAAAAGTAATTAGAAATATGTTGTGACTAAATTGATCACATTTGCAGCTAAAATGTTTAACCTAGATCTTTTGTTTGAACCATCTTCTAGTGTGCAATATATAACTAGGTGCATTAATTGTATTCAAAATGCAAACATCATTCAAAGGATGAGTCAATAAAAAGGATTCAACCCTAAAGCTTAAACCCAAAATAAAATAAGATTAGTTGAAACTTACCTAATTAACCTAGGCCTACCTACTTACCTATCTACATAGATGCCACATGTCAACATTTTACTATCTTAAATTGAATCATCTAAACTTTATTAATCAATACAAATATTAAATATTACATTGGGTTTAAATGTGCCATGTGTCATCAAATAATTTGCCTTCAAGAAAATGGACATACTTGCCAAAAAAAATGTTTATTCCAATGATTAGAAAAAGGAATCTTTCAATTTAAGTTTTCACACACTTTTTGTTTCTATCAACACATTGTTGTTATGGGACATAAAGGAGGTTTATGGAACCACCAAATGGCCATGTAGGGTAAAAGCACATTACATTGGACCAAAATTGGCAATTCAAAGTCCATTTTAAAGTCCAAATCTAATGATTTTTTTTTAAAACATTTAAATGGTGTTGAAGTTCACATTTTTTTCCATTTCCAAATTCATACCATCATAATTTAAAATTTTTTATAAAAAACCTTTAAAAATATGGGTCTTGAAAAGGTCAATTTAGACTTCGAAAAGGACTTTATGAATTTTAAATTTTAAATCTTAAATCTTAAAAAAATTTGGAGATTTTTTTCTTGCTTGATTTTTTCATCTTAGGTGTTATGGTACTTCAATGTGTGGTGGTAAAAAGTTATAGGCTTAATTTCCAACTTCATTAGAAGTAAAAAGTCCATAATGATAGTTTTTTTAATGTAGTTTGGACTAGGGACATTAGATCTACCATCCTTTGAAAAATCCACCTTGGATTGGACATTTATCCTTTTGGTAAAACAAAATTTGTGTTTGAAACATCAGAATGTAAGTTTCAAATTTTCATCTCACTTTTGCCAAGTTTCTCAAATAGAATGCAATAATACCCAAAAAAAATTGCCACTGAAACCTCCAAAAATGTCCATTGTAGCATTTTTTACCCGTCAATATTCTAAAGTAATGGACACCATCAAATTGGATGGTTTCATCTAGGAATCAACAACTAATGTGATATGTAGTGAATGCATAATTCACGATATTCACACCCTTCATGACATGAAAAAAATTGTTTTAACATTTAAAAAGGCCTCCTATGGATGATTATCATAAATTGTGATACACCCATGAAGTGTAGATTAAAAAATGGTGGTTGTACTAGTCATCAAATCATGTTTAAATCACCAAGGGCATTGTTATTCCAAATGTAATTTTGTGGACTTCAAATGGAAATTCAATAGGTGGAGGTGCCAAGGTTGGCTTTTCAAGTAGTGGGCAAAGACCACTACTTGCATTCAACCCCACAGTGGAGTTCTTCCATAAGTTGAAAAGAAACCACCAAAAGGTATGAATGAAAAAATTATAAAACTTGCAAGAATTTCAATACGAAAGTAATTAATGAAAGTTTGTGTGAAGCATAGGCACATATGCAATGGTTGATTATTATGACTTAGACGAAGGTTTAAACCATCCAATTTACTATAGAATTTTAGACAAGGAGTTTAAATGGAAAGTGAAAAATGTTATTCTTCACCCACAACCCCCACCTCCTAAGCAACAATTGCCAAAAGCAATCATAGTTTTTGCAGAGTTGAAGTAATCAAGCAAAGGACCCATGTAATATGTATCGTGCTGACCTTTCTTTCCCACCTCTTATGTTGCAGTGAAATTCCTCACATTGATTATAAAGAACAACCAAAGATTAAAAATGCATTGTGGCAACGAAAAAGACGTCAAAAAGATGATAAAATAAGATGCCAATGGCCAATTTATATTCAAGTTTGACTATAACAAAGAATTGGAGTTAAAATTAATCATGACAACACTTTTCATCATTTCACCACAATCGAATTTTGGTCCCCATTTGTTTAGATACCAACCAAAATTTAACCAACATTTCTCTTGAAAACAAGTTGGACCCACATGATTATTCACCAAGGCGACCAAAGTTTGGTCATACTCCTTAGATAAGGGCAATCATTGGCTTAGCAAGGATGGACAAATTTGGTTGCACTTTTGGATAGGGGTGATCACTTGCCAAGCTGACCGAAATTCAATCACTCCTTGAATAGGGGCGATCTCTACTTGGATAAAGGTGAACAAATTTTGATGCACTCTTGGATAGGGGTGATTGCTCATTAGTGTGATTGAAATTTGGTCACACTTTTAGATAGGGGTGATCACTACTTGGATAGGGGTGGACAAATTAGTTGCACTTTAAACCAAGGTTGATTGCCACTTGGATAGGGGTGGACAAATTCAGTTGCATTTTAAACCAAGGTTAATTGCCACTTGGATAAGGGTGGACAAATTTGATCACATTCTTGGACAAAAACAATCATTACTTGAATAAGGGTGGACAAATTTGGTCACATTTTTTAGTAGGGGTAATTACTTCTTGGATAGGGGTGGACAAATTTGGTTGCACTCTTGGATAACGGTAATTACTTCTTGGATAGGGGTGGACAAATTTGGTTGCATTCCTTGGATAAAGGCGATTGATACTTGGACAACTTTAATCACACTCTTCAAATAGGGGTGGACAAGAGCAAACAAGGGCAATGGTTCATTCAATATGGGTAGGTGCAATTTGGTCAATCTATGGATAAGGTTAAATATATTACAATTGGATTTTATTTGTAATCTAGACAATTGGGATTATTTGCATGGTGTACAAATTATTGAAAATGATGTAGTTGATTAGATGGATAGTTAAAATCCTCTTTTTAAAAAAAAAATCCAACACATTGTTTTTGTTACAAATTTAATGTTTTTAAAACATTCAATAAAAAATGCACATGTGGATTCTACATGGTTTTTTTTTTACATAGTTTGCACATGTTACGTCCACAAAGGTAATTATTTTACCCTTGATACAACAATTAATATACTCAACATAGGTTAACCTTAAGTTGACCTTAAACCAATGTGATGGAAGGTTGCATTGGCGTCAAAATAGATGTGATTGATGTGACGTGACAAGATCGATGCTTATAACCTTATTTTCAATGTTAATAGTCCTTTGGCCTCACTTAGCATACCCTCAATCTGGATCTTTGTAACCTCTTTCAACTAGAACCAATGTTTTTGCTTTGCCATACACAACTCCAACATTTCCTTTGTCAATGCCTCCAAACGAATGCCTTTCTTTTCCTTTTCAAATGAAAAAAAAATTCAAATTTGGGGCCACCTTAATTTCTCCTAAGTTCATAACAAATTGCACTAGCCTTTTGAATTTGTCAAATGTCATTTGGGTTGGGGATGTGTTGTCCAAATTTATTTTGACCTCCTCTAAAATGTTTTCTCCCAAACCCAAATTAGCTATGGGTAATAATTTAGCCAACAATGTCTTCCATTTGGGTAAAGCATGCTATAATGGAATTTTTTGGAGGTCCTAGTGGCAATTTTTTCTTGGTGAGTCAAGTATTGTTGCATTGTATGCAAATCTATTTGAAAAACTTGACAAAAGTGAAATGAAAAATTGAAACCTACATTTTAATCTTTCAAAACCAAAAAACAATTTACCAAAAAAATAAATGTTCAATCCAAGGTGGACTTTACAAAGGATGGTACATCCAATGTCTTTAGTCCAAATTACTCCAAAAAAACTATCATTATGGACTTTTTTCTTTTGGTGGAGTTGGAAATTAAACCTACAACTTTTTACCACCACACATTAAAGTACCATAACACCTAAAATGAAAAAATCAAGCAAGAAAAAATCTCCCAAAAAATTTTAAGATTTAAAATGAAAATTTCAAATTTGTAAAGTCCATTTCGATATTTAAATTGATTTTTTCAAGACCGATATTTTTAAAAAGGTTTAAATTATAGTGGTATGAACTTGGAAATGGAAAAAAAATGTGAACTTCAACACCATTTAAATGTTTTTAAAGAAAATCATTGGATTTGGATTTTAAAAAAGGACTTCAAGCCATCAATTTTGGTCCAATGTAGTGTGTTTTTACCCACTTCTCTTTTATTTCATGCACCAACTTTAAATGATATCATTTTTTTTCTATTTTGGAATATTTTCGATGTCCTCCATACTCAACCACTTCTATAATTGTTAAGATACATCACTAGAAAACATGGTCTAGCACCACTGCACTCTTCATCTAAAATTTAATTTGACTGGAATGGGACTTGCCCCATTCCACTATTGATGGACTACAGTGAAAGTGAAATGACAATGTCATCTTCTTCATTATCTAAGTGGGATGGGGCTCATGCCATTCCACCATACATAGATTGTAATGGAAGGCAACTGTGACAATGTTATCTTCTTGACTACTTAAGTGGAGTGGGGCTAATGTTAGTATACAATATATTGACTATATAGTGAAAAGCACCATGATAATGTCATCTTCTGGATTAAATAATTAAGTGGAATGTGACTCATGCCATTCCACCATACATAGATTATAATGGAAAGCAATTATGGTATTACCCATTTCTTAGATGCTTGAATGGAGGGTGAATGGGCATGTTCACAATTGATTATGTACAAAAATAAATTTTAAGTATTTAATTTGCTTATATGTATGTCACATGCTACTATAATTACATGTTAGATTATAATGGAACTAAATTGAAACCCAAGAATCTCAAATGCATGAGATGGACATATGGGCAAGGTGTCACACAAAAAGTGCATTATGTGGAATTTCCCATTTTGCCTTAAGATCATGTATAATTTACTTGTGGATGTATTTATGCCACGGAGACTCAAGTGATGCATTTTGAAAACATTGATTTCGTCATGAATAATCCAACATGCATATATGGATTTAAACATCATAAGATGATTGAAACCACCATAAACACAATTATATTGGTGAAAATGTATATGTATATTATTGTTAAATGGGACAACCATATAACATTAATGTTACCCCATCATTGGAGTGGACATTGGATTCACCATTACATTACATTGCTTTTGTATAGTTCCAATGAAAATGAATTACTAGAAAACATGGTCAAAAGCCACTACACAATTCCATTCATAACATGTATAGCTAGGACAAGTCATGGGACCAAACAAGGATGTTCAAACTATTCACTACAATTAAATTAATTTTAACAAGTGTACTCACTTTACATAATCACATGTGTAATTGAAAGCCCATGGAGTTTATTTGCTCCTAATGTATGCATGCAATTCTCCATCAACTTATTTAACTAGCTCTAGAGTAGCTTAAGTTCCATCACCTCCCTTCTTGAATGAAAAAGATATTGTTAGAAATACTATTTGTTTATACTCCCCAAGGTTGATAAATGTGTTAAACATTCATCAAAAGGATGAATAGTATTCACATCTTTATAATATTTAGGTTGAATAAGGTTTAGAAGTGGAGGTTACATGAAGGTTTGCTGGCAACTAGGACTAGGGTTTCGTGGTGGCTAGGTTAGGATTTGGCGGCAACAAGGGTTAAGGTTGGTGGCTATTTTAAGGTTAGGAGAAAGTATATATTGGAGTGGTTTTGAGTAATGATTCATTCTATTCTATCAAGTTTTTGAGTGCACCTAGAAACATTGAAGTTTGGAGTTAGTTTATTACAAGTTATAGTTTCATATCTATAGTTTGTGACATAGGTCTTCAACCCATGTGATTTCCTTCCTTGTCATTTCAATACCATTGCATCTTTTGATAAACTTTGGTGTTTCAAAACTTACTTGGTTTCTAGTTGTTTCCAATAGGTTATGGGCCCACACCAAACAAGAGAAAGAACACTGTGTTGTTACAAGAAAAATTGAAGTATTATGGATTGAAAAAAAGAATTGTTTATTGAAGTTAAACCTTGGAATTGAAAGATCTTGGAGATTTGCATTTCTTCTTGGGCATGGAGGTGGAAAGGGATTGTGAGCAACATCTTTTTTACATCAACCAAATTGGGTATCTCAAGGAAATTCTAAAGCACTTTTACATGGAGGATTGCAAAGCTATCAAGTGTCACTTGATCCCAAGATAAAGTTAAAAAATAATATGAACAGAGATGTTGAGATGATTGGGGATCCTTATCAACAAGCCATTAGATCTTTGATGGATGCCATGTTGTGTATTCAAATTGGGCCGGTGACCTTGAGGATTAGAGATCCACCATGAGGTTTATATTCATGATGGGAGGTGGAGCCATTTATTAAAGCAACAGACAATAATTCATAATCGTTTTGTCAACAATCAAAGCTGAATACATGGCAAGCACACAAGTTATCAAGGAAACCAAATGGATGACAAAGTTCATGAAGGAATTAGGATACATGAAAGAGAAAAAGGCAATGGTGATTTGATGTGACAACCAAGGTGCAATATCATTAACAAAAAATCCCACCCAACATGTTCAAACAAATCACATTAATGTTCAACATCACTTTGTTCAAGAACAAATTTAAAATGGCAAAATCATGTTTGAATATTGTTCAACAAAGACATTTTTAACATATCCATTATGTTTCAATACATGATAAACTTTAACAAATATATGTATAATTTGAATATTAAAAAAAAATTAAAATTAAAATTAAAATATGAATATAATATACATGTATTATAATATATGTATACATATATATACATATATTCAATATTTTATCTTTGTATCATTTAATTTAATAATCATATATTAATTCCAATTTTATATTTATTTTCAGTATATTGTAAGTTAAATAATAGAATTTATTTTTTAAAAATTACTAATTGATTATATTATATATTATTAAATTCCAACCACTTAACATAACATTATAATTGTTCTCGTTTTTCATTATTTCAATTTTTTTAAATTTTAAGTTTATTAAAATCTACACATTTAACACAATATATACACATACATATGCAATGTTATATGTATATAAATTTTTTTGAATTATGTTTTAAATATACATAATACAACAAATATTTTGTAATAAAATATATTATATAAGAAATTATAAATCATATTTAATCATATTTTTTTAAAAGGTCATTTTATATATATTTATTTATTTATTTAATATTTAGTAAATTTATGAATCTTAAACCCATAGATAGATTTGGTTTAAATAGCATGAAATTGCTTGAATTGTGTTATTTTTGCTATTAAAATAGGATAGTTAGATTAAACTTGGCTAGACTAAGGCTAAAGTTCATTAATTTTGTTTAATTTTGGTTAAAGTAATATAAATGAGGCTAAAGTAGGTTATTCTATCTAAAATAGGATATATTTTCTTATATTTTGATAAACTTGGCTAAAACTTGGTTAAGCTTGGTTAAATGAAAATAATTTTTTCTAAACTAAATGATTTTGGTTAAATTTGGTTAAACCTAGCAAAATTTTAATTAAATTTGATTAGTTTTTGTTGAAATTGAATAAATTTGGCTAAACATTTTTAAAAATTATGTTAAATATGTATTTGTATTTGGTTAAATTTTAATAAATTAAATTAAACTTGGATAAATTAAAACATTTAGTTTCAAATTTGATACTAAAATTAAATTTGGTTAAAATCGGTGAAATCAGGTTACATGAATGCATTTATGTTAAACATGGTCAATTAAACTTGGCTAAATTTGAAAGTATTTGGAAAATAGATATTTTAAATTTATTTTGTTGGAATTAAGGCCAATTTAGGCTAAATTGAGTTAATTAATCTAAATTTGGCTAAACTTGGAATTTTAAATGTTGCTAAAATTGGTTACATTTGGCTAAACTAAACTAAATTGGCCTACATATGTTCAAATATGTTACATTAAGCCAAAATATAAAATTATTTAGAATAAATTATGTTATTTAAAATAAACTAGGCTACTTAGGGTGAACTAACGTTAAGTAGGTTAAATTAGGATTGGATTAAGTTAAACTAAATTAATTTAAACTAGGTTCATATTAATTCATACTAAACTAGGTTTAAATATATTAAGCTAGGAATTATTTAAATTAGATTAAATTAAGGAAAATTAGGGTTCTAATACAAATTTGACCATGTTGATATGTAATTTTTATTTTTTAAAAACTTGATGAAACAAGGTCAAGTAATTATTTTAATATCGTTACATTAATTGTGTAGTCATATTTGTAGTCATAATTACCTCTAGTTGTAATCATAGTCATATTTGTAGTCGTAGATTCACAATTATGATTATATTCGTCAAAATGATTACGACTCAAGTCCATTTACAATTACATGACTATTTTGGGCAATAGTTGCAACATGTCCTAGTCATAGAAACCACTTTTTGGTGTAGTGGAATAAAGGTCAAGAGGAGTGAAGGATGGATTTAGGGTCCAAACGTACAAGGTTGGTGATCGGAATAAACATTTGGAAGAACGAAAATTTTAATTGGGATTGGTTGTTTGCCATCAAACAACATTTGAAATAAGAGTTTGAAAACATGCTCAAATTTCTTGAGAGCATCACATAAGAATTTAGTTCTCTAATTTACTATTAGTTGTTTTGTTGACTCCTATGTTGGGTGAAATTCCTGCTAGAACTAGCACAAAAAAAATTCAATTTCTTAACTTATTGTATAAGTTGCTTTCTTATGGTCCTATTTGGGCTCAAATTTCTTGGTAGAATTGGCAACCAAAAAATTCTATTTGTTAACTTTTAATATAAGTTACTTTCTTATGATTATGAGTTGTTTTTTTGAATGGGCCTTAAACCTTAAACCTGGGCATAAGGATGTAGAATAATGAAAAGGAACATTTTTGCAAACTCAAATCAAAAGGATATATTATATTAGGTTTATAGGAATTTATTAGGTTTAAAGGAAATTGTAATCTAAAACCCAACATTGCAAAGGGTTTAGGGTTTAGGGTTTACTCTTTTTAAGATAACATGCAGTTATAAATCTAGTGAACTTGCTTGTTTACAAAGTTTCAAACCATTATCACCTTCATCACAAATAGCAATGACAAGTTGCCATCACTCGGAGATTTAAATGAAAGTATACAACCAATTTTCATTTGTTTAAACTTGAAAGCCATCCATCTTGATCATATAATAGGGCATCCTTTTTGGAATCTTATTTTAACAAATGGAAGGTCAAATTTGCGGCCTTGGTTTAAATGAAACTATGTCATTTTAGGCGTCCATTGGAAGATAGTTTTGAAAAGTTTAGGGCTAGGATAGTCTAGTGTTGCAAATTAAGAATTTCATTCTCATTGCCCACATTTTTCGATTTATCCTTTCTCAAGTTCTTCTTTTGCAAGAGAGGTAGCTTCCATCTTTGAAACCATTAACTTCATTTAGGTCTTTGAATTAGTAATGTTTTCTTGAGCTTTATGGAGCTTCGATTCCAATTTTGTCAATCACTCTACATTCATTGAACAACATTTTTTTTTTCTTTTTGTTGTTGCAAGGTGTTGTTGCTACCAAGTGGTTACACAAGGATGCAAAAGAAATCTTGTGAGAAAGGTGGAGTTCGGAAATGATATTACAAGAGGAGTTTGGAAGTTACATCACAAGTAAAGGCTTTGTGCTTGTTCTAGGTATTTTTAACTCCTTGATGGTATACTATGGTATAAATATGCCCTGGGAAGATTTTTTCATGTTGGTATTGTTGTATCCATTTTGGATGAGATGTTTGTTATAAAAAGTATTTCAGTAGTGGTATAATTTTTTCCTATTGTTGTGATTTGTTTATAGGCCAACGACACAAACAATGGAAACAACATTAGTTCACCAAATGAATGTTTTTGTCTGAATTCCACAATTGGAGAAGCAAATTACTCTTCAATATTCATGTGTGAGTAAGGGCATTTTTATTCTTGACAAGGATTCGTTTCCCAAAGGTGTGAAAATGGAAGATGTTGAAAAAGTGCATATCTTCAATGGGGTTCCAAATGTTGAAGTTAGTGTTGGCGATAACATGGGTTAGTTCCATGAACTCCTTTTAGAAAGAAATCTTTTGCAAAAGTGGAGAACGTGGTAGCAACAGAGATGATGAAAGTAGTATTTCTATGGTAATAATAGTGGAAACTTGTTACAACATAATTGTAATATTTCTTTCATTTTTGTTTTGTTACCAATTGACTTCAAAGGAAAAAATTGCTTTTACTATTAGACTACTAACTTCACAAGATACAATTATGATGATGTAGTTATTTCTTAAGGAGTTGAGCTTCATGAAACCCTAGCTCTTTTTCCTTGTGTTATTTTGTGGTCAAACATACAACTATGATGTTGCAGTTCGTTCTTCAAGAGTTGAGCTTCATGAAACCTTGGCCCTCTTTTCATATACAAGTGTAGGATTTGGCGGTGGGATTAACATAACACTTTTACATTCATCCACAAAGCACTACCACCACATTCCTTGTTACAAAACCTTTCAACCTACATATGCAGTTGTTTTTTATTCTTTTTCAACAGAGGTTTCAACATTTTAAAGTACACAAGTGAAGTTTTAGATGTCCATCTTTCAATATACATGTAACATTGTGAAAATTGCATTAATGGTAATACCTTATCCTCTATAATTGCAAGATTTTTTGGAATTTTTAGGTCTTGATAGGTTTTCAAGGTTGGAATTCTTGGATTGGAACTCATCATTGAGAACATATTCAAGCTGGTGAATGGATATGGGTTTTTGTTTTCTTCATGATGCATCAAGAATTTGGAATAAGAATATTATAACTTTAATTGTTTACAGAATGAAGGTCGAAGAGCCTATGGGATCCTTGTTAGTAGGGATCGACAATCATCATCTGTAACCTTTCACACAATTATCTTGTCATTGATCTAACTAGCTGGGTGAACAAATGGATCAAACCTTGAACCCTAACCATGTGGAAACAACTATTTGTGTTGGGTAGTAGGTACATCTTCTTTAGCGCATGAGTTTGGTTGGGAGTCATCAATCTTGCAACAAATCCTCATACAGGCCAATGAATTTAGTATTTGCATTTGTGTAGAGAATTTAGCTTTGTGTTCAAACAAGTGAAGCTCATGGCAATGTGTTTATGTTTTTGTAAATTTATTTGATATTCTTGGGGGTCGTTCTAGACTCTCGAATGAGTGATTGTCACTGTTGTTTGTGCTATTGATTTCATTATTTTTTTTGTCATAGTTTTTCCTTTGCTGCCTTTTTTCTTCTTCACAATTCTTTGATCCTTGTATGGGGTTTTATCTAGAACTTAAAAGGAATTTTTTTTTGACCTAGTCTTGGTTTCCTTGATTTCATGTGTGGAGATTTTTCAATACTCATTAGACGTTTATATATAGTTTTATATGTAGGTGCCCATACAAGAAGTGTGACGAGATTTTGTGTTTTGGCAAGCCATGAAAACAAAATCTTAATTGGTGCATTTTGTTTGAATATAAATGAATAAACATGATCCACAATATCACCAAAGAGGATATCGTACAACTTTACCATATCAGTAAGCCTTTGTGTCACAATTGTCAAGTTAATTCCAAAGACTCTCCCAATTGTTTTTGTAGGCTTGTGCTTGGGCCCAATGGTATTCATAATCATGGACTCTGGCGAGAAATAGCATACGCTTTTCAAGATCTTGGACCTAACCATGGGGATGCACTCTGCTTGTCATAAGAATCTCCATGAGATCTTACCAATCTTGGAGCCATCTACTATGTGAATAGTGTTTTGCAATGCTTTTACATGGACAACTATTTTTTCAACTCCTTAAATTAATGTGGATAGGTTTCTCTATTTTTTTTTCTATTTGTTAAGCCCATTGACTTTTTCTATAAGCTACCATGCGAATGGCACGTTTGTGTTGAAACTTTGCTAATGTTTTTCATGTGTTCATTAGATAACATGTTTGGACATTAACTTCTCTACTTTTAACCTATTGAGTTGGAATTGGTAAATTTTTAACATGAAAGAAAATATATAAGTGGAAGGATGTGGTAGATGAAAAAAAGTGCATGGGTGAATAGGGCATTTCATATTGGTGTTTTTGTTGTAAAGGTTGGGTTGTGAATAGCAACTAATATTGTACTAGTTAGGCCTCCTCTTCACATAGTTGCATTCTAGGAAGAAAATGGTTGTGGATTTAGTTACCTTTACAAGCATGTTGGAGCTTCATAATGTTGTACAACAAGATGGTTAGGAGTTTTTGAAGCTATATTACTAGAGAGAGTGCTTGCAACATCGGATCGTTTATTGGCAAAATGTGTTTTGTGGCACCTTTTCCTATGTCATTAAGTGAACATTCACTTCTCCAATTTGATTTAGATTCACAATATCATGGTATTTATATTATTTGAAACTACTCATATGTGGAGGAAATGTACAATTTATGAAATATGAATGTCAAATGGCCAAATATATGAAGGCTGACATGATTTGTGTTTGTTTTTTTCAACAAAGTTCAAGGAAAAAGAAGGTAATTTCAAAGTTTGGGTTTCCTAGGACAATTGACATGAGGCCTTGATTCAGTTCCCTTAGAGCATTGGGTGGAGATGCCAATAGGATGTTATGTGATTTATTTACAATTTTGGTCCACAAGGCTAGCATGGCTAATGGTGGCCACTATGTGGCACACATCTCAGATGATCAAATAGGATAATGGTGGCAATTTGATGACATAACAAGAAACCAACATTGGGTTCAAACATAGGCTTGTTGGAAGGTCTAAAGGTTGGTGTTAATGGTTATGTTGCCACGATTTGATCAATGTGTAGTTTACATTTTGGTGCTAGGATATTGTAACTAGGATCTTGCAATTGTTGGTGATGCAATTAATGAAGGCAATTTGTATGGAGTAATTGTTTCTTAATGTTCTTACTAAGTGTTGGTAGTGTGTATGGGTATCCTTAGACAAAGTTATATAGGATTGGTCTATTGTTGCAAGGAATTTGAAACAAATAGGTAGCATTGATTCAAGAGTCTTGTAATATTTATATTTTGATTGGACATAAAGGCAAATTAGGTGCTTGCCATTATTATATGTGCATGTCAACATTAGGGTCCCATTATTATCTTGTCAAAAATTATAATGCGCATTTCCCACAACTATATAATACATTATATATATATATATATATACATAAATGTTCAACTTTTGGAATATTTTGAATATTTAGAAAGATATGTAGAATCTTCTAACTTTGCATGGTATATTTAAAATATGTTAATATTTAAAATACTGGACAAATAGGAGTTCCCACTTCTATTTTTTTTTCTATGGATACCATATATGTTTTATAATGTATATATATATTTATAGATTTAATATATTATTAATATAATATATCTACACTTTATATGCTTTATAGTATCATTTGTTGAGTACATATAAAAAACATTATACATGTTTTTTTAATGAAAGGAAGAAATAACTATTGTTCATTGTTCCATACCTTAGATAATGAGGATTTTTGATTGTTTGAAATTATTTCATTCTTTGCAAAAAATAAAATGATTGAGAAGGAGGGGAAAGGAGGGGAAGGAGGAAGGAGATATTGTGTTCAAAATGAGGAGAAAAAAAAATGCAAGGAAAGCGGGTTGCAGATTTCCCACAACAATTGGAGTTTTTGCCTAGGTCGATGTAACACCTTTCACGACAAATATATGTATGTATTATATATATATATACCACTTTGCATATATATATGTATACATATTATGTTAAAATTATTGTTCCTTTGCCCAATACCTTAACTAATGAGGATTTTTTATTGTTAAAAGTTATTTAATTTGTTGTAAAAAATAAAATGAAGGAGAAGGAAGGGATTGAAAAAGGATGTTTTTTGTTCAAAATGATGAGATGAAAATAAATGGAAGAAAACTAGGTCAATGATTCTACACCTTTTGTGTAATTGTCAAGATTTTCTACGCCTCTCAAATGTTGAATTTCATTTGGCATTTGACTATACCACTGCACTAATATAAGACCGATGCAATGTTCAGATGCAACAAATGTGATGGTAGAAAAGCAAGGCTCCTAGTTTTTTGAGTTTAAAGGGATTTCAAAAGTCTCAAAAACCCTTGGGTTACAGTTCAAAGGGTAGGGTTACAGGAACTATAAAGAAACAACTCGCAAACCAACATGTGAAGGACGACATATTTTCATTCATTGATAGTTGATAGTTAGAGTAGGATGAGTAGTAGTGGAGGAGCCCCGTTCTAGGAGGAGAGGTTTCAACTTTTCCAAAAGTTGGCACATTTGAGCCACACAAAAAGCAAGCAATGTAGAGTGAGGTACGTTGGATGTGATTGAAGAAAACTATTGTTGAACAAGCTACATTGGACATGATTGAAGAAAATTGTTGTGAGTGGTAAATTGGTGTTTTTTTTCATGCTATATCTAGTACAATTGTCTTGAAAGAGGGTTTCATTGGCAAGGGTTAGTGAGATTCCTTGTTTTTGGTGGATGTGTAAAATAGTGGAGGCCAATGCCATTGTTTTCACATTGCCAAAGATTTGGGTCAAACACGGGGTTTTGAGATGTGTGTATTAATGGTTGGAAGGCCCAAGCGACATAGTATTGTGTCATCTATGTGGTGTTTTCATCGTTGATGGCAATCCAATTCACCATGCCCATGGAAACCAACAAACCCATGCTTCGAGGCTTAAAAGTAAACCCATTGCATGCCAATTGGCAGTCCCATGTTCAATTTCATTGATGTTGACTCACGCGGTCCTTCTAAAGGTTGGGTAGGAAATATAAGGAAGTTTTCAAAGCCCATTGATGAAGGATTTAAGCAAGAAGTGCAATAATCCATGTGTAATACTAATAGTGTTCGGTGAGGTGAGTTTGCATAAAGTTACATTTGATTCAAGTGAAGAAGTGTGTTTTGTATTTTGCAGTTATGAAAGTTTTGTGTTATATATTCTAGTTTTGTTCAAAGGGAGGGTGCCACAAGCAAGAGGTAGTGAGATTCCATGTTTTTCATGGATGTGTAAAACAGTGGAAGTTAATGCCATTACTTTCACCCCACCAAAGATTTGGGTCAGACATGAGAATTTGAGACATGTGTATTGATGGTTGGAAGGCCCAAAAAATGCATGATTATGTCGTTTATGTAATGTTTTTGTTGTTGATGGTAATCCAACTCACCATACCCAAGAAAACCAACAAACCTCGACTTTGAAGCCTAGAACCTTTCATGACAATCCCATGTTAGATTTCATTGACGCTAAGCATTGTGATCCTTCTTGGGGATGTGTAGGAAACAAAGAAAATTTGACAAAGCCCATAGACAAGGGCATAACGCAGGTGGTGAGTTCGCTTAAACCCCATAGTTTGGTTAACAATGGGTTTTCATCTTATATTCACCGATGACTACCACATGTATTTGAAAATGGTTGCAACCTCATAAACAAATTTTTAATGTCATTAAACCAAACTCGAGAACTTTTGTGCAATTCTTGAATGTTTTTTGAGGGCAAGTGTCTCAACAAAACACAAGAACTTTTGTGCAACGCTTGAATGTTATTCTTGGCAAATGGTTGCAACCAAACCTAAGAACTTTTGTGCAATGTCTTGTCATGTATAACTTTGAAGCACTATTGATTGGGTGATTCTAGTGTGTATTGAAGAACACACCAAACATATAATGTCTTTCCACAATCTCGACATTGGAGTAAGTCCAGAACTTCTTTACATGTACATGGGCAATGGATCTAGATATTATGCTTCCAAATGCTATTAAGTTCAAATTTGGAATGTGAACCTACGTATTCATGCAATATAATACAAACGTACATTTCATTTTGTTTTTTATAATGCAGCCAAGGCTTTTACAAATGAGTGTAAACATTTACTCCCTCAACATATGATTGCAAAGAATTAGGGTTTAGCTAAGAAGTTTACACTTTATGTTTGTGGTTTAGGGTTAGGGTTTCATCAATGAACGTTCACACTGGTAAACAAAAAACTTTGTCCAAAGGGTAATTTTCATGTGTTAATTTTTTTTGGATTCAAGTGTGTTAATTATGAACAATCAAACACTAAGTCTTTGTTAAATCATTTGCAAAAAGGAGATGAATGTGAGTTTGGAAAATGATCATTGTATTATATTGTAAAACATACAAATATACATTCTCCTTAGAAAGAACACAATCGAAACAAACTTTTTGGAAGTGAACAAATTTTGGTCCCTCCAATAACATGAAATGGCAAGTGCCAAGGGGACAAAACACCTTGGAAAAAAAAATTGCCTACATTTAGCAAAATTTGCATATATTTATCTACCTCCAAACCTATGGTGAAAAATGTGAAGTCCTACAAATACACGGCCATCATCGTTGACCCATTCATGGATTGTCATCTTCTTCTTCATCTTCATATGCATATGATTGTTTTGCCTTCGCTTCCTTCCATTCCTTCCAATTAGCAATTTCAAACCCCCAATCCTTGCAGACAAGCTTCATATTTATTGCCACATGCATACATTCTTCTTCCCACTCTATGTCTTTCAAAACTTTTGGAAGAATAACAGTATAGACCAATTCATCTAGCACCCCAAGCAAAAGGCCAAAAACCATCAAAAGTGAAAAAACCCCACCCCTTTAAACAAGCAAAATACTATGAAGCCCATCCAAAACGAACTAACTAGGCTATATTTATTTACAAAACAACAAAACATCCATATGAAATGGTTAGAGAAAAAGATATGGTCTACTTCCATATGGTGGTCCGAATTTTGGTAGATGGATGTTAAAATTGCATCCATCGACATAAAATTAAAAACCGTAAACGTTAAACTGTCACGACCCTTGACACACCCCCAAACTCCTTAAAAGACCCAAAGGTGGGTCCCAAAGTGAAACATCGAAAGAGGAAGAAGAGAGTTGGGGCATGTTCCTTAATTTGTAGCACTTCGGGGTAGGAGGGTGTGTTGGAGCTCCCAGATAAGACTAGGATGAATTCACAAACGAGAATTCAAGATGAGATCAACATGCACAACCAAGAAAAGAGACTAGTTAGTGCAAATCAAATGGAAGTGGTGTGAGGGATTTAGTTGGGATAACCTCAAGCACAAACTTCACATGGACCGCAACCTTTGGGAAAAGGCACCACTCCCCTCCCTATAGTATATATTATGTGCCTCTTTGCAAGGACAACGTCCAAATGTCATTTTTCCTCGGGACTCCCAAGTGGGAGTCTCAAAATAGGGACTTTTGTTGTCCCAAAATTTTGGATGCTCATATCTTTCTCAAATCAAGTCTATTTTGAAAGTAAGATGAACTATCTGATATCCCTTGAAAATATCTTTCCAACTGTGTATAGCACATTCCAATTGGACCTCATTTGACCCCTAGTTTTAAGGGATTTGTGGTCAAAAATATGGCCCCCTTTCTTTTGATCTTAATTCATGCAAATCAGGTCTAAATGAACAATATGAAGGCACTTTAAGCATTGACGCTTCAAGACCTTTCTAATGGTATCCTAGGGGCCTAATTTGGTGCTTACTTTCCTTTCCAACCAAGGCTCTAAACATTCCTAACTTCTTCACGAATGTAACTCCCAAAGTGGGAATGCACTTGGGAGTCATTGAGCTTCATCCCTTTCACTTTCCCTCATTTGTGAAAGTGTGATTCTCACCTAAACACACTTTTAGCCTCATGGGCCCTTGCACTTCACAGTTAGTTGTGAACCCAATGTTAGGGTTACGACAACCCTAGCCTTGAGTTCACGATCAAGGGAAGGGCATGGAAAGGTGTGGGTTGGGAGTGCAACCCAAAGGTCACATTCACACTCCTAAGAATGTGAAAGAATGTGAGGGAATGAACCCACACACTCCCAAGTGGACTCCCACTTTGGGAATTGGAGTCCCAATGGACTCTTGAATTTTTAGGGAATGATTTGAAAGGCCAAATTCATTGAATTGAGGACTTCTTTAAACGATTAGAAATATCTTAAGACATAGATGTCTAAAATGGGGTCAATTTTGGGACAAAATGACATTTGGGTGCAGGTCCCGTGGCTAGACACAGATAACACTATAAGGGGGAAGGTAGTGGTTTCCCCCAAGTCCGGGCCGTGGTGAGTCTTGTGAATTCGTGTTTGCCCATGGCTCGTCCGTGCATTAAAAATGCTCCAATTATGCACGAACCAACTTGTTATTTGGTTTGTGTAGGTTTGTGTGAATAATTGACCCACTTGTTATTCTTCCTAGTCCCCATTTCGGAGCTCTAACATGCCCCTCTACCCCGAAAGTGCTACGAACTAAGGAGTGTACCCCAATTACATATCTTTTTCTTATTTCCATCTTGGACTCGTGGTCAAGTTTATCAAGGAGCTTGGGGGTGTGTCAAGTTGTGGTCGAAAGAAGGGTCGAAAGTCAAAGTGTCAATTTGAATCCTGATCATTGAAAGTCAAGAATTGCTTTGATTTAAGTGCATGTAAAAGGTGTACCACATATTTTTGGAAAACTTTCAACAAAAGTTATAACTTTTCTTTATATGTCGCTTTAATCGAAAATCTACGTAAGAAGTTATGTGTGTCTATAGTGACAAGAATCCCAATTTTGGGAAGTGTGAAACTTTTGATTTGGAGTTCCCAAAAAAATGCCATTTGGGTGAGCTTCCGTGGCGAATCACAAAGAATATTATAAAGGGGAAGGTGATGGGTTCCCCTAAGTTTAAGCTGTGATGATTCTTGTGAATCCATGTATGTTCATGGTTCGTTCGTGCACCAAAAGTGTTCCAACTACACATTAACACTACTAGCAATTTGGCATTTTGCAACTGTCTTATGCAACTAGTTTTCAGTTGCATGCGACACATGTAACTAAAAATTCGCCAAGTTGCCTAAAACAAGTTGCATGAAAATTGCAATTGCATGCGACAGTCGTATAATACAAGTACACATGGTTGGGTTATACAGTTTCATCCATCCATACTCTATACTAGCAGTTGGTCGTGCAATTGCATGCAACTACAGGGGTTGCGTTCACACTGCATTACATGTTAATTAACTAACCCAATTATATGCGAACATGTGTACTTTTATTTTGCAATTAAATATTTAGTTTTAAGAATTATTTTGATTAATCTAGACCGTCCAAGTCGTAGCCATTGGGGTGCGAACACGTGTTGGGTTTAAGGCTATGTCATTGTACACGTGGCACAGATTAGGGTTAGGGTTATAGGGTTTAATTATCAAGATCATGCCATGTGGCAACCTAGTGACCGCACAATGTAGTTGCAAATGTAACTAATATTTTGAGAGTTTGAATCACCATGTGTCACATGGTCCCACTGTTAGGGTTAGGGTTAGGGTTAGGGTTTAGGGTTTTCATTTGTTTTATTCAATGTGCTATCTAGAATTGCCAAGAGTGCCTGTCAACAACAGATCGATCAACAAAACTTTACAATCACTGAGAAACACATGCACAAGGCAAAGAACTGCATATTCCAAAAGGAAAGTTACAAAATTGTGGGAACATTTTGCAAGGTTCAGCAATAGCAAAAGAACATTGTGTAACAGAAAGGTGTTTTTCAGGCCTCGACTACCAATTGATGCCAAAGAAGAAAATGTCCGCAATGGCTTGGCTTGAGTGCTATCCCTTTTTCCTTATCTGGGTTCCCAAATTCCAGAACACTCTGAGATTCTTGAAGACTCCAGGGCCTAGCCTTTAGGTGTTTTTGCAGAGCACATCATTCCCTAGTGAGAGTTATGCAACTGTCGAAGCTTTGCCAACTTCCCTAAACAGACCCACAACATGCAAAAGGATTGCACAAGTCATTACCAAAGCAAACAATGATATGACAGAATTGCACTCAAGGAAATAGAGATGAGATCATACCCTAAAAATAGACTACCTTGTTTTATAGAGTAAGGATGTCCTGTTTTAGGTCAAATATTATAGTGTCTTTTCGTTTGCAAAGATCCTCAAGAACTCCAATTCTTTGCTTCCAGCAACCCCAAGTGCCCTGCCCAGGATAAATTCAAAAGTCCTCTGATAGCAAAACTGCCATCTGTCACAATGTTTTGGGATCAAAATTCTGTTACCTCATTAGTTGTAGTTCTTGTTGCTAGTGCTGCGGCAGTGATGTCATCCAGGGTTGTGTCCCGTCTTTAGTAGTCCTCCCTTAGCTCTGCAATCTCCTTTGACTTCACTGCAAACATCATTTGCGAATTTCATCTTTTGAGTCTTTTGTCTCAATTTGCCAACATCCCAACATCATTTTTTCCATTATGTAAGTAAAAGTGCTCACCTTGCAGCTACGCACCAAGCTTTTGTATTCAGACTCTTAGCTGTGAAGCTGCCTTCTCAGTTCTGTAATTTCCATGCATGCTATCACCTATCAGCCATATCCAATGCCCCCATGCTTTTTCTTTAGTGCAATGCAGAGACACTCGGAAGACCAAGGCTACCATTTAATGAAATCACGATTATTGTCCCTAAGCAACATAACAAAAACTAAGAAGAAAACCTGATTTTCATAGTCACCATCAATCCATTCTTCAAGCTCGACCTCTGAACTCTTCTTGTTAGCATTGTTGTCCGTTGCATAATGTTTCATAGTCTTGATCTGGCTCTCCATATCTGCAACCTGCAGTTCTTACAAGGCAAAGTTTACATGTACTGATTTTTCTCATCAAAAGAATCGGTAGAATTTAAGAATCCAGAGAATTGAAGCGGTTGGTTTGGAACTGTACTTTTTATGGTGCGCTTTCAAGCTCTCCAAGCAATTTCTCAGTAGAATCCTCTGGGAACCCTAATCCACTTCGCCTGCTCTGATGTGGGAGGTGGATATTTTCTGCTCCTTCCATAGTAGACGCTATCACCCTCCCCGTGCTGACCTTCTCACCTTCAGAGGCATCAGATAGGTGTTGATATTGCGGAATAGCAAGCCCCGTTCCAGCGCATAAAAGTCGAAGGTGTGAAGCTGATCCTCCATCTCGGAGATCAGCATTTCTTGGTCTCGTCTGAAAACCTCGAAGTCCGAGTACATAGCTCGAATCCATCTCACCTGCAGCAGTAACAGCACCAAACAAGCTGTGAAGCTTTGCAAACTAACCAGAGAATGGCAACATTGAGTTCTGTAGCCAAGTTGGAGACTGTGTGTAGATGGTGCACTAGAGCAGCCATGGCTAAGGCATGATTGGCAACAGCTGCTCTTCCCTCTGCTGTGGTGCAAAGAAGCTCCAGAACCCCTAAAGCAAGCTCCACATTCCTTCTCTTGGCATCTGGAAGAAGCTCTATGAGCAAAGGAACCACTCCAACCTCGGCAACCCTAATCATGTTTCTCCTTGGAATGCAAATGGTAAGCAAAGCCTTCAAGCCGGCCCTGATGGCCTTGGGGTAGAACTCCTCTCGCAACAACTTGGCTAGAGCTTCAAGCATTCCCGACATCGCTCTGGTGCTACTGTTATGCGACGATTCCGTTTCCGATACGATTCCCGCAAAAACGGTTACGGCATTTACCCTGGCATCCAAGCTTCCTTTGCACAAAAACCAAGCTAGGGTTGCAACCGAACTCTGCGTCAGAAGCTACTCTTACCGATGTCTGTTTGCTCCCACCTCAAGAAGCGCAAGGATGGCAAGCGCTTCTTCACAAGCCTCTAAGCTGAAAGAAACTCTCTATTGCTTCTTATTCTTCCTCTCTTGTTCTTCTTCTACTGGCATTGGGTACTTACATTGGAGTTCTAGAGCACCACCGATCACCGAAGCGAGCACGGAGATGGCGTCAAATTCTTGGATGCATTTGCGATTCCTCTTGCTCTCTCGAGCCACCGACCTGATGTTCTTCAGACTGGGAAGCGGATCCACGGAACTCTGCACTTCGTGAAGCATTCTGGCCACGGTATCCGCAACCACGGGCACAAATATACGATGATATATCACAGAAATCATCCAAAGGTTGGGATGAAGGTGATCATAGTTGCACCATAGTTGTATACACACCCAAAAAGGGGGCAAAAATCCATTGTAGTTGCATAAAAAACCAAAGACAGTTGCATGCGACCGGCAGTTGCATCCCAGTTGCAAACATGATGGTTGCATATGACAGAATTTCTAGTAGTGTAACCAACTTGTTGTTTGGTTTGTGTAGATTGATATGAATAATTGACCCGCTTGTCATTTATCCTAGTCTCCATCCTGGAGCTCCAACACACCTCTCTTACCCCAAGTGTTACGAGCGAAAAAACATACCCCAACTCCTTTTATTGTTTTCATTTTGAAACTCACATTTGAGTTTTTCAAGGAGTTTGGGGGTGTGCCATAAACCCTAAACCATAATCTTTCCATCACCAATTTTTTTTTGCAAAAATTCATTAAATGGTTTCAAAGCGAGAGGATATTGAAATGGTGATGCAACATTAGAGTCATTAGGTGCGAATTGTTCTCCATAATAATCAAAATCGCAAACTTCACCATTGGGGTCATCGACAACATTAATGTCATGTTCTTTGAAGCCTTTATGCAGCCCATTTACTCCATTTCCCTCCAATATGTATAATTCTACATCATCATCATTAAAAGTATTTTGTGAAATCTATGAACACAAGACCATTATATGTTTGGTTACCCATCTCCACTTCCCTATTGGACACAAAAAAATAAACATTCACAAATATGAAGTGTAATAATTCATGTAAATAATGGGAGGGAAGAAATCCCACCCTGCGAAAGTTTCCTTAAAGTTTTTATCCATTTCCATTCCAAGTTCAAGTAGAGATCTCCCCTTCAACAGTTGAGGGCACATGAAGTAGTTAAAATGAAACGAGGACACTTGAAGATGTTGTGTACACCTTTGTTCATTGAACTTTCAATAAACAACACATGTATACATATTAGTTTAAACATTTATAAATTCCAATGCATATTCAACATTTATATATACCACAATTTCCATCGCAATTTATGAATAGTACATCACAAGGTATCCAAGCCATTGGATATTTTTATTTAAATATATTTGGTATCCTATCATAATATTTGGTTGCTCGCCAATGGATGGCCTTACATACCCATGATCTTGCATTTTGACCCATCATTTTACCCATGTGCTAGCCACACACATTTTTCAAGCCTATCCATCCTTTCTTTTTGGTGCATGGGTACCTATGCCAATTTCCCAAAAGTTTACATTAACGTAGGTGTATCTCAATTATAAGCAGTCACAAACCCATTGCAAGCCTACATGTTCCTTATATCTTGTGGTAATTTACACTAGTTTGCCAAAAGTTTATGTCAATAATTCCCAAAGCAATATATTAATAGTACATCACAAAGTATCCAAACCATTGGATCCTATGATAGTACTTGGCTGCTCACTAACAAATGGCCTGACATAAATTAGGGCATACCCTAATATCTCATGGTTACCTATGCCAATTTCCCAAATGTCTATGTTGACATAAATGTATTTTGAATGGAAGTAATTGTTGGGTACCTATTTTAGTTTCCCAAATGTCTATGTCAACATAGGTGTATTTGAAATGGGAGTAGTTACACAACCATTTGAAGCCTATTAGTCCCTCCCATCTCGTGTGTACCTACACTAGTTTCCCAAACGTTTATTTCAACATAGTTGTATCTCAAATGGGAGAGCTACATTAACATTCATGCCTATCCATCCATTATATCTCATGGTTACCTATGCTAGTTTCCTAAACATCTACCTCGACATAGTTGTATCTCAAATGGGAGTAACTACACACCCATTTAAAGCCTATCAATCCGTCCCATATCATGGGTACCTATGCCAATTTCCCAAACCTCTATGTCAACATAGATGTATCTTGAATGGGAATAGCTACACTAACATTTCAAGCCTATCTATCATGTATGTCTCGTGGTTACCTATGCCAATTTCCCAAGTGTTTACATTGATGTAGGTGTATTTGAAATGGGAGTAGCTACACTAACATTTCAAGCCTATTCGTCATGTATATCTTGTGGTTACCTATGCCAATTTCCCACATTTTTACATTGACATATGTGTATCTCAAATGGGAGTCGCCACACACCCAGTTCTAGGCTTTCCATCCATCCCATTTGGTGTGAACCTACGCTAGTTTTTGAATTTTCTACATTAATGTAAGCATAAATCGAATGGGTTTAACGAGACACCCATTTCTAACCTATTTGTCCCTCAAATCTAATGTGAACCTATGCTAGTTTCCCAAATGTTTACGTTGACGTATGATGCACCCCCAAATTCCTTAAGGGACCCAAATTTGGGTGACGCACCCCCACACTCCTTGAAAGATTCAAATGCGAGTTTGAAAGTAAAAACAACAAAAGGAATTGGGGTATGCTCCTTAGCTTGCAGCATTTCAGGGGTAAAAGGGTGTGTTGGAGTTCAAGGATGAGGACTGAGACGTGACAAGTGGTTCAATTATTCACATGAACTTGCACAAACCAAATAAGAAGTTGGTTAATGCGTGGTTAAAACACTGTTGGTGCACGGACAAGCCATGGGCATACACAAACTCATGAGACTCATTACAATTTGGACTTGGGGGAAGCCACCAACTTCCCCTTATAGTATTCTCTATGATTAACCACAAGGGTTGCATCCAAATGTCATTTTGTCCTAGGATTCCCAAGTTGGGATTCTCGACATTTTGGAGGGCCATAATTTCTTGTGCAGAACTTTGATTGAAATGAGGTCTAAAACAAAGTTATAGCCTTCATCAAGAGCTTTTTAAAAATATGTGGTATGCCACCTGCACGCATGTATTTTAAAGTGATTCTTGACTTTTAATGGGCAAGAATCAAATTGACACTTTAATTCCCAACCTTTCTTTTAGCCATAACTTGTGTTTTAAGTACATTTACGTTTTAAGAGCTTTGCAATGGTATAAGGAGATATTTAATCCAATGAGTTTTGACTTCTTAAATACCTTTTTGAAAATTTGGGATTCCATAGGAATTCCAACTCGCAAAGTGGGAATCCACTTGGAAGTGTGTGGGTTCATTCCCTCACATTCTTAGGAGTGCAATTGTGGCTCCTGGGTTACATTCGTGGCCTGCACCTTTCCATGCTTTTGCCTTGGTCGCAAGCCTAAAGCTAAGGTCGTGACATTGGGTCCCATAATGAAACAATGGAAAAAGAAAAGAATTAGGGCACGCTCTTAACTCATAGCATTTTGGGGATAAGAGGGTGTGTTGGAATTCCAAAATGGGATTAGGATGAACTCACAAATAAGAGTTTAAAATGAAATCAACCTGCACAACCAAGAAAAGAGGGCAATTAGTGCAAGTCAAATGAAAGTGGTGTGGTGGACTTAGTAAAGAAAACTTCAAAGCACAAGCTTTAGACAACTTGCAACCTTTGGGAAAAGGCACCGCTCCCCTCCCTATAGTATATTATGTGCCTTTTTGTAGGGACTACATCCAAATGTCACTTTCCCCAAGATTCCCAAGTGGGAGTCCCAAAATTGGGACATTTGTTATCCCAAAACTTTGGACATTCATATCTTTTTCAATTTACATCTATTTTGAGAATGAAAGGCAAATATCTTATATCCTTCAAAAAGATCTTTCTAACGGTGTATAGCACGCCCCAATCAAACTTCATTTGACCCTTAGTTTTAAGGGATTTATGGTCGGATGTCAAATTTTCAATTTGACTCTCGCCTTTTCTTTTGATCATATTTCATGCAAATTATATATAAATGAATAATGTGAGGGCAATTAAAACATCTACGTTTCAAGACCTCTTTAATGGTGTCATGGGAGCTCAATTTGGTGTGTGTTTTCCTTTTTAACCAAGGTTTTAAACATTTGCAACTCCCACACGAATGTAACTCCCAAAGTGGGAGTGCACTTGGGAGTCATTGGGCTTCATCCCTTGCACTTTCCCCCATTTGTGAGAAAATGTTTTACATTTAAACACACTTTTGGCCTCATGGGCCCTTGCACTTCACACCTAATCATAAACCTTATGTTAGGGATGCGACAACATAGGTGTATTTCGAATGGGAGTAGCCACACACCCATTTCAAGCCTATAGGTCCTTTATATCTTGTGGTTACACATGCCAATAAGCTGAACATAAATGTCGACGTTAGCTTTGGTGAATATGGCATAGCCTAAGGCCATTTTAAGGTCAACTTTTGTAATAGGTGTAGCCCTTATAACAAAACATGTATTATAATTGATGGTTGGTTAAATCAAAATCATCAGATCATTTCATAACATCAACAAAAATGGCATTTGATCTTATAACCATTCAATTGTATTATGCATCATTTGGGAAAAATATTGCATTTTTAGTTGAAGAAAAAATAAGTTGGGTTTCTTTTATTGAAACTACAAATACAACTTGTTTTTTGTTTGTGAATGATTTATTATTGTAGTCTACAATGATCACTAAGGGTGTAGTCACAATAACACGTACCATAACAAGTGTATTGCTTGTTTGGTTTTTTCATGTTTTAACGTTGTAATTTAATGTGATGTTGAAATTATAAATTTTTTTATATCATGGGAACATGTGAATTAATTTGAAATTAATCCAATGAATAATAATTTAGCAAAAACATTCATTAAACATCGTAATGTTTGTTTTTAAGCAATAAAAGGACTTGTAAATGGATTTCAATTTTTTTGAGAATGATTTTTTTTCCAAATTTTTTACATGAACCTTAATCAAATAGTATGAAAAACATTTTGAAAAAATTTAAAGATTTTTTCAAAGATTTTTTCAAGAATATTTTAAGAATATTTCCCCAAAAGCAGTCACAAAAGTAGTCAAAAAATAGGTGGGTGTGGTTCATGTTATCCCATTTACACTCCTAAATAGATGTTAGGGGAACTTTAACCTTGGTTGTATTTCAAAAGAAAATAAACATACTACTCGTCTTTCCCTTCATTAATTTAATGCATCCAACAAAATGTTTTCTCAACAACTTGCTTCTATGGCTTTATCATTAATGAATTTGCAACCTCCGAGTCTTCATTGTTGGGCTCAAATGGAGGGCAAATATTTTTTTGTCATATTTCCAAACATTGTTTTGTTTCGCATAAACATGTAGTTACACTAATCTTGTTTTAAAATAAATCTCTGGAAGTTTTCTTAATTGAGGTGCTCTACCATTCAAGGGTGCTGGTTAGTAAGGCAAAGATTTTACCTATGGTCAAGAAATCACAATGTTTATTCTCAGGGATTCACCATGTTCCTCGAGGGGACCCATTATGACTTGTTGATATTCCTTGGTTGTGAACGTTTATATTAATCGATGGATAGTGTCCTCGTTGTCCTTTTTTTCTTCATCAATCGTCGTGGTATGCTTCTCCAGACTTATTCAGTCAACAAATGGTAAGAACATTGCATCCAAAAGTGAGTTAGTTATTTCTTCCTCCCATCCACATACTGACCTTTTCGTTTCCAAGGTAGTGAGAATATAGGCACCTACATTAATAAGATACAAACCTCACATAGAATTAAGTACCATTGGTACGATTCAAATATAGTGCATTCAACCTTTATTGGCCATACCTATTCCTGCCATCAAGTCTAACACCTTTCCTCCTAGTGGGCTACAACATTCAACAAGTTCTTACATCAACACAAGGGTTTTTTCCTTCCCACCCCTCCATGGCACACCTTGTTTTCCCCTTTTGAATGTTTTATCTATGACCACATTGTGAAGGACATCAAGATTTACTGGATCAATGTATGTTGTCAAATTATCCATTGACTTGAATCCCTGCCATGGTTATGTCCAACAGATAATTTCAAATAACAATGTTTACACCAACAAACAACCATTGGTATGAATATACAATGGATTAATTCAAATTTGTTATTCTTTTCCAGAATATTATTTCTTAGCCTTGTTCTTGGTGGATATAGAAGAACTGAATTCACAAATGTCTAGTGTTTGAATTCCTTGTTGAATGGTGTTCCTCTCACGTGTCTTCACATCTCCTTTAAAAGCTCATGGTCATGTGAGATCATGAACAAGACTCCCGTGTCGTCACACCCCCATAGGTTCACTGTAGACATTACTACAACAAACTAGTCTAATGTCACTCTTGTGTTCCACGATGGAATGAACTTTATTGACATGCCATGAATTGTATACCATCTAGGACATCAATGACAATGAGGTTAAAATGTGCAGTCTCTTCCTTGCCCTTTCTCCATGGTAGACTTTGACAATCCAGCTACATTTTGACAAAAATCATTTGCTAGTTCATGGGCCACAAGTTCAAAACAATCCAAACTGTAATTTTTTTGATGGGTCAAAATGCACTCAAAGGAGCCAAAAGTGTTACTTTACATTAATATATGTCATTTTTCCTCGAAATAAATTTTTCATATGAATGATTTTTTGAATGATTGTTTTTGCAACTTATTATGAAAAATGATTAGAGTTGCCCCAATAACTCAAAAAATAAAAATCTTAATCATTTTTTAATAAACGTGAATTTGTAAAAATGTATAAAGTCCTTGCAAATTTTATGTTTCATCTTGAAAAATGATGATAATTTGAAATCATACCAAAAATTGTTAATTTTTAAAAGTTGGATTTAATATAATATAAACTACAACTTTTTTCAATACATCATCTACATTGTACCACATTTATATGTGATAAAACATTCTTGAAGTTTTGAAGTTTTGAATTTTCAAAATTTTAGAACTCCATATTTTTAAAATTACGAATGTTTTTTTAGTGTGTTTATTAGATTATTATCATCTCATTTTTTTACCATCAATTTAATTATATTATATGAGTCCTTTTAAAGTCCTTTGTAAAAATGTTATTTTCAAATGATAGAAAATTTCATTTTCAAAAGTCTTTAACTAAACAAAAACTTAAAATTAGACCAATGGATTTTTAATTGATTTTCTTGACATTCATGTGTGTCAAAAAGGAATAATGTGCCATGATTACCATAGTTTCAAATGGAAAAAATAAAATCTCTAGTTTTTTATGACAAAATCGAACATCCGATGCCTTTTTTTGCTCCTTTCACTATGTTTTGACCCTAACGTTTTTCTCATTTACATCACAAACCGATGACATGTTTGCAATCCCCAAGCTTCTGGGCATTTTTTGTTTGTTAAATATGCCATATAAGTTCCCATCCATGACTCTACAATCATAATCACATCTTTTTCCTCTACCACTCTATTCATATTTGTCACAATGGAATACCCCACCACATGTTTTTGTTTTTTTGCTATACCATGTGCTTGTTTTAGTGTTCATCGTGTTCAAGTTTTTTGCATGATCCTTCCATTTGCACTTATAAAATTTTCTATGTTATAAGATAGTCCAGTTGGGTTCTGTTCACAATGTAATGTAATGAAGTTTGATGCACTTTGTTGTGCATATGCCAGTGCTCTCAATCATCTTTTCCTTTTGTTCATAATCAAAATCAGGTTAGTGAGTACACTGTGAGGTGACTTTCTATCCCTTTACTTTCGGTTCTATGAAGTGACCATATTTGAAAGTACATGCATTATTGGTGAAAGAAAAAAATACAAGTTTATTTTTAGATGTTATGTTGCGTTTGTAGTTGAAACCAGATAGCTTGCTTCTCAAGCATGATTTACGATTTAAAATTGATAGATTTATCTTCCAAGCTTGAACACTCCAAATCTTAGGATTTTATGTTAAATTGTCACCCATTCAAACCAACTCCTAAGGATTCAACACCAAGTTCAACTTGGCTGCAGACCACTAGTCATTTAAAATATCACTCTTATTGCATATGTTGTCCAAATCAAGTTTGCCTTTGCTCATTAGAAAGCTAACTACAAGGCGCATTTGTCTACCAAATTACAAGCTCTGCACCCAAATTAGTAAGAAGTTATGCTACCAAACCCGAGAGGGTTTTACGAAGGTAGAAGGTTCAACTTGGTTGCAAACCACTAGTCACTTAAAATATCACTCCTATCGCATATGTTGTCCAAATTGAGCTTGTTTTAGCTCATTAAAAAGTTAACTACAAGGCGCATCTTTTTACCAAATTGTAGGCTCTATAACCAAATTAGTAAAAAGTTATGTTACCAAACCCGAGAAAGTTTGTGAAATTCCTCTAAAATTTCAAGCTCTCGACTGACGCACTCCCAACTCCTTGAAGGATTCAAATGTGAGTCCAAGTAAAAGACAGTGGAAGAGGGAGGAGTCGGGGCACATTCCCTAGCTCACAACACTTTGAGGGGTAGAGGGGCGTGTTAGAGCTCCGGGATGGGACTAGGAAGAGTTGACAAGCTTCACTCACTCACACAGGCCTGCACATAACCCACACAAAGTGGTTAGTGCATAGTTGGAGCACCCGTAGTGCTAGGATGAGCCATGGGCAACACAGACAAACAAGACTCACCACGGCCCGAACTTGGGGGAAGCCACCACCTTCCCCCTTATAGTATACTCTGGGGTTGGCCACGGAGTTTACATCCAAATGACTTTTTTCTCCCGGGACTCCCGAGTGGGAGTCCCGAAATCGCGCCAAATGGGACTCCTGTGACTTTGGAACCCCATAACTTTGCGATCAGACCTCGGATCGAAATGCAATCTAAAGAAAAGTTGTAGCTCTCATCAAGAGCTTTTCAATGGTATGTTACACGCCCCCTATAGCCAAGTAAATCGGGTCGATTCCTGACTTTTTTTGGTCAGGAGTCAAATTGGCAATTTGACTCCCGGCCTTTCTTTTTGGCCATAACTTGTGTTTCAAATGTCCAAATGAGCAATGCGAGCCCATTTTAAACATGTACGTTCCAAGAGCTTTCCAATGATATAAAGAACGCCACAAGCCATTGAGTTTTGACCCCTGAAATTACTCTCTGAAGTTTTGGGAGTCCTCCGGGATTCCATCTCCCAAAATGGGAGTTGCCTTGGGAGTGTAAGGGTTCACTACCTCATGTTCCCTCGCACTTCTTACACTCTCGGGAGTATGTGATGTGACTCCCGGGCTTCTTCTTACTTTGGACTCCCGAGCTTCCTATTGCCTTGACTCCCGAGCTTCCTCTTGTCTTGATTCCTGGGCTTCCTCTTGCCTTGACTCCCGGGCTTTCTCTTGCCTTGACTCCCGGGCTTCCTTTTGGCCCACAACCTTGTAACCCCTTTTGCTTTGGTCACAAGCCCAAAGCTAGGGTTGTGACACCAACACTATCTTATTCACTTCTACTCTTTCGAAGTACTACCAACCTCCAATCCACTTTCTCTCTTTCCACCATCTTCCAAAACTCATCCTCCTTCTCTTCCCTTTCCCAAGAAAAATCACACCTGAAGAAAACCTGTTGAACTTTTCTTTTCCCAAGCTTTTCACGACCCTTCCTAGAACTTATTTTCTTTGTCCAATGGAAGTTGAAGAAATCCTTCCCTCCAATGCATGGCCTCTTCATCCTTGAAGAACCAATGAGAATTGAGAATGATTTTCCTTCCAATGGATTTTAAAATGAGAATTCTTGTGCGCAATGAAACTTTAAGAGGGTTCCATCCTCCAATCAAGTAGGATGATAATCTTCATGACCAATGGAATTAGAGGACTTGCCCCTTTCCTTATTTTGGATATCTTGATGAGGTTCCTTGAGCTCGATCTTAATCCATTTCATCCATTTCATTTTCACATATTATTTTTTCATCCTAATTATCTCAAGTAACTAATTACTAGGATAATTTATCAGTAGTAACAAGTAAACATCCTTGAGTTCCTACTTGACTAAATCAACTCAATGGTAGTAGTAACATTCCCACGTACCATTTATTTTTTTGATATCCCTTAGTTATTTTTTACCATGTATTAATTAACTTTGTAGTACATAGTAAATTAAAATTAAAATTTCCATCGCGAAAACCCCCCACATATTTCTAGATCCACTGTCGAAATTAAGGTTTGACAAATCCATTAAAACTAGGATGTCCGGGTTTCCATGAAGTTCTGCCGCCACTGCCATTGTCCCAACCCCACTTTGAGGGAAGTGTGAGGTCGCCACTCACACTCCCGAAAATGGGACTTGGGAGTCCTCTGGGACTCCTGAAAACTTAGAACACAATTTTAGGGTCCAAAACACCTTGCATTGAAATGTTCTTTATACCATTAGAAAGGTCTTGAAACGTAGATGTCCAAAATGGCCTCGCATGTGCCATTTGGACATCTACATCACAAGTTATGGTTGAAAGAAGGGTTGGGAGTTAAATTAGCAGTTTGATTCTTGACCACTAAAAGTTGAAAATCGACCCGATCCCAGTGTGTGCAGGTGGAGTGAAACACACCATTGGAAAGCTCTCAAGGAGAGATACAAGTTTGCTTCAGACCTCGTCCCAATCGGAGGTCGAAGAGAGAAGTTATGAATGCCCAAAGTCCCGAGAGTCCAAATCGGGACAGTTTCGGGACTCCACTTTGGGAGTCCCGAGAAAAAGTGCCATTTGGATGCAAGTGCGGTGGAGAGTCACAGAAAATACTATATGGGGGAAGGTGGTGGCTTCCCGGAGTCCGAGCCGTGGTGAGTCAAGTGAGTCTAGGGTTGCCCGTGGCTTGTCCCAACACCTAGAGTGTTATGAATGTGTACTAACCCACTGGTTGCAGGACCAAGTAACTAAATAGTTTGTCCCTCTTCCTAGTCTAATCCCGTAGCTTTCAACATGCCCTTCTTACCCCCTTTTAGTGCTAAAAGCTGGGAGTGACACCAAGTTCCAACTACTTCCGTTTTTTAACATAGTTGAACCCCTTTGGGCCTAACAAGGAACTTGGGGGTGCGTCAGCCACATGTTGTGTCTACCCTAATTTGTTAAATAAAAGGCATCGACCCCTTCTAAATGCAAATACCAATTGGTTTTGCCTACCTCCTTGGTTTTTGTTAATGCAAGTGAAGATTTAGTCATGACAGCTGATGTTGTTATGCCTTCGAATCCTCTAGTTATGCCAACAAAAAAGGAAGAGCTTGAAGAACCACTGCTTGATGTGAATGTCTCCCAACGGTCGCATGATGAAAAACTCTTCAAAAGAATGGTGCGCATTCGAGTCGACTATTCAATATGGGATCATCGATCATCTCTTAACCCACATGCTTTAGCGATCTACTTAGAGTTTGTTCCCAATTATGGAGTTGCACCAAAAAGGTTTGAAGAATGTTAATGTGAAGATGACGATGTTCGTCTTCATTGTCGAACTTGGGTTCCTGGTGATGACCATTACCGTTGGCTACGAGGCCTAATCAGTCCCCTTTTCATGGAGCATTGAGCCAAATACCTCGCTCGCACCATCCGTCGCGTTTTGGATTTTTTGTAGTTGTGATTTATCTTTTCCAAGTCATTTACTAAATTGTAATTCACTTAAAGCTACTCAAGTGGAAATGTTAGGATCTAAATTTGATTTCAATTTTATTTAAGGCCTGATAGAAATGAAAATTGAGTAAAGGTGAACTAGGACTACATCATAAAAATCTTACAACCACATCATTAGTGCCTAAAGATTATTCTAGAAAATTAATTCAATATTATCATGGTGAAATGTTAATGCTAACCATGGGCTTAAATATTGTTCTATCTTTATTGGACTTTCCATTGACATTTCTTCAATTACTTCATGAATCTCAACATCCTTGCTACTAACTAAATACTAGAAAAAAACCAATGTTTTGTTAAGCACCATGAATTTGGTGTCTGCTTCCACCCCCAACCCTTTAAAGATCTCTCACCCTTAATTATGCAACAAGGTCCTAAAACTATGGTTATCAGCTTTTTTCATTGAAGTAAAGAACTAACCCAACACCTTACTCACCAACACCAACATCGTAATTCAGAAAGGAAAATAACCTCCCATGCTACCATGTGCATTCATCATTCCTTATTCTATGAAGTTGTTAAAAACCCCTAATAACCTTACAACACTTGAATATCCTTGATGCAACTCTTAAAATTTGAGACTACCACACACGGTCATGTCGGTATGGTTCACAAACACTCTTCAATGCTTGTGATATCTCTTCCATTGCATCCACATCCACCTTTCAACTTGGCATCCCTTTAACTAAGTTTTCTTCCTCGTGTTTTTAGGATTCATACAGTTCCTTTTCCTCCTCATGGACTTGAATGACTAATAAATCTAAATACCATCCCCTTAATCGTAAATATTTAATACTCCATCCTTTCAGCTATAGTTTGTTCCAAAGAACCATGTTTGGTTCTTCCCATGATTCAAACTAAGTTGGAAGTTTGGTAATGAACCTTTGTGTGATTAAAACAAATTTCATGTAACCGCCATACCAAATTCTCCTTGTTGAAACTTTGTTACTTCTTTTAAGTCCTCACAAACGAAGTTCTGTTGTTTGTACTCACTAAAACACGCATCGTTGGAAAATTTGCAACTTATACGTTACTCTTCCCAAATGCTAGATCAAAAAATTGTTATGCCTTTCTCCAAATTATCAAGGTTCAATTAATGAAAAAATATTCTCGAAAAGTATTTCTTGTGTATTTTGAGACATATGAATCTATTACAACCCAATATCCTATAATCACTTTTGAAGTGCAAAAGAAAAGGAGTAATGAAAAACTAACAAGAAGAAAAATAAGAAAAATAAGCTTTCCAAGTTATAAAACGTTTTGTTTTTTGTTTTTTTTCTTAGGACCCGTCCTACTTTCAAAGCTCATAACTTTCTTATTTCTTATTCATTTTAAACGATCTAAAGTGCTGCAGGAGCGCCATCTGAATTCCTACAAATCACATTTGAACTCTAATAGCAAAAAAAAACATAAAATGGACTTTTTAGGTGTTTAAGAACCAGCCTTAATAAAAAAACATTTGAGTTTTTTTACCCCCTTTACTTTGGGGGGCCATAACTTTCTCATTTCTAGTCTGTTTTCAACGATTTTTAGTGTGTTAGATGCGCCAAGAGGAGGGCTTCAAGTTTTGTTTGGTCACCAAAAGCAACAGAACCCTTCCCTGGTTGTTATACTTTAATACAGTAGTTGCATCTAATGTGCAACTAGGTTGGTCCATGAGGTTTGCAATGGAATGTTTTAACCCATATCCTTTGGCTTCCAATTCTATTTGGCTCAGTATA
>Ga0116231_10000158_pt1 | contig 91822 bp, 160 predicted proteins | sample S1TSphgellanicum_2_FD_89695 | JGI IMG/M metagenome (GOLD analysis project Ga0116231, IMG submission 89695) | Host-associated microbial communities from peat moss isolated from Minnesota, USA - S1T2_Fd - Sphagnum magellanicum MG | ecosystem: Host-associated > Plants > Peat moss > Unclassified...
GGGTAGAGGCTTGCTATGATTTAACAGTGTCTGGGTGACTAGCTCAACGGTAGAGCAGTGGACTCTTAATCCATTGGTTGCGGGTTCAAATCCCTCGTCACCCATTGAACATCCACAGTTGAACACTCAAAACAATGTGATTTTTGTCACATCAGAACAAATGCTGTTTTCATTTCACAGAAGCAAATGATACATTCCTTGTTGGAAGTGGGGTTTGATAAATCCAAGATAATCAATTCGCTGAACAAAGCAAAATCAACAGTACTGATATTCAATCGACTCATCGTACTGATGAACAATCCCATGTATTCTTTGGTTGTGATTTGTCCATGACTCAGTATTTGTTCGTTCAAGTAGATTGCTTGCCATGAAAAGTTCAGTCTCTTGACAACGACGTTTTGACTATGAGATGACTATGAAGTCGAAGCAAGCAAAACCGATCAATACTGACCAAAAATTCACTCTCATGACAAAAAAAGAAACCATACGCGCTTCAAAAGGCAGCGTAACGATTGATGCATTTCAAGGCAGATTGAGACTGAGACTACCCCGACAACTTTTCGACGGGAAGCAAAAATACATCAGTTTGGGATTGGACGATACACCATCGAATCACAGGATCGCCGAATCGAAAGCAGCACTCATTGAACGTGACATCTTGTACGAACAGTTTGACTATTCCCTCGATTCATACAAACTGAAATCGAATCGAAATGCAAGTGATCCACAAACAGATCGATCTGATCCACCTCACGATTCAAGTTTGTCATTTTCTCAGATCGAAGTGAAACCTGAACTGATCGATCTCTGGAATCAGTTCACCGAATTCAAGAGCAGAACAATCGAACAGACTACGATCCTCACAACGTATCGTCAAGTGAAGAATCACATCATCTCATTTCCAACACAATCAATCAACGAAAGCGAGATCATGATCCGTTTTCTGAACGAAAGTGTTTCTGCCAATACAGCGAAACGAACGTTGATGATGATCAACGCTTGTTGTGATTGGGCAGTTCAAAACAAACTGATCAACGTGAATCCATTCGCCGGTACTGCTTCGCGAATCAGAAATGTTAATCGCAATGTGACTGAGATCGATCCATTCACAGTTGAGGAACGCGATGCAATCATCAACGCATTTGAATCGAATCCATATTTCAATTACTTCACTCCGTTTGTGAAGTTCCTGTTCTTCACTGGATGTCGAACTGGTGAAGCAATCGCATTGCAATGGAAACACATTGATCTGAAAGATGGAATCATTCTGCTTGAAGAATCAGTTTGCAAAGCATTGAACATCAGAAAGGATACCAAAACTCACAAAGCAAGACGATTTCCAATCAACGATCAACTGAAAGAGATTCTAAATAATGTGAAACGGATCAAATCAGATCAATTTGATCCAAATGAATTGGTTTTCAAAACAAAACAGAATCATATGATCGATCCACACAACTTCAATCAACGAGCATGGAAAGGATCTGTGAATCGACATGGCGAATTTCGTCCTGGTATCGTCACACAACTTGTTGATCAAGGACTTGTCACACGATATCGTCCTCAATACAACACAAGACACACTTTCATCACAATGGCAATCGAAGCAGGAATTCCACCGAACACTGTTGCAAAGTGGGTCGGTAACTCGACAGAGGTGATCGTGAAGCACTATCTCGGAACCATCAAGCAAATATCAGTACCAGAATTCTAAGACAAAAGCGAAAACAACCAGCGACGATATTTTGCCCCTGGAAGCCATGCAAATTTCTTGAACACAGATTCCATGCTTCAACCTGGTCAACAAGTGTTCCTGACGCTTCCAGGCACCGCAAATGAAAAGTTCTGAGCGTCATGCCGCAAGCTCATCTATATACATAGTGCTGCATGAAATTGACCTGATATTTGATGAATCAACCAAAAACACAAAACTCGTGATATCATGGTTTCAGACGAATGATGGAAACATCGCTGGCTCCGACAAAACGCGAAACACGATATAACTTTTTCGATGTTTCGTTCTCCGACCAAGACTGGTGACACTCAAGTTCACTCCACGACAAAATTCAAATTCAAATTTTCGTCGAAAGGGAATACACTACTACCTTCTTGTATAGTATACACTACTACACAGTATACTACATACACACAAGAAGGAAGACACTAGCCTATGTTTCACCTGGACGTATCCACGTCCGACGAATTGTTTCATACTTCACCAACAAAACACGCTGTGTGCTTATGATACATGAAGTACACTGTACATGAAGTGAATAATACAGTAACGATACAGTATACAGAAGAGAAAGAAAAAGAAAAAAGATCTGATCATTAGATCAAAAGAGAAAAAGAAAAGAAAGAAAATATATTGATCAGCGCGATCTGAAAAAAAAAGAATATTCACATGAAAAATGACAAAATCAAGTCAGATCATTCTCTGACAGATCACTTCAATGACTATTTGGAATTCAGACACAAAGAAAAAATGAAAAGTGTTCCAAGATCATCTCCTTTCATTGCAATGATATTTGGTGGAGCATTGGTTACATTCATTTTCATTGCTCATCAAAACATTGATCGACCGATTCATCATCATCATTCTCATCAATCAAAACATCAAGACAATTGAATATTGAAGCAAAAAAAAACAACATGATCCGACAAACAGATCATGTTGTTTTCAATGCACTATCGATATTTATCAAGGCTTGACACCCATACAATTCATTGTACATCAAAAACAAAACAACTTCTGATCAAAACAGATCAGAAGTGAATTGCCGCAATCAATCGACTACGCCCAGGTTGAACCTGTGTACATTATATCAAATTGAGTTTCTTCAATTCTGAAGCATCAAATACAACAGTATCGAATTTCTTCAATCCACTTTCACGACACAACTTCATGAACTTTGAATGAGTTGATTCGTGTCGTCCAACAAGACAACCTGCACTCCATTTGCCAATTGTGTTCGGATCATTTATTGTTGTGTGTTGATCAACTCCGAAGTTATCTCCAGTATCCAGTTTGTCCCCAGTACGATATCCATCTTGATTGAAGTCACGGCAAACAGTGATCGTGCCACATTGGACAAGAGCATCCTGTCCATGATGATCGCCGAATGTCCATGCATCTTTGAATTGAACTCCCAATTGAATACGTGCAGCACCACCAGGATTCATTGGATGGAAAGTGTAATATGCTCCTGGTTCAGTTGTGGCAAAACAAGACATTTTGATTTCGCCATCTTCAGAAATGACCATGCGAACATCATTCCATTCATCCAATTTGTCATCATTCAATTCGTATGTATCAGGATCACATCCTTCCAAATACACAATATTGTGAGTTGGATGAACTCTCATTCCCAGAGACTTCATGTAATTGATGATGTTGAGTCCGACATTTTTGTTGTTCATAAGAAATCACTGTTTGATGTGTTTGAAATCAATCGACGGAAGATTTTTGTGAATGCTCTGAATTGATGTTTTGTTTTTTGATTGTGTATTGAGATAATCAATCAACAGTTTATCAATTTCATTTTCATTCAATGCAATTTTGTTGTTTTGAACAATCTGACGTATTGCATTTCTCAAGGTCTGAAAATCAGTTTTCATTTATGTGCCTCATTGATTCCAAAAGAATATCAATTGCAATTCCATGTTGGATTTGATTGTTGCTATCAAAGAACGTTCTATTCATGACTTCTGCCAAGATCAGTTGAGATTGATCTTCAGTTACTTCAATGTCATTTTGTTGAAGCCACAATTGCACAGACTGAGTGAGATGGCGGATCTCGTTTTCAAGTTTGTTGTTCATCATAATCATCTCTTGTTTTGCTTTGTGGATTTGTATGATTCGTATTCAGCATCCATTCGTTGTTTTTCAGCAGTATTCAATTGTTCTTTGTCTTCAAAGTATTGTTTCAATTTGTATTTTGACTGTCTGATGATCATTTCACAATATTCATTGTCATCGAGCCAGTCATCGATCAATTCAACAAACAGAATTTCAGTTTGACCTTGAAACAATTCGATTTGCGTGAATTTCAACTTTTCTCTGCTGATGCACCATGAACAAGAAGATGGATAACTTTTCAGACAAATACCTGTCAATTCTGAAATGAGTCTTGTGGATATTTCAACAACCTTTTCAGTATGTGAATCCCATGTTTCAAGTATTTGTGTAACTGATTCTTTCATTTGATCCTCATGATGATATCTTGAACAACACTTTCGTACAGTTCACCAGTTTGAACGTTGATCAGTTCTGAACGAATGTATTTGATTAATCGTCTTTCAGCCTCAGATCGGTCAATTTCCAGTCCAAGTTTCTTGATTGACATGATCAACATATCAGTGCATCGATTCAGTTCAGATTCAAATCTGTTACTCATTGTTTTTCGTTTTGCTTTCTGTATGTAATGTTTTGATCGCAGCAGCAAAGAAATTGTATTTTGATTTGCTTTCTTCTCTTTGTTCGATTTGCTTTGTCAATTTGAAAAACGCCTGATCTTCAATCATTCGACAATAATCATGATTGTCAATCCATTCATTCACAAACTGAACAAACAACAATTCTTTTTTGTCTGAAACCAATTTGATTTCTGTGAATTCTGAATCATTGATCTGAATTTGCCAAGAACATGAATCAAAACTGTTCAACGCCTGAGTATTCAGATATGAAATGATTGAGTTGATGAAGTTGATGATTTTGTCTTTCTGTGTTACTTCCATATTTTTTGTTTTGCTTCCTCAAGACATTGAATGATGGTTTTGTCAGGATCTGTCCACTTGTTCGACTCAAAAACTTGGTATTGTAATGTTGATTTGATTGTTTCAATCATTGTTTCAATTTTTGATTGCTTTCGATCTTGTTCAAGAAAAATCCATTTGATTTCTGATTCATCGAAAACAAATTGAAAGAAAACAAATTCTTTCTTTTTGTTGATCACTGTGATTGTGACTGTGTATTTGCAAATAACTGACAATTCAGTTTCAAAAACAAAAGACACATCAACGTGTTCAAGATCTGCGATTTGATTTTTGATTTCACTCTCTATTTCATCACAGAAATTATCGAATTGAGTTCTGCCTGATATTGTTATTGAAATCATTGTTTGCTTTACTCTCCCTCGAACAAACATCTGAATCGTTCACTGTCTTTCATTTTTCGCAGTTGAATCATGTTGCTTCGCCATTTGGTATTTTCGGCGATCTCGAAATATCCTTCACAGAAATCTTTCACATTCCAAATCAAAAGATTTGTGTTTATCATAAAATGCCATAATCTTCGTCCATCATCAGTGACTCCTTTTGGTGAAATGAATCCGAAGAAAATTTTCTTTGAAGGATATGTTTTCTTCAACATCTCAACATAACCACGTTCACCAATCACTGTTGCAATATCACGACTTGTGATTGCATTCATTTTCAATTCGTATCCTGTGATTGTGTCATCATCTTCATCTTCAATGAAATCAATTCTTCTCAATACACCATCGACAAGCAATGGAACCTCAATATTGAATCCTGAGTTGTTTTTGCAGAGATTCACCCAGTCCAATATCCGAAACTGAAGATCTTCCTCAGTCATTGTTTTGCTTTGAACCAAACTCATGAGATTTATGATTAACTTGTATCTGCATTGTACTCCAAAAACAATATTATTGTGATAGTATATTGGAAACAAAATGAGTGAAATACAAACAAATGGCAACATCAAAATTCGATGAACTGATCAATGAAGCAAACGGAATTCTTGCAGAGAATCCAAAATTCAATGGTAAGGTTTTACCCAAGTACAAACTGCAAGCAGTGGTACGTGAACTATTTCGTTTGATTGCTGAGAAGTCAAAGACTGAAACTGTTCAAATTCCTGACTTTGGAACATTCACACATCGCAAGCGGAAAGCAAGAGTTGTTCACGGTGGATTATTGAAATCCCTTGGTCGTGGACCAGTTGAAGTAGCAGAACACAATGTTCCAATTGTGAAATTCAGCAAGGTTGTGAAGTCTCAGTTTCGATACAATTCTGGTGAATCGACAGAAACCAAACAAGACATTCCTGTTTATTCTGTTGCTGCAACTCTGTAATCAAAAGACAGATCCAAGTCAAGTGGATCTGTCTCAATCAACCATTCAATTTCATCAAATATTCCAATGGATAGTGTAACCAAGGATTGGAAAACGAGTTGTATTGGAGTAGTCTTTGCAATATTTGGATTTATTGCTTTGAATCCGAAATATTTCCAAAACTTTCCAATACTGGTTGATATTTCGAGATACGTTGGTGGTGGTGGTCTTGGTGCTGCCGGTCTTGGATTTTATGCCAAAGATGATTATTTGGGGAACGTTGCAAACAAAATCAAGTCTCTGAAATCAAATGAAGAATAACTGATCATCATCAGAAGACTCATCATTTTCTTTTTGAGTGAAACCAGCCACAACTTGTTCGATACCTGTAATCAATGATCGTTTGATAGTCACACGTCGAATCTGAGAAGTAGAAGACAATTCTTTGTCTGAATCATCGAACATTCGCAAAACATGAGTGAATGTGATTGTTTCACGACCAATATATATGCAGTCTTTCAGTTCAATGATTGCATTTTCGTATACGGCAGCATGGTTTCACGTCAACAATGTGAGTTTGCTGCCATTTGATTTTGCGGTTCTGAGTATGCTGAGGATACTGGATTTGATCATGAAAACAATTCCCGTATTTGAGACACATCGATTCTTGTTTGAACATTGTATCGATTGTTTTCGCTGAAGATATCGCGGATCTGACTTCTGCTCACAGTGTTTGCTGACTCAGTGATGATTTCGGCTGGCATATAACAAACTTGATTGCTGCGTTCCAAGAACTCAACGGACATTTGTAGTGTGTCCAAAGCATCATCATGTCCACGTGGGAAGTTTCGGATCTCGGTGATCAAGTTTTTCGCCCAAGGAAATGCAGTCACTTCAGGGAGAAATATGTTTCCTGTCACCATTTTGGGGACGAGAGTGCTGGTGATTCTCAGTTCCTTTTCAATGGGAGGTGGAACAATTGGTCTGAGTCCAGGAATATGTCTGTGCAGCAATGTCCAAACAGGTGAACCATTGCTTTTGTCTTCGATCAGTTTTACTTGTACTTGATTCCATTTTTGAGAAAGCAATGTCACTGCTTCCAACTGATCTTGGATATCCATGTTGCCATACACCAGGTCCAACACAAAGAAGTCATTTTTTCTTCTCCCCACGATCATCAGCGAAGTATTGTCGTTGGCTGTGCCTTTCTTCGTATTGAAGTCACAAGCTATACAGATGCTGTCAAATTCACGTGGCATGACATACCAGGTCTTGAGCCATTCAAGTTTGAGTTTGCTACCACCGGCGGGTACTGGATCTTGTTGGTACTGTGACTGCCAAACTTCATTGCGAGATTTGAGGTCGTGTATCACTTCCTCCGGGAATCGAACTGGATCGGCGATGTCCCCAGTTTTCTTGCGCCAGTCAGTCCATCCGATTTTGGTGAAGAATCGTTTGGTTTCATCGAACTCCATTGGAATGGACAAGTGTTCCCATCCTCCTTCTTCGATGAATTTGCCACTCATGTCATTCATGTGTAGTCGTTGCATGATCAAGATGATCACACCAGTCAACTTGTCATCCAATCGTTGGATTGCTGTTTGATCAAACCATCTGTTGGCATTCTCCAATTCAATTTTCGAGTTTGCCATTTCAGGATTGATTGGGTCATCGATGATGATGAAGTCGGCTCCCTTTCCAGTGAAAGCACCACCAATACTTGTTGAAAATCGACGACCGTTCCATGTGTTGTAGTAGTCTTCTTGCAAATTTCGATTCGATGATGATTCTTCGTTATTTTTGTTTGTGGCGAGTTCCCAAACAGAATCCCAACCGTTCATCGATTTCCAAATAGTATTCATTCCTTTCTTGTACCAGTCAGAAGTGATGATTTTTTTGCTGTGGAGACTTCCTTCAACTGCAAGACTTTGAGCGTAACTGACGTTGGCAAATCGAAGTTCTGGCTTCTTGATCCAGCAATAAGTTGGAAATGCCTTGTTTACCAACGCTGATTTGGCTGCACGTGGAAACACATTGATGATGAGGCGTTTGATTTCACCATTGAGACAAGCATCCAAATGTTCTCCGATTGCTTGCAGTATTTTGGAAGGCATGAAATCATTGCGCTCGAAGATATTCCAACTGTGAGCAAGAAATCCGTAACTACTTTCGTATGCTTGGAGGAATGATTGTTCTTCCAATCCAGAACTCAATGTGTTTTCTGAAGCAAGTTCTGCTTGTTTGTCGAGCAATGCATATTGTTTTTCAAGTTTCGCCAGTTCGTCAAATACTTGTTGTTTGGCTTTGCGTTCAGATATTCTTTTTTCTTTTTTGGCTTGGTTCTGCTCTCTCTCTCTTTGGAAAGGAAAGTTGTTTGTCATGCGAAATTTGTGATACGATGAATGGAAGAAATTTGTAACGTGAAGTCATGATAAACGAAGAAACAAAATCACTCTTTCAGATCGAAATTGTTGATCAGAAACCACCTCAGATTTTCAAACACTTCCAATGCAACGAACAAGAAGTATTCAATGCTGAAATGATTTTCAAAGCGTTGATTGCTCTTGGAATTGACAAACGAAAAGAAATCGTCACAACTGGTTGGGAGAATGGATTACGCAATGTAGTTATGTTTGTGAAAAAAGCAGATCAATTCGTTCATCGAGTCATATTTGATTTCCCTGTGTCATCTGATAAGTTGTTCAAAGTGGTTCATTTGTTTGAAGATGGAACAATGAGAATATTGTATCCATCTGATATCGATGAATCAGATTTGTTGTTCAGTTGTTTGAACGTTATCAGTGATGAAGCAAGAAACAAGTTGATTGAAACTCATTTCTTTTGGGAAAACGAAGTATTCGGTGATGAAAGCGAACCAAATATTCAACAATTTCATGTGATGTGTTGGAAGACCAAAGTGATATGAATATCGAAATTCGCATCTTCTCATCACCTCATATTTTGTTTTCAATGGAAGCAAACAAATATGACAGTATCGCTTTCCTTGTTTACAAAGTACTCGAACAATCTGGAAAAATAACTCGTTGTGCTGGAGATCTGAATTTCATTCGGACTGAAATGAGATATCAAGAAGATAATAATAGTTGGTCAGTGTGGGACAAAACATGGATTTGTCTCAAATATCCGAAGAATATCAGCAAACCAAAAATGAAAATCATCAAACTGATTCATGTATTCAGAGGTGATGAAACTCAAACTGTTGATGTTGGTATTGAAGAACAAAATGATTTGTTGTTTGCTTCACTGAATGATTTGAATGAAGAACAAATCAAATCATTGAAAGAAACTCACATTCAATATGAAGATGGAACTTGTCTTGTCACATTTTGGCAAGCAATACGATCCGAAGCAAACTTGCAAATAACAAAATGGTTTGACATGAATCATCTCTCATTTTTGGAAAAAGAAGGAAGATCATGAACAAAGACAAAGTGACAGATCTTGTTTTGCGACGTGATATACTTGCTTTTCTGATGGATCATCTTGATGAAAATCAAGTATCATTCGATATTTACAAAAACGAGCATACAAAACGGTCTTGGAACAAATTGGTGAAACGATACTATGACAGAACAAGCTGATCAACAAAGTGTAGATATGCTGAAGTCACTCAGCAAACGAATCGGTGATCAGATTGATCAGAATTTGATCGTGCTGAATGAATTGAAAGATTTGTCCGCTGTTTCAGATCGACAATTGAATCGTTTACGTGAATGGCGTGAACTGAAATCTTTCATTGATGGACGGATCAACAAATCGAAAGCTGATTTTTGGTCTGAGACTTTCAAAAAGCAACAACAACAGAATATGTATAGGAGATCAGTGTGATTAATTTTGAAAAACAGATTGAATATCAAGTTGCACTCATTTTCACATTGAGCGACAATCAACAAATCAAATTGATTGCGCCTGATCTTATTTGTTTGAAAAGGAAAATGATTGGACTGCTGAATGATGTGAGATTGACTTTGTTTCAAGTGAAAAACCAAACACATGAATTGGTGATGAAACAAAATCAAGGTTATTTTTTTCTTCAAGACAATGAATATATTGAATATGAGATTGACATCCGTGAAGACGTGAATCTTGTTTTGCTTTCCGAATTGGAAAGATTGTTGACTCATGAAGTACATCAATTGTCTGCAAGAATTGATGGAGTATCTCAGATATGCAAACTTGAAGTGACTATCAATGAAAATCCAGTATTTGCTTTGATTGCTTGGACAATGAAACAACTTGCAGATCAAATTGAACAAGAATTGAAATTTTTGTATTTGATTTCAATGAGAACAATAACTGACAACTCCTGTGAAACAAAGTTGATACATCGTAGATCAACTTTCACTGGAAAATCATTTTGTTTTCCAATCACTTGGCAAATGGGTGATTCTTCTAATGATGGATATTACTTCGTTGAATTGATTGATCAGAAAATGATTGATGATCTTATCGAATTTTTGGAAAACAAGAAAAATCAACTTTGTGAAAACAGATCACAATCACACTGTATTTGATATCAAAACTAAACAATGTATATGAACATGAAACGACCAACAGAACAGAAAACACCACTATCAATTGAAATATCCTTGTGTTCTTGAATTAGTTGAAAACTGTTTGAAGTGATCGATGATGGAGAAACTTTTGATAAGAAGTCTTTCAGTTATGTTTTTTACGCTGACAACGAATCAAGTATGAATTTTCAATTATTTCAACTGTTTGACTTTCTCAGCGATGAAGGAGACAAAGAAAATGACGATCTCTGTATCGAAAACAGGATCGTCATTGGAAAAAGTCATTGATCGACAGTATACAAACAACTTTCCTGTGACAGTGATCAAATACAAAAAGAAATCACAATGGACTGAAAGACTTCGTTTCGCGCTTCACAAAAAGATAATAACACAAGAGACTACTTATCAAGTATCTCTTCCGATTGAACGTTGAACGTTTTTGCTTCATATTCGGCATCTTCGTCTCCGTTCAGTTGTGCTTTCAATCGGTTGATTTGATCTGCCAATTCTTGTTTTTGCTTTTCAATGCTCACCAGGTTTTCTGCTTGTGTGAGCAATTTGTGCATTGTATTTCGTTTGCTGCGAGTCAGACTGCCTTTGACTCGTCCTTGAGTCATTTCCTGACGAACAACTTCAGTCAAGTTTTCAACCACTCGATCTTCACCGAATATTTTCGCTTTGATTACGTGAACGTCTTTCAACGCAGAAGTCCAGTCTTTGATTTGTTTGGATGTTGGAGCAACGCGTTCACTTGGGTCAAATTGATCTTGCTGCTCAGGATCGAAATTGTTGATGGCTTCATTGTAGTGTCGTACTTCATCTGAGAGTATTCCCAAGATGTTATCTGCGACTCTCAGTATTTTATTGTCAAGTTCTCCACCCCAACCAACCAGATCTTTGAGATCCACTTCGCTTGATTTGTATTGCAACTTCTGGCGAAACAACAATCTTTCGTTGTACCAAAGTTCATCTGCTGCTTTTTTCTTCAGTGTTTGATGATGACAACCATATTTTTCGGCAAGTTCATCTTGTGAGGGGAAGTGTTGACGTAACTCGCCTGTACCAGCATCGCGTATTTGGAATCCTTGAACATATTCTTTTTTGATTTTGATCCAATCGTATGGACTTGATCGTGCCATGAGTGAAACGTTTGTGAGAAATCAACAGATAATTGTTATTTGAAAAATGTCAGCTTTTTTTTGGTTTATTTGTATTTGACGGTTTTTGTGCAACGAGGTTATCGTTTGTTTGTTGGTCAGTATCACTACAAAATACCAGTATAATCCGACACCCTGGATGCTGTGTATCGAATGACTCTTTGAGTATGATGGATGCATTGGGGGCAAGCTCTCTCAATCACAGACTACTCGTGTCTGTGGAGTTCCTTTTGCGTGCGGATTAAAAGTCTGACGCGCATAGTTCAGAACTCAAATATACACCACCCTGGTCACTTTGGCAAGGCGTATTACGCGTGTCAAGTGACGGACTTTGTTCTTTTTTCGGTGGTGAGAGTACAGGTTCACAGACTTGGAACTGTACTCGGATCACTCCTGTTTCGATGGATGATCCGAGTATCACTTTCAAACAGACAACGTCACACATTGGAGACATTCAGATGAAATTTCAAGATATCGATGATATTCAGATTGGAAAGTATTTTGTTTTCCAAAGATCAGGAAATACAGCAAATGGTCAGTATCCAATTGAGTTTGACATATTGAAAAACATTGTTAACACAAAAAGCGTGATTAGATACGAAATGGAAACAACTTGTCAGTATTCAAATTGGGAGTACGTTTTCATCACTTCCTTTGATTCAGTTACAGATGCACTCAGATGGATATCTGATCGTGCAATTATTGCTGAGTTCATCGATTGATTACCAGTTAGGTATCTGATCTGTTTCAGATACCTTGCTGATTATCAAGTGATGGTCAGGTTCAAAGTTTAATTCAGCAACGTTCAGTTAATTGGAGAACATATCATGGCAAAGCTATTCATCCATCCAACCAAGGTACAAGACAATAGTAAAGTTGAGTACATCATCAACAAGACAAAAACCGATATCGTTATCAGCCTACTTGCATCTGTGAACAAAGAAGGTGTAATTGGCACATTTTCACCATACTACTTTGCTTTCACAGACACAAGCTGGCAGTTTCGTTCTGAGACGAAAACACTCATCAGCGGAGTCTTTGATTCAAGACAAGGATTGAAGTTTACTTCAGTGCCAATGGTTAAAGGGTCAGTTGACCTGAAAACAGTCGGATTGTTCTACGATTTTTGCAGTTCAATCGATCATGCGGGACAGTTCACCGGATCAGACTGGATTGCTACAGTATTGGTTGCTGGATTGTATTGCCGGGCAAGTGCCGTCAGTGCAACCAAATATGATTCACTTGAATTGTCTATTGACCAATGGATCGCTTACTTCAATTCAGTCAATCCTGATGAGCGTGATGAAGTTGTCCAAAAAATCTTGCAAGTGATCCCATTCAATACAGAAGAGATAGCGGAATTACTCAGCAAACTATTTCAACCAGTGTCAAGCGTACCATCTGGTACAAAATCAAAAACAGCCGAAACACAAACTGTTTCAACTTCCGCATAGGTCAATCCTGATCAGGCAGAGTATTGATTCTTGATACTCTGCCTCATTCAGTATTGAACATTCAATCATCAATTTTTGGAGAGGGATATGATCAACAAGCGCTCAACAAAGTCAGAAATCATTTCAGCCGTACTACAAATTGAAAATGAACTGACACAAGCTGGTACCAAATTTCAGTCATGGGAATTGACTGACAAAAGTCTCAAATCAACTTGGCTTGAGTATCATGACTACCTGTTGATTGTTGCAAGTGAAATACCACCAACAATTGATTTCTCAGTATTGGAAGATGAGGAAACACAACAGACAGAACCGTTCACACCACCGTCGATGATGGAAGTGATTACATTCATCTGCAATCACAGTGGCAAGATCACTTTGGTATCTGCTACCTCAATTGACTTTGTATTTGGTGCTTCCCACTATCAACTATCAATCGGAAGTGAATCAATCACGATTCACAACATCACAATCAATATCCAGTGTGAGTCAGTAACCGATCTGAATCATATTCAAATGTTTGGTGGTTCAATTCCTCAGCCTGAAGTGGAACTGAGAGAACATCAACTCGGTTCATTTTTCACATTTGATCATGAAATTGATCCAGGTGAATCACTTCCTGGATCAATCAAAACCAGGAAGCACAGTAAGATACTGAGAAAACGTAATGATTTGAAAACTGCAACTGTTTTCAAGAGTAAGCAAGATATTCGCTACTGGCTTGATCAAGTCCGGGTCACAATACCTGATCCAAGCAAAGGACAGTTTGAATCAATACAAAATTCAATGATTCATGATCTGCTGACTTTTCCGGTCAGCAAAATCAGTACTGATCTGGGTACTGTGAACCTTGACAGTTTTGATATTCCAGAGTTACTGTTTCCAGTTATCGTCAGGTTACACATCATCAATATCCAGAGGATTCTGGGAAGCAATCCTCAATTGATGTTCCATTTGACTGAGAAGATCGGTCAATGGGAAATACCGTCAGACATTCTTCTGACTCAAATTGACGAGTATTTCAGTACTCGCAAGTTTACACTTGTGTACTCGAACGACACTGGTTTTGACACAATGATGATCTGTGTCAAATCAGGTATATCCTCTGTTTCATTCAGAGAGGTAGCAGTATACCTCAAAAACTCAAACAGTCGGTATGGTGATCTGACTCACGGGTCAGTATACCAATCATTGTTCGAGCAAGGATTCAAAGCTAATGATCTGGTCAAGATTGCCAGATCACCGTCGTTATTAGCGTTGAATATTCTGATGAGTTTGAAGCATCAGATTGGTTACACATTGAAAGGTCAGCGAGTGACCCTCGATGTACCGACTTTTGTGTTCCGTGTCGATGGTGATGTGTTGCCAAAATTGGCGATGTTGTTTGCTACCAAGAATGATCCGAAAGTATCAAAAGTTTTGTGTGTGCCTGAAGAGAATAAGTGGCACATACCAGTGAATTTGTCTACAGATATCAACGCCAAAGATGGTATCGATGCTGATATATCAGTACTCCGATCCGTTCGTTCTGAAGTCAGAACACGGATTGTTGGTACTCGGAAGAGTGATCCGATACGTCAATACAGCAAAGCAGATAACAAGCCGAACACACTCCCAAATGCCAGAGATCTGGCAACACGTCAATATCTCAGCAAAGTTGAACTCGCTGAGTGTATTGTTGACCCGGATCTGATTGGATCCCGGCTGGTCTATTCACCTGTTGTCAAGGTGAAAAACAGTCAGGGTGATATGGCATACCCGGATCACATCAAGCGATACCTCAAGCAAAACAACATATTCCCAAAAGCAGTGATCGGACTAATTGGATTAGTCCAACCGAACAACCGCAAGGTTGACTTGGGTATCCTGCACAACAACAAGCAAAGACTGTGGTTCTCACAGTTCCAACCATATGACTATCGATATGCAGGTGATCAGATCATCTCCAAGGTATCTCGATATCAGTGTGCTGAAGTCAGATCATTTCTTTCGATCCACGGCATCAGATCAGGCAATCCAGTATCTCTGGCAAGTGTCAGTGTCAGATGGTGTGAAATACTGGGATTGTCCCTCACACCGAGAAACAAAGTTGGAAGCATTAGCAACAATCCAGTAGATGCATATCCATTGCGTCTAGATTGACTTGAATGATCCGGCGATTGCTCCTGGTACCAATCATCTGGATACCAGGAGTGTATCATTGTGCTTTCATTGTATGACCTGCTCAAGATCTGTCAGTCAGTCACAGTACTCACGACGAAAAAAAAAATAATCGGATACAATATATCTCGTCCTGGTGATGACGGAAAAAGCACCAAGTATGCTTTGCAAGCAACCATTCGCGAGATTTCGGTTGCTTGCTTCTTTTTGTGACCAGAGAGTAATAATATCTCGTCCTGAGTATGACGGAAAAGTGCTCATAACCCACCAACATGATTTCCAGACTGTTGATCTCATAGCAGTCTGGTTCTTATTCTGACTACTCAAATAGTGAACGAATCAATGAAATGAGGTATTTCTGTTTCACTGATTCGTTCCCACTCAGATCTGATTAATGTGGAATTATATTTTGATCAGATCTGAGTGGTTATCAATCTCAGAAAACAGATTGATTGAACCATGTCTATCAAATACAACGTCGAAGTCAAATCATTGGAGACAACAATCATGTCATATTCAGCAACCAAACATAACCGTCGTGCATTCTCTTCTTCAGAATATCGTGCAAACAGATTATCACTTCAACAAGATCTGTTTGAATATGGGTTTGAATGGAAACATGGTTACGTTCAAGAGTTGGACTACCAAGACGAATGGAACTACACACAACGTCACCTCACAGAAGGCGAAATTGCCGAAATCATATCGAGATACACAAATGGTGTTTCAGAACAAAATACTGAATGGTTCAATAATCTGATTTTTCAGAAATCACGTGGGGCAAAATACATTGCTTCACAGTTGAGAACAAAAGTTCTCCGGTCACGAGACCGGATTTTCAATTGTGAAACAGGTGAGTATGAAGATCAAGTTTTTGATCTGAATTCAGTCCTACCAGAATTGCTTTCGGATTGGGCAGCAGTGAAATCAGTGAAGAACTTTCTTCATGAGGCTGCAAAAACACCGTCAATACAACAACGGTTGATCGATATGGAGTTAATTAAGAAACGGTATGAAAAAATAACAATTCATGAAAGCGATCCTGAATATCGCTCATGGTCGGCATATAACTACAAACTTATTGAGACAGGTCTGAGATACGATGCTCAAACATTGGTGAATTTGGGATGTCGTTTCCCTGGTGAAGCAAGACGTTTCATTGATCTGTACGATCAACTTCGTGTCAAAGGCAGAGTTTGGAGATCTTGCTACCAGACCGACCAACATCGTGTTGCAGAAATTGTCTTGTCGGAAGCAAGACATCTTCCGCTATGGGTTCAAAAAGTGTTGATGAACAGAGATATCCCAATATCTCTGGATCGTCTTGGAGACATTTGGACGCTACTTCCGTGTGCCAAGGCTTGGAAACTCTGTCCGACCATGCCGAGAAAGATAGCATATAGGATCGGTCAACTTCCATTGTGGAAACGGATGCTTGCACGTGATGTATGGAATCATGTTGAAAAACTCACACGAGACGAATATCAATGGAACTCGGAGAAAAAAGAATCCGAAATCGTTCGATATGGTATGCCAAGATCTGAAGCATACAACCATTTTTGGATTGTCTTCGATGATTGTGTAAGTCAAGGACGTGATTATTTTCTCAATCGCGTGAAAAGCAAAGACGACATTTCACGTGTCATATCACTTCGCTTCAAAGGTCTGACCAAGACTCAGAACATTACCCTTCAAGTGTTGTGTCAAAAATTCACTGAAGCAAATCCTGAAGCAAAACCACTTGATATTATTGCTGGATTCAAGTCCAGTACTTTTTTTGAGTTGACATCTGACTCATGGTCAAAATACGAATATCAACACTACGAAAACTACTGGAACATTGATTTCAAAACAAAAGATTTCAAAAACGAAATCAATAGCAACTGGAGATTCGCTGGCTATTTTGCAGGAACATTGGTGTTCGGAAAAGAACTCGGTCGATGGATCGATAAACAAAGTAAATTGAAGCGTGGAGAACACGATGCTTTGTACTGGCTACCGATTCAGCCAGTTCGTTCATTGCAAGGTTTGAGTTCATTCTTGTTCAAATACGGAGATCAAGATATCTCCAGCTTGGAAACTATTTCCAAGAATTGGATTCATCTGTCCAGTGAAGAAAAACAGATGTCTTTCAAGAAACTGCTTGATCTGTGCAGGTCGAAAAAATACATTGGCGCGGTCAACGCTGATTTTGCGGCTGAAGCTGCCAGATGGTCAGTTTCTCAGAACGAATACAAAACATTTGAAGCGAGATGGATTGGTTCACTCGAAGTTCCAGTCCCATTCAGCACCACAATGAAGTTTCAATGGGACGGAGTTACTGGACGTTTCCTTCCAAGAAGTGATGCACGTGGATTATTTCTTGGACAGCACACAAATTGCTGCCAACATCCAAACGGTGTTGGGAAACACTGTGCATGGTACGGACAAGAACGCAGCAATTCCCAGTTCTTTGTCTGGGAAGACCACGATAGCAATATCCTCGCCCAATCGTGGGTGTGGATCAACGATCAAAATGGAGTCTGTTTCGACAATGTAGAGTCGAAAGGACTCGGCAACCGCCAGTATGCTGCACAGCAAGTACTACAACAAGCTGCGAACTGGATATCACACTGTTACAGGAAAGTGACAGTCGGAACTGGATCGAGCGATCTTGAATTGGATTTGTGGAATGATACTGCTTCACTTCATGCTCCAATTGACTATTCAGGATATCGTGACAGTCAGCATCAAAAACTTCTCGCAGAAAATCTGAATATTCAATTTCAATCGAGGAAACACAACACAGTATTTGTTCGAGGTGCTTCACAAGATGATCTGGAGATCCTGACTCCGATAGCACAAGAATGTTTTCCTGAAGGTTGGCAATTCTGTGGTTCGGATGCAACAGACATGGGGTTCATTCTCATGAACGGTTCTATTGCAGTTGGTTATGCTGCAATTGAAAGCCACAACAGGTATATTTGTGACATTGCAGTTCTCCCAGATCATCGTCGTCATTCGATGGTGTTAATCAGGAAAGTTCTGCAATACTGCAAAGAGCATGATGGTTCTTGGACTTGTGATGCTCGTGAGTCAACTTCATATCGTTTGATGAAATCTCTCCACAAACGAGGAACAATTCGCATTTTGAATGAGTCACCAACCAACTCAATGTGTGGAGAATCAATGTTCAAGGTTGAATTTCAAGTTCTTTGACAAGAAAGGAGAAAACAGGATGAAATTATTCAGAATAGTGTTCGACTTCCTTGAAACTCGTAGACACGACGAAGATTGGGCAAACTTCCGGAAACGGAATGAAGCAATCGTGAATTTTCAGGAGGTTCCAAAAGAATCGTGCTTCTGGCACAATGTATTTGTTCTATATGTAAGGTACATCTGTATGCTTCCTCCCGTGAAGAAGTATCTGAGTACTGATCATTGAGTTCCACTTCCACTTCGATCCATCAAGTATCAGTATTTTCTGTTATTTGATGGATCGTGGTGACAGCGAAGAAAACAACAAAAGGAGAAAACTATGTCACAACAGTCATGGTCAAGAGAAATCCCAACTGAACCCGGTTGGTATTGGTTTCGCGGATACATTTCTGAAAAGGATTCGTTTTTCTTTTCAGAGGAAAATATCTGGGACATTCCGGTTGAAGTATTTCCCGATGGGGGAATGACTCTTGGTACGTCTGAGTTTACTGATCGATCACATTTCAGATATGGTTGGTGGATCAAAATCGATCTGCCACCAGTACCTGAGAAGATTGATTGATTTGTTGCTTCGCTTTTTTTTCATAGGCGCGATAAAAAAAATATTCACTTGGAGCAAAAAAAAAAATGACTCCGAAGACATTGAATAAACAGGAAGTATTCATTCTCAATCAAGAAGAACTGGAACTCTTGATTGCTTCAGTTCTTGAAGTTCACAGTTTCGAGATCGATCAGATTGAAGAAGTCGCCATATTCTGCGAAATACCTTTTCCAGAATACATAAGCGAAACAACTGGAAAAGTCATTCCGGTGATTCGTGGAGACTGTGAAGAAGTATTTTTTGATCTTTCCAATTTGAAAAGGAATGGGAAATGCACACAACAAGATCTGATCTCCATTCTCCGTGAACTGTGGAGACTTGCTGAAATCGAAACAGGAAAATATCTGATACTGTTTTGATTTGATTTTCACTTGGAGCAAAAAAAAAAGAAAATCATGTTAACAGAACAAAGACGTAAGCAATATCTGAGAAAGCAACACCTACTGGAAGAGATCTACAATCTCGAATCACGACTTGAAGATGAACAGGTTGACTTCGATCAGAAAGAAGTCAGTATCGAGTCATCTGATCTCGAACTGTTGCAGTATCACAATCAACTGCATGATCTGGCAGAAGAGAATGATCTCATCTGATTTATTTTCATTTTTCATGTCGGCGCAAAAAAAAATTGGAGAAACGATAATGTCTTTCATCACAATCATCTGTAAAACAATAACCGAATTCAATGAACTGAACGATACTCTGATCAAATTGAAAACTGCAATCAATACACCTCTCATTCCAACTGGTGAAACACTGGATGAGTTGATCCAGAACTTCATCAAAATAAACTTCTCACGTCGATTCAACGATGGATATGACGAAGCAATCATCAATCTTTCCATCTCGAATCACACTGTCAATTTCCAGTATGAATCAACATCACAAACCAAAGTGATTGTTGACATAGACATGACTGACTCACAACAGTTCCGAAAAGCAAAAGTGGAAGTATTGATGCCCGATGATCGAGTCCAAGCTGGAAGAATTGGATACGAATCGATCACGAAACAGTTCTTTGGAGATGCATTCTCCATGAAGAACTTCATTGAAGCAGTATTCAAAACTGACAAATTCTATAGTGAATCTTTCATGATACTGAAAGATTCGGAAGTGAAACGTCTTCCGACACCCAGATGGGTACTTGATGAAATCAGTAATGCAAACTTCGATCCAGATCGTGCCTCCAAATTTTTCTTACGATTTGGTTTTGTTCCACGTGAAGGATATTTCTTCAAAAATATCTGGGTGAATGATTCAACTCAACAGATCATTGTGCAAAAACAAGGTCTGAGAAGAGAGAATGTGTTCGCTTTGATGTATCTTCCTGTCAATAGAATACCGGAAAGTTTCATTTCTTTCCGGCGAGTATGCGAACTTCTTCATTTTCGTCGATTATGCGAACTTCTTCGTTTACAAACAGAACAGAATATGCGAACTTTGACTGACGGACACAATTATACGGTAGAAGAAGAATTCAACGAAGACTGAGTCTTTCAGTTACAGAAAAAATACAACGTCAAATCATTTCACTTGGAGAACACAATCATGTTTCAGATCAAAAACGAGATTCAAGAATCATTCTTCAGTTCAATCCTCGAAAACCAAGTCACCATTCTTCGTGGTGATACTGGATCTGGCAAATCAACCAATTCAATGATCTGGTTGGTGCAAGAAGGATTCAGCATTGTTTCAGCACAACCGAGAATCATCAATACTCATTCGCTTCACGAGTATTGTTCCAGATCAATTGATTGTGGATTCATCAATGGTGATCGATCCACAAACACTTCTGCACCAGGATTGTTTGTTACGACTGGGATCTTGCAAGCGAAACTGCTCGATCCAACATTTGAACCTGATTTTGTTGCTATCGACGAATGTCATGAGTTCAGTCAGCAACAAGAGTTATGCTTGGCATTGATCAAGAAACGTTTTGAATCTGGTTGGAAAACAAAGCTGTTGATCGTGTCGGCAACACTGAACGATGATGAGATTTCGTCGTATTTTGATGGCTTCACTGTTGGAAATGTTCACATGGGAGGAGTGAAGTTTCCGATCACAGAGAAACACATCAATAACACAGAAATAATGTCCGTTATCAAAAGTCATCTCATTCAAGGACATCGTATTCTGATGTTCCTCAGCGGTAAGCCTGAGATCGCAGAATGGGAAGAACGAATCAAACGCAAACAGAGTGTTTCAGAACAGTGCAACAATCCTGAAGACGAATGGAACTTTGAATTCAAGATCACTCCTGCTCACAGTGAAGTCGAAAACATCACAAACACGATCAAAGATCACGGTGTTCCTGAGATCATCTTGTCAACAGACATTTGTGCTGCGGGTGTAACTCCTGAAAATCTCCAAGTGGTGATCGACTTGGGTGAACGAAAACAAGTTGAAGAAACAGCAGGCATTTGGGGCTTACGTCCTGTTGAATGCTCTCGTGCGGAACTTGACCAACGCAAAGGAAGAACTGGTCGTGTCTGTCCAGGATGGTATTATCTGGCAAGTCGCACACCATATTCAGAACGTCGTCAGTATCCAATTCCAGAGATCCAGCGTCAGAACATTCAAAAACTGGAACTCGACGTGAGAACCGTGCAACAATCTTGCAACAATCTGAGTTTCGTTCACCAACCGAACGAGGATCAAGTGGAACAAGCGATAAATATATTGAGCAAGTGGGATCTGCTTGACGAATCTGGGATAACAGATCTTGGTAGGCAAGTAGCAAGATTGCCAATTGATGTGAATTTGGCTCGAATGCTATTGGAAGCTCAAAGTCTCGGATGCACTCGCACCGTGATTCTTGCCACATCGATCATGGCAGTTGGAAGATTTCTGAATTGTCCTGTGAGCATTGTTTCTGATGTTCGTGATTGCGAAATTGGAGCATTGATGCAAGCGTACAAGAAATTCATCAATGATCATGAGGCTCGAAACAGTTATCGTGAGTCTCTGATCAAAAAGAATTTGTTTGCTATCCGAGATCGTGTATCAAAATTGGAACAAGTGGTGAAAGTGTCCTTGTCACCAGACAAGAACCCAGACAAATACAAACAGGCACTTGCCACGACAATGAGACGGTTCAAATGCACAGGAACCAACACGTTTGGTGTTGCTTTCAGATGTCCCGAAACTGGAGTCATCATGAATGCTGAACGTGGCAGTGTTGTCACCTGCGAGTACGGAGATGAAGTACTCGGTACACCGAAGATCATCAAGCCAAGAAATGGTGCTCGCGAGTTCACACTTTTGACTATGATCAGTAAGTTGGAGAAAGAATCAGAATTGACGGTATCCGTATGAACCAAAACTTTGAGACAGATACAAACTCTTTCAGTGCTTTGTGGCAGCAAGGACTCGATATTGCTGTATCACATTTTCCAGACAACAAGATCAAACAGCGTGAGTTTGCTGCTTGCTTTGTCTACCTCATAACTGGTGGATTTGCTGGTTCACCGACGATCCGCGAACACTTGGTATCATACTCAGTTGGTCTTCAAGGTGATGGAGTCAAAGAAGAAGACTTTCCTCTTTTTCATGCTGACACAAGGTTCAAAATGGCAGGATCGTTTTTGCCTGATGAAGCAACTGAATTCATCCTTCCAATCCTGAAGGCTGATCTCAGTCAAGCAGGAAAACTGAGAGATCTTGCGTTGACGATCTGGAATAATGAGTATTGCTTCGATCATGATCCAGATGATTTGCTTCAGTTGGGAGTGGAAGCTCAGCAGCATTGAGTCAAAGTACTATACACAGATCAACTCCGATCTGTGTTTTTTCACACGTCAAATATGAAATATCAAAACCAAAAACAAAACGTCAAACTGTGGGAAGAATACCCAGATGACTTCGGAGAATTCAACAGTTTGATCACTGATTTCTTTGAGTGTCTTGATTTTGTCAATCTCAAACCAGAAATTTCTTCAATATCAGATTGGGCGAGATATTTCATCAATCTGTCTGAAGAAGGAGATTTCGAGATCGATGTGAGATTGTCAGTACATCAATTCAGTTTCACTGTGTCAACTTCTGCGATTGAAATTGCAGGAGATATCATTCTTGAATCAAGAGAATTCAAATCTGGAAAAATTCAAATCTTCATCGATGAGAAGATTTGCAAAAAAGATTGTGCTCTGTACGAGTCAGTCACAGCAGCATTCATGTTCGATTGTTTCACATACGAAACAGAACATGGATTGACTCGTGCACAGAAATTCAAAGGGTTTCCAGTACCACGTTGGGTGCTGAAACAAATCAAGAATATTCACAAGGAGTTCTGATGAATAACGTAGAACAGATCGATTCGAAGATATTTTCAGAATTCAAAATTCTGGTTGACTGGATGAAAAACATCTCAGGTTCAGATCAAATGATGGTGATTGCACATCGTCATCCTGATCTGAATTTCAGTGAATTTCAGTTGAAAGTTGAAAAAGATCTCTCTGATGATGTCATGAATCAAATCTTTGATCGATTACTTGAACTTGAACTCAAATTGAAAGAACAAACTGGTTACAGTTGGTATCTGTTCTTTGAACCAGTGAAAAAGTTTCCTGATTTCCCAGATCGAATCAAACACCGTATTTTGAAGTTATGATTTCAGACGTTCTCAACATTGATCCTGTTCAAGAAGAGATTCTTTGTGATTGGCAATACACGGAATCAAAAGAATCACTTCCCGCATTTCTGAATCAGATCATCATTGGAAACGATGACATTTTTGATTTGATTCAATTTGCACACAATCCAGATATTCAGATCATCGAAAAGATTCACGTTTCTTGCATGAAGAATAATGATTTTGATTCATTGATCAGACACGTTCAGATCAGTTCCTTGTGGAATGAAGGTATTGCTTTTGGTCTGGTGATCAAAACTGTCACCAAAACACAAGTGAAATTCAAGTCTCACCTGTTGGATCGAGATCTTGCTTTGAAGGTTTTTACTGCCACTGTCAGATTGCAGGAGGTGAGTCGTTTTTGTGCTACAAGTTAGTTACTACTGATCGATTTTCTTTTTGATATGATTAACAACCGTGGCTACGATGAACTGTTTCGCTATCCAGACAAGTCTCTGTGTCCAGAGAAATCCTTGTTTGTCATAATACCAGGAAAGCAAGAAGGCTTTGACAATAAGCGTGGCTGGTATCAATTCGTGTGGGAGGATGGACATGAAGATCTACCATTCAGAATTCATTTGCAAGATCTGACCGAAGACCAGATCAAGCTTTTGAATTGGTATCCATGTGATGGTATATCTGATTTCCACGATGTACCGACTGTTGGAGAATTGCTGGGGAAACTCCAAGAATATTATGATAAATGTGAAGGAGATCCAGACAATCTCGGCGCAGATGATGCTGACCTACCTCCAGGTGAACAGATTGTGGGACGACTTCGAGTTGTTCTCAGAAGAAACAAATAAACTATGCTTGTCCTGAGCATGACACAAAAAGGTTCAGTGTTCTTTTTCTTTGGAGAGTCAGAAACAATGATTGATTTTATTTTGAATTTCATCGAAAACTTGAATGATAGTTTTCTTGCCTTCTGGGTCAAACTCAGTTCTCGACACGAAGTGAATCGTTCATGGGACGATATCAAACGAGAAATGAATATTCCAGACTGATATTTGCTTTCTCCTGACCTGATCAAGTCAAAAAACTGATCAAATTGATCCAAGTTGAACGGACGTTTGATTTGTTTCTCCAGTTGAACGGAAGAGTTGTTTCTTTCGTTCTCGACGTTGTATTTCTGATCACTGGGTATACCAATTAGTGTACTCAGTGTTTTCTTGTACATTCAGTCTTTTTGGTGGAGGTGCAGTTTGCAAGTCAAAATGGAAGACATGACTCTTGTTGAAATTGGACAAATCAAGTATCTCAGGAAGGAAGAAATCAATCCTGAAATCACTGTTGAATTGGTTGAGTATGTGATTGACAGCAACAGTGAGTATCACGTCAAAACTCACTTTGATTCACATTCACAGATCATGAAATGTGGCAGTGATGAGGTTGAAGCACACAGACAGTTTGATCTGGAAGTGGATAGTCTCAGAAAACAAACAGATCATATTGATTACGAAAGTGAAGAACCACAATTCATTTTTGCAACTCAAATTATTCAATCAAGTCCAGGACTTGAAGATCCACAGAGGTTCATCAATTGGTTGAAAGATCATGAGTTTGATTATATTGTCGGATACAGATCTCAACCTGACAGAGATCCAATTGCAACATTCTTGAATGGTTCGTTGACAAACACTCAGAAAGCAACAATCGGACAATCAGAATATTCAATTTCAACATATTTCCAAGAAATCAATTTGATTGTTGAAAAAATGTATATGCTTCCTGAATGGACAAAACAATTTGTTATTCAAGTTGATCGACTTCAAACTGAAGATGTGAGTGGAATCACAGCAGAACAAGCATTGAAAATCATGTCTGATATCGAAAACCGTGTCTGATACTACATATAATCCGAAATACTTTGTCTCTGATCAACACGACAAAGAGATTGACGGAACAGAACGCACACCGTATCTGTTCTTCACTGGAGTCGATGGTCAACCTGGTCGATACTTCAAAGTGATCGATCACGAAAACATATTTCACAAGAGAGATGGATCTGTTTAGTTCCATGATGGAACTAAACTTCGTCCTGCAACACTGGAATATGAAATCAACTGGAGTGACACATGGCATGAATTGCAAGGACTGAAGTGTCGCACTTTTCGTGATATTGAGGAATCGTCATGACAAACGAATCAAAAGACAGATATCAAACAGAGTCTTTCAGATGTTTTCAAGATTTCGATCTGCCAGAAAACAGATTGTTCGACTTCGATGAAATCAAACAGCTTGCAGATTCGTTGTTATCGGCAAAACAGAATAGTCAGAATGAATACGAGGTCTTTCAGTTGGCAGGATCGAATTTCATCTTGGAATTGAAATTTCACAAATCAAAAGATGAAATCGAATATCACGGTGGACAGACTTGGTACTTTCGATTGCTGAAAAGTGATCGATCTCATGTCACTGATTTTGATGAACCGGAGGATTTGAAGAACTACTTTGGTTGGATCAAGTGAGTGAAACAAACATCTCATTGGAGAACACGATATGTTCAAATTGGAAACAATTGAAAGATTGATCTCCGAAGCAAAACAATTCAACTCTGATTCCAAACCTGGTTATCATCCAAATGATTGGTTCGTCTTCAAAAATGAAGAAACAGGATTGATATTTGCTTCAAGAGAGATAACTGAACAGTATTCTGCTTTCACATTTGAATATTGTCTGAATGATCTGTCAGGCAAACAATTCTCAATTTGGAGATCAAGCACAAACGAACTGATTGTTGAGTTTAATTCGATTTCCAGTCTGAGAATCCAAAATCTGATTCAAGACAGTGGTTGGGAAATATTTGCTTCAGAAGTCAGACACGCTCTTGCTGAATTGGAAATTGTCAGCCATCAAGATGTTCTTGTTGCTGAAGAACAAGGTTGGACAGTTCATGTTGAACCTCACCACGAATTGAAAAGATATTGGAAATGTTTCAACGGATTCTGTTTGAAACAAGATCGTAATGGTTTGAGATAACTTCATGATATCCATTCTCGCAAATTGATTGTTGAATTCCATGATCTTAAAGAGTTGATTGATGGAAAATTCGTGGTGAATGATATGCCAAACAAGATCAGAGAATCTGTCATGAAACAGATCATTTGGGAAGTAGAACAATTTGAAAGCGGAGTAATATCTGCTCATGATTTTGCTTCCAATTTCAATTGGAGAATTCGTCGAAACAGAGATAATCAAATCATCATGATCACAAAAACAGTTGATGATTGTGAATTTTGCTTTCGATTCCAAACCGAAAGACAACAACCTCACAGCATCAAGTTGTCAAAGAAGAACAACAAAACTGCTGATCCAATATACTTCAAAGATCTTCAAGATCTGATCTCTCAAGGAATAGTCAAGCGTGATCACACATTCAGACGTGATCATCTGCAAAAGTTGGTTGATGAAAGCAATCAATTCATTGGAAACATCGAATCATTGTATTTTGATATGCAAACTGCTGGGAGAATTGGATGGGATATGAAATTCAACAAGTATGACGAAGGTGGATTGACATACTTCTCATACACTGAATTTTGTGCTCACGGCAACAGATACATTATTCAACGGAGATTTGACAAAAAGCTCGACTACCAGTTCAATATCTTTCTGAGAGATGTTATTCTGGTTGTTGGATTCGATCAGGTTGATGATTTGATTGATGGTGGATGGTTGATTCTTTGAAACAAAAGGAGAACGAAGTAATGACAGAAGCAAATTGGATGAATGTAGCATCTCGTGATCCAATCATCTTTGACACATATCAAGAATTTCTTGATCAATTGGTGAAAGGACAAAATGAATTCATCACTGATCGTGTTTCTTTTTCATCTCAAGATGAGTGGGAAAAGTTTCACAGATGGTGGTCTTGTGTTGATACGTTCACAAATGGACAAATCAAACTGAAAAGGAGAACGAAGTAATGACGGAAGAACAACTACCAAAACTACCAAAACTGCAATACAACGAACAGGCGATTGAAAACAAACAACAGAAACAACATGAGATTTTTCAAGCGGTTCTGAAATCAACAACTGAGTGGGGAACAAACTCATCAGCGAAAACGATGAGTGTAATTGCTCTTGAGATGCTTCAGAATGAAGTCTGGAGAAAGATCGTTCTCAAGTCTCACATTGTTCTGGAAGACAAAGACAGATCTGTTGAGTCACTTTGGAATGAAGCGATCACAGATGCTTGTATTCGTCTCGCAATTGGAGATGATGATTTCAGCCCTCACGTCGTCGATCAAGGTAATGAAGTCGAATTGTGCTTTTTCTGAATGATTACATTTCTCCAGGGTACCATCCCAGGATATGTAATGGATCGTCTGGAATCCTTGCTGAACAAAGGTTTCAGACGATTTACATACCCTCTTTTTCAACAAAAAATGTAAGGTTCGATGAATGTGGTGAATATCTGGTGAATATCTCAAAAGAAAATATTCACCCTCTCAAATCCAGTCACAGAAAGGGTTTCAGACATCGGGTGAATATCTCGTTACTTATTTAGTTAGTTAGTTAAGATTGGGAAAACTCAAAATCCGGAACCCATACATTTCCAGATTTTGTGTGTTTGCTTCTCCATCCGAGATCTTTCAGTGTTTTGGAGATAGATATTTCCAATTGTTTTCGAGTCAGATTCTCTTTGTTTTGGATCCAAGCAACAATATCTTTCATTTTGAATTGCTTTGATTCTTGGGATGATAGCCAGTCTGACAGTTCTTTTTTCAACTCATCATTTTCAACTTCTTCTGGTGTGTTGAGTTCAGCCAGACAATACAATGCATCTTTGAACTCCCAAACTGAGACTTCAACATGGTAATGACTTCCGAATCTGCAACATTCTCTTTTGACCTTGACTTCAACTTCATCGAACAATATCCTTTTTCCATCTGAGGCAAGTTTCAGTTTGGACAAGTCGATGAACTCATTTTGAAGCAGGAGGTCTATTACCTCAGTTCTGTAGACACGTTTGTATCTCATGTTAGTATTTCATGTGCATCATCTTTTTCATTATCGCTCATCAGAACACGCAAGAAACTGATCGAGCGATATTTTTTGTACAGAGATCACTTTCATTTTGGAGAAAAGCAATGATCACACGAGAAGAAAAAGCAAAACGGGCAATAATCCTCTGCAACGCATTCAAGGATTTTATTGCTGTGAATTCTGAATGTCAGGATTATTTTCAGTACGCCAACATCTGTTGGTTGTTGGCATACAATACAAAACAATGTCTGATTGAATATGAAGAGACAGACGATGCTTACTACGATTTGATTGTGCTGAGTATTCCTGGTGATTCTCGAAATTTGACTCTCAGCGCAAATATTCCAGTTCCACGTTTGAAAGGAACCCTGATTTCTGAGATTTGGAAGTCAAAGCCAATTCGTCGCACAAAGCGAAACCATGACAGAAATCCTCATCCTGATACTGTTTGGAAATGGAAAGAATTGATATCAGAGTTTGTTTTTCTGAATCTTGTAGACTTCACAGATCCAATGAAGCGTGAATATGATGTGTTTTGGGTCATGGATTACTCAGATATGATGACCAGAGGATTAGTTGATCCTGTGACTGTTGTGATTCCTCAGAATCAGGAAATATACGATGCAGATGGAGACTTTGACATACCATATCATGAATACGACTGTGTTCAAGTTCAGAAAGGAGAACATATTTTCTGGGTTCTGAAGTGCTTCAAAAACTTTTTCACCCCAGTGAAATAATGAATCAATACCAAACATCACACAGGAGGAAATTCATGTTGGGTACAGATCAAGACAAATTCATGTTCGACAGAAAGCAAATCAGGGAACTGATTGAAGAATCCAGACGTTTGAAACCATATCCATACGACTCTTTTGAAAAAGAATTCATTGCGTGTCCATTTGGACATGAAGTCAAGTACGTGTTTCGTAGAGAAAATGGTGAGTTTTCAATTTATAGAGATCAGTATTTGATTGTCGAGTTTGCATGTCTTGCAGACTTGCAGAAGAAAAAATACATCAAATCATTTGAGTGAATTGAACAAATACCACACCGAAAATCAGGAAGGAGAAGACCAATGATAATAGAACAAGAAAAAGCAAAACGAGCGATCATTTTGTGCAATGCTTTCAAAGATTTTTGCGTGCTGAACTCACAGAATACAAAAGTTCTTCAATATGCCAATATTTGCTGGTTGACAGCGTTCAATGCTGACACTGATTTCTGTGTCATCGAATATGAAGAAACAGACAATGCATATTTCGATTTGATTGTGATCAAGATTCGTGGTGAGAATTTGAGTGCGTGCATTCCTGTTCCATTGTTGAATTCGATTGTTGTTGCTGAGATTTTCAAAAAAGATCCTCTCAGAGTTGAAAAGCGAAAACACAACAGGCATCCTGATGAGAATATTGTTTGGAAATGGGAAGAATTGATGTCGGAATTTGTGTTTCTCAATTTGAAAGACGTTGATATCATCAATGATGGACACGATCTGCTCTGGACAATCAAAAGCAAGTCGAAGATGACTGAAGGTTTGATCAACCCTGTGACTGTCAATATCCCAGAGGAACAACACGTATACGATGCTCGCGGATACTTCAATAATGGTTCATATTCCAAACAAGATGTGGTCGAAGTTCGATATGGATACTACACCTTCTGGACACTGAAGTGCTTCAGAAATTTCTTCACCGAGGTGAAATAATGATATTATTCAATTTCCTTTTCGTTGTCTCGGAGGTGCAGCAAATATCGAAAGTTTGTGTTCAAGATCAGAAAATACCACACAGAGGATCTGGAAGACGTGAAGAAACAAAAAGTTTCCATTGTGATCAACGAATCACAGTTGAATGATGACATTGATTTGATATTCGGATGCATGGATGAGATCCGAAACAATGGCATTCGTCGTGCAATGAATGAAGGATGGGAACCGTCTGTGTACGATGATCATCTTGAGTTCGTGAAAGATTTCGGTTCATACAGAATTGGAATTGAATCGACCGGGAAGATCAATGTGTACAGTCGAGACAATGATTGGTTGTGTGCTGTGGACAGTGACAAAGTTCAGTTACTGAATGGAATATTGGACAACTTGATTGTGTTGGAAACTTTGGGAAGTGAAGAAAATGACATTGATATTTGAAGGTGAATTTGATCCAGATCATTTGGTATTGAATCAAATATTGATTGATCTGAAATATGTGTTTCAAACCAGTTTGATTCCAATAATCAAAATCGATCATGAGTCTCAAGTGTTTGACGAGTTTGCACGAGAATGTGTCAGACTCAATACCTTCTGCAATGAAAGAAATGGAAGTTGGATGGATTTGACCATTTCTCGTCACAGAATGATTTTCAAGTTTCAAGATCACAATGGCACTTTGTTATCGATTGCTTTTTATCGCAATAACAAAACAAAAATGCAATTGTTTATTCCACATTCGTGGATATCACCGAACAACAAATTGTACGAAGGTTTGACAAAAATCTTGATTCCAAAGTTCATCACAATTGAATATGATAAGGTACGAATCAGACCAATTGAATTTGACAATACTCTTCTTCCAATTCCAGAGTGGGCGTTAGATCAACAAAGCAACTGGTACTTCAATTCAGATCGTGCCGAATTGATAATGATTAGAGCAGGATATCATCCAGATAATATTCCAGGGTATTTGTTTGCTTGGAGAAATGGTGATGGAGATGTGATTGTTGTCAAGTTTGATATGGCACTAAAGAATCGTTTTGCTTTCATCTCTTCATATGCATATTCTTTGCCACGAGATGATGAATGGTTATCTTGGCGAGAAGTGTGTTCAAGATTGAAAGATATTGCCAAAACTCGTCAACGAAAGTTCAAGTTGATCGGCATTGCAAAGTCAAATGACAAGTCAAATGATTCTGAAGATCGGTTTGTGATATTCAGATACTTGTCTGATGTGACAAACAGACAATGGAAGATGGATCATCGTGCTGTTTGGGAACTTGACAGCAATACAACGTTGACTCACATTCCAACCGATGATCTGAGAAATCACAATGGAGATGTGATTATCAGTTTGAGTGAAGACAAAAATCAGATCATTTTTGACGAGAATGGAGATGATTTGATCACATTCGATGATCAAGGAATCACATTCACAGAACATTACTTTGTTGAAGTTTGATATTTGGAGAATGAAGCAAATGAGTTTCAACGAACTTGATATCTTTCAAAAAGGATATCTGACTGCTGTAACAGGCAAGTCGAAAATTGGCAAAACATTGTTGACATTGCGTGTGTGTTCGAGTATTTCTTCTGATTCACGCAGAAGAGTTCTCTGGATCAACTCTGAAGAAAACACGAGAGTTCCTCAGAAGAAAATTGAAATGGTTGATTTTCCACCAGATTCAATTGTTCAAATCACACCAGTTGGTTGTTTTGATGCTCATTTTCGTCAAATTCTCGAAGAATCAATATCGACTGAACCGATTGATTTCATTGTGATTGACACATTTGAATCATTCGCAGGAGTTGATGAACAAAAGAAATTGGATTGCTTCAGATGGTTGATTGCGCTTGCTCATCATTTCAATGTTGGTATTGTTTTGGTTTCATCTCATGATCATTCAATGTTCACAACAATGTGTGATGTGATTTGGAAAATTGCACCAAATCGAAATACACAATTCAGAGATTTGATTCTGGTGCAAAACGATCTCCAACATATTGATTATCAACTTCCTCCTGGAAAAAGATATCGTTTCGAGTTGTGTGATTCAGGTGTTTCGTTTGTTGACTCAATTCCAGAGTGAAACAATTGAAGTTTTGATTGATTTTCAGATCACCTCGGAAGTAACCAAATTCAATGATGAGTTGCTTCAAATCATTTTTCTTTGGAGATAATATGACCATAACTATCAGAAACCTCACAAATATCGATTTTGTTTTGTTTGATGCTTCAGGTTCTGTTTTGAGAACCATAGCAAAAGAATCAATTCCTGCCGAAGTGAGTGAGTTGAACAATCCTGATGGAGAAATTGACGGAATTCCAATCGTCAATGTTGAATACGGAGAAATCCGAAATCTTCCAGATCCAGAAGAAGGTACATATTTCATTGTGTCAAGTCTTGTTCGAGATGCAGTCATCAAACAAGCAAGAACAGATTGTCTTTCACCTGGAGGATTCATCCGTGAAAACAACAAAGTGATTGGTTGTTTATTTTTGAAGAAATAGTACAATATTTGAATGAACTGAATTCGTTCCTCACTTTTTGTTTTGCCGCTGTCATGATTGAATTGATCTGATGGCGGCTTTCAATATTCGGAATTTTTGAACAGAGAACAAAATATGATCACGTACCAAACAAGAAATGAACAACGTGACAAACAGATCTTCGAGTGTCATCAACGTGGTGAATCTTGCACTTTCATTGCAAGGAAATTTGGTATCACAAAAGTCAGAGTTCATGCAATCGTGAAACAACATCTGACTCTCAAACACTGGAATCGTTTCTTCGATGAAACATCACAACGCATTGCAGATCTGGCAATTCACAACGTTCCATTGAAGAAAATCGCAGATGAACTGGATCTACCAGAAGTGATTGTGAGCGAGATTGCCAAACAGAATCGAATCAATATTCCAAGACTTGTTGATGTGCTTCCTGGCTTGCAATCAATGTCACCAACTCAAATATCCAAAGTGACAGGATTCAGCAGAGTTCACATCATTGAGCAATCAAAACTGTTGAATATTCAACTTCCAAGAGAAAGAAAAAGAAAAGCAAGGAGCGAAGCATCATGACTTTATTTGAATTTCTGTCCATGTCAGACAATATTCCATTGGTTGTTCATGTGATTGCAATTCTTGTTGCAATGATCAGCAGTTACCATTATTGGTTGCTTCGATTTCCAAATCATTGGTGTATTCCATCTCGACAGATTGTCATGTGAACATATTCTGCTTTGTTCACATTCTGGTTCTGTATTGCAACGATAATGGGTGGTTGGTTTCAGTTTGTGTCATGAATCAAAGTACATTGTTCATCAAATTGGTTCTGTCATCTCACATTGATTTGGTGACGCTGGCAGAAACCAATCATCTTCCCATTCGGAATGATCTGGGTGGGTATTTGCCTCATGTGACATTGCAAAAAGTTCTGTGGGAGTTTTTCGTGAAACAAGACCTCGATACCAAACGTTCTCTGAGACGTGCCTGGTATGCTCTGCAAGTGATGCAAGGAACAGAAGTGAGAGTTGTATCCAAATTGAGTTCAATTGTGGCTCAGAACCACCATCCGAAGCGCAAAGCATTGATTGATGCTGGTGTGATCGACCATGAATTCCACATGAGAGATGTGATTCTCGATTTCGATCATCCTCATGACTTCGATCTTGCGGGGAACAAAAAGATCTCTGATTTCAATAACTACGTGTTTGTTGAGATATGTGACGTTCCTGATCGTGTTTGGTTCAATGATGTAGTCAGTTCTGTTTTGCTTTCGATTCCTGAAGTAGTCGGATGGTGTGGTCATCATGTACCCACAGCATTTCGCAGAACCGAGATCACGAAACGCAACAAGCGAGAGAAACTGCGTCGTTTGACCATTTATCGAAACGATGCTTCACCAATCCGTCAACGTGAGATGGATTTATTGCTACCTCAGTTCAATATTGAATCTGAGTTCAACGTTGGAGATGTGGTTTGGTACACTGTGATCAGTCGTCGTGGTAATCAGACTCGTGAGTATGTTCAGATACATCGTGTTCTGGCATCTGACAAGTTTCTGGTTATTAGCCGAGCCAACGGAAACAAGTTCACAGCCGGTATCGATCAACTGATGAAAATACCAGAAGGTCAATTTCGTGAGAAGCAATTCAAACGAAATATTTCAAAACGAAGTATCTCAGTCACAGGAGGAAGAAAATGACATCATCAAAACCAAAAATCACCAAAATCAGACTTGCCAATGCCGAGCAAGTTCAGAAAACAAACAATATGGAAGACGGCGAATTTCATGGTCAGTTGGAAAAAGGAGGCATCATTCGCCTGTACTATTTCGAGAATGAACCAAATGATGAGTTTGTCGAAGTGGATTTCTTTCAAGTTGATAGCATATTGAAAGATATCAGATTATATGCGAGAAAGGATTCATTATGACTACACTTCAAGAACAATTGGCAGGATACGATAGACTGATTGGTCAGTTTACAGTTCATTTCGATTTTGGACCGTTTGTTGATATTTTTCCAAACGATCTTGAAACTCCAGGTGATGAATTGAATCACTCTGATTTTTCGGATTGGGAATTGTCAGATATCAAAGCATCTGAAATTGAAGGATGTCCAATTGATGGCATCGTGATCAAAAAAGGTGAAGAAACAGCAGTGATCATTGTGAGAAATGAAATGAGTTTTGTTGCATCACAACTGTATCAAGCATATGGAGACAAAGCAAACTGGGTGACTTTCCGCGGAGATCAGATGCTTCAATGGAATGATCTGCCACCACATATTCAAGAGTGTTGGATAGCCTCAGCAAACCGAGCAAGAATGATATTTTCTTCAGAAGTGAAACAATCATGAACAGAAAAGAAATCATTGAGACAGTTGAAGATCAAGTTGCTCAAGATCTCAACACTGCACGAATGAATTTTGAAGTTTTTCTTGGAAAAAGCATTAATCCAACATTATGGAACGAATTGGGAATTGAAATTGTTCCTCCAAGTGAAATTCAAATATATTCTGTTGAATTACGTTCTTTGACTTTGCTTTTTCAAGCTCGATTGTCGAGTACTGGAGGAATATTTCAAGTTCACATTTTACCAAATTCAGTTTTGTCTTGGATGTACAGTTTGAATGATCAGAAAATTCCAATTGAAGAAAAGTGTCTTCTGAAATTTGTTTGCTTTGAAATTCAACGTGTTGAAAAAGAACAGAAGAGTGAGTAACTGATGCTGGAGTGTCGTTCAATTTATCTGGGTGGGAATCTCATTGCTGCAATTGACTGTGACTATGACAGTAGCAGAGATTTGGGTTTGATTTGTCCTTTTTGTGATCAACCTGTGTTCTTGGTTCGCGGATCTGAAAAAAGAAGAGAGAAATCTGGAGTGACATACTCTGTTGCTCCACATTTCAATCACTATTCTGCTTCAGAAGGTGAACAGTGTGAAGCTCGCAGCAAAACAACTGAAGGACAAAAATGGCTGGATGAGATTCGTATTGAACGACACAATCAACGACTCGATTTGTTCAACAACCACTTCTGGGACATGGTTCGTAACAGTCACGACTATCCGAAGAATCCAAAAGCGAATATATCTGAGTTTGAATTGAAATCTCTCGCAGACAATGTTCGAGAATGGTGGAACAAACATCCTGATCAGATTCGTGATTGGATTTCTCAATCAATGACAGTATTCACTGATCCACAGAAAGCATTAAGACATTCTCAAAACATTGCTCGAAAGCTTGATGTTGAATCAGGAGTGAAATGTTTGTTGGATCTGTTCCACACTGCAATGACTGTGGATATGAAACTACACGAGCAGATCTGCAATGAAGCATCAGATTTTCTCAAGACGAAGAAATCTGGAATTGCTTTGCAAAAAATGATCAGTGCAATTCTTCACAAGTATCCTGATTTGTTGAAGATGTATCATAAAGCAAATCATCCAGATGTGATTGCAGTGTTCCTTGTTGGTCAGATTGCGATGACCAGATGGAATGAAGAGTTTGAACGATTGAACAAATCATCAAAGAAAGGATTCAAATGAACGACGTGATCGAAGCGAACAGTTGGTGAACGACGTGAGCGAAGCGAACAATCGAATAGTCGAATCATATGTCCAGGTCATCATCGATACTGGATTTTTTGTTGTGATTGTGTTGGATAATGGAAAGAAATATCAGAGTCAATGTTTCTCAAATTTGTATCGCGCTTTCGAGATGAGGTTTGATTTCGGGGAAGGAACAGAGATCTTGTTTGATGAGATTGATCAATTCGATGAGATATCAGTGAAGGAGATGATTGCCCGATGAGAGATTATTCATGTGGATATTTGAAAGAAGAAAATTCTTCTGGTTGGGGTTTTGACACAAATGTATTTGAGAGAAGACTTGAGTTCGTCAAAAAGTATTCATGGGCAATTCCAAATGATGATGCTTTGGATTTTCTCGTTTCAGTTTCGCCAATTGTTGAGATCGGCGCAGGAACAGGATATTGGGCTTCCTTGATCCAAGAGAAAGGAGGAACAATATATCCGTTTGATATTCAACCGTACAATAATGCTTGGTGTGATGGAAATCACACTGATGTGTTTCTTGGTGGTCCAGAGTCTGTTCTGAATTTCCAAGACTGTACTTTGTTTCTGTGTTGGACTCCATATGATGACACTCTTGCTTCAGACACTTTGAAACTGTACACGGGAGATCGTGTTGTCTTTGTCGGTGAATGGGATGATGGATGTAACAAAGATGATGAATTCTTCAGAATACTTGGATCTGACTGGAAATTGGAGAAGAGAATTGAGATTCCCCGGTTTCCTGGAGTGAATGACGAGTTGTATTCATTGGTGAGGATATCGAAATGATTGTATTGAAGGATGAGGAAAGTGAGTTGCTTTTCGATGATGACGCAGCACTCAGAGAAATTGATTCATGTTTTCATGATTGGAAAGTAACTCAATTTGAAAGGAATAATCCGTCGATTATTGCGATCAAAAACAAAACAATTCACGGAATCACATTTCTGATTTCAATTGAAATCAATATGGAATGTAGATTTGCTGCTTTCTCTCTTTTGTTTGTCAATCGAAAAGGATCGAGACAGAGAATCAATAGTGGAACAGAAGATCTGAATGCTGTGAATCAAGTGATCAACAATCTGTTGATCGAAATGAAATCAATTAAAACAATGTTGGAGATGGTGAAAAATGGTGAATAATCGAATTGAACAGTTGATAGCAAAATATGATGGTAATCCTCAATTTGATGAATTAACAGAGAAGTCAAAAATCCTTACTGCTTTGTCATGGAATGATCGACCATCAAATGCATTCTTGTTGTTTCTGCAACGGATCAGACACAATGAAGTTCTGCATGATTTCGTGTTCAAGAATGGAATTGACTATCGAATCATTGGAAAAGATGATCCAATTACTGGTGGCAAGTACCTCAACGATGAAGCAACTTGTGATTTCCAATCTTTCTGGAAGCAGTTGAAAACAATTGGTATTGAAAGAAATCATCAAGATCTTGTTGCAGAAACTGGTATTCATGAACTCAACAACAATTTGATCGCCGAAGCACAATCATTGATGGTCAGATTGTTGTTGGAAATGAATGTGACATCGATTCATTGGTCTGATAGTTGGAATATGCTCAGAATGATGACAGGTGATCGACTTGGAACACATGAAGAATTTGAAGCTGCAAATCGTTCAGAAGTATTGTTTGAACTTCTTGTGCCAGGAGAAATCATTCAATTGTCAGATGGTCTGTATCAACTATCTGAAGAACTTCATGCTGTCTTGAGGATTTGAAAATTCGATATTTGCAGGAACTTCAAAATGAACAGATTTGATATTGTGTCAGCCCACTACCAATTTTGTGTTGACTATCACAGTGGACAATTTTCACAGCTGTACAAACGAATGTGTCGAATCATGACATATTTCAATCCTGGTGCTTGTTGGCGAGGATATGATAGTCTTGATGATCCGGCAAAAGACATATACCACAACTTGGAGATGAAAAATGGAATCAAGAGAAGATTGGGAAATTGAACTGAATCAACCTCAAGACATCCATATCAGAGGTGTTAATAACCGCACTGCAATTACAAATTGCCCACCAGAACAAGATGACTGGTGGGTTTGTTTTGATGGTGTGAAAGTCATTGTGAGGGAACACATACAAAATTTGCCAGTTGGTTACTGGACTTGTGAGACAGTTTCGGTAATGAAGTACCGTCTTGGTCTGGGATACAGTTTGAACGATCTCTTGAAAAAGGATTTCCAACAATGGAATTGAACGAAAGTAAATCTCAATTTGAACCTGGAGACACATTTGAATATTTCTTTGAAAAGGATTCAAAGGTTCGACAGTGCACAATTTCACACAAATTTTCTGATACTTCTTGGTACTGCAATTGTTTAGATACAGAGTCAAACAAAATATGGAGAGCAGTTCTTGATCAAAACCTGATTGAATGGTGCATGAAACAACAATCTCGAAAGATTTTCATCTTCAAGAGCGAATGGTGCAACACTATTGTTGTTGCTCGGAATTTTGAAGAAGCAGAAAAACAACTCCAAGGAAAGAAATATTACGGTTGGTATTGGAATTTTGTCTCACAAGTTGTTGATTTGCTTCCTGGTCATCCTTGGACTACTCCCACTGATCAAAGATAGTGACTGTCACACAGTTTGACTCTTTGTTCTCCAGTGATTCAGTTCATCGGAGAACTTTTTTGTCGTGCCGAAAAAGAAAAGGAATCCATCTGATTTCATGAACCAAATATTGCTTCGTATTGAAAATGAAATATACGTTCTGGTCATCATGTCAGGAAACAAAGCATTTCTGGATTACTTGACAGAGTTTGATCCTGAACTTGATGAATCAGATTTGACCAATGCGTTGAAGAGAGAAAGGATACTATGTTATGAACGGTGACATCGAACAATTGATGTTGAAAGCATTTGAAGATGGAATCGACATTTTGATTTCAAATCACAATGCTTTGAAGAAATGTTGGTTTGAAATTGTGGCTTCCAAAAACAAGGTGAGTCACACATATCATGGACCAAACTTGTTTCTGGGAGTGAGTGCAGTATTGAATGGAGTACAACAACATGGAAAATGAAACTTTCATTGATGATCTTTCACAGATCCAATGTCAAATACGGAATGTGAAACAACAATTGAGTCAATTGGGATACGCTTTCACAATCGTTGGTCAACATGGAACAGCAACAAAACTGTGGGATTTGGTATCTGAAGTTGATGAAATTGAAGAAAATCTCAGAATCACAAGCACAAGAATAGTTCGGGAGATGCTGGATGATGTTCACGAAAGCATCCAAGCAAACAATGAATTCATTGCAAATGTGTTGGAGTCGATCAAATGAGTTGGTCATGGAGTCACACTGTTGAAGCACAAGAAAATGTACGTCAGAACATCGCTTTGCTTCCATTGACAGAACTTCGAGAAATTTGGTTGGAGATTGAAACTTTCACAATGAAACGATTGGATCTTCCGTTAACACGAGAAGATATTTTGAATTCCAATGGTTATTGGTCTATGATGTTTGACTGGCTCGATTGCCAAGACAAACAAGATTCTCAAATTGTCCAAGAGATCTGGGAATTCACTGAACGTCTTTCTGAATGTACCAATGGTGGACATCGAGCTTTCATCTGTCCATACCAGTGTCACAGTGTTTCTTTCTCTGCAATGGAGTTGACCGGCAAACAACTTGACGTATAGTATATGTACTGAAGTTGCAATGAGTTTTCTTCATCAAATCTTCATTCAAAATGTTCCGGATCTTTGGAAGTGTCCAAAATGATACGTTCCAAATTTTGATATTTCGGTGAATTCTTCATTGTGTCTGCACAGCAACAGTATCCAACTTTTGGTATAGTTCATTTGGACTATCTGGATAACGAGGATGAAACCAGAATCAAAACACAAACAGACCTGGAAGCAAATGAATGAAAAAACGAAAGTCACTGTGATTTTGGACACACTGCAACTTTCGTTGATTGAAAGATTGGCTCAAGAACAGCGGAAGACAGTTTCTGATATCATTCGAGAACTGGCTGAATCGTTCATTGAGCACAACCTGTAACTGACTTTCACTTTTTTCAATCTGAAGCAGAAGGAATTGCAGTTCTTTCTGCTTTCTTCATCAATATACATCACATTTCGTTACGAAATGTATACTGTTGATGTATATTTTGTTTTTTTTCCAATGCAAACTCTTCCGCCGGTACAAATAGTCATTGAGCAAGTACGACAAGAAGAACGGAAAACTGGATATTCCTTGCTTCGTTTTCACTTGGATCATGTGATTTCTGATTTGAACCAAAAGCAGTTTGAGTCAGCGATTCAGACATTGGAGGAGTTTGGATATTTTGATTTGGCGAAGCAAGTCGAAGAGTTATCAAAACAAAATGGAAAGTATTTCGAGTCGAAAAAGATTCATTGAACTTCTGAGTGAGTTCATTGCTGAATATCCCCAGTACAGCATCGGTCAAGTAATGTCATTGATTCAAGCGGATGATATTTTGTTTCATTTGACCGATGATGCATTGTACTTGCGCTTGCAAGAGTTCAGACAACATCTTGTCACATCACAAAAAGCTTTGACGCTGGTTTGATCATGAAATATTTCATGATCTCTTTTTTCAACCATTCAAATATCATTTTCGGAGCATTGCAAATATGTCCGTTATCTTTTCACAAGTATTGAATTTGATCGTGCCTTCTCCTTCTCACTCTGAAGTGGTGTTGACTGTGATGGATGTGCAAGAAATGTTTGCAGATCATGGAATTGATGATATTGCACCAGTTGATTTACAGACAAAAAGAATGGAAGTGCAATTGAATGAAACAATGTTCATTCGATTCGATCATGAAAGCAAACAATATGTGTTGAGTGAACGTAGTGAACAACAAGGTAGTGAACATGAAACCAAATGATGTATGTCAAATTGTGATTGTTGGTGACAGCAATGGACTGTTCTCTGTTTATCAGATCAGATTCAAAGATCGAATTGTCTGTGAGTTCTCATCATTGAGATTGTGTTGGAAATTGTTGGGAATGCTTGCTGAGTCTGGTTCAGGTGAAGTGATCGACTCAATCACAAACGTGTTTGGTCCTGATATCAATCAGATTGTGGACGTTCAATTCATCAGTCACAAGAATTTCTTTTGCTTATGTTGCTTTGATCGACATGAGTGGTATTGTCGAGCAGTTGAGACTGATGGTGATTCTCAGATTGTATTCTGCTCAGAAACATTGGAGATCGCGCTGGATGATTTGGTTAGACAAAGTGGAATGATCAGTACTTCTTCTGATACCATTTGAAGTATCTCTTCAATGCAAATCAGATGCAACTGGTATTCGGTGATATTTGGGATCAAGTGAACTTTCCTGCTGACATCACATTGATCACAACAAACTCAGTTCTCAACACAAACGATTGTCTTGTCATGGGAGCAGGAACCGCTCTGCAAGCAAAACAAAGAAATCCAGAGTTACCAAGATTATTTGGTGAGAAGATCAGAAAGATACAATCCCGTGAGAAGAGATATGGATTGGTTCTGTTACATGATCTGGGAGTTGGAGCGTTTCAAACCAAGACTCACTACAAATATCCTGCTGATTTGGATCTGATTGGGTTGAGTACTGAAATGTTGTGTCAATTTTTGGAAGAAGAAGATTATCGAGATTTCAAAGTCAATCTGCCATTTCCTGGTATTGGAAAAGGAGGATTGAAACCCGAAACAGTTCTGCCAATCATCACAGTACTTCCGGAAAATGTGAGAGTATTTCAACAACAATGAAAGAATTTGAAATTCGCGAATCACGAAAATATCCAAACCAATGCTTTTTCTGCTTGAAATACGGTCACAAGAACCAGTATGTGTTTCATGAAAGAACAAGATCTTTGATTTGTCCATCCTGTATTCGACAAATGAATTCAGTGATCAATACACATGAATCATTGAATCAAGTCAAGTGAGATTTTCTGAGGTCAACTTTCGACGAAGAGTGTTTCCTCAATCGTCTGATCACCTTTTCTTTCAAGTCAAACATCGAACAAAAAGGAAAAAAAGTCATGGCTTCACTTCTACAAAAAATCGCTGGATTTGCAGGTGTTGTTGGTGCTGTTCACAAAGAAGTAACAGCAAACTACGTTCGTGGATTCAACTCAACTCCAATTCCGAACAATTCAGTTCGTGTTCGTTTCTCTGCTTCAGTCATCACTGTTCCAGTGGAAGAAGGAGATTTGCTTTCTGAAGTAATTGCACGTGCTGCTGAATTGGCTCACGTTGAGTTGAATCTTGGACAAGCTGTGCTGTTGAAAATTGAAAATGGTCTATCAACACCTGTCTCATTCGATCAAGCACCTGAACTCGGTGGTTTGTATCGTGTTCAGCAAAACGTCGGTACAGCCGGTTAATCCATCAATTGTTTTCAGTCTGAGTTGAGAAGGAGGTTTATTGTTTCCTTCTCTTTTTTTTTTCAAATCGCGCAATGGAGCAGAAGAAATGTATTTTCTCAAATCGGGTGAACAAGTAGAAGAGGTATCTTCGTTCTGGGGATCTCATCTCAGAATCGTTCCACGCCCAGATGGATTCGACGATGGAGCAATGGATCAATTTGCAGTATCTGACAACATCCCCAAGATTCCACAAGATCTGTGGGACAGATTGATGTCATTGTATGTTGAATATGCAGATCAGCAATTGGAAGTTCACGCTCGGATTGTTTTGGATGTTGAGAATCAGGACTGGAAGGTCCTGATACCAAAACAAGAAGTGTCTCAGGGTCATGTTGACTATGACTACACACAAAGTGTCGATCTGGTAACTGGAGAGAGATTGAGTTATCCTCTGGATCTTCCCAATCACTTCAATATTTGGCATACTCACAGTCACAATACGATGGCGCTCCAGAATCCATCGAATGTTGATGACAAAGATGAATTGAAATCACCAGAAGGATACTGTGTTATTTCCAACATTGATCCAACACAGTTGACATACAAGACGTGTTTCACTGTTGTTTCAAACAATGGTCGAAAGACAGTGAAACAAGATTATTTCTTTGGTTATGGATATCAATATCAATTGGAACCTGCAATTGGTTCCAGTGAAGGCAATCACCGTTTCTTTCTTGGACAACATGATGTGAGCAGTGTTGTCGAACATCTGACAGATCAGAAAGATTGCAAACTGACAAGAATTCTTCCATTTGCAAATGAAGTTCATTCTGTGATTGAACGATATATTCCGCCCGTGCAAAATATCTTCCCTGCAAGGAAGGTTCATATCCGAGATTTTGAACGTCATCAAGTAGTGTCATTGGAAGCGAAAATGAGAGAATTGATCAAACTGTACGGTGAGTACCAAATTGAAGCAACACTCCAACAAATCAAAAATCAGAGTGTAGTCAACGAATTGAACAACGAATTGTTTTGAGGAGAAAAATGAACGAAGAAACAGATTACATTTTTGTTCCGCCACATTGTCAGGCTGGATATTTCTTTTTTGCCAAAAAGAGAGAAATATTCGGCACAATGTTTGTTTTTGGCGAAGCTGATATTCTCTTTCAAGTTGAATTTGAAGACAAAGCAAACTTCTTCTGGAGAGAATGCACAAGTTGTATTCAGAAATTTGCTCGAACTTGTCCCTCTGGATGGAGTGCAAAATTGAAAGGAAAATGCAACAAATACAAGTATGACCAAAGATACGAAATGACTTCCTTGACGATTGAACGCAAGATACCAGAACACGTTTGGATTTCAGTCAATCGCAGTCACTATTTGTTTGCTTTGCTGAGCGATACTTTTGTTCCAATGACGATTACAAATGTTTCTCCGAATGATGGTCATGCTTGTTTCGGAGGAGGTGAAACAACTGGAGATCCAATTACAGACTATAATCTGTTCTGGGATTTGACAAAGGACTCAGATTATTTGGACAGAAATCAGTTTGCGAGAGTGCAAGACTCAATCAAATATTGGACTCCTGAATCAGCAAGTCGATGGAGTGTTGATATCTTCAACAATCACGACAATTTCACAATATCAGATCTGGTACCAATTGATTTTACCAGTGACAAAAAGATATTGAATCGTTGGATCAATCACCCATGGAATGATCCATTCAGTATTGATAAATCAGATCAAGAAGATGAATCTGACGATGAAGAAATCGATGATGACAATGATGAGAACGATGACGGAGAGCAATCATGAAATTTGCAGAGTACAGCAATGAGATTTGGGTAATCGGATGTGGCGGAATTGGAAGTCAGTTCAGTCACTTACTTGCTCAGTTTGTGAGAAGTCAACGTGGTGTTTTCAGTGACAGCAACTTTCACTTTGTTGATGCTGACATTGTTGAAGAATCCAATCTGGATCGCCAATGGTTCAATCTTGAACACGTTGGAAGACCAAAAAGTTTGATCACTGCTGCCAGATTCTTGGAAACATCTGGTCGAAGTTGGAGAAACGTTGCGAGTTACAATGGTTTCTTTGGAACCGGTTTGAGTTTTGAACAACTTGTGACCTACAGAAGACAGATCTTCATTCTCTGTGTGGACAATGTGGAGACGAGACAATTGATCTGGCAACATATCAAAGGAGATCCAGAACAAGATCTCCCCAATTGGTGCAATAGAGCACCGTGGGCAATAATTGACACTGGTAACACAATTGACACTGGATGGTGTGTTACTTCTGTGTGGAATGAATCTGGAAACGTTCTGTTGGGTTCAGATCCACGTCTCTTGTACGGAAATATCGGAGCACAAGATCCTGATGATTTCCCAGTCGAAGGACAAAATACCGGTTCTTGTCAACGAATGCAAGAATCAGTGCCTCAGATATTGGAAGCAAATGTCCAAACTGCATTGTGTGCAATGAGAAATATTCGTTCAATGTTCCTGGATCACCAATTCTTTCCTGAGATGCAATGGGCGTTCAGATCTGGAAATGCTTTCACTTCAGGATTTGAAGTTGACGAACCAATCAGATTTGCTTGAGTAGTCAGGTTATTCAGGGTTTCATTTTTCTGTGTCTGCCATGTACTGTTTGCTATCAGTGTCAACATTTTCACTATGTTCTTCAATTTCAAGTTCAATCGTAGAAACAGACACAGTCACAATCACAGATTTTCGATTTTCAGTGTCGATCAGCAAAAACAATCCTCATCTGATCGACTGAGAATCATTCGTTTCAGATTGCAGATCATGTTTTGGGAACGATTCGATTTTCACGAAATCCACTTTGATCTGCATTTCATCGAATATCAACACTTCATGGCAGAATTCATCTGTGTTGATCCGTTCAAGTTATATCAATATCCCTGGCAATATGCCGATCTCGTGACAATTGAGGCAGTGTTTCGAGATCGATCAATACAGAATCCTCAGATCAAACTGCAAAACAAGTACAATCAAAGGAGAAACACATACTGATGGACAAAGATATGAAACGAAGTGATATCGAAAAGCGAATGGCAGAAATTGATGAAATGCCAATTAGTGATGAACTCAAATCACAAATGAAAGAATTGTTGATTGCGACGATCAGAGATTTGAGAAAACCTGAGATCAGCGAACCGAAGAAGAAACTGGCAGCGTGGGTATCTGGTTTTGAACTCGATGCGAAAACCAGATTGGCAATGATCGTGGCAGCAGCCAGAGTGCTTTCGTCAGACGTGGTTACTCTCTCAGATCAATTTCTGGAACCGATCCAAGATTACACAGATGATGAAGACGCATATTCTCCATTGCGAGTGATGGCAATGATGCTTCAAAACAATCGAGGCAAAGTGATTGATCGGGTCAATTCTGCACAGGGCAAGATCAGCCAGATTATGAACGAGATTCTTTCTGATCTACCAGAGTTCAAAGATCGACTGAAGCCGTTAACCAAAGGGAAGAAAAGCTTGCCAGTCCATGTTCAAGAGGAAGAAGAAGAGGATGATGTGAGTGATGTGCCTGGTCTACACGTTCAAAACCTTGAAGAAGACATTGATCTTGAAGAGGAACAAATTGAAAGAAAATCACGGATTATTCCAAGAATTTAACTGTCTTGATAACAGACTTGATTCCTTTGAGTGAGTCATTGGAATCAGTCAACAATTTGAAAAAGATTTGAATATCAAGGAGACAAGACAACATGACTCAATTGATGGAGCAAATCAAAGCTCCAGATATTTTCATCAACAACAAACCTGTTCATGTATTCCTGCTGAAGTGTGCAGGAATCATACTTGTGGGAAATGCAATCACAATCATTGTGAATGAAACTGGACTGAATGGTGAATTTGTTTTCAATGCAATTAATCAAACATTGAAAACAGATCGTGCCTTTCTCATGGAGACAAATCAACCTTTTGCAGAATTACTGAAGGAGAATTTGTCACCTCACATGATCGAAGTTGAGATTATTGACAAAGCAAATTGAAAGGAGATACCCATGACAATTGTTATTCCGAGACAATCAACACCAGCATCAACGTCTGATCCGCGATTGTTCTTGTTGCTTGCTGCGACCAAAACTGGCAAAACAGAATCATGTCTGAAACTTCCAAATTCGTTGTTGATCGATCTGGAAGACGGATCTGAATTCTACGATGGAAACAAACTGAACCTGAAACGAATGAGTATCCAAGACGGGAAAGGTCTTGGTTCTTTGTTGCTCGAAACTGCTGCAACTATTCGTGAAGCAAATCAACAGAACGGAAAACCTGTATTTGATTTCATCACGATTGACACACTGACTGTTGTTGAAGATCTGGCGAAACTGAAAGCCACAATCGACTACAAGAACACAGTGCAAGGCAAAAACTTTTCTGGCAAGGATGTCACCCGTGAACTTGCAAAAGGTGCTGGTTTTGCTTTCATGACGGCAGCGTTCAATGATCTGATCAATCCATTCAAAGGATTACCTGCAAAATGTTTGATTCTGGTTGCTCACAAGAAACTTTCAAATCCTGAGAAAGAAAGTGGAATTGAGATTTCAATCAATGATATTGAACTCACAGGAAAGAACAAATTGGTTGCAACTTCCAATGCCGATTCAATTGCTCACTTATACAGAAGCAAAAGGAATCCATATCAGAACATAATGTCATTCAAGAAAGATGAAGGTGACACAATCTGGGGATCTCGTTCACGACATCTTCAAAACAGATCGTTTGTGTTTTCAGAGTTCGATCCGAAAACAAATACATTGAAAACCAACTGGGATCTGATATTCACTTCATTGAGAGGTGAAAACTCTCCAGTCATGCAAGAAGTGAATGAAGATGAAGATGAAAAACAAATCAACTCTGTCAATGGATCAACGAACAACAAACAAAATTTCCCAGTTTGAAACAAAGGAGAAGTAATACATGAAAGCAACAAAACAACTTGTGAATTTGCTTCGTACAGCAGCAAAAGATGTCAGATCTGGCAAACGTGAATATTGCTTCACACTCACATCGCGTTGTGTTGTGGGCATTTTGGCTCAGATTCTCATGAATATGAATCATGAAGAATTGAACAAATATCGTTTTGGAGAGCTTGAAGAATTCTGTATCAATACAGAAGGAGAGATCGACGTGTGTGGAATTTGGTGGATGCAATCAGATATCATTTCTTTCTGTGAAAGAGAAAATATTGCGTTGCCTGAACTATTTCAGAAATTTCATGATGTCGGAGTTCAAACAAAAGAAGATTTCAGGTTCCTCGAAGATTCAGGATTGAAATTCAACAGTCAAAATGAGGTTACTGAGTTTTTTGAACTGAGTGCAAACCAACTTGAAAAGGAGTTGATTGAAGTATGAAAGCAACAAGGGAACTCATCAATCTGTTTCGTGAGACGGCTGATCTGATTGAATCTGAGGAGATCTTTCACAATTGGAGAAATGTCAATTCATGCAATTGTGGATTGCTTGTCAGAGTCAAAAACGGATGGACTCATGAACAATTGAGAGAAAAAAGATACGATACTCTGCCAATCTTTCCAGGATACTTCAATTGGACAATTTTCTCGAAAATCTGTTTCGATAACTGTTCGACAACAAGACTACCAATGAATCGGATCATCTCAAGCATGACCGAAATTGGATTTGAGTGTCCTAAAGATTTCGACAGGATTGAGTATCTTGGTCGAAGTATTGAAGAAAGACAAACCAATCACTGTTACATGAGAACAGAAAATGTAATTACTTTCTTCAGAGCAGAAGCAGATCGATTGGAACAAATCTTGTCTGTGCAAGAAATATCATTGAATCAATCAACTGTAACAATTCCTGTGAAAGCGAAAGCAACAGTGAAACCGACAGTGAAACAAGAAGTGAAACAAGGAGTGAGTTTATCATGAGAGCCACACCAGAACTCGTCAATGTTTTGAGAAAAACTGCAAGGTTGATTGAGACAGAAAAGTTCAAGTGGACGGATAGTAATTGTTGTACTTGCGGAATGATGATTCGAGCATTGAATGATTGGAGTGAAAAAGATCTCGATTTTCAAAGAGTCTCAATGCAAGACAAAATGGCTGTGTTTATGATTAGTCCATCAACATCAACTACATGGACAACTCAATTCAAGCAAATTCCTCAATTCTGTTCTGCTACCGGAATTACTTTGTTTGAGATATTCAGACAATTGAAAGAAATAGGCATTGATACCTCATACGATGTGAAGATGATCGAATTTGCAGGTTGTCATGAATCTGAATTTGAAAAATACACAGATCCATATTATGTGATCAAATTTCTGAATGAATTGGCAGATGAACTTGAAACGGAGATGAAACTTTTGTGACAGCCAACATCAGGATAAGACTGAAATACGTGACTTCAGATGATCGTGAATTTCTGACGCTGGAAGAAGCACAGGAACACAAAAATGATCTGACGCAGGTGATTGATAAGACAATCAAACATGATTTTCAGATCGGCGAAAAGGTGTTCATTTGTTCTCGGCAACGGATCTGGGAATGTGTATTTGAGGCTGAAGAAATTGAAGTCTCAGATCATTTTTGGAGTGATGCAGAAGAAAAATACATCAGAGCCAAGGTCAATTGGCTGGTATTCAAATCTGTGACAGATCCAGACGAAACTGAGTTTGTTTTTGAATGTGAACGAGAACTCAAAAACATCAGTCGAAACATTCAAGATTTGTTGAAAATCAAAGGAAGAGTGACATTTCATGCAAGCGAATCAGAAGTTGGTTGATCTGTTCAGGATGACAGCAGATCAACTAGAAGCGTCACTATCAACATGACGAAACACAGATCAATGTGATTCGATGCAGATTGATCTGATTTTTCGATCATATTCCAAGACAAAACTCCGCTATACTGGTTTCAGTTGGCGGAGAATTCGTCTTTCGACCAAAACAGAGATATCAAAACCTTCAAAACCTTCAGAAGAAAAAACGATGGTAGTCAACTTGGGATTCGCTAATTACGTTACAATGGAAGAGGTTCTTGGTATCGTACCATACAATCAAAAAGCTCACAAAGAGATTTTGAAAGTGGCATCTGAGAACAAAAAACTGATTGATGCAACGAATGGAAGGATGAGACGAACAGTGATTCGCACCAAGAATGGTGATGTATTTCTTTCTTCAGTAAGTCCTGAAACTCTCAGCAAAAGAATGGGCTACAGAACAAACAAAAGACTCAAACAGATCGATGTGACGGATAGCTCACTTCAATCTGCGTGAGCTATCTGCATGAACTATTGACTTGATATTCGACTCAACTATTCCACCAAATAATATGACAGACTACTCTCCACGATACAAGCTGATACCTTCGGGTATCTATATGGAAGTGACAGGCAATCTCGGAGGAGATCCTGTAATCGAAACAATCAAACGCAAAGATGGATCTGGTTCATTCAGGAAAGCAAAATTCAACATTGCAGTGAATACTGGCTCCAAGTTTGTGGATGGTCAGTGGCAAAATCTGCCTCCAAGTTGGACAACAATTGTGATGTTGGACGACACGCCAAGTTGCAAGTTACTGTTTGATTCGATATCTGAAGCAGCAGGAACAGAGAAACCATTCATCCGGAAGGGAACGAATATCACAATTGCAGGATATTTTCTTCCTGTCATGTTTGAGTACAACGATAAACATTTGTTGAACTTCGAGATGACACCAGGTGGATTCAACAGACTGATCCGGAACTTGACAGGAATCAACAAAAATGGATCGATCAGCAACAACAATGGAGGTGGATCAAACAGTTCCATTGACTTTGATTCGCATACTGAAGAAGCAGATCCACACGCAATTCCATTTTGATGCATGAGATTCAGGAGATCTGACATCAGATCTCCTTTCTTTTCTCACACAACTATTCAATACACAGGAGAATGAAAACGTGAAACCAACTCAAGAACTGATTGACGTGCTGAGATTCACAGCGAACAAAATTGAAGAACGTCCAGGTGCTTTTTTATGGGTAATTCCGGCAGCTTGTACTTGTGGAACTCTTGTCAAATCATTGTTTGAGATGAGAAATCAATCTCTCACACGTGAATCTATTATTGATTCATTTCCATGTCGCACATGGACATCATTTGCATTCAATGAATACACATCAGATCGTTGTGATTCTACTGGTTTGCCAATGAATTTCATTTTGAAAGAATTGCACAAGATCGGAATTCAATCACCTCAAGACATCAAGGAAATTGAATTCATTGGTGGAATAATCAATCTTGATGAACTTGTGTACACAAATCCAAAATCTGTGATTTCTTGGCTCCGATCCAAAGCTGAATTGCTTGAGAATGAAATGCAAGCAGAACAGACAAATCACATTCACAGTCTGATCAAGAAAACAGTCAAATCAAACTCAATTCAAGGAGTGAGTATATCATGAAGGCAACACCAGAATTGATCAATTTGTTTCTTCAAACAGCAGATGATTTGGAGAATGATGTGTTTGATTATCGTTGGGACAGCAAAATCGATTGCAATTTGGGAGTGCTTGCCCAATCTCATCGTAGGATAAAAGGAATGAATTTTGGTACTTCAGATCTTTGCAAGTACCAAAGTGCACATTCAACATGGGGAGAAATGATTGATCGTGAACTGATCACTTGTCAACAAACAGGAATCCCCATTCGAGGAATCATCCAAGAACTTATGCAACTTGGATTTGAAACAATTGATGATTTCAACAATATCGAGTATTTGGGAGATCCAAATGGTTTTCAATTGTTCCAGAAAATTCTGGAAATGGATTCAGATATTCCATTTCCAGAAGATATTCACTTTGCCAAGAAAGAAAACGTGATTAACTTCTTCAGAGCGAAAGCAAAACAACTTCAAGAACAACTGGATATTGAAAACAATTCTGTGTTGTTTCATGTGAAATCAAATATCAGTCAACCTGTTACAGTCGGAGTATCGTTGTGATGAAAATAATCAATAGTATTCTTTTGTTGTGGTCAAGATATCGAAATGAGCGAATCTTGTTGTGTCAGTTTTTGACTTTGGTTTCAATTGTGGTGAATCTGATCGAGTCATTGAACGGTCAACTCGAAACAGAATATTTGCTTATCACAATTTGTTTGATGTTCAATTGTATTGATTTTGATGTGAAATGAAAGCGAACTTGTGGACCGATGAATCAATTTGAAAATCAGGAGTGAATGAAATGAGCGGGAAAAAATGGTACGACGTGATCGGCGACAATGATTCTTTTCCTGAAGCATTGTTCAAGTTCATTGGGATTTGTGTTGTGATTGGTTTGCTTGCAGTGTTGAAAGCATTTCCAGTCATGTGGTTGTTCAATGATTTGATTCCTGTAATCATTCAGAATCACCAAATTGATATTTGGCACTCAATCGAGTTGTGTGTATTGGTTTCTTGTTTGTTTGCAGGTAGTTCGTCATCTTCAAAGTGAAATGAGTTATCTTGGGAGAAAATAATCAAGAATATCAAAACATGATTCTTTCTCCCCAAGAAATAATAACTCAAATTCAATTACCAAATGAAATCGTCCAATGCAACACTGACACTGGACGATTCTACAAAGTTTGGCATGGTGATCGAGTTCATGAATTGGTGAGTGTGACTTCTTTGAAATCAAAATACGAGAACAAAGAAGCATTGTTTGCTTGGCGGAATCGAATCGGAAATGAAGCAGCAGACAGTCATACTCAAAAATCAGCGAACAGAGGAACACAAGTACACCACTGGTTTGAGAACTGGTGCAGATACAGAACACATCCAATGCCAGAAGAAAGCGAAGCATACCAATGTTGGCTTCGATTGACTCAATTGTTTCCGATCTTGAATCCAGTTGCCACGGAACACCGAACATTTTGGGTGAATGAACATGGACATGGATTCGCCGGAACACTCGACTTGTTGACGTTTGTAGACGGTTCAAAACTGTTGGATCGAGCATTGCGTCCCATTGGAGATACTGAGACTTTGTTGGTGGCGGATCTCAAAACATGGAACAAAGCAAAATATCCAGTCAGTCAAACTCGTGAAGGGAAGAAATACTTTCCTTTGATTGGATATGGTCTTCAGATTGCAGCATACCTTGCAGCATTGAATCAAAGAAGCAACAGTCAGTTACGTATCAACAAAGGATTGATCATCGGTTTGACTTCCAATTGCAAGAGTCCATTCATGTATTTCTTCAATCCAGAAGCAATCTGTTTCTTCTGGCAGAACTGGAAGCAGATGTTGAATTGTCATGTACTGCAACAGTGGTTCGATTGGGAATTGTTTGAGAGACAAGCATTTGAAAATGGATTCCTTGGAGAGAGAGTGGATTTATGTCTGAACTGAAAGGAAGAAGATTGATGACATTTCGACAATATTTTGAGTCGAAACTGAAAGAACAAAATTTGTCAGATGAAGGTATGCTCGATGAACAATGGGAAACAGAAGATGAATTCAGACAGTTTCTGATCAAAACAAGTACTTCTCATATTCTGTTGAGTATTTCTTTGAGTCTTGTTACTCAAATTGTCAAAGATTATCAACAATATTTGACTGCAAATGGAGCAAACGAATGAAAACACAAATGACGTTTCGTCAATGGATGGAATCAAAACGTGATTCACGAACAAGAAATTCTGGTTTCTTTGCTGAACAATGGGAAACATCTGATGAATTGACAAAGTTGATTTTTGAGAAACAAAGAGATCCTGTTCTTTTGATGATTCAAATTTCACTCATTGCGGAGTGTCAAGAACGATTTCAGAAATATCTGAAAGAAAACAAAAGTGAAACTTTGAAATCATTTCGTCAATGGATCGAATGTAATTTCCAATCAATCAAAAACAAACTTGATCCCTCTGCAAATGATGCTGTTGCAATTTGGGCAGGTACATCCATCATGGAAGCAGATTGGGAAACACCGATGCAATTGAAAGCTCTGCTCATCAGTACATCAGGAAAATATTGTGATTCAACATCATTGATGAATCAGATTCTTCTCGTTGATCAAGTAGTGGAAACATATCTTGAATATTTGAGTGCAAATGGAGTTGGAAAATGAACAGGATCAAGAAAGTGAAACGTGTGATGTTGCTTCCGTTTCCTGCATTGACTGTGGGAAATTGGATGATGATTTCTGGAGTATTGATTTTCTCAATGAGTGTTGGATTCATGATTCCCAAAACATCATTGACTTGTTCACACGAGACTTTCACAAACACAGATATTTGCATTTGGATGTATCAGAGATGAGTGAAATCGACTGGAAGGAATATTTTGAAAGTAATGTCTCAGATTCTCTTCCGTTGAGAGAAACTTGTTGTGGTGATTGTGCAGTCGTGAATGGATTCTACGGTGAGATCAGTGACGCACTGAAGCAACAAGATGATGGATTAAAAATACGAGCCAGCAAGTCTTGGTTCTGTCACAACAATACAGATCAAGCCTGTCGAGGCAATGCTGACAACTGCGGTTTGAGTTGGTAATATACCTTTTTCACCAAGAAAACTTGTGACCTTCAGATTGATTGATTATTGGAGGTCAGGAAAACTCGAACTTGTTCCAGAAAAATCCAGTGAGCGACAGCATACATACATCTGTCCTGTTTGTGGTGACGACAATCTGAAGGAAAATCTGAATCCTCAATCTGAGAGATTTGGTTCGTATTTTTGCTTCGGAAATAACTGTTCGACTTCCGATATCCGTCACAAATTGGGAGCAAACAGTTTTCAAATCGCCCAACAAGAAGAATCACGCAATCAACAATCTTTGATCCGAATTGTGAATAGAAAGCAAGTTCCATTTCGATTCGTTGATGATTTTGCGGTGACTCCAATTGACTATGAACCGCCAACTGTTTCTCACCGTACAACAAGAATTGTCACAACTTTCAAGTACAACGAAACTTGTGCAATGGAAAGAATTGATTTCAAATCGACCGACAAGAAGAAACAATTCTTTCCAAAACCAAGTGCATCGAGTGCTTTCAAATTGTTCAATCAACGATATTTGAAAACATTCAGCACTGTATTGATGGCTGAAGGTGAGAAATGTGCTGATGTTGTTTCACGTCACACTGGTTTGCTTTGCTTGAGTCCTCCTGGATTTGGCTGGACAATTGATTTCCTGTCCAACGCATTATTGAATCCACATATCTCAGCAATATTGTTTTTTCCAGATCAAGATGAAGCTGGACGACAGAAAACGCAACTGTTGATTGATGCTGCAAATTCTGTTGAGAAAGGTGTCTTGATATTTTGCTTTCCGAAAGAAATGAATGAAGGTGAAGATATCGCTGATTTCATTTCTTCTGGTATTTCAAGTTCCGATTTGAGAGGAATGATCAATGAACAAATCAAACGACCAACAATCACAAACGATGAATCAGGTGAACGCAGTGAACAACGAAGCAGTGAACGTAGTGAACAACTCAAACTTGTTGACGTTACCGACAGATGAAGAACGATATAAAAAATGGTTGATCGGAATCACTGGACAAATACACACTTCTGTTGACGCAGTCGATCTCTCTTTGCGTGAGTACTGTGAAACATTCGGAAAAACCATTGATCAAGTAAATAAAGATTTTGATGAGATTCTGAGTCAGGAATGTCGAAAACGTATTCGTGATATCAGCAAGATTGAATCTCCAATTTCACTTGCAAGACAAGAACTTGCTCTGACGGCATGGCTGAAACAGTTCATTCCAGATTTGAAACGAGTTGAAAGTATCATCCAGGCATTGTCTTCAGAAAAATCATCACCAGAGTTTTTCACAGTTAAAGAACTGTTGGATGTTGCTGAGAAAAATCCAGATCAATGGTTGGTGAGAGGTTTGATTCCGCTTGCTTCTTTTTTGATGCTCGCTGGTGGTGCAAAGACTGGAAAGAGTCTGTTCGTCACACAATTGACCTATTCTGTGATTTTTGGAAAAGATTTTCTGAATCGTCCAGTATTGAAAGATGTCAATGTATTGTACATTCAGAATGAAGAAAGCTCCAGAACGACATCAAAAAGAATAATGAGTGCTGGTTATCAAGATCTTCAACTTGCCGATATCGAAAGATTCAATCAGATGATCGAAAGCAAGAGATTGATCGTTGCCAAGAATGTCGATATTGTGATTGACAAAAAATTCATTCTCGATATCATCTTGGAAAACAACATTCAATTGGTTATCGATGATTCGCTTAATCATTCACTTTCAAAATGTGGATGGAATGATCTTTCACCTGAACTTGCTCCAGCATTGTACGACTGGCAACACTTAAGTCATCAACATGATTTCACATTTCTTTTGATTCATCACACAAACAAATCTCAAAGTGATGGAACTGATGAAAGCAAACTCAAGAATATTGCTGGACGTGCTTCACTTCAAAGATGCAATGATGGAATGATTGTTCTGACTCCTTCACAAAATAAAGAAATCAGATCAGTTCAATTGTCAACAATACCCAGAGATGGTGAACCGATCAGAATTCAGTATCGTATTCTGAATCGTGAAGCACAAAGAAAAGAATTCCATGTGATGGAAGAAAGTATTCTCAATACCGAAAATCTGGAAGTCCAAAACAAGATCATGCGGATTCTGATTGAGAGATGGAATAAATGGAACAATTGGAATGATTCAGATTTGAAACAAAGACCAGTTCAACCTCTTGGTTATTCAATACTTGAAATCACAAGTTTGACTGGATGTGAATATGAAAAAATCATTGAGGTACTGAACTTTCTTGAAAGTACTGAAGCAATTCAAAGATATCCAGATCATGCAACAAAAAACTGGGTGTATTGCTATCCAGAAACTGGAGAATCATGGGTTGACATATATCTTGAACAAGAACAAGAAATGATGCGTCGTCAAGCTGAACGTGAAGAACAAGAGTTTCTTCAGTTGGAAATGCTGAAAGAAAAAGTTCAGTTTGTCATTGATGCCGTTGACAGAAATGACAGAGCAGCATTGGAAGAAATTCAATGTTCACTCAACGGAAAAGAATGGAAACATATTTGGCAACTCGCTGGATCTGAGTACAAAGAAAGAGCATGGTTAGTCTATTTTCCGCCAAAATACGCTGTGGGTTCTGTGGTTTCTGTCATCAATGAAAATGTGAGTTCAATTGTTGAAAAAGTTGTTTGTCTTCCGGTTGAAAAGCAACCGAACGCACGATATCATTTGTATCATCTGCATGGAATTCAAGGCAGACAATTTCGACAAGAACAACTCAGGTTTTCAAATGAAACAGACAGCGAGAATGATCAGTTACGGTAAATATGAGAATGGACAATTGGAAATTCTCAATCAAGTTTATCCAGCCAAACTTGTTCCAAAAGTGCAGTATTTGGTGGACAGTGGAAGCATTAACTTGACTGAGCAAGAACAACCATTGATTCTTGTTCCCAACACAAAGAATCCGCATGACACAACAGACTATCGTGGATTGAAAGGAGATCAAGAATCATATCTTGAGTGGACAATCATTGGTATTCCTCTCAATCAGGAAATCAATCAAGATGAACTTGACATTGTTCAAATAACTTGCAAGGTGATCAAAGAAGTTGTGCGCTTCAATTTCTTGCTTGTGAAATTGGAACATCGTCGCAATCAACAGATCTTGAAACTGCATGGTCGATTGGAAGACTCCATTGAGATTGATGATTACGGCAATCTTCGTGGAACTGCTGTTGACAAGTATTTTGACATTGATGCTGATGTGATCGGAAACGAACTGCATATCATTGGTTCATGGAAATGTGAAGAAGAACCAGTGATCAAAGTGAACAACGAAGTCAAAAACCACGTAATCAGTTTGGATGCATATCGAGCGTCAAAACAAGAAAAACAAGCGGCATGATCTGTTTCTTTCTGTTTTCTTTTGGAGATGAAATGAAATGTTGGAGATTTTGGAGAAACATGGAATAGTATTTGACTGGGAAATATATCGAAACTGCTGGTGTGTGACCCTGTACTCTTTGCGAAAAAATGAGTACAGGGTTTTCGCTTGCTTCAGAGATCGAGATGACAGATTGGATCTGATCAATGTCGTTCAAAAGAGAATCATGATTGGATACAACTCACTTGGTTTTGATAGTCCAGTCACAATGCACTTGATCAGAAATCCAAACATCAGTATTTTCGACTTGTGGCAATTTGCTCAGTCATTGATCCAAGGTGATAAGAATCCATATCGCTTCGACAAGAACATTCCATATCAGAACTTGGATCTAATGGAAGTGATTCGTGCTGGATTCAACAGCAAATCATTGAAAGGTGTCGGTGTCAATCTGAAATTTCCCAAGATTCTGGATCTGCCCATTCCATTTGATAGTGAAGTGACAGTAGAGCAGTTTGATCAACTGTTGCACTACAACAAGAATGACATTGACATCACTCGTGCTGTGTTGGACTATCTTCAAGCTGAACTTGAGATGCGTCAATTGCTCGGCGAATCATTGGAACTTGGTTTGGGTCTACTGACTGAATCGGACAGTGGAATCGGTAAACAAGTCATTCTGAAGAAATACATTGAATTGCTTCAACAGAAGAATCCCAAACTCAACAGATACGAAATTACTCGTGGGAGATCTCCCAGAGTTGAAATCAACATGAGCGAAGTCATTTCAGATCAGATTCAATTCACTTCACCGGAACTGACTGAATATGTCCAATCATTGAAAGAGATTGTACTGAGAAAACCTCAAATCAAAAAAGATTTGGAATATGCCCAAGAACTTCAGTTTGAAACTGCCGGAGATTGAGTTTCGCGGACTCAAGTTACAATTGGGTCTTGGCGGAATACACAGTGTTGATGAGCCAGGAATATTCAAAGCAGAAGACGGAATGATTCTGTTGGATATGGACGTGACTTCGTTCTATCCTTCGAGCATGATTTTGTTTGATCTGTGTCCAGAACATTTGGATCTTGAAATTTTCAAGAATCTTCTGATTAATCTGAAAGAAGAACGAAATCAATACAAAAAAAGAAAGAAAGAGAAAGCTGTATTTGCTGCTTTGGAATATGGATTGAAGACAGGTAACAATTCTCTTTTTGGTTTGTTTGGATACGACAATTTCATGTTGTTCGATCCGATGATCACATACAAAGTCACAGTCAACAATCAATTGTGGCTGATGAAGTTGATTGAGATGTTGTTGCTTCGTGGGCATCAGATCATTTCAGCAAACACAGATGGTATTTTGCTATTCATTCCTGAATCGAGTCTCGACGATGTCAGATCGATCTCCCGTGAGTGGGAAGCAATCACTGGATTTCAATTGGAAGAAACTCAGTATGACCTGTACGTCAGATCGGATGTTAACAACTACATTGCTCGAAAACTCAACGGTGAGATCAAGCTGAAAGGTCGATTTGTGCCAATGGGAGCATATCTGGATATCGACATGAAACTGGATATGCCGAGAGATCCAATCACAGGAAAGTACAAACCGATCAAAGGTTTGCTGAAAGGATTCAAATTCCCCATTGTGGCAATCTCACTGATCAAGTATTATCTTGAAGGGATACCAATTCAAGACACGATCAAAAATCACCGCGATATCTTCGATTTTTGCTTCAGCCAAAAAACAGCGAAGAAATTCACCAATCATCTGCTACACATCAATCGTTGTCTGATCTTGCATGGCAAGCATGGAAAAGAGCTTGTCCATCCCAAGATTCAAGATGAAGTATTGGACCGTCAGACTCTTCAACCCACATTGAGATTCTTTGTCAGCTTGCCTCAGACCAATGATGATGGCAGTTTTCAAGGTCACATCGTCAAGAAAATAAGTGTGGAACAGAAGACAGTCCAAGTTTGCGTCAAAGCGAAGCAAGTCATTCCTGCTCAGTTTGAGACTGAGAAACGGATTAATCCTGAAACTGGAAGACTCAAAACATTCAAGGAGAAGATCCGTGACAAAGAAATCATTCCTGCTGAATTCGTGACTGAAATCCAAAATGTAACAAAAGAAATTGTGTTTGCTGGAGGAAACTTCATCACACTGTTCATGGATTTCTTCGATGTTGAAGATTGGGATGAGTACAACATCGACTTCGATTTTTACATCAGTGAAGCAGAAAAAGAGATCAAGAAGATTGGGAGGATTTGAGAATGATGAGTGTTTTTGAATATCTGGATGGAGTATTCAGCAAAGATCGGAAGACATTTGATTTGCAAAATCGTGATTTCATGTTTCCAATATCAGACGAACAACACAAACGAAATCTTGAATGGGAGATTTGTTTTGCCATGCGTTATTTCAATAAGAGTCTGACAATGGATGAAGGAATGTATTTGTTGGAGAAATTGAGATCGTTGAGAGATTGGAGTCGAGAATGAATGATGATTTGATCCAATATTTGGACAATGTATTTGATGTTGATGGAAACACATTTGATTCCTCATTTGATGAATACGAATATTGTCTTCCAATTTCAGATCAACAACATATTCAAAATATCGAATGGGAGAGAAAGTTTATCAATCGACATTTTGTAGGAGATTGGACAATGACTGAAGCAATGTATTTCCTCGACAAAATCAGATTCATGCGTGATTGGAGCCGAGAATGAAACGAGCAAAATTCCTCACTGAACGAGGATTGTGGGAAGTCATGGTTCCAGGTGAAAGTCAATCATACTGTCAATTAATCAGAGAATTCAACACTCAACAGACTCCGAGTGATGGCATTTTTGATATGTTCGACAATGATGTGATTGAAATGGGAATGAAAGCGTTGAATCAGTTGAAAAACAAATTGGAGCAATTATTGTGAGAATCATGAACAGGACTGAATTTCTGAGGCAACCAAATGGAATTCTGTTTGCAAAATATCAAGGCGACAAGCAAATTGGTAGTTTGAAAATCAAAATCAAAACAGATGGAAATGAGTTTGATTTCTACAACATTGTTGACTTCAAATGGCATGGAATTGAAATGTCTGATATTTTTGATCGCGCCGAAAAAGATTCATCACTTGATATTCCGTTGTCATCATCTCAATATCACGATTCAACGATGAATCAAGATCAATTGTTTGCTGTGTTTTCACATACAGATTGTGTCTTCATTCAAACAATAATTGAATCTGCAAGACTGAAATTGAAATACTCTGAGTGAAAAGGAAAATATGTCTAAACCTTGGGATCATGCAAGAATATCTGTTCGGAAATGGGGAGGAGTAATTCAAGATTATCTTCCAATCCATGACAAGATGGATTCATCAAAGATTGCTCATCCAACAATGAAACACCGATGCATCTTTCACAGTGGATTTGGTTGCTATCTGATTGAAGATATCTTTGGTCACAACATCACAAACTCAGATGGTAGACTTGTCTCGACTCGTGAAATTGTAGAACAACACATACTTGACGATCATCAATTCATTCCATCATTGGATGATTGGTTGAGATGCATGACACTTGAACCTTGGATGGGAAATCCAACAAAAATTGTGAAGCAACATATTTTGGGAGAATGAAACATGAACACAGAATTTATTCACAGGTTACAAAATCAGTCTGACAACCTCAAATCGTTAATATTGAATCAACAGAAGCAAATCAAGAATGATTTGATCTTTTTGGTGAATGAAATGATTCAAGATCAAGAGGATGTGATTGGTATATGTTGGAGACAATACATTCCACATTTCAATGATGGAGATCCTTGCAAGTTCACAATTGATCAACCTTCGTTCATCACTTCAGAAAAAATCAATCCTGACGCAATTGATGAAAATGATACGAATTTCTTTGAGGACGATATTGAACCGTTCGATGAATTCAATCACGTGAAAATAGATGGTGAGTATTTCCGAATTGAGAATGGTTCTTGGGACAGTAATATCACTGATTCAGAATCAGCAGGAAAAATCAGATCATTCTTGGGTGAATTTCAATAATATCTTCTGATGATTCAAGGTTCATTGCTTCATGCATTTGAAGAAAACACTTTCGTGATTGTATTGAGAGATCGGGTGATTGAAAAATACTGTGATGCTCCATATTGAGGAATGAAAACATGAACAATACAACACCAGAAAATCGATTCAAGATTTTGCAAGAAACAATTCGTATCCAACAAGAAAAGATCAAAGAAGATCTGATCGAGTATGCCAAGGAATTGATATCCGAAAACAATGATGTGATTGGAGTATGTTGGAAACAATATATTCCTACATTCAATGATGGTGAACCTTGCACATTCACAGTCAGTCAAGTTGCATTCGTCACTTCACAAAAACTGAATGAAGATGAAATTGATCAACTCTGCGAAGGAGAAGATTTCGTTGAGATTGATAGTGAATATTCCATACTCGAAAATGGATGGGGTGACAAGTTCCATTGGGATGAAGGAAGACACATCAAAGTAATTCTTGATGAATTCACTTCATATCTTGAATTGATTGAAGGAACACTGAGACAAGAATTTCGAGACAATGCATTTGTCATTATGCTTGAAGATCGAATCATTCATGAATATTCTGAACCACCATATTGAGAAGTGAAATGTACAAACTGTACTACGTTCCAAACAGTGAAGTTCATTCGATTCCAGATGGAAAACTTCAATCTGCGGCTTATCGATTGAATGACCGTAATGTGTTTTCAAGCAATCACACAATCATTTGGATTGCTCGTGTTCTTGTAATGAAGAAAAAGATCAATCCGTTCATTCTCGTTCTTGAAGATGGAAGTGAATATCCATTTGATGAATCTGGTTGGAAAGACAATATCCAACCTCCAGATGAGATAGATATTTCGTTCATGATGGTTGAGGAAATACTGGGATTGAAACATGGAAAACAAAATTAAACAGTTGACAAATGATTTTCAAAATCTGGCAATTGAGTTTCGCGCTGATTATTGTGCTTTGAAAGAACAAATGAAAAACAGACTTCAAACATTGATTTGTGATTTCATTGCTTCACATCATGATTTGCTTCCAGATTGTATTGGTATTTGTTGGGATCAAACAGACAATTTTCAAAACATCAGACTTGTGTTTCAGAAGTTTGACAACAAAGGAAGATCAGAAAAATTCAAAGGACAATTTGAGTGTTTCAAATCCTATGAATTTTCATCAATTGAAGATGAAGCACAATATTGGTTGATTGAATCAATTTCAGATTTCTTGGATGACAACAGTCATATTTTTGAATTTCTGTTTCCTACAGCAGACAGAGTGTTAATCACAAGTTATGGAATTGAAAAAGATTTTTTGTTTCAATGTCAGGAGTAAACAAAATGGAAAACACATTTGAAACATTGAATGACTTTGAAATTCTGCAACTGAAATTTGGGTCATCAGTATCATCTTTCAAAAAGACAATGGAGCAAGAACTGTGTTCATTGATTTGTGAGTTGCTTCAAAATCATTCAGATTTGATTCCCAAATGTGATCGAATATTGTGGGATCAAATTGACGACGGAGTTGAATCAGTCATTCTGAATACTGAACTGATATTGGATGGAGAATCAATTCAAATTGAAACAGACTCATTTGGATATGACTTCATTGAACAGTTCACAGATTTTCTGAACAACAACATCGAAACACTGGAATATTTGTTCGGCAAGAATGTGAAAGTGATCATGACAGAAAATGATATTGACGTGATTGATTTGTGTGATTTGTACGATTTTGATGAGGATTGAAAATGAAAACAGTGTACTTGTGCGGAAATATTTTTGGTCAGAAGTGGGATGAAGCAACAAATTGGAGAAATCGTGTCTCGAAGGAATTGAATGAATGTGGTTTCGAGATTCTTGATCCAATGGTTCGCGCTAGCAAAGTTGATGTGTTGGGTTTTGTGAATCCAGGAGAAGAAGATGAAGTTGATCCTGATGTTCTTCGTCAACAACAAGAATTCATTTTCTTTTCTGATATCAAAGATGTGATGAATTCTGATGTGATTTTTTGCTTCATGACTTCTCCAAGCATTGGCAGTGCATTTGAACTTGGTGTTGCTTGGTGTTTTCCAAAGAAAATCGTTGTCATTGTCACGACTCCAGAACTGATCGAACATCCGTTTCTGGCAACCCCAGCATATTTCATCACGACAGACATCCAATCAGCAATTCAATTCGTCAAAGAAAAACTCTCATGAACAAAATTTCTTCAGAATCAAAACGTGCATTTTTCGATCTCGTGAATCCCAAACTCATCAGTTGGGAATTCTATCAACAGTACATTGATGTTGAGCCGAGTTTCGGTCAGTTGGGTTTGATTGTGTTTCTGCGAACATATTCCAGATTCATTGATAAATTGAAACGTCGTGAGAAATGGTGTGAGACTGTTCTGAGAAATGTGGAATATTCATTGAGTCTGGATACTGTTTCTGATTTTGCTTCCAAACAGCATGAAGCAGAACAAATGTTTGACATGATGTTCAATCTCAAAGGTTTCCCAAGTGGAAGATCTTTGTGGATCGCAGGAACAAAGCAAACAGAACGTGATCCATCTGCAATGTGGAACTGTGTTGGTCGTGTGATTGATGATTTGTCATCTTTCAGCGAGATATTCTACTGGTTGCTGATTGGTGCCGGTGCTGGTTTCAGTGTCGAGCAGAAGCATATCGGCAAACTTCCCAGGCTGAATCCAGATGTGGAAATTGTTCATCGTGAGTACGAATATCAAAAATCAGAAGATGGGGATGGATCGTGGTTGATTTTTGATTCTGAAGAAGAAAAGTATGGCTTTCCACAATTCGTTCATCCAGATTCAATAACTCTTTCAGATGAAGAATTTGAAAATAAATTTTTCAATCCATTCTTCACAGAAGATGTTTCACTCAACGTTGCAACGATCCAGATCGGCGACAGCAAAGAAGATTGGTGTAATAGTCTCAGATTGTTTCTTCATCTTTTGAAACAAGGATCCAATATCAAACGGATCGTTCTGGACTACAACATGATCCGACCAGAAGGTACAAGAATCAAGACATTTGGTGGCAGAGCATCTGGTCCGAAAGGAATGCAAGATCTGTTCAACAACGTTATTCGATTTGTTCGTCAGTGCGGTGGAGAACTTGATTCTCTTTCTGTACTGAGGATTGTTAACGCAATTGCATTGAACGTCAGATCAGGTGGTGTGAGACGCAGTTCGTTGATTGGACTTGGAGATTCATCTGATAGTCGATTCAAGCAAGCAAAAGTCAACTTGTGGTCAGATCCTGAGAAAGCTGAAGACAGATCAGTGCTTTCAATGTCGAACAATTCCACATTGGAATATCACAATCCTGGTCGTGCTGCTATTGCTGAAACATTTGAATGCTTGATTTCACAAGGTGATCCAGGATTTTGGATCATTGGAAATGCCCAGAGATTAGCTGAATCTCCAATTGCTGTCACAAATCCTTGTGCTGAGGCTGGATTGGATTCTGAACAGTCATGCAACCTCACAACACTACCGTTGCTGAAGTATGTCATTTGGGATGAATTTCTCGAAATGTGGACTCTTGATTGGGAGAGTCTTGCCGAAGCAATCAAACTGACAACTCGTATTGCTTCCCGTGTAACACTTGCTCCACAATGGCATCCAAAGTGGGATCAAAAGCAAAAACGAGACAGACTCTTGGGTGTTTCCATGACTGGTGTGATGGATGCTTTCGATTTGCTTGAGTGGCACAAATTTGAACAGACTCAATTTTGGAGATGGGCAAAACAGATCTCAATTGAGGAAGCAAACAGATATCACGATGAGCTTGGTATCCCTCGAAGCACAAGAATCACGTTGATGAAACCAGAAGGTACAATCAGTCAGCTTCCAACTTGTTCATCTGGATTGCATCGTTCGTATGCTCCGTACTACTTGAGACGAGTCAGATTCAGTAAATCAGATCCTCTGTGCAAAGTGTTGGTTGATTTGGGATTTGTGCCTGTTCCAGAAAATGATCAAGGACGTGATCGTTTTGATTTCTTGTCAAAAGTCAAATGGGAGCAAATCGAAGATGAGATTCAAGACACAATCGAATTAATGAATCAAAATTCAAATGAGATTGAGACACTTGAATTGAACAGAAAAATCGAATCAGTTAATCAACAACGAAATGATCTGTTGACAGTTCTTTCTGAAGTAGTCGATCAAGATGAAGATCCAAATACTTGGTTGAATTGGAGTGTTTGCAATACATGGGTGTTCACATTCCCAATCAAAACCAATGCCAAGATTCGAGCAATTGATGAACCTGCAATTGTTCAGTTGGAACGATATCTGATGGTCCAGAAGAATTGGGCAGATCGTGGTCACAATGTTTCTTTCACTTGCACATTCAGAGATAAAGAAGTTAAAGACATCATTGCCTGGATTGATGTGAACTGGAATGACATCATTGGTATTTCATTCTTGCGAAGATTTGATCCAATTGAAGGTGGAACAGTATCACATCCATTGATGCCATACGAGACATCAGACGAAGAAACAGTTGAACGAATGAAGAGTTCGATTCCTTCGTTGTCTGAAGAACAAATGATAATTCTTCTCACTCAACACGAAACAGTTTTTGAAGAAGAAGAATTGGATAACGTTGATTGTGTTGGTTTTTGTCCGATCAGATAGGAGATGAAACAATGAATGCTTCGCCGCGAATCAAAAGACAATACAAACCAGGAAGTGGTGATTCTGGTTTTTCAATGTTGATGGATGGAGAGATGATCAGAAAAGACGATCCATCTTGTTGGATATACTCAGAAATCGAATGGTTGAACAATCTCATTTCTGAGACATTGATCACTTTTCAATTGAATAATGAATTGAAAGAGTTATTGACTTGGTTGAAGAATAACAGTTTTTCTTTGTCATCGTTTTGCTTCATGAAAGGAAATACAGACCGTCATTCACTTCCGAAGCAAAAAAGTGATGAGATTCAAGATCTTGTTGAATTCAAGAAACGTTTGTGGTTTGCTGAATCAAACGATTTTGTGATTAATACCAAACTCAAGTATGTGAAACTTGATGGAATCAGAATCAAAGTTCGTGATGTCGAAAGAGCATTCACTGCATGGAGGAATCACAATATTGTGCTTCAGAATGTAATGAAAGTTTCAAGAACTGATCCTCAACTTGCACAGAACATTTTGCTTGAGATTGATGCGTGGGGTGGATTTCTCAACCGACTCAGTACATTGATCTGGCTCATGACTCGACATGAAGCAGTGATCAGTGATGAATATCAAAGCCAAGAATATTGGCAAGGAATGATTGACAGATGATTACAAATGAAAACAAACTCTTTCGATTTGACAGAGAAGATCTGATTGAAGAAATAACAGAGGAACTGACACAAACCTTCAATTTGTATTCTGTATCAGACTGTGAAGAAACTCAAATCAATGTTTGTCTTCAACTCGATCCAGATGATGGAGGATATGAATTTCATTCAGGAAATCCTCAATATGATCAGTCTCGCAAAGGATTCTGTGGATATGGATCACTCAATCTTCTGGCTGACTCATATTCTGAATTACCTGAATTAGCAACACAACTGGTCGATGATGCATTGGAAGAACATGAAAAACACGTCGATTGCTTCATGGAATCACAAAATTGGTACTGAAATGATTGATTGTCATATGACTACAAATGAAACTGCTCTAATTGACCGACAGCAACTGATTGATGATGTTGTCAATGATCTGAAAGGAGCATTGGACTTCTTTGCTGCTTCATATCTTGAAGAAACTGAAGTGGATGTTCGTATTCAACTTGATCCAGATTCTGGAAGATGTTATTTCCGTTTTGGAGATCCACAATACGACCAAGATCATCGAGGATATTGGGGATACGGAACATTGAGTTTGGACGAAGAACAAGATCTGATTGAACTTGCGACTCATATGGTTGATGAGGCATTGGAAGATCGATTATGTTGAAATCTGAACGAAAAAACAAATTGGCAGAATTGTACGACGAAGTCTGTTCTGCTTTTCTCCAAATCAATGGAGAACTCGACAGAATTGAATTGGAATGTAATGATGATTCGACCAAAGAACAACTCCATTCTTTTCTTGACAGATTGAATGATCTCAGATCACATTCAATATTCGAAGATCTGACTTGGAATATCATTGAAATGCAAGAATTCTTTGATTGTAATCCTCTGAAAAGAGAAGCAAGAGAAGTCAGAGAACGAATACTTTCGTTAACCGAAGAGTTGAATTGGCAAATTATTCCACTTGATAATGAGGTGAAGTGTGTCTGAACAACTGAATTCTGTGAGTGAAGCATTCACGAAATTTGCAAACCGAGAATTGAACTACGAACATCTGATTCAATTCTTGAATGAGACAGTGAAACATACACCATCATTCAATCTTGCAGTTGCAAATGCTCGGATCGCATACAGGATCTCACAATTGAATCCATATTCGCCGACATACAAGAATGATCTGAAGGTTGCTTTCTCTGAATATGTGGCAGATGTTTTCAATCTCCCATTGAACGAAATTGTCACAATGTTCTGTGATCAATCTGAACTTTTTGCAAAACAAGGTGTGAACAAATGAATTGGTTGAAGAAACAAATATTGAGATGCTGCGAAATTGATCCGTTGAATGAGACAAAGCAACGATTGTTTTATCATTTGCAAAGAAATTCAAATCAAAGTTTTCTTCTCGATCAAATTACATTATTTTCTGGAACAAACAAAACCGAAACTTTGAGAGCATTGAAAGAACTTGAACAAAATGGACTGGTACATTCGTGCATTTTGGCTGGACGCGAAATTTGGAGTGCATCTGGTATTTTGAAATTTCACAAATTTGGAACCGATCATCATGACAAATAAACCTGAAACTGATATTCGTTGTGTTTCGCTGTGGCAACCATACGCAGAAGCAGTCGCTGCCGGAATCAAACCAGTTGAAACGAGAACTCCTGGTTGTCCATTCAAACACTACACAGGAAGATGGTTGATTCATGCTGGGAAGCGCAAATCAAAAGAATTGGCGGCATTGTACAAACAGATCAAATACATGATTCCATCAACAGAATTCACTCCATTTGAACAATTGCCACGTGGACATCATGTTGCGATTTGTGATGTTGGTCAGTCTGTTGTGATGGATGAAAAGTTCATCGAAGGACAGAATAAACTGCTTGGATATTTTACAGTTGGAAACATTGCATTTCCTCTCAGCAACATTGTTCGACTTCAAACACCAATCAAAGACACTGGAAGTCAGGGATTGTGGATACCAAGTGAAAGTGTGCTGCTTCAACTCGAACGACAAGGAATTTCAAGAAACTTGAATTGATATGAGAGACAAAATAGTGATTGTTTGGTCAGATCGATCTGATGCTGGAAAAGATACTGTCGCTGATTTTCTCTGTGAATTCAATTCAAGTTTCACCAAAATCAAGATCAGTCGTGAATTCAAAGGTACATTGGAACATTGGTTAGATATACCTGTCGGTTCATTGGATGACAAAGATTTTCGTAAGCAACAAGTGGTCAACACTGTGACAGGTGAGAAACTTTGTTTTGATTACAATCACTTCATGGTTCAGATGTTTGTTCAATTCAAACAACTTCCTGGTGGTAATTTCCTGATTCCTGGTGCGGCGAAGAAAACAATCATGAATACTCCAGGAAACAAAGTTGTTGTTGATGTCAGATCGCCCATTGAACTGACAATGTTGAAACAACTGAAGACAACACATGAATTGATTTTGCTTCAAGTGACTGGTCGTGGAATTCAACGTGATTCTGACAAGGATATCAAAGTCACTGATTTTGTATTTGTGGACAGAATGTTTGTGATCAACAACGGAAGTGAAATATCAATAGCTGATCTGAAGAACAAAGTATCAGAGATTGAACAAATCATAATCAAACCAACCGAAGCAATAATATTGAAAACGGAGTGACAGATGAAATTGAAAATCAAAAAAGAATCTGATCGTGCCATTGTTCCAACTCGTGCATACCTAACAGATTCAGGATTAGACTTGTATGCTTGCTTGGAAACAGATCAATTCTTTCTTACATTGAGAACAGAATTGGTCGTTCCAACAGGAATCAGTATTGAACTCGAACCTGGATATCAAGGTTTTGTTTGCAGTCGATCTGGACTTGCAGCAAAATATGGTGTATTCGTTGTCAACAGTCCTGGAGTGATTGATCAGTCGTATCGTGGTGAAATCAAAGTGATTCTGGGGAATTTGAAAACTGACTCATTCACAATCAGACACGGTGACAGAATTGCTCAATTATTGTTGTTTCCAGTCTGGATTCCAGAATTGGAAATTGTAGATGATCTGAGTGAAACAGATCGCGGTCTGAAAGGATTGGGTTCTTCAGGTATTTCATTGAACTGACAAGTTCGATAATCATTCGTTTGTGTTCAGATATCTTGTTTGTCTGAACACAAATTTTGTTTTCAAATCAGAGGAGAATCAAACATGAATCAGAACAAAGTGCAATTGCTTGGTTACTACGGTGGTGACAAATCATTCTGTCTTTCAGCATGGCAATCAACAACAGAAGAATTGGACATCGAACTTTCTGAGAATATAAATGATCGAGTTGATTTCATATTCGATCATCTTGTGAAGCGAAAAAAGAAAACACCATTGGAGCTTCTGAATTTTCTTGCTGAGAACAATCACGAAACTCCATTTGAGAGTTCATTGTTACATTTCCAAATTCTGGGAGATTATGCTTCTCACATTCATGCAATCAAACACAGAATGTCGAGTATCAATGCTGAATCTGCCAGATACAAAGAATTCCAATCAGATCGTTTCTTCATTCCAGATGATTGGAAAGTTCCTGTTCAGACTATTGAGTCAGGTGATCTGAAAATGTTGTTTGATATATTCAAAAAGAATCAAATGACCTGGGCTGATGTGCTTTCGATTCACAGTCAAAAGAATTTCAATTTGTATCACGAAGCAATCAAACAATTGTCTCCAGTTCTTGGACGCAAACGTGCAAAAGAAACATCAAGATTCTTCTTGGCACAAAACACTCAAATCAACTTTGATTGGAAGATGAACTTCAGATCGTTTGTCAACATCCAACATCTCAGAAATTCAGATCACGCCCAAGTTGAAATTCGACAGATTACAAACACGATGTTGTACTTGGTTGAAACAATTCAAGGCAATCCATTTGAAATGAGTCTGAAAGCATTCGGTCTGAAATCTGATCCACGATTTATTTTGGAGAATTGAACATGAAAACATTCTTTTTCACTTTGAGTATTGAAATACTTCTGACTATTGTTGTGTATTTCATTGTTGGATTGGTTCTTGGTCTTGAGATGTTGAAGTTCGTTGAACATAACGATCAGCAGTTTCTGTTGAGGTTGAATTACAGATTGAAAGATATACGTAATTCAGTTTGGGAAATCACAGACACAAAGATGTTTATCTGTCTGTGTGTTGCATTGCATTGGATTGATTTGATCGACAATCACAAGGGAAGATTTCATCTGAACATGAAAGCAAAAATCGAACAAATTCTGGGAGACTGAAATGTCGTTTGCAATCAATTTCTTTTTGGTGATCGGATTCTGGTATCTGATCATTGGATTTGCTGTGAGTATTTTCATCATGAGATACTTGCAAGCAACACACCAGACATTGCTGTGGGATATTCATCGAAGTCAGGGTTTGCCTTGGTCAATGAGAATCACGAAGATCACTTTTCAGATGTTTTTGGTGGTTGCCTGGATACTTGTTATACTTGATCTTGATTACTTTTTGGATGATCTCAGTAACTGAAGACTGTAATTGACTTTTTTGGAGAAAATGATGACCGAACTTGCAGACAGAATCAGATTGCTTGCCAAAGAATACTTGAATGAGTTTGTTCAGATGGAGATTGAACCGAAAGGAAACTCTTCTCGAACCAAACGATGGATTACAAAATCAGATTTCTCTGAAGAATCCACATTGCATCAAATGATCTATGGAGTTCACGTTGGATTTCCCAATGATTGGACGTTTGATTTCATTGTGGAGTCATTGGATTTGATTGTGGAATCAGATTGTGATGAATTCAGTCAACTCCAAGATCTCAACTATGAGATTGAACCTGACGTGTATTACGAGTCACTTTTCGACTGGATTGCAAACAGTGATGATTCACAACAGTTCATTGAAGAATCAGTCAATGAACTCGGATTGCCAGAACCATTCAATTTCTTTCAACTTCTTCAACAAGCACAACAATACGAGAAGCAACAAGTATTCAGCCAAGTTCTGGACCACTTGCGAAATCTCGCAGAACAACATGACGATGAGGAAGAAACCAGTGATATGATCAACGAAATCGATTGAATTTATGGAGTTGCACCATGAAATACTTCACTGTGAACGGTTTGCTGCCAAGTCCCACTCACAAGTTGTTGTCAGTATCAAGGTATTTGAAGGTCATGGACCAACGAAAAGAATGTGATGTATGTTGCAGTGACGGATATGTCGCAGTGAAGAAGATTGGTGATGCCTATCATTTGAGTACGTCAACTGGAAAATTGAATTTTTGACTATGTTGCTTTGGAGTAGTCGATGACTGTGAAAAATTTCAAGTCTGTTGTTTCTTTGCTCTTGGTATTGTCGCCAGGAGCATTTTCTTTTGTTGCTGACGCCAACTTTGTCCAGAAAACAATTCCTGTTGAGGACTACGCAACTGCTCATGTGACAGTTCAGAGACATCATCCCATGAGTCGTGAAGAAGTTGTGTACGATGAAGATATCAGGTTTCATGCAGCAAGAACTTGTCAACGTGTTGCGTGGGAATATTACAACAAGTTTGGTACACCTCTTGTTCCACGTGGCGTGAGAGGTCAATATGTTTTTCTTTTCAATGGAAATCCAGAATTCATTTCATTCTCACAAGATTCATTCACGAAGAGAGAGTGTTTCTGCGGAAAACCTGATATCACATGGATCATTGAATCTGATTGGGAATGCAATGGATACTGGGAATTTCGACCAAACGGAAGTCCAACTCATCACGGAAGGGGAGCATGAAAATGAAATCATCGAAATGGAATCAAGAAATTCAATACAAACCGAAACCAAAAAATGTCAGTCCTGAAACTGTGAAAGCATTTTTGAATCAAGGTTTTCCACAAATGGAATGGGAACAAGTTGTTTACAAAGCATTGATGTCTTCTTCTACTTTTTGCTTTGAATCAAAACTTGATGACGATTTGAAAGCATATTGTGCAGTTCAAGAACCAAATCCCAACGAAATCATTGTTCTGATCAGTTTGAATTTTGGAAATGATATTGAACATCAACAATGTATTTATCGACGAGAAGTCATTTCAGACATTCATGAATTTAACAATGTGATCGTCCAATTCCAAGTATTGGTTAGACAATTTATTGCTTCCATCCAGAAACTCACAGAACTTGTAAGCAGATGAAGCAAAAACAAACACAAATCAAGTCTCCTCTCAAATGGTGTGGTGGAAAAGCCTGGATCGCAGATCATCTGAGAGGTCACTGGAAGCCTCATCAACGTGTGGTCATGCCATTCTGTGGTGGATGTTCAGATGTGCTATCTCTCATGCCTTCACGAGCTTTGCTGAACGATCTGAATGAACATTTGATCAACTTCTGGATTCATGTTCAAAAAGGGATGATTGTTGAACTTGATCTGATCAATAGTCGAGATGCTTTCAATGGGTACCGACAATTCTTCAATTCCCTGATCAAAACAGATCCTCATTCTCAACTCGCAGCAGAATTGTTTCTGTATCTGAACAAACAGGGATTTCGTGGTCTGTGTCGATTCAATGGAAAAGGTGAATTCAATGTACCGTTCGGTGACTACAAGAAACTGAACTTCAGAACTGATTTCACTGAATTTGTTGAGATCATGAAAAATTGGAAGTTTTCTTCAGTTGATTTCAGCGAACTTGAAATTGAATCAGACGACTTTGTGTACTGTGATCCGCCGTATGATGTTGAGTTCACGAAGTACACCAGCAAAGATTTCACATGGAATGAGCAGATCAGATTGGCAGAATGGGCAGCACAACTTGATGCTTCGAGTGTGATATTGTCGAATCAGTCCACGAAACGAATCATCAAGTTGTACACAGATTGTGGCTTTGAAATCATATTGCTTTCTGCTCCACGCAAAATCAGTATCGATGGAGATCGAAGCAATCAAGAAGAAGTATTTGCAGTGAAAAAGAAGGAGAAATGAAATGGAAACAATATCAACCGAACACATGAGAAAACATTTCAGTGACGATCAGCAGTTTGTCAAAATTGTTATTGCAGATGAGTTTCAATGGTTTTTGATTCATCAAAATGTTGAATGGTTGTTTTGTCCTGAACTTGTTGAATTAGTTGAGTCAGACGAATACAAAGATGCGGATCTGGATGAGAAATCAAAAATGGTTGCAGATGTGTTGAATATTTCAGAGTCTTTGTTGACTGCTACTGAGTTGAAAACTGGATGGGTTAGAGTAGACTGTCCATTTTTCTTGTTGAACGGATGTCACGGAGATGAAATTGTTGTGTATTCAAGTGAGTTGAAATCGATAACTGCATGAAAAACACGAAATTTCACAAACCTGAAATGTTGATTTCAAAACCAATTGAAAAGTTATTCATTGACGGAGATACATATCTGTTCAGTAAATACTTGACTGATCAATTCAATGAAATACTTGGTGGTTTGCTTCTGAAAGTATTTGTTCAAGTATTTGGTCTTGAGATTGAAACAAGTGATGATGAAATGGATCAGAGTGACATCATTCATATCAACAGTATATTGAGAGACAATTGTGAACGACAGAAACTCTTGTTGTTCAAGAATGGTTCGCTTGTTGAATTACAGTTCAGTGATTTTGGAGGATTGGTCAGTGCAAATACAAAATGAATTTCAATTGTTCGATTGGTCAGATGCAGAAGAACAAGAGACTGAACATATTGTGAAACTGACACGAGATTACAAAGTTGGAGTGATTGTTTGCACGAATGGTGTTTGGTACTCTCATCATGAGAATCAGAAGCTTTTGTTTTCGCCGGATCTGATTCAGTTGATCGAGTCTGAAGAATATCGAAAACTGAAAAATGAATTTCGTTGCAATATTGATCCTACTTTGAAACGGGAAGCAAAAACAAAGATCAAACAGTTGTTTTCCGAGTTGATTCCATATCCGTTCAAAGATTGGTATCTTGGTTTGACTAGTGATTGTCTTTGTTACTTGGAAGTTGAATGGATACCTATTGACACATTATTCAAGGTTGAACAAGTTGAAAATGAAATGCACACGAGAGCATGGGAAGAAATTCAAATACTTGATGATAGTGATTGGATTACTGCTTGAAACAATACTATTCAGATCAAATGTGTCCTGAACAATGAACATTGACAAAGTGAAACACGAAAGACAGAAATTGATTGAAATGATTGGAAGATGTTCTGGTTGTTATGAATGTCACGATGCTCAGATCAGATTGAAGCAAATCAACTCGATTCTTGCTTTTCAAGAAAAGTCATTTGGAGGTCATCGATCATGACATTGAACAAAATACTTGTGCTTGGAATGATTGATGCTTGTATTGACGATCAATTTCCAAAAACAACAGATCATGAAGTCGAATTGTTGAGAGATGAATTATTCGTCGAACGACTGTCAAATCACTTGGAAGCGAAAGATCTCGAACTCGATCCTGTTGATTTCTTGAACTTGATCCGCCGCAAACACAAAGCATGGAGTCTGGTTGACAAACCAATTCAGAAAAACAAATGGTTTGTGCTGAGATATACAAACCATGAAATTGTGTATCTATTTATTACAGATGAAGTTTGGGATCTGTACCCAAATCAAATCAAAGTGTTTTCCTTGACGGAAGATCAAATCTTTTGCCAATGGATCAACGAAAAATCCATTCAATTTGATTTTGCTTCAGGAAAATGTTGCACGGCTGATGATCGGATGAATCACATCAAAGAACAGTTGAACCACATTGAACTTCAATCGAAACAATCAATTGATTCATTGACAGAAGATCTCAAACTGATCGATACTTTGAAACAAACATTTGAAAATGAACGGAGTGAAGAAACAAATGGCAATCAACCAGACAATCATTAAGTCAACGATCAATTCACTGATTGAGTTGTTTTGGAACAGTGATGAATATCAAGATGAATTGATCGATGAGTTGAACGATGATCTTTTCATCGAAAGACTATCAATTCATTTGGACCAATATCATCTTCATCAAGTTGAAGACGAAGAACTGTTTCACTTCATTGTGAAAGCAAGTCAAACTTGGCATGAAATATCAGACCAAGTTGAATTGAACAGATGGTATCAATCACGTGTTGCGGAAGATGAACAGTATTTCTTTGTCACAAATGAAAGAATAACAGTAGATGTGTGTTTGATAATTTGGTTTTCAAGTGATGGAGGATTACTTGAAGATTGCGTAACTTCAATTTCGTTACTCGAAAAACAAATGAAAAAGAATCTGGTTCTTCCTGCCGTCGATTTGGATTTCGTCGAAGAGAAGTTATCTTTGATTGAGTCATTGCAACAGACTCGGATCGAGAAAGCAAAAGAAGATTTGGCTCAAATCGAGATTATGAAATTGCACTTGCGTTGATCAACTACAATACAATCATGTCCCATTGTTGCTTTCACGGTCACATGATTGTATTTGCTTTGGACTGTGGATACACGAATTCAGGATATTGTGTCTTCGATACTCAAAATGAAGTATTCTTGGAAATCGATCACATTGTGGCGAAACATGATTTGTTTTCTGAGAAGTTGTTGATGATTCACGACAGAATCAAATCGGTGTTTGACCAATTTCATCCTGAATTCTGTGTATTTGAAGAACCTGTGTTTCTTGGAAAAGGCAAAACTGGAGCATTACTGCATCAAGCATTGGGTGTTGTGAAATTGATCGCCGCTCAAGAACATTCTGAAATAATCGGATATACTGCTCCTCATGTCAAAAAACTTTGCACTGGAGATGGGAAAGCTGACAAGAAGAAAATTGAACATGAAGTCTGTAATCATTTCAAATTGGATTCAAGCGTGTTTCCATCCAATCATGCTTCAGATGCTGTGGCTGTTCTGCTTTGCTTTTTGAAAACCAAAATATCATGAACGAACAATTATCAGAGATCTCCAAATATTTGAAACCATTGATTCCACCTGATTCGACGGAAGACAACTTCCATATGGTTAACAAAATCAGATCCGCCAGCAAAGATGAATTGAGAGAATTGTGCTTGCGATTATTTGAAAACAACAACGTGTTGAGAAATCAAATCAATCAATTGTTCGACATTGCAAGAAATCAGATTATTGAATCTTGGGATACATATCATGGTTGATTCTCATTCACAGGAGAAATTGATGCAATGGCAGAGAGAATCAAATGGAACTCTTGTTTTGTTTATTTGGAGTAACGAAAGCAAAAAGTGGATCAGATACAATAATCATCCATGTCGTGTACCAGATCACCAAATTCCAAATGGTTCATCAGGTTTCGCAACTGCTCAGAACTTGTTGAAGCAAGGATACAAATACATTCCAACCAATACTGAAGATTGAAAATGAAAGGAGAAATTGAAATGGAGGGATTTCAAGAATGTGGATATGGTCGTTGGTTCAGATACCTCAACCCAGAACAAACTGAAGTACAAATCAAGATCACTCATGTTGCAATGCGTGAACAAGAGAATGCATATCAACTGAAAGAAGCATTGTTGTTGATTGCAAAATTCGAGCACGATCTGTATTTTATTGATGATTATCCGTTCTTTGAATACGATAATACAATTCAAAACCTGATTTTTGAAGTATTGGATACCCTGAAATTAATCATCAGATCAAATCAAGGACATCAATTACCAATCAAAATGAAATGGTTTGCTGACAAATATCTCAATGAACCATTTGTTTTCAAAATTCGAGTGGCAAAACCAGATTACAAAACAATAGCCAGACAGATTTTGATTGGTGAAAGATCAGCAATCACGATCACTGACTTGAACTTGATAGAAGAGATATCAAAACAATTGAGAGAAATGAATATCGATGTTGAATTTGTGAGTGAATGGTCAGATTTGTCAATATCGAGAAACGATCATTACAATAAGATATGAAACTGAGAGGACAATCCCAATGCAAGAATTTGTGGGTTATTTTCATGAAAATAACCTTTTGGCTTTCGGAATCGGAACATCCATCAAAAATAAAGCAGATCTGATTTCAAGAATATCAGATCTTCCGTTTTTTGTCGGTCAAAATTTCTTTGTGACAGCAGCAAAAAGTTCAGAGCAAGCAAAACAGGATGCAATGAATGCAAAATTCAGAAACAGATCTCCGCTGGAAATGTTTGATCTTCAAAGCAAAGCTCAAATTCTTCAGGATCTTGTCAAGTTTTCTTGCATAAAAACTGAACACGATTGATTGATCAACTTTGATTCATTGACTGCATCTGACTATTTTGATATTCATCCTGTTGCTGATCAGGATCGTCATCTGATGAGTATGCTTGATTCATCTGAACATTTGGTGTTTGTATTTGTTGCTGTTGCATTTGTTGAAGCAATGCAGTGAGTTGTGCTTGCTGTTGCATTTCTTCTGCTGTTGTGGGAGGAAGTTTCAACAGATCGCGCAATTTGTTGATCACAGACAAATCAGACTTATCGAATATCCCAGTCGAGATACACGTGATGAGATTTTGAGTCATCAGTGATTCTTGATTGGGATCAATTGTTGCTTCAGTGCTGAAACTACCGTAATCTTCCTGGACACCGAAGTTCCAGATGATCAGTGGTCGAATGACTTTTTCGATCAATTGACTTCTGATTTCTTTGACAACCTTCTCAACTTTGCCGTCGAGTGTAGTCGAGTGCTTCACGCTGAGGGTTGCAACACCCATTGCAGTTGAACCTTCATCGAAAATCATGTTTGGAACACCAAACGAAATGAAAATGATTCGTCTGAGCATTGCTTCCATCAATGACCAGAACTGTTCACCGGCAGGTATTTGAGCAGCACTGATACTGTTTCTTTTGTCGGTCACAATATGAGAATGGTTCTCAAGATTCTGCAACTGACGAGCCAAATTCTGAATTGCATCCAATCTCACAGGTTGACCTGTCATTGGATCTTTGACATCATTTCCCCACTGATCTTTCAATATCACTGTTGCTTCACTGTCAGCAAGAGCCACCAATATCCCTGTTGCAAGAGTTTTGGCTGATACTGCTGCTTCCTGGAATATCAGATTGTACAATTTGACCCAAGGAAACGCTGTCTCACATTCAGCATTTCCATACACAGATGTCAGGTTGTAGTTCGTCACTCCTCCATTTGTCACGTGCAATGCTTTCTTGTACGGAATCCAAATCTCTCTGGTTCGGTCGATCACTTTCACGTGAGTCAGATTTCCCAGTTTCCCAGCGAACCAATATCGTTGAGGATCGAGAACGTTGAATCCTGCTAATCTCCATTCAGTTCGTCGAAGTCGTCGATCTTTGCAGAAACCAATCTCAGCACAAGAAAAACCAAATGCAGATGCTTGTCCAGACAGAGTAGTAACTACATCGGACAATGAACCTTGCATATTTTCAATATTCTCTTGAATGAAACTCTGAATTGTTTTGTATTTGTGTTGATATTCACCCAATGCCAATGATGCTCGTTCAGATTTCAGATCGATAGCGGCTGATGCTATTGGATTTTTCAGGATGCTCTTGTATTCTTCGATTGTGTGTTTGTTTGGATTTCCCAATTGCACGACCACATTTGATGTCAGTGCAGTGATTCTCGAAGTCAAAAAAGCATTGTTAGTCATCGATCAAATATCAAGAAGTTGGAGGAGTCAGACAAATGCCAAGCAAAGTGGGTACTGCTCCTGATATTGGAAATGTTGGTGCTGTGAAATTGATACTCTGAGTTTTCATTCCTGTGAGCGTACATGAATTTGATGTGGCAGAACAAGTTTGAATATTGGCAGTTGCTTTGATTGTCGAAGTTGTTCCACTTTTCAACCAATTCAAAAGTGATTGTGTGACAGATCCGATTGTGATGTTTTGGTTTCTGTCGATCCAATACACATTGTTTCCTGAGAAATTGTAATCTGATTCTTTGTATTCGTTTGTGCAGTAGTTCAGTCCAGAAGTATCACTGAAATATGAACGAATCCAACTGTCCCAAGCTGTTCCGGTTGGTGGAATTGTGGCTGGTGAATTGTATGTTGTCAGAGTGCCATTGTTGTATGAATAAACAACCGGAGAGTTAGTCGTTCGATCTTCTGTTGTCTGAATTGAGGTGGTTGATTTTGATCCCACATATAATCCACGGTTAACCAAAACATAACTCAACCCATCAAGACTGTAGTGAGTGTAATCGAATCCATCAAAGGGTAAATCAAGTTGAAAATTGTCAACAGCTAATACAGTATTGCAATTGTTACCTTGCTGCATCAGAAACTGTGTTTGTACCACAGAGGTAGTAACTGTAATAGTCAAAGTCATTGAAGAGGAAATATCAATGCCAGTGGTTTGAGTTGTTAGATAATATTCAGGTCCATCTGGTCCTTGTACCGTCGTGTAATTACATCGTGATCCGCCGTTTTCTGCAAAGTTAATTGCAAAATTTCCTCCTGCGGGAACATTGAATGATCCACTGTATGAACTGCCGTTAATAGATATATTTTGTGTTGCACTTCCAGAGATCGTAACTTGTACAGACAAGCTCGGACCTGCATCTCCAGGGTATTGACTCAGTCCAGAAAAAGGTACGAAAGAAACATCAACTTGTACCTGAGCAGATACTGGAGTTGTAAATGACAATGGCTCACCACTCCAACCGGTATTAACATATCCAAAAGTGTATTGCCCCATATCGTAGTTATATGAGGCTGAATCTGTGATCTGGAAATAGGTCGCATTGTCTGAAGAATAATTTCTGGAGTATGTGAAATTTCCTGATCCAATAGCATATGTAGTCGGAGCGTCTGAATTTTCGATAACAGTATCGTATGTTTCATTGAAACTAATACTGAAAGATCTGCCATCTGTGTTTAATGTAAACGAAGACGGAGATTCTGCTGATTCACTGATATAAGTTCCACGGTTGATAATTCCATACTGTTGAGAAGCAACAATCTCCCACAACAATGTCGGTGTCCAAGTCGAATTCACAACAGTTGGTGATTGCCATTTTCTGTTTGTGATCAAATTGCGCCTCACAACACTGTTATTCGATCCGACAAACAACCATTTCTGTTGATCCGCAAACCAAGCAACAAATCCAGATGATGGATTGTTGACTGTCATGATCATCTGATCTCCAGTCAGATTGGTTTGTCCATCAGTGCTTGTGAAAGTGAAACCATTCCAGAAACCAGAGATCAGATTCTTTTGTGAAACCAATGTTTTGATTTCATTGATGATGAGTCTTGAAAGGTCAGTCATATTTCAATTGTTTGCATACAGAAGTGGAAATATTTGACCAACAATTGGTATCACAATAGTCGTTCCACCACTTCCACTACTTCCACTTGTTGATGTTGGAACATTCGATGGTGTTGGGTCAATCACAATGTTTGCTGTGAAATTCGCTGGTGTGCTTCCGGTTGATGGTGCTGTGATACTTGTAATCGTTACAGTGACCACATTGTTCACTGTCATGTTTGCTGTGACTGTTGCTGGAGTACTGGTTGGTACTGTGATACCAGATGAAACTTGAAGACCAGTCGTACTTGAAAGAAGATTTCCTGTGTAGTTCGCCAAATTTCAATTCCTCCTCAAGTTGTTTCAATTGTGAAATTTGGTTTCGCTGCATTGTAAACCACAGTGAAGATTTTGCTTCCGCAAGTGATTGTGTCTCCAATGTTGAAACTTCCACCAACAATACCAAGTTCAGTGGAGATTCCACAACTTCCACACAAATATCCAGCTTGAGTCGGATACAGCAATACCAGATTTGATTGTACATCAGATTGACTTGAATTCAATGTATTCGTGTTCTGGAATGTACAAGTTCCGTTTGCAGCATATATTTGAAATCCACAGAAAACAGATCCCGCAGTACCTGGTGTGCCAAATGGATTATTTGAACTGAACAACCATTGAGTCATTGTGAATGGTGCAACACTTGGAGTCATGAAAGCAAACAAATTGTTATTTTGATTCCACGACGGAGCAATGATTGATGGACGAAACAATCCAATGCAAGTATTTGTCAGACTCCACGATGACTGCTGAATGAAAACTCCTTTGAACTCTGATCCATTCACAATGGACAAAGTGATATTGCTTGTTGTGCTTGGTAATGTAGCAATCAGATTTTGTTGGCTTCCATTTGTTCCACTGTGAGTACTTGAATTCCAACTATCGAACAACTGCCAATATATGTAGTTGTTTGTGCTACTGATTCCCACAACAAAGAATGCAGATCCGAGTGTGAAACTGCTTGTGTACTGGATCTGATACACTTTGTTGACGATGTTGGATGATGTGAAACTGTCGATAGCAGTTCCAAACAAAGTCGTCATTGCTCCCTGGATACCGGAAGTCAGCGAAGTATTATTCCAAGTTGCAGTGATTGTGCTTGTTGTGATTGTTGCGACCATGATCAAGCAGTCCTGATCGCACAAGCAGTACTGAATGTATTCTCTGGAGATGGAACAGCAATCAACGTTCCTTGATATGTTGTGCCGCCGGAAGTGTACGAAACAATAGAACCCTGATCAATCGAACTTCCTGGACTTGATGAATTGTACAATCCAGGAACCAACCAGAGATTCTGACAACCTCCGATGATACCAGCAAGATTTCCTGTCGTTGGAGGAAGAAAATTGAATCCTGCTTGAATATCAGGGATGTAACTATTATTTGGATTCGTGTTCTGGAATGTGCAAATACCACCAGTTCCGAAAATCTGAAATGAGGGTGTAGTCGTACTGTTTTGTGCTGGTGCAACTCCCCAAGGTGCGTTTCCTGTGTAGTTCACCCAGTTCCAATACAGACTTGGACTCAAAGGATTTGTCCATCCAGTATTGTTGATGTATGGGATGAAAGCATAAAGATACGTGTTGTCAAGGTTGTTGTTCGTCCACCAACTTGGTTGAACACTGGGACGGAACACTGCGACCAATGTATTATTCAGTGTTGATCCATATTGCTGAATAAAGAATCCTCTCAATTCAGTGTCGTTGATACACCAAAATGTCAGAGGATAGTTTGAAGAAAGTCCTGAACCAGATTGAATTATAGAGTACCCCGAACCATTTGTTCCGACATGAGTACTGCTGTTCCAAGTATCAAAAATTGACCATGCAAGACCAATACCTCCACTGTTGTTTGGATTTGCAACGCAACAAATATTCAAATACACAGTTCCTTTCGTGGATGTGTTGTATTGATATTTGAGTGTTGTACCAAGTGCGCTATAACTACTATTCAAATAACTTGTGACATTGTATCCACTTGTAGATGAAGTGATGCTGTACGAACTATCAACAGTTGTGAATCCACAATCAACTGCTGCTGTGGTCAAGTTCGTCATCAATTGTGATGTTGTGAATGGTGCTCCAAGTGTGATTGTTGAGAGAACTGCAACCATACTTGTGGGAGATCGTATAGATCAGATTGATCGGAAAATGAAGAACGAATGTCAAATGATCAACGGAACAAACGTGACAATGATCTCCAAATTGTCAATTGTGCTTCCGCTCAAATTTGTGATTGTGACTGGAATTGCATCTGAAGAACAATTTCCAGTTGGTATTGGATCTGCATTGATTGTTGTCCAAACTGGAGATGATGTTGATGTGATTCCTTCGATCACAAGTCCAACATCACCAGTTGGAGCAGTAGTTGATGGTCTTGTCAGATCATTTGCTTGGTACGTCGATGAATAGTAGAATCGAATTCTGATTGCACTGTAGCAAACAACTGAAAGCAACAAATACGTTTGACTCATGTTGAAAGTCGTTTCGTACACTCCATTATTTGCAAGTCCAGTGGGGAAATTCAATGTGAACGTTGAAGTAACTTTTGTGAGTATTGATGAAGGCACAAGTCCGTTTGCGCTTCCTCCTCCAAAGAAACCAATTGGAAAAACAAGCATAAACAAACTACCCAAGATTTGGAGTCAAAACTGAATACAGATACGTGCCATCACAAACGAATGTGAGAATGTCAATGGAATTTGCTGCTGTCGAAAGTGTTGGTTGTGTTTTGTTTGCGAATTTGAAAATTGAACTCGACCATGTGACTGTGCGAGATCCAATTGTGTCTTGAATGAACCAAAAGACAAATGTTCCAACTCTCAGATTTGTGAAACTCAAACTGCTGATGTTTCCGGTCAATGTGATGGAAATGAAATTGTTTGCTGACAAATCGACAACTGGTGTGCTGGAAAAAGTGATAAGGTTGATCGTTCCACCTTGAGTACCACTGAATTGTTGTGCAGTGGATGTGGTTGCAATTACTTTGTCAGTGCCGGAAGAATTGACAATGTGCAAAAGTTGATCTGTTGTTTTGCTGTACAAAGTCAAATTGCCCGAACTCGGACTGGATGGAGTGCTGCTTTGTTCTGTGAAAATCAAAGAACTTGCACTGCTGACACTTCCAGTTGCACCAATCACACCACCAGGACTTACACCAACACCTGACGCGATCGCTGTTGTTGATGCTGCATTTCCTGATGCTCCATTGTTTGTCAACACCACAACTGTCGATGATGTAATGCTGCTCACGCTGAAATATCCTGCTGTTCCGACAAAAACTGTCTGACCCACAACCATCCATGAAGTTGATCCGACCGTCACACTCACATTTGCTGACGATGCCGGCATTGTGAATCCACTTGTGACTGTGGTGAAACTGTTTTGTCCGGCAGATCCAGTACTTCCGATACTTCCAGATGGACCAGTTGCTCCAGCACCAGAAACATTTTGTCCAGAAGCAATTGTGCTTCCACTCGTACTGTTAGTTGATACTCCAGTATTATTCAACACGACCACAGTATTTGAAGTGATACTGATGATGGTGAAATATCCGGCATTGCTCACAAAAAGAGTTTGCCCAACACTCATCCATGCAGTGGAACCGACAGTAACAGATACTGTCGATGAAGCAGCAGGCATTGTGAAACTGGCACTTGTTGTTGTGAAAGCACTTGCTCCAGTAGCACCAGTCGATCCGGTTGCTCCAGTTGCACCGACTGGTATTCCGAAGTTGAAAACAGCAGCAGAACTACTCCCCGTATTTGTCACTGTCGGAGTTGCTCCAGCACTCAGCGAATTGACAGAACCAATTGTGATTGTGGCGGCAGATCCATTTGTACCGTTCGTACCATTTGTCCCAGATGCACCAGCGGGGATACCAAAATTGAAAACCGCTGCTGTACTTGTTCCCGTATTGCTGACTGTGGGTGTACTTCCAGATGACAATGAAGTTACTGTTCCGATTGTGATTGTTGGTGTAGTTCCGTTTGCACCAGCCGGCAATCCGAAGTTCAAGATCGCTGCACCATTTGTTCCGGTGTTCGTGACAGTAGGAGAAGATCCCGCACTCAATCCTGTGACTGTTCCGATGGTGAGATTTGGAATAACGCTGCTGATTCCAACGTACTGACCAGTGGAGATCGTTGTGCCAGCACTTGCATTTGCTGAACTTCCAATGTTTGTGATTTGAATGACTGTGGAGCTTTCAACTGCTGCGATCTGAAAATATCCTGCACTATTCACAAAAATGGTCAATCCAGCGACAAGCCAAGCAGTATTGAGCACACCAATATTGACATTGTTGCCAACAGACGGCATGGAAAATGCACTTGTTGTTGTTGTGAATGCAGCTTGTCCTTGATATCCGGCTGGTGTGACAAATGCTCCACTGTTGATTGTTGAACCGACTGATGAGTTTGAAGATCCGCCAAGATTCTCAATCGTCACAGCATAACTACTGCTTGATGGAACACTGATAACTGAGTAGTATCCACCTCCACTGATGAAGATGATCTGCCCTGCTGTCATCCATGCAATGTATCCCAGACTCACATTGACTTGATATCCGACTCCGGGTTGAGTGAAATTTGCTGTTGTGTTTGTGAATGCTTGTCCTTGAGCACCAGTACTGCCAGTTGCACCGGCAGGTATTCCCAGATTCAGAATGATATTGCCATTCGTTCCTGTATTTGTCGCAGTAGGATTGCTCCCAGATGACAATGAAGTTACTGTTCCGATTGTGAATGTGGGAGCAGCAGGAAGACCAAAATTGAATATTGCTTCGCTCGAAGAAGTTCCTGTGTTTGTGACAGTCGGAGTTGCATTTGGATTCAACGGAGTTACTGTTCCAAGACTGACTGTTGCACTGTCTCCAGCAATGCTTCCAAGATTTGTCCATGAACCAGATACTTTCTCAAAGATATTATCTGTTGTTGTGTTGAAGAAGAAATCTCCATTGTTACCAAATGTACTTACAGGATTACTGTCACCTGAATTCCATTGACTTCCCCGATATGCAACGAAAGCACCAGCACTTGTTCCTGATGCAGTCAGTTTGATGACGTTGACTCCATCGTCAGTTGCTGTATTGGCGGGATCGAAGTAGTATGCGTATCCTGTTGCGTACAGAAATCGGAATTGGTAGTTCTCAACATTTCCCAGATCCAAAGCTCTCATTTGCTCAACGGTATTCAATGCAGATGCCCATGAACCTGTGGCTGAGATCAATTCTGCAAGAGTGATTGATGATTCTTCCAATTGCGAGACACTGTGATCGATGCTGGTAACAACGTTTGTGTACTGGAAAGCAACACTCAATGTGTATGTACCAGTTGGGAAAGTACTGGTCGTTGTCACGGTCGTACTGTTCACAGATACTGGGACATACAAACCAAAGTTCTCAGGCTGACTTGGCAATGTCGATGATGAGAAAGCAGACCAATCAACTTGAAATGTGTCGCTACTTGCATTTGGTGTGCAAGTCTTGGTGCAACTGAAAACTGCTCCACTGCTGTTTTTCAGAAACAAAACGACACTTGTGGCATTGAAATCATTGGTTGTGATTCCGGCACATTCATCTGGGTATGCTGGATTGATCTGAGTTGGATAGTTGATCGTGACACTCAGTTGCACCGTCGAAGACAAACTGATACTTTGACTGTTTGTGGCATTGGCGATGCCATTGACTGTACTGACCTGTGCACGAATCACCGCATTCGCATTTGTTGATGTTGTACTGGCAAATCCAGATCCAGTGTTGCTGAGGAAAATGTATTGTCCAGATGTGTTTGCTGCAAGTCCGTTGATTGTGTAGTCTGGTGTGTCCAGCAATTCGTAATTCTGAACAATGCCAGATCCGTCGAGTTTTGTGACACTCAATCCAGTTCCGTTGATGATGTGCCACTTGTTCCCTGATGGATAGATGATATTTCCAAAGCATCCAGGAGCGTACACACCTGCTGTTGTTTGGAAACTCAAATACGTTTCGATGGAAGAACCAAACGGTATCAATCCAGCAAGATCTGCAACTGTGAATTCAGGAGATACTTCAACAACAGCAGCAATTCCAACTTCCAAATCATCTGGAAGCGTCAACCATTGAGTGTATGGATCGAATACCACTTCACCTGATGCTTCAGATGTGTCGAGGGTAATTGATGTTGTATCCATGTACCCTGTCATTTCGAGAATCAATTTGTTGGCGAACAATGCAGATCTGTCTTCTCCCTGCATCATCACCATGCAACTGACACGAGTACCTGATGGAACTGCATTTCCGTAATCATTCAGCAACCAGAAAGTGACAGGCGAACCTTTGCTGCCATCACAAGCGTATGATGGAGTAATCGGTGAGAGATTAGGAGATCTCACATCTTGATTGCAACCACCATCAGCAGTCATATCTGTCAAATATGTACTGATGCTTCCGATTCGCAACCAAGCACCACTTGAAGCAGACAAAACGGTCAATCCATCTGCTGTTGCTGTGCTTGTGCTGCTGAAAACGTAGTAGTAATTGGTCGAAGTGACATATCTGATCAATCCGTTCTCTGGATTGGCTGGAAGATTACTTGGTGTTGCAACTGTACGCTGACTGAGCGACAATTGAAATATATTTGCTGAACTCAGATTGATTGTTGAAGTGAACGCTGACGCTGGAACGCTCATTATCTGAGTCAAGACTGATGCTTCGTTTGTCGCCGATCCAGAAATCACAATGAATTGCCAATCTTCACCAGTCAATATCGTTGGAAGAGTGATTTGAACAATACTTGTCGATGTCACCGTGACAGGAACCAAAGCACTGTTCAAATTCAATCCAACACGATTTTGTCCTTGGATGCTGAGATAGAAAGTTCCTGATACTCCAAGTGATCCTCCAGTTCCAACTACTGAAATATTTGATGAAGTGAATGGAAGTTGCGAACGTCCTGAAGCGTATATTGTTGTCATGTCAGAGGAAAAAAATGAAATTCAATCCCTCTTCATTGATTGAAAGAATTCTCAATTATCTGTTTCAAATTGATGAATACACCAAGTTCAGTATCTCACAAAGTTACTGGCATGGAGTGTATTGTAAGTTGATCTTCAAAATACAAGAAGATGATTTCTTTTTCTTGGGTTGGCATCCAGATGATATCGACGAAGCAACGATTAACATGATCGACAACTTCATCATTGACAAGAAATGTTCACTTGTTGATCACACCAAACAATATTGTATCGAATCGGGAGAAGAAGAATGACAGAGAATCAAATCAATTTGAATTACTTCAGAGATATTGACGAAATTGAAATTGATCTTCAGAGTCATATTTATTTTCTCAATCAAAAGTTGATTGAACTACAACAAGAAAATATTGATCTGAAAGATAAATTGAATCAGTTGAAGCTCAATGTTGAATGGAGGAAAGGATCAATCTTCAAAAAGATCAATGAGTGGTTTCAGTTCGCGAAACATGGAATTGTTTCGCTCGAATATCAGTCTGCCTTGATTCGAGAATTGAATCTCGCGACAAAAAATTGCAGATCTGATCTCAGACAACAATGTGATGATTGAAGAAATTCGGAGATTGGAACAAGAATCAATTCTCCAGAGAGTATTTCAAATCGAATTGTGCAAGAGATTGGAGGAGCAAAAATCAGAAAGCAAATATGAGAAGAAATCAAAACCACCACTTGGAAAAATGCATGAATAAATCAAAAAAGCAGACTGATACTCACGAACAGATGTTTTACTATAGTGAAAAGATCAAAGCACAAAAAGCAATGATTGCCAATTTGAATTATGAAAATCGAGTGTTATCTCTTGAGAGAGATGAATTGACCAAACGAATGATATTGGTAGAGCAAGAATTTGTGAAATTGAATGAAAAGAACAAGAATCTTCAACGATTAAACTCGATCAATGAAAAGTGTTTGCAACTTGCACTTGACACAATTGGTTCTCTTTGGAACAAAATTCACAGTTTGACAAAAGGAAGTAACAAATGACTGAAGATGAGTTAATACAAACAATTGAAGATCTTGAAACAGACAGAGATCTTCTTGAAAGTTTCAAACAACAAGTACGAGATCTGAGTTCACAATATCAACAAAAGATCGATCAACTTGAATCTGAAAATGACGAATTGTTCTCAGAGAATGAATCACTTTCTGAATCAAACGATATTGCTTATCAAGTGATCGATCAATTGAAGAATCAGATCAATGAACTGAAGAAAGAAAACGATGAGTTGCTTCAATCAATCAATTTTCACATTCAAGAGAAGAATCAAATCGCATCAGAGCGAGATCGACTTCTGCTTTTGAATTTTGAATTGAGAAGATTGAAAGATCAAATGATCAAAAGTAAATCACAATTTGATCAACTTTTCTTTTTACTTCGAGACTTGGAGAAAACATTGAATATTCCTCCGATGTGTTTCTGAGGGAAGCAAACATGGAAAAATTTGCAGTTGAAGTTGAAACAAGTCCTGACTGTTACCAAATCATCTTTTGCTGTGAAGATGAATATCAAAGAATCATGTCGGATCTGGAAAATGATGAAAGCGAATACTATTCAATTTCTCGTAATCCAGAATTCGATCAATATTCTTCCTTGGGATATGTACCAGCAAGAGATTTGATCCACAAATACTATTGGCGTTACTATTGCTGTCAATGTGAAAAAGAATTTGGGGATGATGAGTGGGATGAGGATGAAAACCAACCATTGAACCCTGTGTACGACAAAGAATGGGCATACTGTTCACACGAATGTTTTGACAAAGAAAACAAAATCAAATGAAACTGAGAGAATATTCTGAATGGTTGATTGAATTCAGCAAACAGTTTGAGATCGCCGACGAAAACAAACTGAACTGCTATATTGCTGGAACTGGTGAAGAAATGTGTGAAGCAATGGAAGCTTGGGCAAATTTCAATTTCAATTCGTGTGATGATTCTGACACTGCAATTCAATTGTGGAAACTTGAATTAGGAGATGTTCTTGCATACTGTGTTCTGGCAGCAAACAAATTGGATATTGATTTGACTCCGTACTCAGGATCAGATACTGATTTCAATTTGATTCAACTTCAGATTCTTGGATATCTGAAAAGAATATTTCGCGGCGATCAGAATATTGAAGATCGTCCAAAGCAAATAGTGATTGATGCTTGGAAATGGTTGATGGAATATCTGTTTGTCCATGGTATCGAGTTGGAAGATCTGATTGAGTTGAACATCAACAAACTCAAAAACAGAAAACAACTTGTTGGATCTGGCAACAAGAGATAACCCTCATCTATTGGATTGACATCTTTTGTGCTATTGTGAATTCAGTAGCGAATGAAGAAAAATGAAAACAATCAAGAATATCAAAATACCTCACATCGATTCACGTCTGATTGATGTGTTTGATTTGTTAGTCGTTGGTTTTGGAATGTTTGTGGTATTTGCTTTCAGATGGACTGCTGATCGAATGGAGGAATTGAACGATGCGATTGCAGAACAAATACATGGATTCAGGCTCAAGCAAGAAAAGATTGAATGTGAGAAAACTGATCGTCAATCTCCTGGCGATATTGCTTTCACCAGTGACTCTGCTCATGACAATCATCGTGGGAATTCTGTTTCTGTTTCGTGATGCTTTGGATCAGTCTTTTGACTGGATATTCAATCAGAGGAAAATGAAATGATGTTTGCTCCGCTCTGTGTTGTTGCAATTTCCATATTTCTTTGGATGATGGTTTCAAAATATTTCGATCATCAACTGGATGTTGAGAAAGAAAGAAACAAACGACCACGCAATTGAATTTGATTTCTCCAAATGAACGGATACTTTGCTTTTCATTTTTTGGCAGCATCGTATCCGTTTTGAATTGCCCAGGTCATCAGATTGAAGTGTTCTTTGTTCATTTCTTCAATTCGTTCATTCAGATTTTTCACAGAAAGATTCAAGTTATCAATACTTGATTTCAATGAACTTGTTTCTTTTCCGGCTTTGAAAATGAAAGCATACACAATCACAATTGCAGAAAGAATGGTTGTGATGTTTGATAGTGCTGAAGTATCGATGAGAAAACCAGTTGGTATTGTCGGTACTGATGGTGCTGATGATGGAACTTCGATGATATATATCTGATTCATTTGTTTTTCAACCGATTGATTTGACGTTTTTGTGCTTTCAAAATTTGACGCACTCTTGCTGATGATTTTTTGCTTTTGTTGTTCCGACCCATCTTGCGTGGTGATTCATGTCAGAAACCCCACGGATGAATCCGGGGGCTTGAAAAAGCCCTAATCTGACCAGACTAAGTACTTCGCGTACTACGTTATGGGCAAGAGTTAAAGACCTACCA
>Ga0116231_10000159_pt1 | contig 91573 bp, 58 predicted proteins | sample S1TSphgellanicum_2_FD_89695 | JGI IMG/M metagenome (GOLD analysis project Ga0116231, IMG submission 89695) | Host-associated microbial communities from peat moss isolated from Minnesota, USA - S1T2_Fd - Sphagnum magellanicum MG | ecosystem: Host-associated > Plants > Peat moss > Unclassified...
CTGCAATAAATCTATAGAGTTGTACTTTTACTATACAATTCTACAAACTAATTCTTTTGTATGGATTCATGTATGTTGATTCACTAGAACTTTAAAAACATATGCATACAATCTTATCAACTAGCCTATTGTAATATTGTAATATTAATCTCTTTTATATAATTCTATAATATTTTTTAGTAATTCATGTTGTAATCCACAAATTGAATTCAAATTGTAGTGGGCAAAGACTTTGACTAGGGCTCGATCCCCTCTTCATTTTAAAAATTGATGATTTAAAACTAAATTATCTATTTGAAAGTTTGTAATTCTTTCATCCAAATTGAAATACATTTGGTTTTTTGTGCATGGATGAAATGTTTATTTCTATTCACATTCTTTACATGTTACACATTTTAAGTGGTATTTATAGGTTGAAAATTGCTTGTAGGTAGTCAAGTATGTTATGGGCATGGATGTCCAACAGGGAAGAAACACATCATGAAGACAACCACCTAAAGATGGTTATGAGGTATGACCACAAGATTCAATTGGCAAATGATATCCCAAAAAGAAGGCATGATTATATGTAATTGGGTTGTGATTGAGTTCTTTATGTAGTTCAATTCTTTAAAGATGTATTTATAGAATTTTGATTATTTATGTGTTAGAATTACAATCAAAATCATGCTTGGGGAGGTCAATATTCTTTGTATGTATGGGGTACCCTTTGCATTATTTTGTTAATTTATAAATGCAATGAATGTCAAACTGTATTATCATTTGTTGACAGATACTAGTGTGGCCTCTGCTATTAAGCACATATTGTAATATTGAAAGGTACATCTTTTTAGCCTAAGTTTAAAATCCAATTTTTATTTTATTTTTGAAAATTTTCTGAATTTTTAGTGACAAAGATTACTCAAAATTCAATCTCTTTTGAACCTTAGGTCTTAAAATTACAAAAACACCTTCATAAAATTTAACTCATCAAGGGCTTTCCAATAATATCAAGAGTGTGGTCTAATCTTTCTGAAATGTTTGGCTTTGGTTTTATTGAATTTTCAATGCAAAAATAGTTCAATATTCAATTTATTGAAAGGTAAGCTTTAAAACATTATGAAACCACCTTGGTGCCATCCATATTCATCAGAGGCTTTCTAATGGTACAAAGAGTACAATAAGGGGCATTGAGATTTGGAAATTGGAAGATCTCAATCATTGTTTTTTTATTTGTGAAAATTTGCCACTTAACAATATAAAAATGTTAACCCAACTTCTACAAAATAACTTTTTGGGAAAAAAAATGCCCCAAAATTGCTAGATTTTAAGGGAATTTTTTTTCTAGAATGGCCCTATTTGAACAATAGGTTTTAACATGTCACAAAAAATATAAAAGGATTTCTAAAATTTTCTAATTCCTTTTGTCATCTGTAGCCAAATTTGGCTAAGTCCTTTTGTGGATTGTCTTTTCACTATCCAAGGATTGTTTCTTCAATTTTCTGGTTCCAAAATTTTGGTGATTTTTTTCATTTAAAAAAAATTACACTAAAAATATTTGTTGCCATAATGCATAAATTCCCCCCCACCCCAAAAAAAAATAAAATCTATGCATATACCTCACAAAATTGAAAAAAAAAATTTGATCTCAATGTGACAAAACAAAACAAGCAACTTCCTTTAGTACTAGGATGGTAGGTTGATAACTAAATCAATATGTTTACAAATAAAAACACATTTGGGTGCAGGCACAATCCAACAAGCCAAAAAGGGCGTCAGATCGCAAAAGAAAAACAATCCAAATTGAATAAATATTTATGTCTTGCCATTTAAAGCCATGACAATCATGATAAGTTATTGGTTTCTCATTCATATGAATATTCAGGAATTCAAACCAAAAATCCATTTGATAAAATTTTTAGTTTAAGTTTTGATTTAGGACCTTTAAAAGTGAACAACAATGCATTAGATAGGAGTCAATTTTGCAAAGGACTTTCAAAAAGATTCATATTATAAAACACATTTGATGAGGGGAAAAAAAAAAGATAAAGACCTATTAACCACATTAAAAAAAAACACTCATAACTTAAAATATGTGGAATTGTAAAACTTTAAAAATTCAAAGAACTTTCCAAAATTGATTCAAAATTTTAAAAATCCTTTGCTACACATAAATGGGTAAAATGTACATGATATATCAAAAAAATTTGTAGTTTATTATATAAGAAAACATAAAAATGTTAAAAAAAAAATTGGTTATGATTTGAAATTATTATCATTTAAAAAAACGTAACACTGAATTTACAAGGACTCAAGACACTTTCAAAAATTCATATTTATTCAAAAATGATGAAAAAAAAAGTGTTTTACTTAGACAACTATGATCATTTATTACAAAAAATTACAAAAAAAATTGACCCAAAATTCATTCATATGAATTTTTTTTTTTGGTAATTTGGTTAGCTTGTTGTATCCCATTTGGGCCCATTTAAATCATATTTTAGATTGATTCATTTTTCCATAAATATTTTCAAGATGTTTCTGAAGCCTAATTCAGTTTTTGAAATGTTTGTTTTATTTCTGACAAAAGTACTAAAAAAACACCTTATTAGGTGATGAATTGTCTGTTGAATGAAATTTTGTTTTGGGCTAAAACTTTTGTGAAAATTCTAGATTTTTTTTTCTTTTTCAACGTAATTTTGACTAATTTTCTTCTTTTAACATCACAATTCATGAAATTGAAACATGGATTAAAAAATGAAAAAGATTGAAAAAATGAAATGTGACAAATATTTTTAAGTTTGGGGTGGGGGGGGGGAGGTAAGGGAGGGATTCCCTTGGACCAATGCTTTTCTTTTTTTCTTTCCAAATTTTTGACGTAGTTGAGGTGGTGATCATCCATAAGTTGATTTAGCCAAATTTGGTTGGAAAAATATATTTAAAAATAATTCTAAACCATCCTTCTACATATATCTTTGGCTACTTACTTGACCATATAGAAAACCAATCACAAGTTTGTTAGAGTTGCATAATTCTCAATACTCAATTTCAATAACACATTAATTGTTTAATAATGTTATCCTTAAAAGTCACCCAATCTTTGAGCCTTAGTTTGACCTTGGAGTCTTTGTGTCATCCCCAATTAAAGTGTAGCCATAATATGAGTTAGAAAAATTAAGTAACATTTATTGAAACTTGGTACTAGTTCACAAGATTTATAAGATTTTATTGAGACAAGATTTGATTTAACTAAGAATGATAGTAGCAAGTGATATGCATAGGTAGGGCAAATAAAAAATTGGGGGTTGAAACTCTTGTGAAGACCAAACCAATTTAGGTGAGAAAATTAGTTTGGATCCCTTTTCTTTTTTTCCTGTGTATTATTTTTATCCCGACTTTTGATTTCATTTCTAGTTTTGGCCAATTTGGGTACTAACCCCAATAAGCCCCCCTTGCCCCCAAACCCAAAGTACTTTACATATAGAAAAAGGGTTTGCATTTAAACCCTCCCCATAATTGAGGCTCTAGTTATGAGGCTAGTGGAGGGGTCTAAATTCCTAGAAGGGTGTAAATGCAGACCATTTAGCTGTATAATGAACTCGAAAGATTTTATTTTATTTTTGCCTTTAGATTTAAATTTCTTTCATCTTTCCCTAACAAATTCATTGTCGCAATTGAGTTTGTGTTGTTTTTAGTTGGGCTTTGTTTCATTTTCTCTTTTGTGCATAATGCAACATGTAACACCATCATTCCTTGTTTCTCTTTTGTGTACGATATATAATAGCATCATTTTCGCTTTTGCTTTTGTTCATCATTATGTTGTTTTTTGTAGGATAACAATGATGTTGATTATGAGAGGCTTTGAGGTGCTCTGCATTTCTTAATGCACTTCTTACTGTTTCTTGTTGTTGCATCGACATTGACATCTTCAAACTCACTCCATTTTTGCATCTATTATTTTCTTGGTGTCATTGTCAAGTTCCATTGCATGCAAATGAACCTTCATATGTCTCATTTTAATGAAATTCAATAAATTAATTGACATGAATTTTTTTGGTTTGTTTTGTAAAAAAATTTTAAGGTAAAAAAATTTTGGGGTGTGAGAAAAAAAATAATAATGAAAAAAAAGAAATATAGATCTAAACAAAAGAAATAAGGAGCTTTAAAAACAAAAGTTTTTAAAAAAAGGTAGTCTACCTTCCAAATGTAAAAGCACCAATGATAGGATGAAGGAACCTTCCATAATTCAAAAACTCCAGTAAAAAGTTACACTTCAAAATGGATTAAAAAAATACACTGAGGAAATCTCACACGTTCTTTACAGATAACTCTTATTGTCAAAACAATTCATAAAAGAAAAAAGAGAAAATTTCACAGCTTAAAATCTAGTAGTATGGTCCAGTGTTGTTGGGCCATTATAAGAAATGGAAATTCAATATAATTGCAATTCTCAAATAATTAAATAACTCTTCTAAAATATATATAACCATATTTTTCAACTGTTTGAGAACTGATTCATATATATATATATGTATATATAATTTTGATCAAAGTTTTCAAAAAGTCTAAGAACTAGTTAAATATCCTTCCATAAAAACAAATACCCATTTTTGCAAATTGCCAGTTATTCCCCAAAACCTGGTAGTTCTTTGGGACTGTTCAAAAAAACTAACATCAGAACTTTTTTGATTTCCATTATCTTAAAAAAATGGCAATTGAAGGTTATTAAAAACATCAGATAACCTCCCAACACTAGTACTGTCCCTAGGACCAATGCACATAACTTGAAAAACAATGGTGGTAGTCTCTAAACCCTAAACCTAAGGGCACCTCACACCCACACAGGGGTTATTACATGTTTTTCAGTACATAGTGGTCTCAAAGACCTAAACCTTGGGGCACCCACATGAGAAGCTTTTACGGGTTTGAGGCTTGAGCACAAAATGGTCTCAAAATCTTAAAGCACTAAACCCAAAGGCCACCTTGTGAGACTTCTTTGCATATTGGTCTTTCACCCTTTAGAAAGAATTTTGAAATAAATTGAAAAAGGAATGATGGATTCCCTTTTAGTGTTTTTTTCTTTTCCAAATTTTAACCATTTGGTTACATCACAAAATTGAAAAAGAAAGAGAAAGAAAGAAAACCATGGTCCCTTCCCATTTACAAATAATTTTGAAATAGATTGAAAAAGGAAGGACAAGTGTGAATGCACCATTAACAACCCACTTGGCGAGCCTGGTGAGTGTGGTACACTCTAATTGCATAGTGATGAGAACTCCAACTTCATTCACAAGAATAAGCACACCCAAAATACAAAGGAATTTGTATTCTCCAAAATTTTGCATGTGAAATTTGGTTCATGGGAAATAAGCACATTCAAAATGCAAGTTTCTTCTTTGCAATTCTTTATGTGAAATTTGATGTTTAAATTTCTCAACTGGTAAGTGATTTGTGAGCACATTACTAGATGATTGAAAGTTTTGTCTCTAAATGCCAATGTAGTGTAACATTTATTTGGCCTTTATTGTAACACAGTAATTGTTAAAATGAAATCAAAGTGCAAAGTCCCATCCACATCAACACAGTAGTAAGTAGAATCACTACAACCATAACATGTTTGCATTATCATCATCACACTCTTGTCACTTCTTCACACACACACACACAACATTCATCATATCTCTAAGAAAATCAGTGATAAATAATGAACAGAAAAAAATTGAACATTTGAGATTTGACAACAATCTGTGTGATGGATGTTTTCCTCTTTTGCTTCCTAGATAGATAATACAATCAATAATACCACAACATTATTGTCTACCACATTATCCTGCTAAGCTTTTCTTGTACCCAACATCATTGGAAAGATTGCCTCTTCCCTTAGCCAAACACATTGTATCCATTCTCCATTTTTTATTTTTTATTTGAGATTTGAACCCTAGTCCCAAGGACCTTGCCCATTGCAGCACAAGGTACTTATAACATCCAACATAATCAATAAAAATAGTGGAAAAAACTTACATGTCACAAACAATTGCAACCAAAAAATAAAAAACCTAAACTGTAGTTAAAATATCAACAATCATGCATCAATTCCTACCCTTATTGATAGGATAGTTGCACACAATCTATCATAGGTAATGTTGCAAAGTGTTGCAACGTGAAAACAACCAATGTACACAATGCACATAACTTACAAGTGAACAAGTGAACAATAAAATGCTAGCAACTTCAAAATGTGGCAAACATCAAAACTTCTACTAAACCTTAAGATGCAAAACCCACAAGTTGCCAATGCAAGCACAAGTGATAAAAAACACAAAAACAAATAAATGGTGCAAACCTTAAATAAACAAAAAGAAAGCTTGCACACAAGTCTAGGTTTGAATGCTACAAACTTTTAACCCACAATAGAAAGTAATTGTAGAAACTTGTTGCACCAAGCCCAAGTAAATGGAGAAGCTTGTTGTTGCCACAAGCCCAAGTAAGTGCATAAGCTTGTTGTTGCCACAAGCCCAACCTTTAACCCACAACAGAAAACAAGTGCACAACAACCTTGCTATTGCCACAAGCCTAAGTTTGAATGGTGCAAACTTTAAACAAAAAACAAGTGCACAAAGTTGCTGTTGCCACAACTTACAAGCTTGGGTCTGACTGTTGTAAAGTTGCAAACTTGCAACAAAAAACAAGCACAAAAGCTTGCTACTGCCATGCCCAAGTCCAATTGTTGTAAACCTTAAACAAAAAATGCTTGCATTCAAGCTTGATGCTAAACAAAAAGCAAATGCATAACTTGCTATTGCTAGAACTTACAAGCTTGGGTCCAATTGTTGCAAAGTTGTAAACTTGCAAAAAAAACAAATGCACAAACTTGTTGTTATCATGCCAAAGTCCAATTGTTACAAACCTTAAACAAAAAAATACTACACATAAGTTTAATGCTAAACAAAAAGCAAGTGCACAAACTTGTTGTTACCACAATTTAGAAGCTTGGGTGTTATTGTTGCAAAGTTGTAATAAAAAACAAGTGGAGAAGCTTGTTGCTGCCACGCCCAAATTCAATTGCTACAAACCTTGAACAAAAAGTGCTTGCACATAAGCTTTTTGTTACTACAACTTATAAGCCTAGGTTTGGATGTTACAAACCCTAAAAAAAAAAACAAGCACAAAAACTTGCTACTACCACAATTTATAAACCCAAGTCTGCATGTTGCAAAGATGTTACAATTCCAAAGAAAAAACAAGTGCACTAACTACTACTGCAAACCCAAAATGCAAATTATAAACAAGAAGACATGATGTTTACTGAATGTGCATTGTGAACTCCATTGTCTAAGATTCTAAGCTTTATGGGCACTGGGCGTTGGATGACTCAAGAAAACTTAAGAATCGAAAATGTATTTTGATTTTCATTGTTAAACAACTTGATTTTGATTCCAACAGTCCACTCCAAAATCTAATATTTTGAGTCCCAAGTTCCAATGTCCAAAATCTTAGACTTTTTACTCCAAATCCTTGGATCTAGTTCTCTTGAGTCTTGATTCTTCAAGTTTATAGTCCAATGTCCACCATCCTTGGCTAAGTTCTTCAAAGTTCAAACTTGTCACCCTAGGGCCTGGAGTCCAATGTCTAGCCATGATCCAAAGTTTAAAGTACAAATTTCTAACTTCTTACGTTCACAAGACCATTCAAGAGAATGGCGCTTGTACAACTTAGTGCTTTCAAGTTATAACACGCAATCTTAACTTCCTAAGAATGGTGTTTGTACAACTTTCAACTCTAGCCTCCAAGCCTCCCACTCAATATGCAAGTGCACTGGCGATGGCTTGTCAAAGCACGATGTGAAGATGTGGCAAAACAGTTGCTAGAAATAGCGAAAGCAAAGGCTCATTGATGATTCCTAATGTTGAAGATCTGGCGAAACTGTAATCCTAAAGTGAAGGAATCTGGCAAATCCCTAACCCTAAAGTGAAGCAATTTGGTTCACCCATTTTGAAAGGAAGTGCCATTTGAAAGACTGCTTGGGACCCACTTAGCCTAGTTATTACTTCAATCCAGATTCATTAGAGAGTATGGGCCACTTTAGATGGGGGGGGTCTAGGGTCCAAATTCCTAGGTACCAATTTGGACTTATTTAAAGCAAATTGAATCCTTGAGTTGGACCTTATTTAGGACCTTAGCTTACATCTTAGTTCTTCAAATCACGAGCTTTCCCTTTTAGCTCTTTTTTTTTTTTGGGTTCAGACCAATTGATTTTCCCTCTAAAATGGTGCCATGTAGGTTTAGCCTAGAGTTGCCACTTTTTGCTTGAACTCTCATTTAAAGGCTGTGGGTCCAATTTATGACTCTCATCCAAATAGGATTGCTTTATTTCATGGGACCCTGGACCTTCGTCTAAACTGGCCCTAAATGTCATTGAAACAAACTCCATTGGCTTCATTTTGGGTAACTTGCAAATAGCATGGTTTAATTAGTTTATGCATGGCACAATCAAATTGTGCAAGTTCTTTTGGTTTTCAATTTCTTAATGTATTACAATCAAATATATGATAAATTTCTTTGTCAACTTTTGAACTAAAATTGAACTACAGGGGATTAAAAAAAACAAATGGTCAATCATGGTTCAAAATGACAACCAAAGTTGGTACGAGAGTTCTATCAACATAGGTTGGATTAATACATGTTGATGTAGTATCAAGTGATGATAACTTATTTCAAAACTAATTTCCACTCTCGTGTTTCAATTAGTTTCCTAATTTTGGATTTAAAAAAGTGGTAGGTAAGGCCTCAGTAGGAGTGTGACACTAGAAAAGTAGGTACCACTTGAGGTGATAGTTGAGGGTTTAGGGTTTAGGGTTTAAACCCGCTTTGCACTCGGAGTCAGGGTTGATGTTCAACCCAAATCAAGCATTCCTATTGGTGCAAAAGTTGAAATCAGCCCAGAGGGCTTTACAAGAGGAGTCAAGGCTGAACTAGAAAATATCTTTTCAATCTGCCCAAAGTTATTAATAAATGCTCAACTTTATGGCCTTGTTATTGGCCCCAAGGCTGGAAAGAGGATGCCATGGAATTTGGGAGGCCAATTTGTGACCCTTAGGCCCAATGTTTCAGCATTTATTAATATCCTGCCATCAATGTTCTAGCATTTATTAGTAACTTGGGGCCAAACAACAAGCCAAAAATGCTCAAAGTTGGCCCCAAGTTTTTTCAGCCCTGACTCCTAGTTGTGTGAAGAGGGCCTTATTCTGGTTGTGCTTTTCCATGAGGGCCTTAACGAGCGTAAAGCTCACGTTAAGGTCCTTTCAAAAAGTTGTTCAAATGAACATTTGGCAATGTAAGTAAGGTTCTGCTTCCAAAACATATGGTGCCCTCTCTATGGCAGAAAGAATTCTTATCTTTTTAAGACATCCTTGAAATACCGTAAAAGAAATCTTGACAATGCTTTCGTATTTAGTATGTGTTTCTTGTATATTCAATTACCCATTGGTTGAAAACCATATCATTCCATTCTTGTGTGTTGCTTTCATTTAATCCAGTCATTTCAAAAACTCGGATGCTTCCTTGTTTGGAAATATTAAAACTTTAAAGCCTCAATCATTAAACAACTCCTAAGAATTTATTAATTCATGCTTCCACTGTAGTACATGGGCAGCTTCAACACATGTCTGTCAATTAATTAATTACTTTTGGTTGACAATAGAGCACTTTCAAAATATTTTCAAATATTTTTTAATTTCCTTCACACAATTTTAATTTTAGTTTTTTGAAAAAAGATTCAACATTTCTGAAAATAATATAATTGGTGTGAAAAACAAGTGAATGCTAGGAGAGTTCGTAGTTCTTGCCTTTTGGAAGAAGCCTTAGGGTCTTTGTTGGGCAGGGTTTCTTCAATGTTTTGTTTGCTGAACCAATTACTACTCATAATATCCCTTGCACCTTTCAAACCATGGCGATGACAACTTAGAACCATGGCAAGCAAGTTGAGTTCAGTCATGTGGTTAACAGAAAGAGTCAATACTGATGTCAATAGTAAGTGCATCATTTCCTTAAAAGGAAATATTCTCGTGAGAATAAAAAATAAATCTCCACAATCCCAATTGCCAAAGCTGGAACAAGGTTCAAAACTTTTTCTTGACGTCAACTCTCATATAAAGCAAACATATGTACAGTCAGTCATGGCTTGATGGATATGTTTGATTGAGGCGTGCCACAATTCTAACAATCTCTTACATTCAATGGGTTTTTGCTATTGAAGCTCACAAAGGTGAATCACCTTCACCAGCTTTGTTCCACTATTTCTGCAAGTAGAGAAGCAAGGAGAAAGAAATAGAGGCAAAAAGTTACAGAGAAACAGATAAGGAAAAACCAACCAGCCACAAAGGTGAGAATGGCACAGAATGGCAGTCAGCAGAATGGCAGAGAATGTGACAACCCAAGCCCCAGATTGCATCAAATTTACAGCAGCATGGTCTTTTCCAGCAGCATTGTCAAAGGCTTGAATGTGAGACACCTAGCCTTGAGGTTTGCTGTAGAAATTGGAACAATGGAAGCAGCAGCATCTCTCATCAGTACATTATTTGTATTCTCCAGATGTTATACTAGGCTTAAGAAAATCCACAACACAGGTAATTGATGCCATTGATTGATCTATGTCACTCAGCATAACTGGATCCCTCATCATATGTAGGCAACTCATATATGTGACTACATGACCCTAATGTTAGTTTGAATCTAAGCATCTGCTGCCAGGAAGAATGAGCAACTACAAACTAGTACTGATTCTAATGTCCTTTATGAAAAGGCAATGGTGGGCTTGATCTTATCGAGTGCACCCAAAAGTCTTGGTGATAGAAAATAGGGTTTTGGGAGAGCCTTAGTCACACTTGATGTTCCTATAAATCCTTCGTACAAAAACGGATGACCCTAAATACCCCACTGCACCTGGAGACACAACAAAAATTACCAAGCCCATGTTCAGAAATGTGTTTGACTAAGCACCACAAAATGATATCAAACACATATGTAGAAAATGGGGGGAAAAAAAACCTAACTTAGATCTATCTTGAAGTGATTCTTCTGAATTGAAGATATTGGAGGCTTACCACAAAGAATGCCAAGACCAATACAGAACATCAGTGTGTATCCGAAGTAGAAACAGGTTTGGAAGAAGCCAGTCATCTTTGTCTTCATGAAATAATAGTAGATCGAGTAGAGGAACACATAAGCACCCGTGGATGCTGCTGAGATAAATGAAGTCCATTGCCAGTGATAGTTCTCAGCATTCAACAAAAAGTAGGTACCCACAATAGTTACACATACTGTTACTATTGCAAGTATCAGGAAAACAAGGAGCATGAACCCATACACATAATACACCTGCAACAACAAAGTTGGATTTTTTCCATCCAACAAAAGCAGGTCTATGTCAAAATCACAGCATAACAAAAACAGTTGAAAGAGGTAATGAAGATCTGACATCTCAAGAAGGTTCAGCCCTTGAAAACCTAAGACAAATAACAAGCACAATACTGAGTTTCTGGCTATCAGGGTGACAACCCCTTGTGCAGAGAGACGACCACTTTGAGAGGCCACAAATGCAAACATCATCTCTATTGCATGCATAAAGAAGAAGACACCAATTTTGGATAATCACCCCACTTTGGGTCTCTTAGAGACAAAGGGTTAACTAAAAGTCATTCGGTATTAACAGGGGCACAATTGTATTACCTTGTAGTTCCAGAAGGAGGTGAACACAAAGTACATTTCGATGAAAATACTGCCAAAAGGAAGAAGCCCGCCCAAGAGTGCCACCACCCAAGGTGTCAGATACCACTTTTTCTCAGGAATGGGACGTGGGATGGTTTTCACACGACAAGGGTTGTTTGGAACTCCGCTCCAATTTCTGCCCAAAACGGTTCCTAGCAGTACTAACGGAAATGAAACAAATGCCCAAATCACCAACACCACCACCTGATGCCAGCCCAGAATCCACATCATTGTGTCACTGATGGGCCTTACACAAAGTTTAGCAACATATACCACAAGTCTGCATTAGCAAATAAAGCAAACAGAGGATCAATGCTGATTTCCATATGCACAGACTCCAGCTTACATGTATGCTCTTAACTACTAAGAAAGTCCACATTAGAACATTTCACTGATGTGCTAACACATTCGTATAGATCACAGGTAACACTTGTGAGAATGATTAAGATCATAAGCTGTAACTGGAAATTGCACCTGCAATGGATCAGTTAAATAGCTCAACTGTCTGCAGTATTGTATTGAAACTGTGATGGAGAGGCAGTGCCCTCCATCCAACAGATAGAATCAAAAAGTCTTCAATACAAGGGGCATGAGAAGGAAGACTAACCATGGTTCCAAATGGGATGGCTGCCAGGGAATGGTAGAAGATGGCCACGGTATTCAGAGCAAAACCAATTCCAAAGCAGGTGAATGGAAACAGAGTGGCAGTTAGAAGCATTGACTTTATCCAATGCTTTCCTGCACACATGCACAGCACATGGTCACAATCATGTCCATAATTCTTCTGTGTTGATTCCACTACAATCCATGTTGATCTTGGCTTGAACTTCATATATGTTAGCACACTTAAAGACCAACGTCTTAGCATCAAATTTGGAAGCTCAAGTTGGAGCAGAACTGTTGTGATCAGACCAAAAACATCTCATTGTCAGACACTGATATAGACCTCATACTGTTTCAAATGGTCGTATCACCATTTCTTGATTGAGCATTCAGCAAGGAGTTCAAAGAGGAAGTGGGTTCACCATCATTGCGGGAATAAAATGCTCCTCCCACATATCCAGATATGAATGATGTCAGGGCATAACACACAATAAAAGTTGTGACAATAGCTCCACGTCTGTGACCACAAATCCCCAGTGAGAATGTTTTCTTGTCATATGAAAACAGTCATAGGGTTCAGAGTGCCATATGACCACTGAAACATGAATGAGTGTTCAGCGTGATGCACTACATATTTATCATGAATAATGATTTCCGTTCTGCTTGCACCTACATTATAGTATGGGGACCCAGATGTGATTTTATGTGTAAATAAGACAGAGATAGAAACAAACATACCCAATATAAAGCATCCCAATGATTGCCACCAGGATGACAAGTAAAATGAGCATTGAAAGCTGGGCTCCTGTCCCCACTAGTGCTGACAGGAGCACTAAGTTACTGGGAACTCTGAACACGTCTCCATGGACCAGCTTCCATCCTGACTCTTCACTAACATCCCTCTCCTGCAGACATCACATGGACACCAATAATGCTTTGCCAAATTGTTGAACCATGACCCCAACATCCCAGTTTGATGTGCTGCTCTAGCCTGTAGACTTCAAATCCTGCATTCTTTTGCTCTACATGCAACTATCCACCTTGAACCTCTCACACTGAGCCTGATTCACTCCTAGATCCCATCAAAATATTTTTAGACAGTATCTCCCACCCAATACTAAAACAAAAAAGATTCCCAACAAACAATGTAAGAGGACAAGCTGGCAATTTTAAACACATTTCAGAGGTTCATTCCTTCAACTTTCTCATGACTTGTGTTTCAATGTATTTGTACATGGAGAAAAGCAGCAATATGACTTCTTATTAAACTGTGTCCATGAGAAATTAACCAGTCCTGATCTGAAACATAAATTCTACAACTTAGAGATGATGGTTGAGAGGAATCTGGCTTACCAAAGTTTCCAAGTCATCTTCCTCACGTGCATATTTGGCATAGTCATTGCGTAGTGTCCTCATGAGGATCATTGATACAAGCCCAGTGAGGAATATCACCATCATGAATGAGTTGAATATTGAGAACCAGTGAATCTGTGTAACCCACATGTGGATCGAAATCAGAATACATGTATTCAACAAGATTGCAGGAAAAAACTTGCATGATAAAGGTATGAAGCAGGATGGGTTGACCTGATGCTCAAAGAATGGATAATCCAAATAGGCATCAAAGCGCCGGGCAAATGTGGTGTTGGTCTCAACCCACTCAACCGCATATGTAAACTCCAATTGTTTCCCATCCTTGATGGGCACAAGATTGCCTTGTGTTAAGTTGACTTGAATGATCTGTGATAAGAAAAGCACACGGCAAATGTGTAACACTTTGCTAATTTCTTCAACACTTCTCAGGGGCTTGCGTTACTAACAGAGGTGCAAACATACCTGGTCCTTGTTATATTTGATCAAAAACTGTTTGTGTGTGTTGATTATATGTCTGGAGTCTTCATCATTCTTCTCTGGATGATACTCTCCAACAAATCCTGCAAATCATATACATTTTCACAAGCTCTCAGTTCATTAGGGTTTCCACCTTTGGGTCATTCAACACACCTAATGTCAACAATCATGCTGAGAAAGTGGATAAGGAAGAGTGGAAAACATAAATGTTTGCACGAGGAAGTAGAAAAGTGAAAGAATAGAAGAATAGAAATGAATGAAGAGGAAAAGAAGCTGAATCAAAGTCATCTATATAGTGCAATTGGGCTCTTTGTCCAGAAAATACATACCCCACAGTGGCAGATCATCTGCAAATCCTCAGCCCAATTGTTCCATATGTCCCCGCACAGAAAACCAAACCAGCTATTGTCAGAAACCTGTATGTGTGGAAGAGGAAATCTGATCCCATACAAAAAACTTGGACTTGCATTTGGATACTCAGGAGGCAGTGATGTCAACCACGTTACTTGGAATCAAGGTAGTCCCTTTTAAGAATAGGGCTTGTGGCAACACAAGGGAGAATTGAAACACAACTGCTCCACAAGATGCTAGATCAGAATCTTTGGTAAGAAATGCTACAAAAACCAGACACATCCAGGAAGACAATCACAAAGCTAGCCAGAAGCAATGAAAAACCAAAGTTGTGGCTGAGTCAGTCTCTGAATGCAGAAGCATACCAATGAAGAACTCAAACCAGTAGGTACTTGCAACTGCCTCCTTGAAGACATCTGCCTTTCCTTGGCTGAGTTCAAAACTGCAGATTGTTTTCTTCTCTGTTGGGACTGTCAGAAACCCAACCAACCAATTCAGGCTACAAAAATCATGTGAAGGCAACTGGACAGTTGAAAGCAAATGTTTGTCTAAACCAGTTTCCAATTTAAAGTGTGGAACTAATAATGGTTCCATGAACCTTCTCCTAGGTTCCTTTTTTCAAGAGTTGACAAAGCTAAATAAAAAAGAGCTTAAGGTGGGGTGTGACTTACTTTTGAACTTAATCTCAAGTTCGCTATCAATGAGCTCATTCCCTTCCAAGACTTCACCGAGTCCTCCCCACTTATGAGTTGAAGCTCCATCTCCAGGTTTGCAAAATGGCAAACTGTAGTAGTTGTAGGTTTCTTGAGGGTTGTTGTATGGTCCAACTTTGTTTACCCATAGCATTACCGTATCTCCAGCTGCATACTGCTCAAAAAATCATTCCCAACAAGTCTCAATTATCAAAAATCCTAATAAGCATCTGCCTGTTCGTCTAATTTCAAAGCAAATCCAAACCCTAATCACTGGCCTTTCAATGATAAACTCCAAGTCCAAAATTCCTTCTCATGCAGAGGGTTTTCCTGAAAAGAAAGATCTTTTCTTCGCTTTAGAATGCTTTGTTAACTGATGGTCTTACGAGGTGACCAAAACCTTGAAAGAAAGAGCACACACACTCTCTACAACAATTGGAGAATTTATACTACTGCTCCACACTCCATACATTGCAAGGATAAAAGAGTGAAACAGCTGTGTGAAACTGGATAGAAACCAAATCCAGAATCTCTTCCTACTCATATACACAGCGACAACATCATGAGAATACTTCTTGTGGGGTATTAAGTGTATTTTGGACTCGCAAAGTAGGGTTTTGTGAAGGGCATGTATGTACTTGGATCACGAGAGTTATCATCACAGCCAGAAACAACTGCACAAACCAAAAAGGGGTTTTGTAGTAAAGAGGTTTGTTTACCTTATGATCATACTCGGTTGCATCACAGTGATGGAGGAAGGGTAGTACACATAAAGCTGCCACCAAGAAAAAAACCCTAATACTCCGTTCCTCCATCTTTCAAGATCCGGATTGAACCTATCCGTGCCAAACACAAAAGAAAACACTTTCTCTATCTACCTCTCTTAGTTCTCCTCTGTCTGTCTGTCTGTCTGTCTGTCTACTTTCTTCTTCCTCCTTTTTGGACCACTCCTGATGATACTCAAGTACAGAAACCAGCAGTCTGAAGCTGGAAACCCAAGAAACCCCAACAACAGCTATAGAATTCCATCAAGACCCAATGATGCTAACATTCCGAACTTTACATTCCCAAAGAAACCCAATGACGATTCTGCGAGATGCAGATATTTGGGCAGAGCTTGAAACCCACGAGAAACCCACCCACGACGAAGAAGGGAGAAAAACTCACACACGCAGGCAGCGGTAAGAACACTGCACAAGGCCGTGCAGGATGCAGAGAGCGGAGGAGGGGCTTTTTGCCAAACTCTGTTCATCCGTTGCTTCACTTGTTCATCCGGTTACCAAACACTCACTGCATAGGTAGGTATGTACTTCAATAATTGAACTAGAAGTAGGTTGTGAGCAAAAGTGTTGGTGTTTTTTTTTTTCCCCTTCTTTTGGGTGTGATTTCAGTTTTGGCAATAACATTTCAAAATTCAAGAATCTTGGGGGCTTGATTTTAAAATCAGGTTTGCTTCCAATTCTATTATACATTGCCAAGGATCGAAGAAATGGTTGTTTTCGATTGGTTGACTATGATGATTGTACCAATTATTTGCATTAAAATCATCTCTCACCTTATTGCACGGGTCTCAACTTTCATGTCTATGGGTGGGGATCGGGAAACAATTAGTTCCTTACTGGATTTGATACACAGTAGCAGAGTGATCCGTAAAGTCATGCGACTAGCAGGCGAGAATAGGGCATCAAACGCATAACTGGTGATGAAAATTTTACAAAATGAAATAACTGGGATGCAAACTAGTTTTTTCCACCAATTTTCGTGGTAAACTGAGTTTCATACTGTCTTTCCATTTTCCTGAGCCACTCCATTGGTGCTACATATGAATTTGTTTTTTGGCGAAAAATAGCAGTTTTCTGAAAATGGAATATTCTGTCCAAAATTCCTTGTTTTCGAAAAAGAAATTCGCCAAAAAGCGACAGAAAACTGGTTTTTTGGGGATGGTGTCGCCACATTTATGCCTACGGGCTACAGTTTTCAGAGTTTCTTCGCCAGTTAAGTCGAAATCTGACTAGGGATGCTCGCCACCCTGGCTACATCAGGAAATTGAGAAAAAAAACACTGATTTTCAGTGCTCCAGGTCCTGGAGGACTACCTTAATTACTCTTGAACATTTTGCATTAAATACTGAGATTTAGTAAAATTTAATTACTTTGTAGATACCACTTAAAGAGGGGATAGGGCATGAAATTGAAGGGGATAGGGGGTGAAAGAGAGGGTGACTTTACAGATAACTTCATTGTTTAAGGCTCAAATTGGAGGTATGAGTGAAATTGTTTTAAAGAACATGAACACTCTTGTGTTCAAGAGTGGTTTTCATGGTTTCCATCCATATTCTAGCGAAAGGTTAATTTCACAATTTAGTTCTTTTGATCGACTTCCACCAAACAGGTGTGGGTTTGCAAGGGTCCAAATCACAAGAACCTGAATGTAAAGCCTTCAACTTTACCATTGCAATGTGGGAACGTGTCAAATTTTTAAATGAAATTATTTTGAAAGGTTTCAATGATCAGAATTGTTTTCTTTGTCAAAAAACAAAGAAATTTAGTTGCAATATATTTATATCTGATTTTAGTAAATAGCCAGCCATATAAAAAGATGATAAAAATTTGTGGTTTATAAATAGACTTGGCTAAATCTTTCTAGGAATGATTTTCACTTTTTTTTACATCTTCCTATTAACGGTCATGACTTAAATTGCCAAAAAAAAATCCTAAAATACAAATTACGAGGTCTCAATGTTTATTGTTTATTCACACATAGGGTTAACTTATTGTTAAAATAGGGTTATAATTAGTATTGTGGTTAAACAGAAGTTAAGGTTTGTTTCCTAAAGGCCCATTTAGACTTAGTGTTAATAACTTGGGCTTTTTGGCCCTTAACATTCGGGTATAGTGGTAACAATGTCACACGGGAGCATTTATTATGTTAATTTCTCACCATGTTTTTGGTGAGTGAATACACGGGAGTTGGATGGAACATACCACAACCTTAATTAACATCATCATCTCCTTATTGTCATTAGGTCCACATTAGTGACAATCAACATTTCCCACATAACTAAAGGTGCTCTTAAAAACCCTTCCATTGTTGCTACTTTTTTCGGATCATTTCTTTGCACTACATTTGTTTTTAAAGCAAGTTTTCTGCTAAGTTATGCTTATTGACACATTCATTTCTTCATTGTTGTGTTCACTTTTATGTTTTTTCTTTTGTCATTTCATTCCATTTTGATCTTGCATTTAGCTACAATTTGACATTGCAAAAATTGTTTTTTGGGTTTCAATCAATGTCGACTAGTTTTTTTTTTCTTTTCAATAGAACCTCCAATACTGGTTCCAACTTTTCCTTAAAATTTGAAAGAACCCCTATTTTGGTCCTAGGAATTTTTTAAATAATTTTTAGACCTTTGGGTTTAGTTCTAGATGTAGTTCTTCACAAGACTATTGTTCTCTATTCTCTTAAAAAAAATTCCTTAATGGGTCCAGTTTCAAACCAAATTTTGTTCCAACTACATACACATAGCCCAAAATTGAGAAATTTCTAATTATTTACATGGTAACCTATAAAAAGTGGCCACCAAACCAACTACATGCCTAGAGATTTTTTTTTTAAAAAAAAAAGTTGCATACTTAGAACATGTTTAGGGTGATGTTAGCTTAAATAATATGCTGAAAAATATCATTTATTTGTATTGGAAGAAAAACAATTATTGTATCCATTTTCAACTTCGTGGTGTTTTTTTTTACAAAACATGACCAACATTTATATTATGAAAATGTTTCTTAAACTTACACATTTCACCTTGAGTTTTCAAAACCTATAATCCTTGGATCTTCTCCTAATTTACTTTCAATCTAGAGTCTCTATGGTGGATTTTCAAAAGAAATGTCATATTTGGACATACAATATATGCAATCATTTTATTCTCACATGCATGTGAACATTCATGTGTTAATGCATAATTTGTTATACATCAATTTGTAGATTTAAAGGTGCTTGACAACAATTTTTGTCTTTAGATTTTGAATGACACAATTTGCATGTGGAATTATTTCACTCGAGTGTAGTCACATTAATAGGAGCCAACAAATTGCAACCATTGTTTTATTTTTTCAAAAAATATATATTAATGTACAAGTTTTTTATGTGTTTACATACAATATTAGTAACATATTATGAAAGCATGTGAAATAATTTGGATTGAATTTGAATTTCAATGAATATAAAATACTCAATATTTCTAACTTGTCTTCAATATATATTTTTCATCTTTAAAGAAATTGAAATGGATTCAAAATGAAATAATGATGTACAATAATTTATACACATCTTTATATAATGTAAAGATTGACATTTGTTTTGATTATGAATATTTTTTATCATTGTAAAAATCATGAATTTTTAATCCATCACCTTCTTTAACTAATCACAATCTACCACATCATTTAACCTCAAAATTCACTACTTCTTAAATAATCACACAAACATACAACCCAAAGTCCTATTATCCTACTTCCATCCAAGTTTACATAGTTTATGAACATGTTGCATTACCTTTTGTGAATGACCATGGAATCTTTCATTTAAATATCAATGTTGTCTACTTCCTTTGGTTTTTATGTCAATATGTATCTTAACATCTTCAACTATATAAAACTAGTGTATGTGTTCACAATTGATTAATGTTAAAAAATTGCAAATTTAGTCAATATAGTTGATTGTTTAGCTTTTTGGAAAAAGTGATAAAGTGGGTTGATTAGGTGAAACACACTTACATTTTATATACGATCAACAATGAACTTCATTATGTTATTGAAAAATGATTATATTCATGGGTTTGGATTGAATTGTATGCTTTAATTTGAGCTTAGTCTGAAGCAAACAAATCCCAATGCATACAAGAAGAAAATCCAAATGCATCCATAGCCCCATGATTTTTAGAGGTTTCATGTTCATACTTGTTGCCAAATGGAGGGAACCACCAAGTGTTTGCATAATCTACATAATCAAATTATCAAGTTTTTAAAAAAATGGGAAAAAATTTATTATTTAATTGGCCCATTTTCAAAGACATAAGTTCTGTGTAATTGTATGAGAAATTTAGAAATATATGGGTACTAAAGTCATGGTCAAATGGTTAAAATAGAAAGAACAATGTTATTTCCCTAAATGATACATGCATATTTTTGGAATTATGGAATTGGTTTTTTTGTGGCTTAGTTGTTGGGCAATGGACATGTTTTACAAATGAAATTAAGAAATATTTCTTCCAACATATATAAATGATCAATTTTCAAATGTGGACTCTTGTGGGCATATTAGTAATTCATAAGATAATTAATATAACGATGTCATGATATATGAAATAATTGCAACATGTGAGTAGATGAAACATTTATGAAATGTTCAGATATCAATGTTGAACATGAATACTAAGAGGTTTTATGAAGGTAAGTGTGAACTTTGAAAACTATAAACGAAATAAATATTGATTTCATCGTAAAATTTGCATTACAAATAAACATGTAGTTTCCAAATATTGGATTACAAATTGATTGTATTCTAAAGAGAGTTTTTTATTCCCATTTTGGTGTGTAGCACAAGTTGTAATCATTCATAACTTGATGCAACCAAATTTGGATATAAACAAAATATGAGAATAACAACATTTAAGGATCCTTCTAAATTTTTACTTACATATTAAAACTTGTTGTGGAATCATGGCAAAATCCTTCCTAATAGTTTTCAAATTTGGTAAAAAATTCAGTAGAAAAAGAATCTTGTGACAAAGAAATATTTTCTCTATTGTGTAGGCGCACAATTTTGTACCAAAAAATACGGTCGGTTGTTGGTCCTTAAAAAATGATTGTCATTGTATTTGGTATACTGCACATGCAAAAAAGAGAGAGGAAGATATGGCTCAATTGGGTTCATTGAATTTTGTCAAATTGTGAAAATTTTGTTTTCTAAAGAGGCAATTGTGTTGGTGCTAGGTCAACCCCTTTTTTTGGGGACATTTTTTTTCCTTTAATTTTGTTTTGTTTTGTTGTTCTAGTGTAATTTGACTAATTTGATTTATTTTTCTAGTGGCAAATCTCATCAAATTTTCAATAGCTCAAAATTGATAGAAAAAACTTGGTTTGTGGTTTGGACTCCTCAAGGTTTAGTCAAGTTTACATTAGAAAAAACAAGGATTTCCAAAATTTTCCTGATTTCTTGTTCAATTTTTTTTCAAAATTTCACCCCAAAAAAACACCAGTCATGATATTGCAACTGAAAAATAGGGAATTTTTTTCCAAAATTAGGACACTGTGAAACAAATTATAATAAGGAGTTGAACTATGCTATCAAGGTTTTTATTTTTTTAATTTAGTGAAGTAGCCGAGCTAGCAATCATCCACAAGACAACTTAATCAAATTTGGCTATAGACCACATATGAAAGTAAGAAAAAAAAAGAATCTTTTTATATTTTGGCTACTTGCTTGAGCTTGGTATAAAATTTGGCAATTTTATTTCAAAATTTGGCTAATTAGGGTCATTTTTCACAAAAATCCTTTGCACTTGTTGAAATATTATTTTTCAGGTCAAAAAATGCAACAAGTCCCCCCAAGATTTTTAAAAAAAAACATTGCAAAGAACTCACTTATCAAATCTTGGATAAATTATATACTTTTTTTATATATGTTTTCTTTTATTATTATTATTATTTCCTCAAGGAATTCAATATGTAGGGTGTTCTTTGCAAGGGGTATTAGCCCAAGCCAAAAATGGTGACAAACTCTTTGGGGAAGAGAAATTTCATGCAGCCAATGGGAAGGCCCAAGCATGCTCTCAAGATGCCTGGTTTTTTTTGCTTTTAAGTTTGGGGGGGGCAGGGGAAGGGTTTTTTTTTCATTTTTCGAGTGTTGCCACTATGTTCCCTTTAAGTTCCCAATGAGTTCTGATCAGGTTCCCAATATGTTCTCAATGTGTTCCTCAAAATGTTCTCCATAGCACCTCACTTTTATTCCATGTGCTTTGGCAACTGTTGTCCTCCTTTCACTTATAGAGGTGGGCCATTTTTCAGTGTTTCCAGGAACTCTAGGCCACCTCTATAAGTGTTTCCAGTGAAACCATTTTTCCAGTGTTCCTGGAACTCTAGGTTTCATAATTTCATTTTTTTGAGTGATGGGCCAATCAAATTGGCTCATTGTGACGAAAAAAAAAAAAGTTGAACTGGGGAGGCACCTCATCTAATTAATAGGAGAGGTAAAACATGAAACTTCACCCTTTGATTCATGCTTGGTTTAGGGAACAATGAATATTTGTGGCTTGATTCTTCATTGTTTTTGCAAAGATTCTAAGTTCTCTTGATATAAGAAGCAATATCAATCCAATTAGAAAACACATTTATTGTGATGATGGGTTGAATTGGGTGAGTTTCACGGTTTTTTTGCTTTCCCAATTTCAAAATACAAAAAAATGTAGCAATGTTTTCAACACATTTTTTAAAAAAAAATACAAATTTTTTGTTGAAAAAAGGAAAAAAATTGTTGGGAAAAAAAAAAATCGTAAACAACTCCCCAATATTTTTTTCCCCAAATTTGTGAGGATGGTGTGTTGGTGATCATTTGGCTAAGGAGAGAAACTAAAAAAAAAAGAGAAAAGAACCCCTTATATTTTTGCTTGGAACCTATTGTGTAAATATGACAAGTTCAGAAACTTTTCCTTCTGACAATTTGGCCCCAATTTGTGATCACACAGACAAAGGGACTCTTGTTCTTGTTCTTCCTCTTCTTTGCAATTATGTAGATGCTTAGACTAGTTTGTGAAGGAGTTACATGCTTGAGGTTTAAACTTCAAGAAGCTCATGTTTCCCCTCACCAATTGCACAACCAAAAATGACATGATTGGGAATTTTGTGATTAGGGCCCATGGCATTGTCATTGTAGAACAATGTTCATTCTTTTTTTTTTCCTCATTTCTTCATGGCTAGGTGTATGCATTGTCTAGTGGCTCATTTTAAGCAGATATAACATTCATAAAAGTTACAAACAAATTTTCATAAATGATCCATATGGATATGATTTTAATTTTTAAAAAATTATTATTAAAAATTTTAATTATTAAAGTTTTAATCTGTTATAATTTTTTTAAAATTAAATTAAAATTCATGTTGAAAAATGTTGCTGGTGGTTCGTATGATGAAATCATTTTGAAATTTAAAAAAATTTAATAAAATTTGTAAGAATAAAAACCCATTTAAATATTTAAATAATGTATTTATTAGGTACAAAAAAATAACAAATGAAAAAAAAAATCATCTCAAAAGGACTTTTGAAAATAAGATTTAATTTTGACTTTTCAAAAGTTCATAACTACTATTTGATTAAAGTTTCACAAAAAAAAAGAAAAAGTTTGAACTTATGATTTCATTCTTCAACTTGTGTTTAATCATTATAAAAAATACAATTTGAAGGGGAATTCAATATAAAATTTTGAATTTCTTAACAAATCTGCTTAATTAATTAATTAATTAATTAATTAATATTTTTATATTTTTAAATTTATTATTCATAATAAATATATTATTTTAAAAAATCATTATGCAAATTTTTTCATAATCAATTTGTTAGTTTAAAATGAGTCATCATTTAATATATATAAAATAAAATGAATCATCATAAATATTTAAACACAAAACACGTTACAAAAATTGCTATTGTGACTTCAAAATGAATCACCATATTTTGCATTCATCTCCATACTTTGCATTCATCTGACTGATTTAAAAATGAACCACCATACCTTGCATTCATCTATCTGCTTTTCGCATGGTGAAATCTGATCAATCTACCTTGCACTTTGTGCTTTGCACCCTTGATTCTGATTGATCTACCTTGCACTTTGTGCTTTGCACCCTTGATTCTGATTGATCTACCTTGCACTTTGTGCTTTGCACCCTTAATTCCTAGTCGCTAATCACAACGAGTTTTGGTTACAACTTCATGTGTGCAATGTGGGAAACTCTCAGTTGATCCCTTTTAGAAATCTCTCTTAGAACCAATGTGAAAGGAAAAAACCCTGGGTCCCCAATACCAAGGTGCTTTCCAACGAGGGAAAATTTGCCACCTTCCCCTTTGAGATTGGTTCACAGTACCCTTCTGCATGAACTGTCCCTGTGAGGCAGACTCCGTGGGAATGTTGCAAAACTCCAGGCTGTGTTGCACAATTCCCTGTTACTAAAGTTGCAAAATTTTCAGACTAGTGTTCTTGGAGGTAAAGTTAGACAATTTTCTTACAAGGGAAGGAAGGAATCATTCAAGAGCTTCTCTTGTAATTAATACCCATGAACTGATCTGCTTGTATGCTTCTCAAAGGATGGCACAAGACGTGCAACAACATGTGTACCGTGCGGCCTTGAGCTGCTGCAACCAGAATATTGTGGATGGTCCCCTGATCAGCGCTTTTGATTCAGATAGTTCTGGCAGTTTCGACGCCTTCAAGAAACACAGTAGCCAGTTCATATGGTGCCCAGTTTCAATCGGATGCAGCGGCCCGGGAGCTGATCTACTCCGGCTCGTTGTTGTGCAGCAAGAATGCCGCCGGGTGGTCAGTGTCTTCCCCTGCAACCTGACCCATTTTCTAGAATATTGCAGTTGGTCATGTTTGCAAGAAGCTCAGGCTTCCAGGACTCGTGATACATGCAGGGGTTTCAGGAATCTGAGTGGGTGGATCAGATTGACCGAGCACGAGTATTATGGAAGATGACAGAGCTCACCCGTGGAGCCAATCGTGCAGAGCAAAGAGTTATGGAGCCTGAACAGCTTCTGCGAGACAATGCAGTCATGTTACAAGAGGAGGATGATACTGCCCTCTGTCGATTCCGCGCTCATTGTCGGAGCTCCGCGTCTTCCTCAACGTAGCGAGAGTTTTTCAGAGGTGGGGGGCCCTGGGACCCAGCTTACTAGATCTAAGTTTTTTGTTTCCACAGTGAGGGTCTCTTTCCATTAGGCTGCTCTGATCACGCTGTTTGCAACTCTGTTATGCCTAATGGAAAGCCATTAACATTGCTGGGCCTTGTTTCTTGATGCAGGGACAATCACTTTTCATTGGAGAGCTGCAAGTGGGTTGAAAATATGCATAATTGGATCATGTTAGGAACTCTGGGAACACATGTTTTCATTTTTTTTTAAAGGACAGATGTTACTGCATTGCAAGTCACCATTTGACTCACAGATCTCACGGGTTATTCATAGAATCCAGGTGTCGATAACAATTAATTGTGATCACAGCAGCCTAATGGAAAGATGTCCTAATTGCACTCTGTACTATCTCAGAGCTGGGATTCCTGGATTTGTGGGTGCTAAAACCATATTGTGGGCTTGTTCAATGGATGGAATCTAGGCTCCATCAGCGCCGCGGCTGATGTGCAAGCTGCCAGGCTGCAACAAGCTCTTTCAAGTCTAGGAAAACCTTGCTTCATCACATGGTGCAAAATCATTCCGACAACGCACGGTTTCTTGTATGCAACCAGCCAACTATAAACGGCGTGATATGCCGCTTTGAGACCATCCACTCAGGGGTGCTGTCAAATCATAGGAAGCACAGCCTTGCGCATCAGAGGCGAGAAGACTGGCGCATCTCCTGTCCTTCTGTCAGGCAGGCAGCATGAAATGGATCGACATTAGCGCATCTGTAAGTCACGCCCCAAATAAGATCCAGCATTACCACAACAACAACAACAACAGCATTCCATTGACATCCCATTGTTATTGATGTCAGAGCTTGAACCAAATCTCTCAGACCGGCTGCAGAATTCTTCTCTCAACTCTCGCCGCCATCGCCGCCACCACCACGCACAGCTCCTGCTGCACAACAGTCGAGGTTGTCATCCACATTCATGATCCCATCTGTCCGTGTCCTGGACATTGCTTCTTCGTCTCCATCACTGTTCTGAGCTTGTGAGTGAGAGGAACAGGTGCACACATCTGCTAACACAATATTACCTTCAGTAGCTTGATTCTTTACCACCCCTAACCCTAAACCTTTACACCTCAACGCTAAACAGACCCCAGGATTTCAAGGGTGTTCAAAATTGAGGAGAAGCAGCATTTTTCCACCCAGGACCAAAGCCATCTATAATGGGTGTCAGTGGATTTAACCAGTAGTTTATCCTCTGTTGGATTAACAAATTCATCCAAGTTTTGTGGGAACCTAGGGGTTTCGGAGTCCTTGGCAGAAGAATGGGCAAGTCCTAACCCCCCCACTGAAAGCAGTTAGAAAACAGAGCAGTAACTCTAGGGCTGAAAGAGTACTAAGTCCTGCTTGATTGGATTGCAAACTTTCTTTCTTTTCTTCTGCCATAGTCTTTTCTTCCCCCATGGACTCCCACCCCCCAAGTTTTTCCTCCACAAATATAGATTGAGGAATGTGTGGAGCAGAAACCCCACAGGTAGCAGGATGGGGTCGACAATGTGAACGAACCCCTTGTCACCAGGCATATTAGCTTCATGCTTTTGTGTTGGAGGTGTTTATGTTATGAGAGCTGAATGTTCCAACTCCAAGTTGGGTATACTGTGTAATTTTGTATGAGCAGCCTGAAGAACTATCATTACATAGGTGCATTTGAAGATGATTGCAGGGTTGCAGGTCATGAACTTGCCTGCTGCTCCCCTCCTTGAACTATTACAGAGAGTCTGCACGCTGTATAGTTTGCCAAATTGGCATGATTGTGTTTCCATCTTCATGTTATTAGCTTCATTTGGAGCAAGTTATGCAAAACAATGTGGAAATTACCTGTTTCCACTCATTTTTGGTACCCTGAGCTCCATACTCCATACATGAGAGCAGTTGCAAGTTTTGTGTGTATCCCATTGTTTGAGTCTCTTGTCCTGCCAGTAATATGCTGTGTAACTTGTACATATTTCCTCAACAAAGGATCATGCTAGATGCAGAGACAAATGGTGGTGTCTATCAATTGACATATTTATGTGTCTACGTTTCCTTGATTTGCAACAAGAATAGAACACTCAGAAATGGGAGTTGTTGCTTGTCCATGCATCTCTGTTTCAGACATCACATCAGGAGTGCAAAACTACTGCAAGATCATCAATCCAGTTAAAGCTCCCCAACAGATGCCCTTGATATTACATTGATATTTTATACTTAGTGTGTGAACTTAAGAGTGGACCAGTTGAGGAGAGCTCAAACCAGTAGAGACAACCTTCTGCTCGACCTTCCAAACTGAGGTGCACCAGCATGTAGCATGTGTACACGCATCATCACAACTGGGGCAAAAAAAATAGTGGATTTACTTTATTGAGAATAAGCTTAGGAGTTCTGCAGCATCTGCATGTTGGTGAAGTATAAAGGACTCCGAGCAAGCAAGGGCTTTCATGATACAATTTTCATAGTGTATACTGCCAAACATGGCAACAAAAAAAGGGTGTATCAGTGAGAAGAACTCTGTTTCAAGCAGACTGATCAATGTGGTTCTCAAGTGACTCTCAGAACTGGAAATGCATGAATTCTGCAATTCTGCATTGAGCTCACACCAGATTCTTACTATGAAAATGAGAGATGTTGCCTCAAAGATAGATAATACCAAAGAGAAAGAGGTATTGCAGCATTTGGTCCTCAATGAAATAGGACACTGATACAAACCCTAAACAAGTATCAACAGACATTGTTCATACAATGACTAAGATTTCAGTCAATTATCAACACAAAAATAAAAAACCAGAAAATCTATTTCAAGCAGATATGGGACCTGGCCTTTATGCTTTCTCAGTGTAATTTATCAAAGCCCATATCAATATCCTGAGTAGCAAATTCCTTCTTCTTTACCTCCTCCTTTAATGGCTGCCACAGCATCACAATCAACTTGTAGATCAGAAACCACTTATTTTGTTAAATAATAATGTCTGAGTTGGAAGTTGCAAACTGTGCTTGGGAGATCTTAAAAAGTATGACAGATCTCTAGCTCTCACAGTGGCAAACAGATATTGCAAACAAGGATTGTGTGACATTCAGGATTCAATTTTGTGAAATCGATTCAATTTGTGTCCATTTTCAGTCACTATGCTGACTAAACATTTGCTACTACTGTGCGCAAACACCCATTGTCTACTCCACACTTTACATCTTGAATTGCAGACTACATCCAAGACTCTTCCAAGTAAAAAACTTTCTTCCTAGTTGTGCAGATTGATGAAAATGCAGTCAAGCAAAAACTTAGCAACAAAAGCACCTGTGGCATGCAGATTCTGCACCAACCTATACATACATCTCATGTGATGAAGACTGCAGCATTTGTTACCTGATGATGATCTCCAGCAGCATAAGCTCCCTCCCTAGATGTTTGGGTGCTCCCTGCCTTTACTCGTACATAACCAGATTCATCAAGCTCCACTTGCCCCTTCAGGAGCTGACATTTTGGTCTATGTCAAATTCCATAGAACAACCCTCGCACTTGCAACCTCTTTCCCATTGCAAGTTTTAATGGTGTCTTAAAGCTTGAGGCCGACATCTATCCCTTATTATCAACTTTGTCCATTGTCACTATATAATATACAATGACATATTACTAGAACCCCATGGTTGTGGAGAATGCTTTGGATTTGTGAAATGTATTCTAATAGTTAAATAAATCTTAAAATTTCAATTGAAGCTTCAGTTTGAAAATGTGAGAGAGAGAGAGAGAGAGAGAGAGGTAAGAATAATGGTGACAGAGATGGAGATTTATAAATTTAATAATATTCTCTCCCCCTTTTTGTTTGTCCCATATTTCCCATATGGTTTCCAATAGTTCATCCCTATTTGTGTCAATCTTAAATTTCATGTCCATGTAGGCTGCTAGAGGAAAAGAGTGACATAGTTATTAGGAAAAAAAAGTAAGATAGTTTATCAAAAGGCACATGTTATTGTGCCTTTTCATTTTTAAAAAAAAAAGTATTGAAATAATAATAATCTTGAATATATATGGATCACTTGAAGCATAGACTTTGGATAAATTTAAAGAATTTTTTAATTTATTAGAACATACTTGAAACAAGAAATCAAATTACAAAAAGATAGATTTCGTAGTTATTTATATTTTAAAAAATTTACTAAAGCCTCATTTTTACAATAGGAAATTAAAAAATTAATGCAAAACAATGACAAAGTCTTTACAATGATTAAAGACTATTTTGTGTTTAATCATTCAAGTAAAACCAATTAATGAATAAAAAAAATTTGTGATGAGTTTTTCGTTTATTTTTTATTTACTTTTCAAGAAGACAACTAAGGTAATTTGATTGTCCATTTTATTATGTTTTCACCCTAGGTCCTACTTTGTAAACAACTAGCTTTTAATTTCTCTGTGTATTTTGAGGGATCTCGCCCAGAAGAAGAGCCCTAGGCTGTTATGTGGGGGAGCTCCCCCAATTTTATATGTTACCACGTTCCTATGTAAATTTTCCTCTTCTATGAAATGGGAAAGAAGCTAGGAAATTGAAGAGGGTTGTTCACATAGAGGTTCCAATACTCGTGCACTCTCCTGAGGTTTGGGAGCCCCTCCCTGAGGAGAACGCACTCATACAGGAACCTCCCTTGTCAAATATTCTTACTTGATGCTTCATTTTCATTTAGGAGAAGAGAGGATTTGAGATGACCACACTGATTTAATATATTGCTGTGAAGTAATACTAGGATTCATGGACATCTGGAGAGGGTGAAGAAAACACCATGAAACGATTCACCAAGATGAAATGCTTGAAAGAGTACCTGCAATACTTGAGAATGAAAAAAGAGTAGTATCAGGCAAAGAAAGAAGGGGGATTTGTGGACCTTCAAGAAGAAAAGAATACAGAATATATTTTGTAGCAATTGTAGAAATTTGAATAACATACCTGTAAGCAAAACTGCTGCAAGATGCTCTGCAACAGACTTGGTAACTCATGAATATGCACAATTCCAACCAGCCCATACATGATAGTTTCTAAAGATCAAAACCCAAACAAAAGACATTGCACCCTGACTATACAAATTGCCTGAATATGTCAAGTCAAAATCCACCACCCTTTTTGCGAAAGAAATGAGATTCTGATATCCAAGAGACAACATTGTCAAGATAGGTCAAGATCAAGTGCCACAAGGCAGCCCATTATACCAGTATGGTGCTGACAATCTACTGAAATGAAACTTCACTTGATAATGTAACTGCTCGCACTGAATAATTTTGGAACCGAGGCATCCCTCTACCTTAAACTCAAGCAGATCATCTCCAAAACCATCAGATTTATTTGTTTCTCACATCCATGCCAAGCAAAGTAGTAGGTGCCACATGCTCATCGCATTCCACATACTCTCATATCCTGTACTGCAAAATATTGCCTACCCACCCTCTAGTTATTTCATCCTGATTAGCACAACAAATCCACCCATGTGCTGCTATCCTGTACAAGCAACATCATAAATTTATACTTGTGCCCCTCATCAGCTCAAGTTTTTGATCCAGGCAGACTCTCTTGTTAGGGATGTTCAAGCAACTCTGTTTGAGAAACATGATGGTGATGGGAGGAGCACTAAAGAACAAGCTAAAACGATAAACATAATTATTTTTTCACTTTATTTTTTCTTAATTTTCATAATGGTAAAAATTCCACAAAACGCAGGTGAAATTTTCAAACATTTTTCACATTTCAAAGTATTAGGTTAGACCAGCCCATCACTGTTCATCTACCTATAACCAAACACTTATTTATAAGTTCTTCATATGTGCTTCATTTTGAGTGATTTAAAATGTCATGAGAGTGCACCTCAAGCTCTAGAAATCATCTTTCAAGTGCAAAGGAAAAAGAGTAATGAAAAAATAACAAGAAGAAAAATAAACTTTCCAATTTACAAAATGTTTTTTCTTTTCTTTTTTCTTCTCTTTGGACCCCTCCTACTTTCAAACCTCATAACTTTCTTATTTCTTATTAATTTAAAATGATTTAAAATGCTTTAGGAGCACCACTGAAGTTCTACATATCATTTTTGAGCTTTAATAATAACAAAGCAACATACAAGGAATTTTTTGGGTGTTTGGGAATTGGCCTTGGTAGCGTTCGGTGGATTTTTGATTCCTTTTACTTGGGGGGTTGTAACTTTCTCATTTTTAATCCGTTTTTGACGATTGTTAGTGTGTTAGATGCGCCAAGAGGAGGGGTTCAAGTTTTGTTTGGACACCAAAAACAATGGAGCTCTCCCCTTGGATTTGGCCTGCCCTAAGCATTTAAATGTTTAATCATCGGCTGGTCTATCCTATAGCATATTAACTTCACTGTAAACAAATCATATATGTATCTAATAAACCAAAATCCACATGAGCCAACTTTGTGCTTTCAAGACTTGAAGGCAAAAATTAATGAAAAACCTCCTTTTTGGTTTTTTTTTTGTTTTAGAAAATTGAAAAAGTTCTTAACAAATCTATTATTAGAACTTCATATGCATTAATGTAACTTGTGCCATTGGCCCAACTGTGAACTAGTTACCCAACAAATTTTCCATCCAAAATTGTGTTTTCTTAAATTAAATTTTCGATAAAAAACCATTCAAAATTCAATATTTCCTATACCTTAGGTCTAAATGTTTTTCAAATTGCCTTCATTAAATCCTACTTGTTGAGGGCTTTCCAAAAATACTATGAAATGTGCGAAAATTCTCTTATGGTTTTTATTTTTTATGTAAATAAATTTTTAATGAAAAATTGTTCATTATTCAATAACTTCTCCATCATAAGTAGAAGCATTATGGAACCAACCCAATGCACCCCTATTCATGAAGGGTTTTCCAAGGGTATCAAGAGTGCCACAATAAGCACTGTGGTTTGGGAGAACTCAACATGACAAACAAATCAAACAAACAAACAAACAACCTTTCTTTATATATAAATTTTAAAATAAAATTGAAATGTTAAAGGACTAAAAGTCAAGTTGCACTTAATGTTTAAGTCTTAAAACTAACATTCCCCTAACATTGCATTGGGTTACCTATGTAACCTTTTGTAACTTTTGCCATTTTTCATCATCACATTAACACCCCCATTGCCTAACATTTTACTTCGTGTCCACATTGAGAACTTTGGTGATTCTTACCATTGCATTAACATTGTCAAACATTGGAGCATGCCCAAACTTGCAAGAAAAATGTAAACTTTTTTTCTATATATATATTTCATTCTTTTAGTGCAATTTTGTTGTATGTTTTTTCATTATTGCATTATCTTTGTTGCAAGCATTGTTCTTGTGTTGCAGTGCATTTTTGTTGTAAATTCTTTCATTGTTGCAATGTTGTTGTGTTACAACGTGTTGTTTTTGTAAGTTTTGTCATTATTGTGGTGTGTTGTCTTTGACAAGCAAATAAAAGAGCAAATGTTTACTATTTTCCATCTAGTTTTTTCAACAATTCACAGGTATGCAATTTCTTTCAATCTCAAATTTTTCAAACTCTCTCACATTGTTGTAACAACTTCAAGCTTAATGTGTAGGTTTTTAAGGGTTTGATAAGTAAACAAATTAAATGTTGATGGTAGTTTTTTTTCCTTTTTATTTGTGAACCTCAATCTCTAGTTTATTTGTTTGTTTATGTGTATGAATGTCTTTATGTATGTTTTGTTTGTGCAAGTTTCAATATATTATGAATCAACATCAATGATCATTACTGATGGATGTTTTTGTGACTGTGGTTCAAGTTTTATAGGAATTGTTTATAATGTTTCGATTAGACTTGTAGCTCAAATTTGATATCTTATTGACATTCACTACAACATATGACTACAAATTATCAAATAACTTGTTAGTAATTGGTGAGGAGCTAAGACAAGAGGTGAAAGCAAAATTAATTACATAGTTCAACCATTTTTTGTTAATTGAATATGATGATGGTAAGTGGATTGAACATTTTTAGATGTCAAAAGGACACCTTCCTAGATATATGTAACTAAGTGAGGTCTTTGATTTCAAAGTGCATGCGAAGTACATAAAAGCAATCCCTATAAAAATTTGAGTTTCATATGCAATTTACAAGCTTGCATAAGGTGCAAACATCTTAATCTATAATGAATCATTTGTCATTGGACGTTTTATTATAGGTTTTGTGCATTCCATGAAATGGTGATGGTAATCAATATGGCTTTTAGAAAATTCATTACATGGCTTGTATGTGATAAGATGCAAATTGTCATGATGGGTTTTAGAACTTGAAAAACATATGTAGTGTGATGGGTGTTATAGATGGAATTCATTTTTGTGATGGGTGTTATATATGGAATTCATATTTGTATGCCTAATGTGATGGGTGGTATATTTGGAATTCATGTTTGTATTTAGTTCGATGTGATGGGTGTTATAAATGGAATTCATGTTTGTATAGTATAAAAATTAGTGTTTTAAAAGACTAGTGTTATCACAAAACTAAAGGCTACAAAATTAACACACCCCCAAGTTCCTTGATAGACTCAACTGCAAGTCCAAAGGTGAAAATAACGGAAAGATAAGGAGTTGGGGTACATTCCTTGTTTCATAACATTTTGGGAGTAGAGGGGCATGCTAGAATTATAGGATGGGGATTAGGATGAATGACAAGCAAGTCAATTATTCACATGGACCTGCACAAACCAAACAACAAGTTGGTTAGTGCGTAGTTGGAACACTTTTGGTGCACGGACGAGCCACAACTAAACATAGATTCACAAGACCCACCACAACCTGGATTTGGAAGAAGTCACCACCTTCCCCCTTATAGTATTCTTTATGTTTAACCACGGGGCTTACACCCAAATGTCATTTTGTCCTTGGACTCTCAAGTTGGGAGTCTTGAAATTCTAGAAATTAGGACTCTCGCAACTGTGGAGGCCCATAATTTCTTGTGCAAACCTCTAATTGAGGTGAAGTTTAAAACAAAGTTGTATTCCTTGTCGAGATCTTTCCAACGATATGTGGTGTGACACCTGAACGCAAGTAAATCAGGGCAATTTCTAACTTTTAGTGATCGAAGGTCAAATTGGTAATTTGACTCCCGGCCTTTCTTTTGGCCATAATTTATGTTTTAAGTACCCAAATGGGTCATGTGAACCCATTTTAGATATCTACGTCTTAAGAGATTTCCAATGGTATAATGAATTCTTCAATCCAACAAGTTTTGACTCATGCAATCACCCTTTGAAAATTCGATAATCCATCGAGAGTTTCACTCCCACTTGGGAGTGTGTGGGTTCATTCCCTCACTCTCCTACACTCTCGGGAGCATGAAATGTGACTCCTAGGTTTCACTCTTGACTTGCACCTTTGTAAGCCCTTATGTTAGTTGCAAGCCCAATGCAAGGGTTGCAACAAAAATTGTGGTTCAAATTGTGGTTGATAGTTAGAAATTTTTTTGGGATATCTAAGTGGGATTATCCAGGAATGTGAATGATTCTCACAATATGTTGAGGAAGTTTTTAAGTTATATCAATGTGCATAGCATGGGGGATTTTTAACATGGCTACTAGGTCACAAGATGGAATGTTTCCATATATATTTAATGAAAAAATATATTCATTATTTTTTTGGCTCATGACCCCACATACAAAAAAAGGGGGACAACATGCAATTTTGGAACTATTGTACAATTGCAAACACAAAAGATGTCCACATTCTAAAATGATATACCATTTACCATCAAAGATTTTCCTTTTCCCTGCATGTGTTTTTATAGAATCTCATTTAGTCATTAAAACCTTTTTTAAATTTTTTTTAAAAATATAAACATGCAAGTCCATCCTTGGGTGGTACCACTAGAAACATCACACCTTGATTTTTTGGACCCATTGAACTTTGAAAAATCATAGGAAATACTTATATATATATATATTGAATACCTTTATTAGGTTCCATAGATTTTGAAAGTTTTATAATATCAAACATATTTTGTATTTTGATGTTCTTAATCAATGCATTTAGAAAAAGTTTTAGGAACATAATATTGGTTTCTTTCCTTGAACTTTTTGGTCATGAACACAAATTTGAAACATGATTTGAAATTTTTTTTGAAATTTTTTTTTTAAAGGTAATTTGGAAATCTTTCTAGTTTTAGATTTTTATTAAGTAATTAATCGAGTAAATATAATTTGATTATGATTTTCCAAAGTCAATTTCGTTATCAATTTTGAAAGGGGCCATTTTAATTAAGAATACAAATTTTGAACAATTTTGAATTTTTAAATTCCAAAATAAACTTCAAGCCATATATTAGTGCATGAAATTGATAAACATGAGAAAAAAATAATAATAATTGTGACAACATTTAAAATAAAAGGCCAAGGAAAATGATTTATCTATTTTTGATTCCCTATCCATTATTTGAAGTAGTTTTTAGTGGTACCACCTAAGGATGTGTTCGCCCAAATTTGACATTTGATAAAAGTTACCAAATTAGCATCATTAAGTATGGCTTTACCCATGGCATTTTCAAAACCCAAACCTCCTGAAAATTTTAATTCTCATTAAAAATCTCATATTTTTTTTGCTTTTTGGGATTGGGTCCATGCCCATCTTTAGTAGTATTAAAAGTTTCAAAGGGTTCAAGACCTTCAAGGTCTACATCCAAAGTCAGAAGTGGATTAAACTTGTCTATAATTGAAAAGAAAGCATGTAATTTCTTTTCGCACCCATGCTATTAGATTTAGGTGCATCACAACAGTGAGGTTCATTTAGTGTTAAAATTTATTTAGGGATTCGAGCATTGAAAAAGTATTTGAACTTAAAATTGGTTGGATCTTATAAGTGTGGAAACATGATTGAATGAAATCTAAAAACCTTAATCAAAAACACTAAAATTTCGAAAGAAGGTTCAAATAACATACTTGAATTACAAATGAGCAACAATGTTCATTCTTGGAGTGGATGTTCATCAAAGTCCAAAATCCAGATTATAAACTTGGCACAAAAAAACTACAACAAATGTTGAACATTTGTTAGCAAGATGTCGATGATTTCTAGAACACACACACAAGTTACATTTATGTAGTAGTTGCAGAAAATCCAACTACAATAAACATCAGGCACACAAGAAAAGTTGTGCATAAAAAAATAGATCTCACATACAAAAATTGTAGTAGATGTTGAACATTTGCTAGCAAGATGTTGATGATTTCCAGAACATGCACACAAGTTGTGCTGGCGCAACAATTGTGCAAATTCCAATTATAACAAGCCCTTCACACATAAGAAAAGTCACGCACAAAAAAACAAACTTCACACAAATAAATTGCAATAGATGTTAAACATCTACCAACAAAATGTTGACGACTTTAAGAACACACACACAAGTTACATTGATGCAATAGTTGCATAAAGTCGAATTATAACAAATGTCACAACCTTAACCTTGGGCTTACGACCAAGGCAAGGGCTTGTGAAGGTGCAGGCCAAGAGTGAGTTCGGGAGTCACATTTCAGGTCCTAGGAGTGTAAGAAAGTGTGAGGGAATGAACTTCCACACTCCCAAATCAGCTCCCACTTTGGGAGTTGGAGTCCCAATGGAGTTCCGAATCTTCAAAGGGCGATTATAGGGGTCAAAATTCATTGAATTGAAAATTTCTTTAAATCATTGGAAAACTTTTAGAATGTTAATGTTTAAAATGGGCTCACATGACCCAATTGGGTAATTAAAACACAAGTTATGGCCAAAAGAAGGGCCAGAAATCAAATTATCAATTTGATTCCTAACCATTAAAAGTCGGGAATTGCTTTGACTTCCTTGCATGTAGGTGGTGTGCTACATACTGTTGGAAAGCTCTTGATGAGGGCTAGAACTTTGCTTTAAACCTCACTTCAATCAGAGGTCTGCACACAAAGTTAAGCACCTCCAAAATCACAGGAGTCCCAATTTTGGGAATTTCAGGACTCCCACTTGGGAGTCTTAGGACAAAATCACATTTGGGTGTTGGTCCCGTGACCATTCATAGAATATAATATAAGGGGGAAGGTGGTGGCTTCTTCCAAGTCTAGGCCGTGATGAGTCTTATGAGTCCATGTTTGCCCGTGGTTCATTTGTGCACCAAAAGTGCTCCAACTATGCACTAACCAACTTATTGTTTTGTTTTTGCAGGTCCATGTGAGTAATTGAATTGCTTGTCATTTTTTTTAGTTCCCATCCTAGAGCTCCAACGTGCCCTTCTACCCTCAAAGTGTTGCAAGCCAAGGAGCGTGCCCCAACTCTTTATCCTTTCGTTGTTTTTACATTTTGACTCGTAATTGACTCTACCAAGGAATTTGGGGGTGCATCAACAAATGTCAACACATAAGAAAAGTTGCACACAGAAAAACAAACCTCACACAAAAAATGTATAGTAGATGTTGAACAATTGCTAGCAAGATGTTAATGACTTCTAGAACATGCACACAAGGTGTGTCGGTGCAATAGTTGTGTAAAATCTAGCTATAACGAGAATTGCACACACAACAAAAATTGTGCACATAAAACAGTTATATGTTATCAACAACATGCACATGTACATACGAAATAACCAAGGTCCAAGAGCAATAATCAAGATGAAAAAAAATCTTTTCAAACACAAATTTTAAAAATTGTAACTCCATAGAATATGGACTTTGGAGTCTTTGAGAGTTTGGAATCTAGTGTTTAAACTCTAGACTCTTGAAGCTTGAACAATGAGAATTGAACATTGAACTTCTAAAGGCTGAAGTGCCATTTTGCAAATCATGAGTTGTGAGTTGCCACCATCTTGTTATAATAGCTCAATTTTAATGACTCTTATGACTAAGATAATTGATTTGATATTGCACACTAAAAAACAAGCACCATGTGTAAGTTGGAACTTGAAACTCATAGGTCATGAGTCACAAGTTACACAACTATAGCCTCAATGCTCAATGTTTCTTACTACTATAATACTTTGCATGAAAATGAGTTAGAAGGAGGTGACAAAATGACGAAAATGGGTTAGAGGGAAGGAGTTAGGGTTGTGAAATTGATGGTCATTTGGGCAAAAATATGACAATTTAGATGTAAAGTGGGTCCCTCTTTGGTGAATGATAGTTTTCCCTTCACGACAAGGAGGTGACTTGTGTCTTCACGATGGCAACACTAAACCTTTTTTATAACCTTTTTGCAATTAAGGGCGGCTTTTTAAAAAAACACATTTTATGATTTGCTAGCCCATAATTTAGGTTAAAAAAAGCGAATTTTCGCTGAAAAAAAAACACTAGTCATCATTGTATTTGCCCCCATGATACCTGGCAGGTACTTGCTAGGTATCACACAAATTTTTTTAAAAATGCGACAGTTTTTATGCTGTGTTGAGTCCTTGGGAGTGAGCTTTACAGAAATCAGGCCCATGCTCAGTTCTGCCTTGCAATGTCCTTGTTCTCATAAAGCTCAGCCCCTTAGGCTTCACACTACACATAAACACAGAGAGAATTGGACGGCCATTGCACTTGGTTTGAACTTAGGACCATGTTTTCTGGAGGGTTTGCCTAAGTTAGGGTCACTTTTGATAGCAGATAGGAAGTAGGAAAGCAACTTTCCCTAATATGCTTGGCTTGAGCCTTGTAGGCTCCTTGTCCTACGCTTTCCTCATCAATGTACTTATTTTATTTGGCAATTCCCATTACCTACCACCTATTAAAAGAGCTCCTCTTGTAGTATTGTGCCTTGTTCATCCATCCTGAAGGAAAAAACAAGCTGGTGTCAGTTAGAGCGTAGACTTTGTGAAGACTCTATAGATTTCAGAGCCCCAAGCAACCTCCTCTTTTAGGTGAACAAAAGCGAAATAGCACTCCTTTTGCCATTGGACAACGAATGATATAAAATATCATAAGGTAGGCTTGCCAAGTCACCTCGAGAGATCATAGTTAAGATGCCAGTTTGCTGTCTGCTGGATTTGCCATGTTGCTTGGATGAGCTTCTGTCCTCAAAGAATATGTTGCCAACTTGTGTGCATTGGCTGAGTTTTGTCGACCATACTGCTAGTGTACACACATCTGTAGTGTACACTTTCACAGACAGGTTGCGTGGTTGCAACCATGCAACAGCACCATAACTGTAGCCCATAAAACGGCCACTTGGGAAATAACAATCTGATCACATCTTTTATACATTTTATTTGAGCTGCAGCCATTATAGTCACACATAAAAACCTCTGCCCAGATTCCCAGTGTATGCTGATGCACACTTTCAAGAGGGAACAACCCCTGGGGCATCATGATACCTGCTAGGTATCCAGCAGATATCTGGCAGGTGCCAATTGGATATCATGGGAAAATATAATTAAAAAAATTCCCATTGATTTTTATGCCGTGTAACACCCTAGGCTACCAGTATTTTCAGAATGAGGCCCACCTCTGCTCTGGCTCATGTGGGCCCTTTATTTCCAATAATGCCCATGGTCTTGGGTGTTAACCCTACACTCAAATTTTGGAAGGAGAAGGGCTGGCCCCAAGCAAGAGTGGGGTTGGAAACGTGAAAAGGCCTTTTGTTTTGGGTCGGTACCCATGGACAATCATGACATACCAGAAAGTAAAATTCTGTGTAATCATGATCCAGTTCTTGTCTGGGATATATCTCTAGATTGAAGTGGTCCCTGCTTGACAATAAGAATGTGCACGCGAGGAAGCCAGTGGTATACAGCTTACCTATGTTAAGAAATTATGTGAAGCTGCAAAACTTTATCATAACAAAACTACAAATCAAAGAATAAGTCACAGAAGGAAACCAAAGAACACATGTCCAATTTTGAGACTTCTGGTTTGGTTATGCAGGAGGCTATACACTCCACCCCCCCCTTCCCCCTTTGAACTTCATGGGCTTGTTGTTTTGTGCCCTGCATGATTCATATTTTGAACCGTGTGAATTCATGCTCTGATATTTTATCTATAATGATAAAAATATGTTTTGCAGCTCCTCATGGGATCCAAACCTACCAGGATAGGGAAGTAAAATGTAGTTATTATCACTAGCCTACTTCTTATTTGCTAATAGAATTATATCAAATTTTGTATAATTTTTAACTTCTTAAGTTCTTAGTCAAATCCTGGGGCAAAATGGCTCAGGGTGTTGTAGAGCTTTCTTGACTCCTTGAGCAAGGTTTGATGGGGGTTGTTTAATATTCTTCCTCAAACCAGAGTCAGTCTTCTCAACTTTCTAGTTACATGGTTCTAAGCAGTGTGAGGTGGGTGTCACATTTTGATATAGTTTATCTATATAGGTATAGTTCTAATTTACCCTAAGCCCCATTTATCTAGATTCCCAATTACATATGTCCTTGTTTATGCATAGCTTCTAAGAATGCCATGCACTTCTTTAAAGTATCTTTACCCCCACAATAGTAAACACCCCTTGATATTAACTTTTGTGACAAACCAATGAAAAGCCTCTTGCTAAGCACTAAATAACTAAATATGATAAAAATATTAAGACCATGAGGAACACATTTAAAAAGATTTTCCTAATATGATTTTGGTCAATGATAATGATTGGCCCATATGTAAAAATTTAAATAGTCTCCTGTTGTTTAAAGCGAGCTTTTCAATGTTTATGGCTGGGGACATTGAATATTAAACCTCAAGTCCACTTTTTTAAATGATGTAGTTCATAGTTGTGAGGTGAAGATGCTTTAGGGTACATCAATTTAGAGAAAATCAGTTGACTACATTATGTACCACCCTATATATCTGGTGGGTATATCTAGGTGAAAAATATACCTTCCTCACACCACTGGTTTTAACCTCACCCGCCTGACACAGCATTTATCAGTAGGTTGTGAGAAAGTTTAAAGTTGTGATTGGAGTGAGTACTAAATGCGGCAGATCGACATTAGGTTTCCCATAATGGACTGCATGCACAACACATTTATGTGACTTTTTACTTTCTTCAATACTGGGTCAGGAATATAGGTAGATTTTTCCTTTGCCCATAAAGTGGTTGGCATTCCCCAGACTTGGCTGGCACCTGTCAGAGCCGACTGGTGGACTTGACCCAGTCCAGTCTGTCCTTTTCCCCCACCTACTAATATCCAGTTGACGCCTTGGGCTAGCTAGCGCCTCTCACCGGCCATTGCCACCGCCTGTTACCACGGCTCCAGTGGGTTTTCAAGGCTATCTTGATCCGGCAAGAGCGGAAGAGGAGAACGATGGCAGCCTGAGTCGATGACTACAAATGTTTCGTCACCCAGCAGCTTCCCTTGAGGTTCGTGCAGGAGTTAATTACGCAGATGGTTCCAACCGCAGGAGTAGCTGTCGTATATCCTTCTCTCAAATTTAGGAGCTGCTTTGGAAGTTGCAGTCCTGTTTTGTTTCAGGCTCAGATGTCCATTAAGAGCACAGTCCAATTTGTGTAAGAAGAAGCGTACACCAGCTGCTAATCCCCACACAGAGTTTGATGCCATCTGCAATCCGCCTAAGACTAGGTTATTTTACCAAGGCAATTGATTGATAGATATATAAAAGTACTTCCATCCGGTTTTCAACAAGTTAGCTAGGATCCAAATACACGAAAACTTTCATCAGCCTAGAAGATAAACTGTAAAACACTAGTAAGAACATTGAAAACTAGGAGTATTGCAAGACTTGTTTGTACCTGTGTTGGGCGGTTCTGGAATCCCGTGTCGGTTCTTTGACTGGTTATCTGTGCATATAACCAACAGAGGTCAAATTAAGAAACAACCGTCCCCCAACCGACTCAACAAATAAAATTTGGTACCCACCCTTGGAACCGCCTTGGCAAAAGTAAATAAATTTAGATAACCTGAAAAAAAGTCGGGAAAGAACGAGCTCGTCTTTCATGAAAACTGGTGGTTCTTTAAGGGTTTTGAAATACACAGAACCGTTACTTCTTTGATTCTGTTGTTTTTTAAATACCTGGAACCAGTGGTTCTTTGATTCTGAGTTTTTGAAATACCCGGAACCAGTGGTTCTTTGAAAAATCAAAGAACCACACAACACTGGTTTCTGGTTTGGACCAGCTTGATGAAGGTACAGCCATGAATGACACAACATTAGGTTGACAAAGATGTCAGGTTGGAATAACAAAATTGTTGGGCACTCGAGTGTTCATTGAATACAATTCACATCTACCTCAAATCTTAGCTGAGACGACCACAGATCTTGAAGAAACATTCGCATGACGGCAGGAGCTAGGTACAGTATAATGATCACCCAGTTTTGAAGCCCATGAATTAACTAAAGTGCAGAAAGACACTTTAGTTAACACACCAGCAGCAAGACCATTCACCACCTAAGCTTACCCATCCCAAGTTGACTACAGACATGATTTCGTGAATCCACCTAGTGTGAGACTCTTAGTTTTCTGGACAAATATTTTCCTAAATGGAGTGCTAAATTGGTTGCAAGCTCATTAGTATGCTCGCATGGGATCATTCCAAAAACAGTTGTAACTTCATGCCAAACTGCTCTCTCCCGCATAGAGTGGCCTTCATATATCCTTTTAATAGCCAAATTTGGCTAATCTCTATTATGGATGATTGCCAATTTAACTACATCACTAATATGGACAAAATATGGGCAAACTATCTCTGATTGGAAGTCAGTGATTAGGTGAATATCAACTGACCTTGACTGATCCTGCACTTACACTGGTACCATGGTAAAAACCCCAAAAAAAGATTTTTGGTTTCTTCTAAAGCATTACCAATGGTATCCTGTCCTAAGACTAAATCAGGGTCGGACCTGAGTCCAAATTAAACATTTTGTCGGGTAACTTGTCGGGTTAAATTCAGTCAAGAAGATGAGGGTACCAGTGTAAGTGCTGCTAGTTCACCCTGGCCAGTAAATCAATACCAGCAGGAATGCTCATCACAACTGAACACTGCACAAGAATCTTAGTGTTTGACAGTAGCTTGTAATTTCTATTTCACTTTGAACCAAAGTCCCAGTCACCTGCTTTCTTATAGCATGAAGCTATGACCAGCTTCAGAAGCTGAAGGTGCAGCTAGGGGTGCAGCTAGGGTTCCTTGCCAGTAGCATTAATTGCGGATAGTAAAAGTGCAGCAAGGGTTCCACAATGCAAGTCCTGCAAAGCTGTATTGCAAATCTGGAATATCTGAAATCAAAATTCCAGAGCTTAAAGGTGCAGCTCCTCAATGGAAAGACACCTTGCTGCACCTTCAGCACGGGCATTTAGTGTTAATGGAAAGGAACCCTAACTGCACCTTCACCTTTAGAAGGTCATGCTAATGGAAAACACCTAGACCTAAAGTCCAAAGCTCACTAAGGTGCAGCTGGCTACTCAATGGAAAGCCCTCTTAACTCCCACATGGCTAGTCACATTCTCTGCTACCTGGCCAAGAATTCAATAGCATGTTCCAATGGCTAGATTCAATATAAAATATCAGGACAACCAAAAAAAAGACAACGGTATGAGCAGAATAGAGGTCCACTAAATTTGAGGTAGATCTGGGATGGTTCAACACCCATGCACCTCCTGTTAATACTTCGATTTCGGCTGCAATCTGGATGGTTGGAAGCTGGCATAACTAACTATATATGCACCCCAAATAACAACTCCGAGTGGAGCAGGATATATAGTACCAAATCTCTGCAAAGCATATAATATGAGTTTCAACTAATGTTCTAGACCTCAACACATTCATGATGAACCGGCTCTCAAGAGACCAAAACTTTTATTCAGATGACGTTATGATACATGTACACAGTTGGTCACCACCAAGTAAGTGCCTGTCATGGATAAAAATCTAGTACAGACCTTTCTACTAGATCAAGTGATTTAAATAGATCCTGCAGGAGGTCACTTAATTTGGCAGTCCTGAAAAAAACTTGAGGCGGCAGTCGGGACGACGAATTGGTCACATGGTAATTGTGCCAGGATTTTATTTGCTGCTACACTAGGCCATGAGATACAGACATACACCAAGATGTATGTATGTATGTATAGCTTAAGTTTAATGCAGCTTGTACAAGTTGTACCTGATCTAAGAGTGTTGAAATCCAAACTTTCCAAGCAGCTCAAATTTAATCCTGATGCAACACCATTTTGGCATTCCTGGCAATATTCTGCAGGAATCATCAAAATGAGGTGCAGCAGTGGGACATGAGTAATTAGTAGTAGTACATCACAATCCCGGAATCATCAGTTCATCAATTATGTAAATCTTGCAACTAATTAGAGAGGAAAAATAATATATGTCTTGAGTTCTGGAATATGGCTCAGTGGGCGTACTGATCTTAAGATTTACAAATTTTTTTTGGGTTTTTTTTTTCCTCCCTTAGGCCCAGTCCCACCAAGGGGTAGCTCCTGCTTTGTCGTCCAATTGCGACAAAAAGTAGTTGCAAGACTGATCGACATATTCAGCTTGATAGTTGCTGCAGTTCCCAGCTGCAGCTGCTGCATCTAGTTCCAGTTTGATATTCGCTGCAACGCCGGCGGAGCGGTGGTACTGCAATTGGGGAGATGATAGCACACGATCTGCCGCGCCGGCGGCGCACATGAGATCATCGCCGCCGCCGGCTGCAGCAACTTGTAGCAAGCAGCTAGCTGGATCCATGAAACATTGATCATCTGCGCTGCCGGGATTATTCAAGTGCTGGCAGCTGGTTACAGTGCCAGCGCCTGCCTGTTGATCTGCTGCTGCAGTGATGATCGACACCTGCTGCAATTTGTAGTTGTCGATAGTACGTGGACTATCTGTGTCTAGAATTTCACTGGAATTGCTGGCTGAAGTACTTGTTGTCTGGTGCTGCTCTAGTTTCTCGGCCTTGAGAATCGATGCCGGAATTTCGACGGTCGGACTAGTCGAAGCCTGCTGCTTCCATTGAGAATCAGCAGGTCTAGTTTTTAGTACGACCTCAGTCGATGCATCAGTCCTGATCATCGACTCGGACTTCACCTCGACCTGCACCTGCTGCAAGTCCGCTCCTCGAGATAGCTTAGCCCCGGAATGATCTGTTGTCTTAATCTTCACTCCAGAAATTGCAGATGGTTCCACATTCTCATACTGATCGCGTGACTGATCCGCCATGTTAATACTTTGTTGTGTCGACTTTCCTGTCAAGTGTTGTATCTGGTCAATACAACAAGCCAAGTTTGAATGTTATAACAGGGTTGTAGATATGAGATCAGCTGCATCTCTTAGGACATCTTCCCATTAGGCTGCTGTGCTCACAGTCATCTCACAGTTCTACCCGTCAAGCATTAACCAATTGCCCGAGCTTGTAACTGAAAGTGTGACTCACCATATAATGACATCTGTCCTTTTTTTTTCATGAGAACATGTGTTCCTAGAGTTCTTAGCATGATTAATTAAGTATTTTCATCGCAGCTGTAGATCTCCAATGGAAAGCGACTATCCCAGCAAGAAACAAGGCCCCATGTCAATGACTTTCCATTAGGTTGCTGTGATCACAGTTACACTGCTTGCTTGTAGATGTGATCATAGCATCCTAATGGAAAGAGACCCTTATTGTGACTGCTGGGCACAGTGTGCTTCCAATGAAGCAGTCTGCAGCAGCAACGAAGGAAATCTGCAGGATGGGATAGGTTTGCGGGTGAACATGTGCATAGATAGATATCTAAGGAGCTAGCATTCACCTCGGATTCAAGTTTTTCTTTCTCCAGGACGACGGCATCATACTCGCTTTTCAGTCGGTTGTATTCCTGGGACAAAACCTCGTAATCTCGCTCCAGTTGTTTGGTTTTCCAGCGCGCCCTTCGGTTTTGGAACCAAACTGCGACTTGTCGGGGCTGGAGACCCAACTCCTTGGCTAGCTGCATTTTCTTCTCAGGCTCTAGTTTGTTCTCCAGCTCGAAGTTTCTCTCCAGCGACTTCACTTGCTCAAATGACAGCCTTCTTTTCTTCTCAACGTTGCTCATGCTGCAGGGAGAGCAGTCGTCCATGCCATCGTCCAGCCCCATGAGCGCTTCTTCTCCTCCTAGTCCAGGTGATGATGATCCATGATCAACAAATGAAGGATAGCTGAAAGACCGCTTCATGCCACAACCCACCACCGCGTCTTCTAGACCGCCAACTGATGAATGGCCCGGAACTGCAGCAAGCAAGTCACCTAAGGTCAGAAATCACGTAGATCGAGCCCAAGAACTTCCTTCAATATAATGACCGGACATGCATTGTCCTCAAAACGAAAAGTTAGCTTGTGAGATTCCCAGTTCCTACTGCAGCCATCTCCGCGACCAGCTCACCTTGTAACCCCATGGGAGTGCAGGAAGCTAACATCGCCACCAGTGAGTCGCTGCCGGGGGTATTATCGTTCCGCATCAGCATCATATTTTGCGCACCGAATCCCCGCATGGTGGTTGCCATTTCCTGAACGACCCAGCAGCTACAACAACACTAATAGTCCGACCATGGATTCAACAGTCTAGCACATACAAACCCTTGAAGCTTAGATCTGTACACATTAGACAGAGATGGTGGCACCTACAAACCCATCTAGATCAGTTCCACGCTTCTTCCTATAAGATAACTACAAATACTGGAGATTCAGCAGGGGTATAAACACTAGAGTATTCTTCAGTACAAGAACCACATGATATGAGCTAATTAGAGCAGCAGCAATCAACCCAGCTAGGAAGAATTAGCAACAGCAGCAATCTCAATATGGTCTATGATCTAGTTCTGCTTCCGGTGATCATCTAATTTCGACTGAATCATGTTCAATCTCTTAGAACTTCAGAAGATCAGTCACTAGCTGCTCAGCAAAATGTCTGTCGGCACTCCAACAAATCCGCGAGTACACAGCAGGCTACTGATGTAATGATCATCGGCAGCCAGCCATCTAGCTAGACGGCTGTTAGACTCTGAATCATCTGCAGGAAAGAGCTCGAGAAAGGGATGATGCAACTTCGAAGCGTGGACTGCAACGGGACGGACTCCGGTGGTGCTGCTGCTCCTGCGCCAAAGGCTATGGGCGCTCGTGGTGCAAGTCAGTTGTAGCAGCAACTGAAGAAAAGAAAAGAAGGCAAAGGCCAGGTAGGAGGAGACCGGCAGGACAAGGGCAGTGCAGGGCGGGGCAGGGTCCCAGTGGTTTGCTTAGCAGCTGCGTGGACGGACAGGGCTGCTACTGCCTAGCACCTAGGCTATATACCACGGCTGTCCACTAAATTCCAAAGCCAGGCTGTTGAAGTGTTATTATTATGCCTTGGCCAAACCAGCCCACTAAACTACTACCCCCTACCAAAATTTTGCGAACGGCGTCAGTCAGCAGTCCAACCACACTAGGTACCACCATCTAGTTAAAACTTCAAACTCCAAATTCTTCTTACTTGGTACCTAGAATCTTTTTTCAATATCCAGTCTCAAGTTTACTGAAATACAAAACCTGTAGATATATATAAAAAAGGATGGAAATCCATTCACAAAAAGTACAAGGCATGTCAAAGCAAATGTAAACACACTAAAGAAAAACCAAAACAGTAGTACTGAAGTAGAAGACCTAATGTTAAAAGGCCATCCTCTGCCACAAATCAACTAAGTGATGAAGACGCACTAGCTGGTATGTGTGGAAGAAATGAAAAAATTTTCAACGGGTGACAGCCCGTTGAAAAATTACGATGGCTTACACATGTTGGAGGATTATCAACACTCATGGCCTATAATAAGATATAAACATTGAAAGTACCAAGGAGATCTATTGACGATGAGCTATACTAGCATGTACACAAAAAAACTCTAAAATCTTACTTTGGTTGTTGCTAAACTAACATCTATATGAATATGCCCAGCATGAAAACTAAAATTTTAAAAATTCTTTCATTCATGAATGTTTTTCACTATTTTAAATCATTCACTAGTGATATGTCTCTTGAAAGGTATTTTTAAACCTAGGAAATGTATGTTAAATTTGACCTTTGAGATCATGAGCCTATTATCAACGATGGTAATTTGTTTGATTTGTTTTGTGTTGTCAAAATCTACCAATCATGAGCACCTCTCAATGGTATTTGTAATGTTGGAGAGCCCTCAATGAGTAGTGTTGCACGAAGGTGATTTTGAAATGTTTAGACCTATGATGCAAGAGTTATTGAATATTGAAAAAAAATTGCCATTGAAAATTCAATAAATTTAAAACTAAAACTAATTTAGAGAAAGTGGGGATCTTGGTATTGCTAAAAAGCTCTCAATTAATCAGTAGGGTTCTATAGAGGTGATTCTGTACTATTTAGACATAAGGTGTGGGAGATATAGAATTTGAATAACTTTTATCACTAGAAAATCAGTAAAAGTCCACAATTAAAATTGGATTTCAGACTTAGGTTTAAAAAGGTGTACCATTCAATATTCTGATATGTGCTTAATGGAAAAGGCCACACTATTTTGTTTAAGTATACATGATACATCTATAATATTTGGAAGCAACCCAAAAAACTTTGGGGGTTTGAGCTTCACCATGGTACCCAGTGTAGGCACTGATTCACCCAAACCTCACTTCAGTAGGTGAGGGTACCCCTGGACGTGAGATCAAATTTAACATTTCATGGGTTAAATATAGTCACCAAGAAACCACACTCAAAAGACCTGGCCCCTTGTCTTATGATAGCCAAAAAAATACTCATTTTTTATTAACTACAGAGGAGGGGGGTTTTTGAGTGGAGTTTTCCTTCTCTTTTTTATTTTCTTGTACAAATCTTGTGGCCAAGTTTATGGCCTGTACCTGGGACACCTCCCTTCATGATGAGGACCTGACCCATTAGACATTGACATTGCCAATAGAGATACCCATTAATTGTGAAGGTTGTGTTTGCAAAGTCTGTGTTTGAAAGATAGCAATTTTCTCTTTCTTGCTTGGGAAGAATTTGTGCGTTGAGAAATCGTTTGGAGCCTCTGAATTCAGCAACATCAACAGGCAGGCCAGTTATATAGTCTGAGCCCTCTAAATGAAAGGGTTTAGGGGGTGGGGCATTTTATCATTTCAACCAAATTTTAATGTAGTTTAAATCCACATAACCTGCATTTCCAAGGGTAAAATCCACAAGAAGAGAAAAATTCATGCATATGGGTCTAACAAACATTTCTTACAGAAGGTCTGTCAAGTTACTAAAAATAAGAAGCTAAATAAGTATATCACTTCAATCCCTCCTTCTACATGTTGAAGTTTGCTTTGTAGAATCTCCACACTAATGCATTGAATATACCCTAAACTCCACAAAATATTGAATAAATTTCTTTATGGACATCCTTCAAGAGCGACTCCACCTGTGCTCAGTATGTGACCCTGCACATTAAAATAGGATGAAAATAAGTCAACCATGCCGTTTTGGCTCAGCAAAATGATTTCGGACTAACATTTTTGCAAAGTTTGCTCAGACTAGTACGAGGTACAGCAAAGCCTAACACATGCCAAAGAACAGTAATAAATATGATTTGACTCGTACCTATTCCCTGTTTTTGATTGGCCAATCATAATGATTAGTCGAGATGGTTGCCATTGATACTGCCCCACCTCTTTATAGTCCCAATTTTAGTTTCATGGGCGGGGTTCGAATTAAATAAATAACTAAAGTTGGATGTGAGAATTAGTTTTGCAGGATCGCATACAGAACTTGGCTGGAGATGCTCTAACAATTGTGAGCAGCATTTGGCATATCAACCAAATGACAAAAATCCAGAATTATATATTTTCCCTCATTATGCAATTCTACATCCCCAGAGTGCCACAAAATCCCCTCACTATCATTATCTTCCAATTTTTCAGAACATGGCACATTATGGTCAAAATTTTCGATTGGCCTCCCACCCAAATCTATAGTGCACAAATGCTTTTGGTGGATATTTATCACAACTAAATAAATAGCGAAATTTGAAAAATTATATGTAGGTTAGCTAGATTCATGACAATCTAACATTCTGACATTTTAGGGCTAATCTTCTCGGAAGTAAATGTTATCATTTGGATGTATTCTACAAGTCATGGGGGTCACATAAAGTAAGGAAAGGGTGAATCTGGACTCTCCTGGGCGAACCAGTACCTACACTGGGTAATCGTGGTAAAAATCAATGTTGACCAATTTTGGTTTTCTGATGGCAGATCCAGTTCTGGGTTTGGTTATCTAAGAACCAGGCCCAATGGGTCTCACATGGGTCAAGACCAGTGTTGGGTGGTTCTTTGAATCTGTAAAGAATTGTCTGTTCCAGTTTTGAAAAACTTTCGTTATAAAAAAATTGTCAATACTAATTCATTCAAAAACCTCAAAGAATCGATGGTTGGTTTTCATAAAAAAATTAGCAAAGCACCAACAAAGAACTGACAATTCTTTAATCAGTTCATTCACTTTTTTTTTCAAATTTGAAAAGCACAATTATAGGGTAAACCCACCACCAAACAGAAGCCAGTCAGCGAGCACCCATGTAGTGCAGCAATTTGTAGTTTGTTGTACACACCTATCTTTTATATAAAAACAATAGACTAGAATTCAGTTTGGGATGACTTTGAACAATTATATGCATTGATAATTTCTTCCCAACAACTAAAGATATATGCATTTCAAACATACCTTGATTTGTCATACTTCCTTGAAAGTTGAACAAAATATAAAAAATTCAAGTTTGTACCTCTTGTAGTGCTAGATAACACACCTCTAACATGTTGGAGGTTAGGACTAGGGGGATTTAGATCATGATGATCAATGTCCCTTATAGGAGGCAAAATGGACTATAGGAAAAACCAAGCCAAGATAAGGAAAATATCCCATCATCTTTTAAATAAGAACCAACAAAAAAACATTAAAAAGTTAATAAATGCAATCCTCTAATCACTAAAGGCAAATGGACTAGTGAAGCATTGGAGGAGGCCATGGATGCAATTCAAAATGCGACAACTTCATTGAGGAAGGCAAATAGGCACTGGAACATTCCTTTCACCTCATTGTTTGATCATTTGAATGGGAAAACAAAATACAAGAAACCTGGACCAATAGGCATGTTAATAGTAAAAGAAAATCAAGTTGTGGTTACTTAGGTTCCAGCTATGCAATAAGTTGGGCTATTAATTAATCTACAACAATTAAAAATGAAAGTGGGAGAATGAGTTCAAATAAGGTTAACACCTTTTCGAGGAGGGGTACCAAGGGCCGTTTGGTGGTACTAATTCAAAAGGAAACATCCTAAGCTCAGCATTTGTCAAGCTAAGGGATTGGATATTAATTGAGCACAAGGTTTAACAATTTAATTTTACCAAAGCTTCTATTAAAACTTATAGTCATTTTACAACAAACATGCAATTATGTTGTAAACTATATCTAGAATTTTGATGAAACAAGCATTCAAGCAAGAAAATAATCAAAAGTAAGGGTTTTTACACAACAAGGTTCCCACTAAGTGTACACATTATCCCGAAATCCAAAGAGTGGTTGACTACTAACTATGTGGTCAATGGAGTAATAACAACATTGCTAAGGTTTTACGTATTTGGAATAGAGAGGATACATTGTAAGTAAAAAGAAGTGGAAGACAAAAAAACAAACCTAACAACATACAATGGGCCTAAGCAGAATTAGATTTTTTGGCACCCTACAACAAATAACATCTCTTGACCTTTTCTCTCGCTCCCATTTCATAGAAAACTCTTGCAATTCACTGCTTTCAACAAAACCAGCTTATGCATACACAAATTGGCAAAGCTGTTATAGAATCTTGAATTTACACCACACATCCACATGTATGGCTAGAAACCATTAACTACCCAACTCCAATGCATATCATAAAAAATCAAGAATCTATCAAAGTATGGCCTTTGAAGTTAGAACTCTCAAGGTTCATTCGATCCATTTGAGCTGTTAACCAATTCCCCGCTGAATGGAATAATGCAGTGTACCTCCACTCTTCTTGTCTAAAAACCTAAGACCTGGAAACTCTTGAATCTAAATGTATTTTGAATCACCTGACTTTGAGTAGAAGATACTAGGCTTGTCTAAAGCCATTCAATGGGACAGACTTTTATGCAAGAATGGACAACAAATTTTTCCCTTCAAGTCCTTTCTTCACTCTTGTTCTGTATACTCATTCTATCCGCCCTAAGGATACCCTTTGAAATTTCTGGTATTCACTTCAACAACAGCCTACAACACAGACACAGAGTAATGCGACATGAACTCCCCATTCCAAAATGCTCATTATCTTCTATATGCCCCTTAGATCTATGACTCGGACCCCTCAATTCTTCATCATTCCTTGGCATCAACCCCTCATATCTATTCTTACAATGACTTTCACAACTATTCAGCAAAGTCACTGGCGTAGCGGAGAACTTTAACAACAAGTTAAGTAATCAGAGAACTACAACAACCAACCAAAACACATACCCAAGAGTGCCTACTTCTTTCTCCCTCATACTCCCTCTTATGCTTCATGTTCCTTCACTTTTACCAAACCATCTTCAATGCAGTTCCCTCCTCCACCATCCATCGCACAATGCAGTTCCTATCCTCCATTACACACAAACAAACAGAATAGCCTACCCATGCATTCCTTGTAGCAATGATGGAGAAATTCCCACCATAAGAATGCAAAAAGGTGATGGCTAATGAAAACAGTAAAACAAAACGAAACCCTAAAAAAACATGTTGTGTTCACACTAATGTGGTGACCTGCTATTTGGTCACAACATGACAATTATATACAACTTTGTAAATCAAAAACTTGTATGGTTATGCAATCAAAAGCATGGATGACTACCTTTTCAAAGAGTTTGTGTCTTTTTTCAAAAGGTTTATACCAAGTGGAATATCCCTGACAAATAAGCATTTGTTCATCTTGGATGGGCATGGATTTGATGTCACCCTTGAAGTAATTGGACAAGTTAAAGAGTTTGAGTTGGATATGATTACTCTACCTTTGCCTAAATTTCATGCGCTGCAACCTTTAAATGTAGCTTGCTTCAAGCCTTTTAAAATTACTTTCAGAAAGGAAATAAACATAACAATGGTTAGGAGGAAGTTCATTAAACCAAATAAGATAACATTGGTAAGGTGGGTAGACCTAGCATTAGACCTAACACTTACAAGAAAAAATATCATGTTAAGGTTCAAAGTTATAGGGATTTGGCCATTTAACCCTAGGGCCATGGATTTAAAAACTGGTCCTAGTACTTTGTACACATTATAGAATCAAGCCAAGGAAGAAGAAGATTCAAAGTAAGAGGATGGTGAACAATACTAGATTAAACATATAGCTATAAAAAATTTCATCAACATAGGCCCAACAATAAAAGTTATAATTGTTAATATATTTAAAGAACAGCCTAGGTATTATATGTGAACATGCCTACAATTCTTATAATCACTAACCATGCATTTGTAATAGATTTAGAGAACATGGTTGAAAATTTGGGACAACCTTCATTGGATGAAACTGTAGAATTTAGAAATCTTGAAAGGTCAACTCAAGTGGCATTGGCACAAGGGTGTCACATTTTGATGTCATTGCCACACCTACCTACACAAAAGACCAATGGAAGAAAACCATTAGTGGAATATTCTCAAAACCATTTTATAAGTTCAAAGAAAAATTCGAGGATTATGCGACAAAAAAAAATGGATAAAAAGGTCACAAAACATATCAAAAAAAGCAAAAGGAATAAATAAATAAATAAATAAATAAATAAAACACTTATTGTGTTTACTATAATTTTTTAAATATTTATAAAACAACAACAACCCAATTTCTTTACAACTTGGTCATCTTCAACAATTAGAGAGGTAGGAGACAAATTTCATTACAATTTCAAGGCAAGTCTGCGAGTTCACCCTTTTAAATATAGGGGTGTGAATCTTCATGAAATAACATAAGTGTAAAAACAAGTTCAACAATGAGCACTTGTTTGAATGCGAACCAAAAAGGAAGTTACAACATTAACGCACCCCCACATTCCTTGAAAGACTCAAATGTGAGTCCAAAAGTGAAAACAATGGAAGAAAAAAAAGTTAGTGTACGTTTTTTAACTTGCAGCATTTCGAAGGTAAAAAGGCGTGTTAGAATTCCAAAATGGGGACTAGGATGAATGATAAGTGAATCAATTATTCACATGGACCTATACAACCCAAACAACAAGTTGGTTAGTGCATCGTTGGAACATTTTTTGTGCATAAACGAACCACAAGCATGTGTGGACTCATAAGATTCACCACGGCTCAAACTTGGGAGAAGACACCACCTTCCCCCTTATAATATTTTTTGTGATTAACCACCCGAACTACATCCAAATGTCATTTTGTCTCGGGACTCTCAAGTTGGGAATCCCGAAATTCCCAAAATTGGGACCCGCGACACTTTGGAAGGCCAGAACTTTTTATGCGGACCTCTGATTAAGGTGAGGTCTAAATCAAAGTTGTAGCCTTCATTGAGAACTTTCCAACAATATGTGGTTCGCCACCTACAAGCACGTATTTGAGGGCAATTCCTGACTTTTAGTGGTCGGAAGTCAAATTGGCATTTTGACTTTCGACTTTTTTTTGGGGCAAAACTTGTGTTTTAAGTTTTCAAATGGGTCATGCGAGCCCATTTTAGACATCTATGTTTTAAGAAATTTTCAATGGTATAAAATTTTTTTTAATCCAATGAATTTTGACCCCTAAAATACCTTTCGTAAAGATTTAGGAATCCATCGACACTCCAACTCCCAAAGTGGGAACCCACTTGGGAATGTGTGAGTTCATTCCCTCACATTCTCCTAAACTCCCAAGAGCATGTAATGTGACTCCCATGTTTCCCTCTCGACCTACACCTTTGCAAAGGGCCTTGGTCATGAGCCCAAGGTTTAGGTCACAACAAACATCCCTACAAGAACCATAAATAAACAATTGAACTATCGGGGTGTAATAATTAAAAGGCGGAACAATTGTAGTTGTGGATGAATAAAATGTTAAAAAGAACAACTAATGTTGTGGTGGAATAATTAAGAGAAGGAACAACATGTTGTGCTAAGGTGTAATAACTTGGAAGAAGAACAACTATAGTTGGGGTGGAAAAATTAAAAGAAAAAAAACATTCCTAAGGTGGAACAACTAGGAGGAGGAACAACTACTATTGGGGTGGAATAGTTAAGAAAAAGACTAGGTGTAGCTAAAGATGAACAAGAAGTCAAAAGGAGCAATTGCTGTTAGGGTGGAATAATGAAGAAGAACAATTATTGGTGGGGTGGAACAACTAAAAGGAACAATAGCTACTGTTGATGATGAATGGTGTTTTTTAGGGATGTTAAGATTGAAGGATCTCCAATGATCCTGTAACTCCAAATGTGATCCTAAGTTTAATGTAATTTTTCATATAGAAATGATTATCTTACAAAGTTTTTATTACAGACATTAATAGAATAAATCAACAATTGTGCGCTTTTTGGTAATGTCAAGACTAAAAGATTTTCAATCTTGTAATTTTAAAATGTCATTCGAATTTACATGCATTTTTTTACATTGAAGTAATCAAAATAGCACCATTGACATCCACAACAATTTGATTTAGTAGTAAAGAAACTTATCTATACATTCATGGAAATCACTATAATCACTTATTTGAAAGCTAGACCATTTGCATTATGTACAATTCAAATCATCACAACAATCGTCATTATAGATATGTATCTTCTGTATTTCATTTATGTTCATCTTCAACCCAAATGCAAGTACACTAGAATAGAGAATAGGGATTTTCAACCAATGAAGATGAACTCTGAAGTAAAAAGTAACACTTCAACTGATGCCAATGAAGGCCAAGATGAAATTCGGCTGCCACCATTGGAAGATGCAAAAGAACCTACTTCAAGGAATGCACCAAGGGTGAACAAAAGAAATGGGAAAAAACAGACCTACAACAAGCAAGAATGAAGATCATCCACTACTGAACTACTTATTAGAAAACACAACATCAAAGAGGTGGAACAATTTCGTGATTATAAATGCAAAAGATTTGACAACGTTGTTTGTTGTTGCAATGTGCTTTCATTTCACTCCACCTCACTCATCTCCTAATTAGCAAAAGGACATTAAAATGCAAAAACCATATCCCATTCCCAAGGTTTGCATTGGGTTATGCACTCCTTTTGCTTGCAGTAAAACTAAAGCAAGAAGTTTAAACCAAAGTGGTTCAAATTCCTCTCAATCTCTAAGCCTCACACTGGGAACTGCCATAAGATAGTTGCGTGCTGGAGCTTCACGTTGGGAACCACCAACCTTGCAAGACATTTGTGCACTAGAAATCAAAGAGGGGAGTGGGAATCGAGTTCGAAAAAACTCGATCCGTGCACAAAGAAGAGATGGAAGGGGGAGGAAAAATTGGGTTGGTGATGAAAAACCCATTCGTGAGAATTTAACGAGCGAAAAGGAGATGGAAGGGGGAAGGGGTAGGGGGTTTTTGGGTTGGTGCTGCATGGGAGAGGCTAATTTAGGGTTTATCAAATCTTTGGGGTTTGGTAACCAAACATTGTTTTGCCAATTTGTAGGGTTTCAATCTCAACCATTGAATAAAGGTGTTAGTTTTTCAACAAACATGATTAGTGTGAGCATGAGATTGTTTGATGATAGGGTGGATTTGTAACATGTGTCAATGCAACAATGTACATTGATAAGATTTCTATTGCTTGAACGAACATAGATAGAAAAAATGTTTGGTGACTTTTTTTGTTTTGGACAATGATACTGAGAACTTCCATAGGCCATATCTTTTGCATCTCTAGTCCAAATCCAACCATCTAAAGCACACTAGGTGCACCTTGAGCTCTTCTACAACTCATCTTTTGACTCCAGAGGCAACCCAGGTCTGCTTAGATCACAAAGTTCCTGTCTGTTTTGAAGTGTACTATGACCAAGCAGTTTACCCTATACCAAAATCAGTTATTTGAAAATTTTGAGTATCAACAGGTAAGTGAATATGTAGCAAGATTGATAATTGAGAGATATATGTCCCTCATTCTAGGAACCGTTCAACATTGGTCAAGACCCACCACAAGCCTCAGATCCTACCTCAAGAATTGGACCCGGACTTGACCCAGGAGAAAACTAGGGTTCAAGTAGACCAAGCATAAGGTACTATTCCCCAAGTTCAAACTCCCACCCCCTTCATAACGGAGATTGTCCCAACCAGTAGCCCATCAAGTGTTTTTTTGAACATTTGGTGCTTCTTGTTTACTTAAACTTAAATGTCAAAATTATGCAATACTACAAGTAGGGCTACCAAACCCCTCTTGTTACATTTTTTTTATCTTTTTTTATTTCTTCCTTATGATTAAGTTTCTTTTTCTCATTACTATATTTTTTGTTAGTATGTTGGTAAAATAATAGGGTTTCAGGTAGGGTCTTATGTAAGGCTTAAATAGGCTCTTAAGTCTAAGTTTTGAAACCCTAAAACTTGAAATTGGTCTTGAACTCAAAATCAACAAATCTTATAAAGACTAGAATCATCAAATTCAGGAACTAACGATTTAGAAATTAGATCCTCAAAACGAAGGGGTTTTACTTTCTGAAAATTTTCCCAGATCCAGGTCTTGTATTTTTTTTAAAATCTAGAACTGGACTGAAGAGTTCTTCTAAAATCTAAGAATTCCAAAATTCATTTAAATTGCTTCTAAATATTATAAATATCCCATGATTAGACTAAATCAAGGTCATAAAGTAACGTGTCTTGGGTTTAATATGGTCACTAGGACGCTTCACTTACGAAGGTGAGACTGTGGAGGTGCTGGTTCACCGTGGCCAACCAGCACCAACACTGTTACCTTCACATTTTTGAGGGAGCCCTCTTATGTGCTATAGTTTACAAAAAGCATTGTTAAAATTGAACTTGGTGACCCTGATTTAGCCCAAGAAAATTTTGGGGTTTTTGTCATGGTACAAGGGCAGGTGCTGGCCCATCCAAGGCACGGTTGCAACCCCCCCCCCCCCCACCGGCCCAGCCTCCGGCCCAGGGTTGTTAATAGGAGGCAAGTGTGTACCTTGAAAAGGTTGCAAACTAGATGAAATTATGATAGATTGGCTACTTGACAAAAGTACACAAAACTTGGCAACTGAAAAGGCCACTAAGAAAATCCACAGAAACGATGCTCTCGGTTGGTAGATTACTCCAAGCTCCCATGCAACACAACTTTTATAAACCCTGTTGCCCGTCATCCGTGTGTAACGCCACTGTCATTAGTGTGATGATGGGCTTGTCTCTTTACATAAGGCAAAGAGAATTGGAGGTTTAGAATCTCTCCACGTTTTCAAAGATCCTTTTTGGTGCATGGAACCCAAACCCCACCGTGTGGCAAGCCTCCCATGGCAATCCTGCCTTGGAAGTAAAGACTGGGAAATGAAACTAGCTTTTTCTTCAGCTCAGAGGTTTTGAAACCTGCTGCCCTGTTCTTCATACTTAAGGAAAAAGTCATACAATGTTTGTGTGGTGATATCTCACATCCTCAGGCTAGACTTATTGGAAAATGATGAGTAGGTTGTTATGCCCAGCCTACAGATCTTTCCATCTCCCAAATGATGATAAAGAACCCAAAGGGCCAGGGGCGAGGGCTTCGTAGCCTGGCTGATGGCCAATGCTTCTATTTTTTATTTTTATTTCTTTGGCCAATGATGATGAACAGCAGTGGTCAGAACATTTTGATCTGTGTTGTCTTCTTATTTGTTTCATGTTTGATTTCCCAGAGTACACCATCCATGCATTGGGTCCCATTAGGAGAGCCTGCCTGATAACCGACTCCACTCATCAGTAGTGAGTACTAGTACCCCCTTGTGAAGCAGCCTGATGCTTAGTGTGCCAGTTCCATTTGGGTCAGGATTCCTTTTGTGATCTACCCAAACGGGCAATCATCCACAAGAAGTTTTAGCTAAATCTAGCTATAGATCATACATGAAAGTAAAAATTTGTAAGAATTCTTTAACAATTTGCTGTCTGCTAAAACCTGTTGTAGAAATCTGGTGCATTCTTTTCACAAAATTTTTTTGTATGTGTTAAAATCATAAGTTTTCAGGTCGAAAAATTGCAAAAATTGAAACCCCCGCACCCCCACCCTGCCAAACAAAAACATTGATTTGGGTTCATGATGCTGGTTAGAGAGTACAATTTCTATATTCCTGGCATAAACATTTATTGTATTTAATTTTATCTTGATTCCAAATTCTCCAACAACCTACCTCCCTCCAACCACCTCTTTGAATCATTTTACAATTTTGGGTCCTTCAGGGTATTTCTGGGTTATGCTGCACTGGGACTATAGTACTGATGATTCCTTGTGTTCTGCCTTGCAAAATAGTTATTTCTCACCAAACTAAAAGCACTTCTCATGGAGCCCTCTATACTAAAGTTATCCATAAACTAGGTCGCTAGGCTGCCGTGGGGACCAAAACCCCAGTTTGGCTGGGTTCAAAACAATAAACTGCATTCCCCACTCAACAAATGAAAGTAATGGCAGACTAAACTTCGATTTTCACCAAAATCGGTGGTCCGGGTAGTTTGGTCCTTAGCTATTCCGTCGAACCTTTTGCTCTTTCATATGAGATTTGCATTCTATTTTAGTGTTGAACCTGCAGTGCTTTCCTTCTGAGCCTGAAGTGAGCATTTAGTAGTAAGGTTGTGAATTGTTGAGGAGACAAGGAAAGGGAGAGCCACTTGAGAGAGAGGTGGCCTAAAGGAGAGCAAAAAGAGAGAAGCAAAGAGACTTGAGAGAGTTTGCTCTCATACTTAGTTTTGGGGTTTCCGTGTGACTGACAAAAGGATAGCAGAAAACTGGGTATGAAACAGAAAAGAGAGGACCAAAATGGGAATGAATTTAAGGATTATTGTCAGTATCTCCTCAGGAACTGGGTATTCTGTAGGCTTCCCAGGTGTGAATGAAGAAGAGGTTGGTTTCTGCGGGATTAGACCCAGAACCTTCCTGGATTGAGTAAATGAGCATAACTTATAAGGAAGCCTGCTCTGCATGATGAGTATCTGAGTCAAGAAGGTCAGGCTCAGGGGAACACTACATGTTCTGTTGTAGTGGAGTCAACACATGTGCACACATGGAGAGTTGAACAAATCTAGGGAAAACACAAAACAGCAAGAGCTATGCAATGGTGTGAAATTATTTTCTTTTGTACAGTACACAGCAGACATCCAAGAAATCCAAGGGGGGAACACCAACTCCAATGTACTGTATGTGCTAGCGGCAAAACTTTCCAACCTGAGTGACAAAACTAGGCAAAACACTCGTGCAACATAGTACTCAAGTGCGGTCCACTCCCACATATTGGCTTTCTTTTGTCTGCAAAGATGATAGTTGCTTGCTTCACAATATGGCTATTGCGAGGTTCTCAAGTTTTATTTCATGGGAAGGCACTCAAACTTCTGGGACATGTAAAAGTGAAAATCCAAGAACAAAATGAAACATGATCATGGGTAGATGGACCCAATTAGGTACCCCGTGCATAAATGCATGCCTTTTTCACCCAGCTTTTTGTATGTACTACCAGAGTGTATGCACCAAATATATTGCTTCACCAAAAAATGCTTTTCCCCAAGGCTTGACAAAAAAGATGCACACTTGTAGGGTCACTGCACCGACATTAGACAGACAGGTGGAGGTGGATCCATATAGTTTGAAATGGTCTTTCAGGAGGAAAAGAGTTTATAGGTATATATTAGTGATGAGGGGTCCACATTGTTGGGACTTTTTATTTCAAAGGCTGGCTGGCAGTCTGGACAGAGAGAAGTCCTTGCAGTAATGCTGCAAAATGCCTATTAGTGCAGACTACACTTTGCTCACAATTCACATGTTGACTATCTGGTTGCAGCCCCCACCCCCCTCCCTCCCACCTCCTGCAATAAGGCTGTGCATGGGCGGTCCATCAGATGAGTTTTGGGACATGCGCCTGGGGACTACGCGACCTTCCCAAGATTGACAACTAGATTCGTCGAGAAGTCATTCTTTCTCCGAGCAGTAACTCCCTAAATAGTGTTCATCTTTTTTCTCTTTCTTTTGATTCTAACTAGTGAACCTGTTCTGTTGAACAAACTTCCATTGCCCCATTCCCCTGCTCGCACCCATCTTCTCCTTCAGATTGGAGCCAACTGCCACCGACATACACACAAACACACACACACACACACACACACAGTGTTCGTCAATTATGATATCGATGTTCAATGGTCCATCTGAAGACATGGTAAATCATGAGTACAACAATTGTTAGCTGACAATTCTTGAGTTTTGAGGACTTGACTGTGAATTCATCTCATCAGCAGCAATTGTTTCAGCTGCAGTCATCACTCACTCACTCACTCCCTCATCAAGGCCACAAATTCAGTTCGGAATTGGCAATGGCATAAACCCTAAACAACTACTTACTACAAATGCAGGGCTTCCTTGCTTCTTTCATCTTTGTCTTCTAGATTCCTTTCTAATTACTTTGTTGGTGTTTGGTCAACTAACCTTCCCCACCCCCACCTACCTTGTTTATTTTTTTCAGCCCGTGGGGGTTTCAGAATTTGGACACCAGACCCAATTTTTTTTGGGGTCAATTTTGTGATGTAGGGTAAGTGCTGATGATCCATACAAATATTTAGCTAAATTTGGCTTCAACCTAAAAATATGAAAGTGACAAAATTTAAACGTCCTTCTCTATTTTTGGCTACCAACTTGAACCATGTAGAGAATTTTGGCTATTGTTCCTTAATTTAGGTTGAATTCTGGCTGTTGAAAATATCAAAAAACACTTGATTTCAGCACTTTTTAAGTAGCAAAAGAAGGCTGACAGTCACAGTTTCTTACTGCCATTTCAAATGTACACACAGCAAAGTCCCTCTTTCCAATTGTTTCATTACTGTAAATCACTGTAAAATTTCTAGTGTATCTGAAGGGTACCTTATTGAGCAGAATTGCTCCTTGGCAAAGGGTTGGGCATTTTGAGAAGCTAAATGCCCGCACTAACTCCACAACCATTTGGCTTTTCCCCATGGTGCCCAGTGGATATGCGCTGGGTATTACAAGAAAAAGATTAAAATTAGATTTTCTGCCAGTGTTTTACATTGGGAAACCTTCTCAGACAAAGGCATTCCTGAAATAAGTGCACCTTGGGTCTGCCTTAGGCCGGCCCTAATTTAAGGAATGCCTGGCTCTTCAGGAATTATCCTACACAAATTGTATTGCTAGCATATTGAATGGTTCCAAAACCTGACACCCAGTTTCTGTCTGCCTTCTCCTATTGTAACTTGAGACCGAACTTTTTTTTTATCTTGGGGTATTTTTCTGGAAAATGAGAAAGATGAGTGTCTTTGGGAGTTTCTAATTGCCAAAGTTCAAAATGTATTTTCAAAAATTTACCACATTCTACATGGGGTCCTACAAGGTAGCCACCAATACAGAAGGATGCTTAAGTATTTTTTACTTTCTAAGAATTTTTGTAGTGTAAGTGGAGGGCACTTTATCACAATTATTCCTCTGCCCCACTTCAGGGCGAGCTTTACCAAAAAAACCTAGAGCCCCTGCTGTCTGAAGGTTGCATTGATTTTTATGGTGAGCTTTTTATGCCTCATAAAAGCTCACCAGTCAGAGCATTACCAAAATTAGGCTTGCACTCCACTCAACTCTTGCCTGGGAAAGGACATTAAATTTCATAATGCCTTGCCCCTTGGGCTTTACCTTACACATATTTTGTTTATAACCAAATTGGGTTAAATCATCTTATGGATGATCACCACCCATGCTACATCACAAAATTGAGAAAAAAACAATAGAGCTAAGTAAGTTAGTACTCCCCCAAATTAAGCATCAAACCACCATCAACACTCAACTTGACTCACAAATGTGAACAAATGATTGGATTTTGTAAGCTGAAGATTTGGTCAAAGACAGATTTGGAAGTCTATGAAGATAATAAATATAATAATCCTACTTTCCCTTGCCTTAGTATGAAGTTGTAGGAATAGGGAACCAAAAAAAAGCACTGACAAATATCTTGTCAGTTGTCTAGCTATTTGCAGGATTATAGTCAGGAAGGGCAATTATATAGTAGCAGACTAAAACACCAAAGTTGAGATTAGGTCAGGTGATTAGGATGTTTGTGCATTGATTCTCAGGTTGTGCTGGGGTGTTTCTTCCTTCACTGCTCTTGTGTAAACTTTTTATACCTCTCTCCAGTGCCATGTCATGGAATTGTTGTGGAAACACAGTTGACAATCTTGCCATGTTTCTGTGCCCTTTTCTTTTTGGGGAAGACAGCATTCCAGTACTACTACTGTCCAGGAGCTGGCTAAACAAACATTAGACCTAATTGACTTTCAATTTTAGTTGACAGAGCATTGAACCGACATCATGGGTCCTCCTGGGCCCTGGGGTAGGAGTCACTGGCCTTGGGTGAAACAGCACCACCTACACTGGTAGTACCATGGTAGAAACCAGTGTTGGGCTGTTCTTTAATTTTGTGAAGAATCTCTGCTTCTGGTTTTAAAAGTAAATTAAAAAAGTTCCAGTTCGGGGTTTTACATATTTTTGGAACTGGAATGATCCCAGTTCCAGATCTGGTTCTTCAAACAAAATCAATTGCTGTTCCAGTTTTGGTTCTGAAAATCAGACTCGGTTTTGGTTCAATTCTTCGCAACCCAAATGGGAAGAGGTCATTAGCTACTGGTTAACATTCAGTTATTCCCCAGTTATAGTCTTTTCTTTTCAAGAACTTTTCCTTTCAAAACTCTCTGTTCCAGTTTCAGTTCCACACAATAAACAGAACCAGGTACCCAGCTCTCAGTCTGATTCCACTGGTTCCAGTTGTGATTTCAATTCTGAAAATCAGACCCAGTTCCGGTTCGATTTTAACTAACAGGAACCAAGACTAGTTCTAACCAGTGTTGGCCAATTCTCCCGTTCCAGGAGGACCTCTCAGTTCCAGTTCATAACATTTTCGAAGGGATTGATTTTGGTTTGGTTTTGGTTTTTGTTTTTTTCAAATATGGGATTCAATTTTGGTTCTAGTTTTTTTAGTAAGGGGCAATTTCGGTTTCAGTTTTTCTTTTTATCTTCAAGTTAAGCCAGTTTTGATTCTCAGTTCCATAACCCCCAATTCCGAGTAACTTCCAATTTCAGTTCCAACATTCAAAATATTAATGGAATATACAAAAAATAATAATAATTAACCTTTTATTCAAAAAAGAAGAAGAATGATTAACATGTTTTTAAATCCTAAACTAATACAAACTAGCCTATTTCTAAACCCTAATCTACACTAAATGTCTTTCAAGGATCAAATTTTTTTCTTTTTTCTTTTGTCATTGCCATGTGGTTCCATGTCTAGGGTTTTCAAAATTGTAGCTAGCACCTTGAATGGCCTATTGTCACCCTTGAAGACCCCCAATTCTACCCCATTTCAAATATGGGATTCAATTCTACCCCAATAATCCCTATTTCAGACCACAAAAAATTCCATTATTTAGCCCCAAAAAACCCTATTACAGCCCCCATAAACCCTATTTCAAACCCCCAAAATACCTTAATTCAGCCTCAAGTTTCAAACCCCAAAAACCCTAATTCAAGGTGAAAGAAAATTCTAAACATTGTGACATTATTTAAAAGAAAACCCTAACATGAATCCTAGCAATTTTTGAAGGGTTCATCATATCCTAATGTTTGGGTTTAGAAGCACTAAACTCCATTGCCCCATTGTTCCATTGCACCAAAATCTATAGCAAGGGAAAAAAAAATTAATTAAAACATTTCCTCCAACTTGAGGAGCCCAATTTTATCAATCAATTCATCATTTTCTTCCATCATCTCATCTTCCATTTTCATGGATTCATTGACACTAACACGGGCATCATCTAACTAGTTTTCGTTTGTGCTTATAAGCAACTCAAAAATTTCAATGTGTAATCAAGAACATTGTGCTAGTTATTTGCAAAGCTCTAACATTTAATCTTGGGTAAAAGCACAATCAAAGGAGCCACCCAAGTGAATGGACATTCCTTAAAATTACATTTTTGTATGTTTGAAAAATCACAAATGAAGTATAATAATTTGAATTGTCATAAATTTTTTGGAATATTTTTCATTAATTGTAATATTTACATGCTCAAAGTTTGACACAAATCAAAAAAAAAAAATGCATGTTCAAAACATTCAAACCTTGAAAGTGGACAATCCTTGTTTTTTTCAAACATCTTTTTTTTTTACCAAATGTGCACCATTCCTTTTGAAAATTGGAGAGAATTTTAACATTGATGATTAGAAAGGAAAAAGGACTTGATGAAAATTGTTTTTATAATTGATTTGAACACATTTGGTTCAAAAATCTTTTTGACCTTGAAAATTATGGATTTTGAAAATGTGCCTTTAACAAACATTGTTCATGTTTATGTGATAGAAGGCATGAATGCATAATATACATGATATAAAATCAATTTGTAGTCACAATGTATTTATATCTAAAATGCAATGTTAAAGGGGTACCCTAAATACAAATTTTAAACTTATAAACCAACACAAAAATGACACATGTCATGTGCAATCCTACTTAGAAAATAATTTTTACCTTGGTGCCCCTAGCTTCTTTGACCATGTTTTCACCCTCTTGTTGTTTTGTTCTACTAGTTATTAGTGGGTAGATGCAAGGTAAAGTGGCTCACAACCTTGAAAATAAATGTTTGACAGGTTTTATTGGGTCAAAGACTAACCAAACCAAAAAACCCTTCAATTTTCATGTTATTTTTCAGAAATAATGCATACCCTATTAGAGGCCCTTATTATATGTTTATTTATAAAAAACTAGTTTAGGAAACCCAATTTGAGGTAGCTATTGACTTTATGAAATTTAAGGACTTTCATGTCATTTAAAAATCCATATCAAAAATTCTTCAAATCATATGATGTCAATCTTTCAAACTTGTGTTTTAAAAAAAAAGACTCGTCATATTCCAATTCCCTATATAACATACTATGAATATTTCAATCGTTTCAAAGTTCATATACAAAAACTATTGCTAATCGGCAAGTCCAAAACTTTGACTTTTAGAGTCCATAACACTTTTTACCTTAATGAGTTATGTAAAACAATTTATATCTTCATTTTTATAATGAAGTTAACAATTTAAACCCAAGTACTTAAGATCAAATTGAAATATATGTGCATAGTAATGAAGATTCTAATCACAACACCCTTGTAGAATTTAACTTTTGACACAAAAAGTGAGCCACTTTACCTTGCATCTACCCTAGTAGTTGTGTAGCTCTAATAACTCTTTAATTCACTATGTTGCAGCTTTAATAATGTGTAGTCTTTAATGTTTTGTTGTGGTAGTTATTAATAGCTCTAAGCTTTTGCCATTTTTAGTGTTTTGTTTGAACCAATCTACTAGTTAGTTAACAATTTATTTTTATTTGCAAGGCTACAAAAATGGTGAAGGAAGTGGCTCAAAGGATTACTAAATGGTTCAAAACAAAAATGGGGCTTTTTACTAAAGGGTTAGACATCTAGAAGGAACTAAATGACTTTCATGCTTCACTTGAAGATTGTGAAGTCCCATGGGGCAAAAAGAAGTCTAATAATGATTTCAAATTTTAACTTTGCAATGATTCAAGTTTGGTTTTTAGAATCCATGAGTTGTGGCCATTAATTTATCAAAAACCTAAAATTATTAACAATACTATAACACTAATTTTGTTAACGAAATGCTTGCTAAAAAGAAAGGTTTTAAAATGGACTAGACTTGCTTTGTGCAACCCAAGCACAAGGCATGGGAAGAAGAAAGCACAAAACAAATCTTTAAAACCCACAAGCAACAACAACTCTAAAGGAAGAATTACCTATGGTTATTACTGGTCCTAATGGAATTAAAGCTAATAAAATGGTAGGCCATATCCAACACATCTTGAATGTTCCTAGAAAGTGGCTACTATCCAAACAAAATTGGGTAATTTGAAGTGTTAAAAGGATGAGTTGTTTACTAACATTAAGTTCTAATCTACCAAAGTCCAACTTTGCATGGACAAGTTGAAGGATGTTATTGGTGACAATAATAATATGAAAGAATAATATGAAAAAGTTGAATTTGCACTTAATTTTATCAAAGGCAAAGTGAAATCATCAAAAGCACAAAGGTCAAAGTTTCAAAAAAAAGGTGTTAAATTAACATTGTTAGAGGTTCTCAAGGTGATTAGGATCTTGAACATGCTCGAGTTGAATGGGATGTCCAAAATGCAAAGTTTCTAAGGGTTGAAGAATGTTTGGAACATGCCGAAGGGCTTGTTACAAAATCAAAAAAACTTGCTTCTAAGGAGAAAGAATGCCTTGAATTGTTATCAGAATACCATACCTTTGATATGAAGATTGGCTCAAAAGCTTGGATCTTAAAATTATAAAACATCATTCAACTTTGCATTCTCTTTTTGTAAATGGTGGTGGGAACATACTGATATGTTTTCCTTCTAGACCTATACCACACCCCATAACAAGGCCAAAAGAACCTTTATTCGGTTACTAATTAACCTTTGCTCCATTTGTAACCATTTTTTTCATTGTTGCATGATATTTTGGTGGCTTCATCCACTTGCATGTACCACCTTTAGTGCATAGGGTTTCATATGCAAATGTCTTCAATGCGCGCAAATTCATCATGTGGCATGCATTTTCACCCTAAATGGTGTAAGAACATGGGTTTCAAATTGGTAGATGAAAAGCCTTTACCTACTCAACCCAAAGTTGGATCAAATGGTACAATTTTTCTATGTTCCTACTATTTTTACTAGTAATAAACAATTCAAGTTTTGTATTATCCTTTATTTGTTTGAAAATGTATAGTTCATGTTTGTGTTTATGGATGCAAAATTGAATGAAAAAAGTTTGGTGGATATTAGCTCTTCACAAAAGAGCTTGAAAGAAGGTGGATGTGAAGAAACCATTTCAAAAAGAGACCTACATTTAAAGAAACTAAAGAGGAAGATTTTTTTAATTCCAATGAATTAGAATAGTCAACCTAGAAGTTGAAAGTTGTTATAATTATCATCTTACTTCATAAACAACTTTGCACAACTAGCCTAATTAACCCCCTATAATCATCTTAAGGAATTTTTATGTTACATATCAAACTTTAACTTTTGCTAGTCTCGAAGACCATGTTTTCGTAAACTTACATTGTAAATGTTTTCATTCATGGATTTTGAAACACATTGTCACAACAATTTTGTTTGGTATATTCCTTGTTTGTTTGTTGAGATGTTTTGTTACAAGAATTGTTTTGTTTTTTAGCTACAAGACTAGTCTTATGTTCATTTCCCTTGGTCTAATCCTACACAGTCCTCAACTAACAAAAGACTTTTGTATAAGGACTATTTCAAGTTTAGAAATAAGAGATATAATGTCGCAACCCTAGCTTTGGGCTCGCGACCAAGGCAAAAAGGGGTTGTAAGGTTACGGGTCAAGAGGAAGCCCGGGAGTTAAGGCAAAAGCATTGCAAGGGTGCGGGCCAAGAGGAAGCCGGGGAGTCACATCACATACTCCCGGGAGTGTAAGAAAGTGTGATGGAGTGTGAGGGAGTGAACACTCACACTCCCAAGGCAACTCCCACTTCGGGAGATGGAGTCCCGGTGGACTCCCGAAACTTCAAGAGCGATTTGAAGGGTCAAAACTCAATGTCTTGTTGCGTTCTTTATATCATTGGAAAGATCTTGGAACGTAGATGTCTAAAGTGGGCTCATGTTGCTCATTTGGACATCTGAAACATAAGTTATGGCCAAAAGAAGGGCCAGGAATCAAATTGGCAATTTGACTCCCGACCACAAAAAGTCGGGAATCGACCCGATTTACTTAGCTGCAGGGGGCGTGCCACATACCGTTGGAAAGCTCTCGACAAGAGCTACAACTTTGCTTTAGACTACATCATGATCCAAGGTCTACTCGCAAAGTTATGGGGCTCCAAAGTCGCAAGAGTCCCAGGTGGCGGGATTTCGGGACTCCCACTCAGGAGTCCCGGGAAAGAAAAGCCATCTGGATGTAGGCTCCGTGGCCAGCCACAGAGTATACTTTAAGGGGGAAGGTGGTGGCCTCCCCCAGTCCGGGCCCTGGTGAATCTTGTGTGTCCGTGTTGCCCATGGCTCGTCCTAGCACCAAGGGTGCTCTAACTATGCACTAACCACTTTGTGTGGGTTGTGTGCCCGTGTGAGTGAGTGAAGCTTGTCAACTCTTCCTAGTCCCATCCTGGAACTCCAACACGCCCTTCTACCCCTCAAAGTGTTGTGAGTTAGGGAGCGTGCTCCGACTCCTCCTTCTTCCACTGTGTTCCATTTGGACCCACCTTTGGGTCCTTTAAGGAGTTGGGAGTGCGTCATATAAAGTTTGAAAACTAGAGTCCACATGATGACTCCACTCCTTAATAGTTCAAGAGCAAGAGATGTATAACTCTAGGATTATAATCCATGAGTAAGACTCACATTCTTTAAGATTTGACCTTATAAATAATTAGGCTTATAACACAATTGTAATAGAACTATTATTGCTTCCTTGTATATGTGGAAATGTGATTTGGCTCCCCCCAACACTATAATTATGTGCATGCAAGCAAAGAACACTAGCTTACATAATTAGTCCAAGTTTGTTTTGATTTTGGTTTAAATAAATGTGGAAATAAGGGTATAATTCTTTGGCATCCAAACCATGATTAATATGGAAAAAACGAACATTGTGAAAAAGAAATTCATCCATGTACAATAGTTGCATAGGACAGTATTTGAATTGTATGTATGGTATGGCTATACAATTTATACAATATGGCTATACATTTATACATCTATGATTAGTTGCATCTTTCTAATTACACATGCAACTATTTTGATGGCCATATAATTTATGACACATGTTAAAGCCAATCAAATTTGGACACATGGCTAGGTAGGTAAGTATTTATGGAAATAGGTAGGTAAACCACATAAATAGCCTAGGCTAGTTAGGCCACGTAGGCTAACTAAATGTTGACACAATGCATCTAAGTAGGTAATTAATTACACCTAGGTATGTAAGTAGGTAGCTAGGCCTAAAGTAGATAGGTAGGTTTAGGATTATTTTATTTTATTTTTATGATTAACAATAGGGTCAAGCCTCTTTATTGTTCATCCCAACTGGCACTTGGTATTTGGTTTTTGAACATGTCTAATGCACCTACTTATATAGTATGCAAACTTGGAATGGAAAACAAAACATATGGATAAATAGATTAATTACAAGATAGATGCAATTATTACATCACAAATTTACAAGCTTCATGGGTTTATTCCAAATCCATGCAAAATTTGTTATTTCATAAGTTCATATTATTAAAGCACGCATGTCATGCATTATTTTAAACACAAAAGTCATGTACACAACTTTCAGTTGTAAACAACACAAATAGACATACAACATCCCTATCTAAACAGTATGAATAGGCATATAACATTCATGTTTAAATAATGCGCATAACATCAATGTTCAAATAATACAAATAGATGAATGACATCTATGTTTATCTTATACAAACATATAAAAAGTAAATTTCATACAATTATATTGCCAAATCATGACCCATGAAGTTTATGATGTAACTAATATTTATGTTATATTAACTTAATTTGCATAATAGTTATAATAATTATATTATAAATAATAGTAGCTAATAGGTAAAAATGTTATTTATGATCACATTAATCTAAATATAATAAATAATATTGAATGAAAATACTATTATTATTACTATCCTTATTTATAATATATTTAACATAATATTATTATATTAATATTGAAATTATATTTAAGAACACATCATAATTATTATAAAATATGATTATTAATGTAAGTAATATTTATTTTATTTTATTATTTTAATAATATAATTTAATATTAATATCATAATTTGCCTAAGCTACTTAATACTAACTTAAGTTAAGCTAGGCTAAACTAATGAATTAATATAATAATATAGTTAGTTGTGGGATGGTTAATTAAATATAAAATTATTATTATACAAGGTATAATAAGGTAGGTTATAAAATTGAAAGTCGATAATTATCTATAGGTGTACTAGTTTAATTGAATTAATTTATGTTACTTAGTTTAAGTTATATATAATAATATTATACCTTTAAAAACATTTATATAAATTTAAGCCATTATTTTTATGACATGTATCCATTTTAGACATTAATAGTTACATGTTAGTTGGACACACAATTGTATACAATAAAAATTATACGATACCAATTTTATAGTTGCAAGCATGACCAATTTAGTTGCAAATGACAAATAGTTAGACATAGTTACAAAATGACTAGTTACTAAAACATAATTTCTTCTAGTGGTGATCTCTGTTACATTAAGTTTTCAAATACACATGATTGACATTGCAATGAACACAAATTGGGAGGGCTATTTCTAGTTTTTGTGCATTTGTTTCATTAGTCCAAAAATGGGGTGTAGTTCACTAACCTAAATCACTATGGGACCTTAAAAATGAAATAAGTTTAGTGCATTTTAATGATTTCACCCTGGTTAAAGTTTTTACACTATAATATCATTATGTAAACATCAAGTTTCCCTATTAGCTAACATAATTCAGTATTATAATTAATGTGATAAATAGATTCATTTTTATGTTGTTTTAAATACCCTATGTTATTTTATAATATACCCTATATTATTTTTGGTTACTTTAGTTATTCTAACTTATACCTTAAGTTATTATAACTTATTATAAGTTATTATAAATTATTATACATTATTCTACCTTAAGGTATCCAACAATAACTTAAAATATAATAACCACCAATAACCATTAATAAAACAGCCAATAGCCACTAATAGAATAGCCATCAATAATCACCAATAGTCATTAATAAAATAACCATTTATAGCCACCAATAAAATAACCATTAATAACCACCAATAGAATAGCTACCAATAACCATTAATAAAAGAACCATTAATAGCCACCAGTATAATAGTCACCAAACCAATAACCATTAATAAAAAAATAACAAATAACCTATGGTAATATAACCCGAAATAGCCAATAATAACATAAGGTGAAATAGCCTTAAATAGCCAAAAGTAATTTAAAATAATTGAAAATAACCTACAATGAAATAATTAAAAATAACCAAAATCAGAATAGCCATAAATGGTTGTAAATAATGTAGGGTGAAATAACTTAGAAAAATGAAAAATAGCCTTTAAATAGTTGAAAATAACTTAACATATGTAATATTATTATATTGACAAAAAAATATCCATTTATTAAAAAAAAAATCAAAAAATGGTCATTGAAATGTTATTGAATAGTCACATTAAAAAAAACATTGTTCAAATGATTTTACACTTTCAAATGGAAATAAATGTAATTATGTGCATTATTGAAAAAACTTTTAAATTAGACTTTAATCATTTCATTTGGACAAAATTTGAATAAAATATGAATTTTCAAAGTTTATGTGTTTGTAATGTTTAAAATGAAGTATTTGATAAATGAAATACAATGTAACACATTATCACAACAAATGTGGTGATTTGATGGTAGGGTGTTTATCTCCATTTTAAAGGTCAAAGGATCAAACCTCACAAATGGTGTGTTCATGATCAATAATGGTAAGTTGACTGAATATTCTCCTATGTGGTTCCCTAGAATATGTGCCTATTTAAGTTGATTATAACACCTATGTACCTAAGCTAGGTTTTTAACCTAACATAGCATAGGTAATGACACATGTCAATAATTCATAGGCTAAAAATCATAAAATTATCAATAATATTAAATATTACATTAAATATTAAATTACATGTTGCTTCATTAATTAACTAACAAATGAAATGGCTTAGTAAATTTGTATTTCACTTGAAAATAACCTTATTTCATTAAGTACTAATGGACTAACTCACTATCCAGAATAATTAGTCCCCATTCAGTAAACAATTGACTAATTTCACCATGATAAAAATGTCCAAATTCATTCAAAATCTAGTGAAACCCAAAGTGAATTAGAACGCATTTTGGTGTAATGTTTAAAATGGAAGTGCTACATGAAAAAAATACTTCAATACAAGCTAAAATGGGCACAATACATAATGGTTAAATTCGACCATGACAACTGAAAAAACAAAGGACAAAGGTCATGTCCCAAATGACCAAAATGAAAAAGAATGACTAATGCAAAACATTGGAAAAACACATGATTAAAATCTAATTTTGAATTCTATGTATTACCAAAGAGTTGTTCGGATGAGAAGCAATTAATTTGAAAATGGACATAACACATAATCTATGGGCACAATAATGAATAAACCTTATTTAGTTCTTGACTCCAATAGTTGTCTATTTGCCAAGGACTACAAATTTGTTTCTTGTATATTAAGATAAAAAGTGTAAATTGGGACAAAACCCTTACACCTATGAACAATCATCAACATAGGAAACTTTGCACACAACATTATTTATGAAATAACAATATGCATTTGGAGATGTATTTAACAAAACATAGGTTTTATGATTTTTATTTCACTTATGATACCAAATGCCACATGTAATAACTAACCCCCTTCTTTCCAATTGTTGCTCCAACCATTAGTAAAATCCTCTTGACAAGTGAATAGAGGTTTGTTACACAAAATTAGGAAAAATTGTTCACCACTAGAAATATCATTAGTGACAATAACAAAGTTGTTTCCTTGGGCAATACTGTTTGCTAAGGATTGACCATCACCTCCCCAAATTGGTTGAAAGTTGTTATCATCTAACATAGACCTAGCTGCAAACCTCTCAATCAATTCAAATCTAATTTTCTTCGAAGGCTTCACATGTGACCCTAAATCACAATCATCTTCATCACCCCCATCAAAACAAGTGGGACCAAAATAGCTCAATTCTTATATCAACAATAATTCAAAGTCAAGGTTATCTAAAAAAGACATGCAATGAATCTTATGAAATTCCTCCACTATTGCACATCCATACAATTGGTTCTAAGTATCTACATCATTTAATGCCACATTCTAAAAGATGCAGGACACATATTGTCATGCACTAAATGGCCCAACATATTCTTTTGCAAATGTCAAATGTAGGAACTCCATAACATTTACAACATTTCAAAAAGGGGTTACATTTAGTCCAAGTTGTTATTTCTTTAATTCTTTCTTTGTTATTGCCCTTGCTCCATCATGTTATCCTTTGCCATATCCAAAACCAAAGAAATCACATAACATGCGGTAGCCTATAAGGTTGTTAGGACCAATAATCTTCTTGGGCTACCAAACAACAACAAAAACTAACCACAATAACCATCACTCCACAACTATGATCAATTAGGTGAACACCTAGCTTTTGCAAATGTTTCCAATGAAATTTAAATGCATGTTGAACAAATACGATATTGTGTTTTTTGTTGTTAGATACATAATAATCATAGGTGCAATCACACTAACATGAACCACAAGTGTAACATGTGTTTAATTTTTCATGTTTAGAAATGGTAATTTAATTTAGTGTTGAAAGTATAAGATTTATATATATAATAAGGTTCATAATATATCATTGGAACATGTGAATTATTCTAAAAAACATCCAATGAATAAAACGTTTTCAAAAGCACTCACTAAACATTGTATTGTGTGTTTTTTAACATTAAAAAGACTTATAAATAGACTTCAAAAGTTTTGAAATTTACATATAGATTTTGAAAACTTTTACATAAACTTTGACATAATGATATTCTTAAAAAATTAAAGATTTTTGAAGAATTTTTAAAGATTATTCACCCAAAAGTAATCCTTAAAGCATGCAGGTGTGGTTCATGTTATCCCATTTGCACCTTGATACTCCTTGATTATCTCTTTGATATCAAGGTTGTTGAGATCAAGATCCATGTTGTGATAGTAAGTGATGTGCACTAAAATTTAGTTATCTAAAAATTGTACTAATGCATCTTTGGGATTTCATTCTAACCTTCAAAAGAATACTTCTTTGCAACATCAATGACAAAAAGGACCACATCCTTGGAAAAAATCAAAAGACATTTTAAACTTCCTATCTTTCCACTTTAACACAAAGTCATGAACTATGACATGTGTTAATTTGGGCTAGAAATATGCAACAAAGTTTGATGATGGGGTTTCCAAACTCTCTAATCTTGTGAGTTTTTTCTCTTCGCCAACTGATGTTAACCCTATAAACACCTTCTAAAATCACTTCCACTACATTAGTTGCCCATTTCTAGAAATTTCATGTGGACAACAAGTGTTTTGTTCCTTAAGTCTTTGCACATACCATGGTTTCAATCACTCAAAAGTGGTAAAGTAATTTTTTATGAAAGAATTTGCCTCCATGAATCTAGTGTAAACCTCAAGCTACATATTACAATGTAACAATTAGTCCATGTAAACTTGAACCTTTTACAATGTATAAACTATACATTGTCAATTGAAAAAAAATGTACTCCTTATTGTACCAATTCCTTACACCTTTAAAAAGAACAAGGACTGTACTAAGGTAAGGGCTAAAGTCCATGAGGAGGGCATACATAAGGACTCCAATCCTTACTATCAAAACTAATCATTACCAATAACATAAAAATGAACCATTCCTTTCAATAATATGCTCCTAAAATAATAGTCCTATTCCTGAACAATGGAATCATGCTAGTCCTTAACCAAGGATTAGATGAATTTTTATACTTAAACATGATTAATTATAATAGTGTAAGGATGATGTTAAGGTAAGCAATAGAGATTATGAAAAGGATGGACACAAGGACTTCAATCCCTATTATTAATTTCAATTGTCATTATTAGTTTAAAAAGGACAGATAAAATGTGCAATTATTTATTAAGGAAATTAATGTTAGTCCTTAAACAAGGACCAAATCACATTTTACACTTGTACTGACTTGATTAATCAAAGTCCAAATTCCAATTGAAAGCACATAAATAGATTTGCATAAAATAGAATGTCAATCCTACTCAAGATGAAACAACACATTTGAAACAACACTAGAGATGTAATCAAGTATAATTGTGATTCAAGGCACAAGCATAATGATAAGATTTTTTTATTTATGACATAATAACCAAAATATGGAAAATTTTAAAAATCACTACATGTTGATCACATTTGAGGTGCAAACTTGAAAAGAAAATTGCAAGGTGCAATGTTCATTAGATCTCACCTAAAATTGGGTGTGAATTGAAGTTTTTGACCCCAATGCAAAGTTGAACAATATCCTTCTTGTTGGGTGAGATAGTAGTCTCTAAAGTCCACCAAAATTCCACAATCCCTCACATTTTCGGCCAAAACATCTTATTTGTGTAAACACTATTCACAAACCCATAATGGCAAATTCAAATTTAACATATGCACTGTTCTTTTAATGGACTTGTATAAAAAACATTTGACCATTCCTAATACCCCTACCACTACTTTACCACTAATGGTGTTATTAGAGCACTAGAACACAAACCGCAATATTTGACCATTGCATTTATTGCTTATAACTATTGTGACATTGTGATGACATCAATTTAATTGCCCACAACTAACTAGCAACAAGTTTGCAATTCAATTAGTTCACATCTATATATGGGTTGAATTTATCATCCAAAAGTAACCATATGAAGTTCCATTAGCTACAAGCAAAATGGTGTTTAAAAACAGTTGACAAATGTCTATATACATTAATTACAATAATTATTTCATTTATGATTGAACTGAATATTCAACACTTTTAATTAATATTTCAAATTAATATTCACAATATTTTTATTGTAATTATATTAATTTCATAACATTAAATTACTTATAATTTCAAATAAATTACATATATTCCAACATAGACTATTATATTAATTATTTGTGTATTTTTAATAACAAAACCATTACTATAATTAATTTATAATAATTATAAAATAATAATAATTACTTTATTTATACATTAATTATAATAAACACATAATTTATACATCGACTTAATTATTCATAATTTTAATTTTACAATTTTTTAAATTAAAATATTACCCACTATAATTAAATGAATCAATTTAGTTTTTATAATGTAAAAATTATACTATAGTTCCCAATCGTAAAAAATAAATATTTTATTTAAGATAATTTTTATTCTAATAATAGTAATTAAATATCATGTGCATAATTGAAAAGTTATTTCCTATAATTAAGATTTTTATTTCAAATTTTTATAATAATCTTTAAATAATGAAAAAAGTTGATGTAATTACTATATTTAAAAAAAAGATACACTAAATAATTGTATGTATTATTCATTATTTACTTATTTAGAGTAAATTGTTAATAAAAAAACATAAATTTTCATAATAATTATTATTATTTTATAATAACATGAAATTATTGTAAAATAAATATGTTTATTTTCTAATTGAACATAATTATTCACAATCTATAATTTATAACTTTAAATCTGAGCTAAAATTTTGGAAAAATAACAATGTAGTTAAAATAAATATTATCGTGATTGTAATTGCAAGAATTATTATACAATTATTTTATATTTCATTTTCTATTTATTTTTCTTACTTATCTATGATAAATATTTTTATAGTAAATTTATTGTAATTAGAAAAATTAATGTATGTTTAACAAATTATTATATTTATAGTTAAAATTTACCATTTTTTTTACCAATTAATTCTTTTACAATCATAAATTTAATTATTTAGTTATTACTGTAATTATTTTAATATTACTATGTAAATAAATAATTTCTGAAGGAATTTATTTTCTAATAGCAATTATTAGTGGGCTATTTATAATTTGAAAGTAAATATTTATAATATTTTTTAATGCAATTATTAGTGGATTATTTATAATTCGATTTTTAAAAGTAAGAAAATATTTTTAAGTATTTTTAAAATTTATCTATGAGTTATGTGTTGACAACTTGTGAGTAATTTGATAGCTAGTTAATTAAATATTAAAAAGTTCTTAATTATTTAAATAGTTGATAATGAATATTTAATATTTGTAGTATATATTTTTATTTTAACTATATGTTAAATTTAATCATTATTAATCAAATGATTATTTAATTATCTAGTGAACGATTTTACTTGAATTGTTTAGAAATCTAAAAATTAAGAACAAAATGCATGAAGAAAGTTTTGGAACTATAACTTAGTTTGTGAGGAAATTACAATTTCAAAACTTATTCCATATTGTTTGTTTTCCATTCTTATTTTGAAGATTACATAAACAAAAGGGTGTGGTCATTCAATTTCACATGAAGAAATTTGTGCACATGGGATGAACCTATTAAAAGGCTTAACCCAAAAAAAAATTTAAAATTATGCACAATTCTAAACTACCTACCTCCCCAACCTACTTATCTACCTAGTTAGGTAGGTACTTAATTTGACCTACCCACCTAGGTTGACCTATGTACCTACCTTTTTACCTAAATAGGTAAGTAGGTATGTAATCTAAGTTTGTGAACACCTCCTTATAACTAGGTATCTAACAACATAATATTAATATTTTGTATAAAATTCATTTTAAACTATCATGTGGCATAGTTACATTGGGCCACATGTCATTATATTAGATCACCCAAGCATTTGGATTAAACATCCTATATTATTTCAAAATAATAATTATATTTATATTTTAAATAATTAAAATTTGGGACACATTGCAACACATCATTTCGCCTCAAGTGTGACCAAAATAGTCGCATCTTAATTGCATGTAACAATACATATATAATGGAATTAAAAGATGAACTTGTATTTGTTGAATTTTTCTTTCATCCAATACCCCTTATCATTTGTGATTAATATCACATGCGACTTCAAGGTGATTAAGAAGATTTTAATTGCAAATGTCACTTGTGTTTAAAAAATTTCACAAAGAGAAGTAAAAAATAAGTATTTTTTTTCTTGTGGAGGTGGCTATATTGCAATCCATTGGACGCATGTGTAGTCCATCTTTCTTAAGTGCTCTTCCTTTATGGCTAAGGGAGTTCAACAAGTTCTGTATTATGGCATTTCTCTTTAAAGCTTCTACAATAATACCAAACCCTTAAGGCATCAACACATGCAACTTAGGCGCTTGAAGGACTTTTGACCATGTCTTCTACACCAACCAAAATCTCAAGCCCTTAAGACATAGATTGCATGAGATGCAATCCTTTTGGCTATTAGGGCATCTACCCTTCATTACCATCCTAGACATGTTCATTATCAAGCTTGAATAGTAGTCTTATGTTCTAATTTTCAAAGTTGACATCTTTGTTGACAAATTGGCCAAAGTCACCTTTGTCTTTCTTGTGCCCTTTCACAATAAACATTCCTTGTGTAAGCTCCATGTAACACCTCACATCAACAACAAACTATTTCCAAAAAAATAAAGAACATATGTAACATTTCAAAATTTGAATACTAAAACAACCAAATCCCACACAATGTTATTGAATGCATTCTAATTTGAAATCATAAATCAAACCTCCAAAGTTTTTTGTGGTGTCTAACCATGACCACACAATTAGTGATCATGCAAACCTTGAGGGTGATTCAAGCACACTATGGTGGCCAAAAAATGTTGTCACAAATATTATTTTTCAAAATTATGCAACTTTCAACTTCCACCAAGCCAATATTAAAAGAGGTTTTCATAAATTATACTCAAAATAAAATAGCTCAATTGTCGAATAATAAAATTATCAAAGGAAACTACTCTTTTTATTAATATTAAATGATTAGAAAAACATTTGTGAAAAAATAGATGTTGTTACAATATACTACAAAGTGCAAATATATTCTTTAAATGATTAAGATAATTGCAAAATTTGATGAAATACTTAATTATATATTGAATATGAATTGATTGTACCATTTCAATTACAATTGAAAAGCTTGACTCACGTGATCTCACAAAAAACATATGGACAAGTTTTTCATTCAAACAAAGATAAGTGTGTTGAAAAAAATTACTTTTCATTTGAAAGATAACAAGAATTACATATCAAAATGCTAGATGAAATCAAATAAAAATTTCCCCCAAAATAATACAAAATGTACCCCAAAAAAATCATTTTCTTGCTTAAAGCAAGCCTCCTATAGTGTACTACCACCCTTGACACAATTTTCCACATGGCCAAAACAACTCGCAAGTTGGTACAAGTAGTTCTTCACACACTTAAATGTCAATAATTTTTTGACACCACCATCGCAAGACCTTAACTAGAACATGTGTTGCAACATGAAAATATTCTTCACATGCTAAATGTGAACGACTATTATCTATATTATGGACATCACTACTACAAGTTTTTAACAAATCTTTGGCTAAAACATGTGTGTGAACATTCTTGGTGCACTACAACAAGAGAACCTAATGTGCGTAACACCACAACACAAGTTGAACATTGGGCTCCCTGCCCATGTACATTTTTTTTTAAAAAACATGCATAATATACTTATTAACCATATATTTGACATTTTTTAGTTGAAACGGATGATCAAATTTCAACAAATGTCACATGGACTCCTAACAAAAAGGACAAATTCCTTGGTCAAAATGGGCGACAAGGTGATAGAAGTTTGGTATTCCTTAAGTAGTTTCAACCCACATATAATCATATAACGTGCACCCAATCAACCCCAAGCAGGGGGTGTAAACATGTAATGGATTTGGTAAATGGGCATGTCATTTTGCATTTGGGAGTTGATATGACAAATGATAGTTGGACAAACCCAAGATTTAAAAGGCATGCAAGGCTCTATATCGTAGGCCCACCAATGCAAAACATAGTTCATTTTACCAAATATTCTAAAAGTGGTTTAACCCAAGGACAATAAGTTTGAATTTGGTCCTTTGTCACGTAGAAACTCCATGGGTAATGAGGTCAAGGGGGTGTGTAGATTACATGATCTCCTAGAAAAAGTTGCATGTGACCTTTTAGTCAAAAAAACTAACTATTCCCAACACTTCAAGGATGAGGTGGCATTTGCATTCCTAGCCAAAATATCAATACACAAGGTCACCATGGTTGATGAAATGAACAATCTTTCTAGGTTGAATGCAATTTTGCATCAAGAAAATATTGGGCAACAAGGTCCATTAATGCCACAATTTAACCCAACTTTTCAAACATTAATTGGGGAGGATAGTATTAGAAGACTAAAAGATTCCTAGATTTAAGTTGAAGAGGATTCAACATAAGTATTAGGCACATCATATGTACATAACTTGTACAACCTGTTGAGCAAAATTTCGTATATGTCATATTTATGAATGGGGTGCAATCATAATACAACGAGCCAAAAATGGTGTTGGACCACAAAGAAAAATAATCAAAATTGGATAAATATTTATGTTTGGCCATTTAAAGCCATGGTAATCATGGCAAGTTATTATTTTTTCATTCATATGAATGTTAAGGAATTCAAACCAAAAATCCATTTGATAAAATTTTAACAACTTAAGTTTTGATTTAAGACCTTCAAAAGTGCACAACAACACGTTTGCAAAGTCAATTTTACAAAGGACTATCAAAGTTATATAATTAAACACATTTGATGGGAAAAAAATTAAGAGGATAAAGACCTATTAACCACATTTTTAAAGCACTCATACCCTAAGATAAGTGGAATTCTAAAATTTTAAAAATTCAAAGAACTTTCCAAAATTGATCTAAAATTAAAAATTTTCAAAAGTTCTCTATCGCACATAAATGGGTTTAAATGTACATGATGTGTTAAGAAAAGTTGTAGTTTATTATACAAAAAAACATAAAAATGTAAAAAAATAAAAATGGTTATGATTTGAAATTATTATCATTTTTAAAGAAACATTAAATTTTTAAGGAATCAAGACACTTTCAAAAATTCATATTTATTCAAAAATGATGAAAAAGAAAACATGTCATGTACTTGAATAACTATAAGCATTTATTATAACAAGTTGCAAAAAAATTGTTCCAAAATTCATTCATATGAAAAAAAAACATTTGGGAAAAAGGACATGTTGTACTTTTTTTCAATAATCATGTTGGTTCATTGTATCCCATTTGCACCCAATGGCAAGAAAAATGTTTCCCCAATTATGTAATAGTTGTGATAACTTGTACACAATAAAATAAAAAGTGATTATTTTTCACCTACTAAAATTTTTCCAATGATATTGTGATTAAAAAACTCATAATAACACAACATACATATTTACAACATACTTGTTTGCATTTGTTCAACACTTGATTTCAAATTGAATCAAATTTTAAATCTCAATTACATTAATAAAATGGATAGTTTGAACATTTGGTGAAATTATGATAAACACCAAATAAGGTCTAATATCAAATGGTAGCATATTTATTTTCACAAAAACATATATTTCAGACAAGACATATGGTAAACCCATCCTTGGGTGGTACCATTAAGAACCACCTCAAGGAATGGTTAAATAACCAAAAATGGCCAAATTATTTTTCCTAGGCCCTTTAAATATTTTCATTATTATTATTTTTCATGTTTATCCATTACATACCTTAATATATGGTTGAAGTTTATTTTGGAATATAAAAAAATAGAAACTGTTAAAATTTTGCATTCCTAGTAAAGATTACGCTTTCAAAAATTAATAACTTTAACTTTGGAAATTCATAACTAAATTATATTTATTCAATTAATTGCCTAATAAAAACCTAAAAATAAATAGATTTCAAAAATATCTTAGGAAAAACATTCCCAAAAAACCTTTCAAATCAGGTTTCAAAGTTGTGTTCCTGACCAAAAAGTTCAAGGAAAGGAACTAGTAAGTTACGTTTTTGAAACTTTTTTTAAATGCAATGATTAGGAACATAAAAATACACAATATTTTTGATATTATTGAAATTTCAAAATCTATGGAACCTAATAAATGTACTCATTAAAAAATTTATGAAAAAGAAATTTTAAATGTTTCCTTTAATTTTTTAAAGTTTGATGGGTTCAAGAAAATCAAGGTGTGACATTGCTAATAGTAGCACCCAAGGATGGGTTCGCCTTATATAAACTTATTGATGGGAATCTCAATTAATGTTTTCATTTTGCCAAATGGTTAACCCCCTTAAACAATGTGAAATCGTGACGCCTTAATGAATCTTGACATGGAAACACAACCAATTATGGGATTCATATTTTAAGGTCATTGTCATTTTATGCCTCTCATTAATGTTGATGTCCTTGTCATTAGCATCATTGCATTACTTTTTCAGCTTTGAAATGCCTATCCCATGCAAGGTTATGATGATATTTCACCCCCTTATTTTGTCACAATTCATTGATATCCATGATCCTTTCCATATGTAATTAGTTGTAATTGTGTTTGCCTATGAAAGTCATTATTGCCTTATCAACTAGCCTCTTCTTCTTTTAAGTGACTCATTGTGTGAACAAATTTTGAATAGGCGGATGAAAATGGTCCATGGAAGCAAGGCGAAGGCACATTACAGTGACCCCCTTTGGGGTGTCACATTGTACCACTTTCCAAGGATATGCATGTTTGAGTGTATCCCACTTCAAACTTTTGAAAGAATTTGACAATATTTTTGCATATTATGTTAAAATATAACCTAGGCAATATATTTTTAAAAATGATTTCATTTCATTTTATAAAATGGGAAATTGGAGTATATTTGTGGAAATGAATGTAGTGTATTTGTGTACTCAAAAACACAAATATACTCCAAAAAAAATTTCAATAATTTTTAATCTTTATGAATGTTGAAGGTATATTGAACCATGTCATTTCACATACAATAGAAGAAATCTTGTCCATATTGACCATCATTTTGCAATTACAATGCAATTGTTGTCCAAACCTACCATATTTGCAACTACGATATTTGTAATCCTATGTGTCCATGCAATTGCAAATATATACCACTACATCTGCAACTAAATGATGCACTATAAAAAAACGTGGCTTTTCAAAAGGTCAACTTGATCGAAATGTCCACATTGACCCAAGGGTATGTCCATTTTGATTAAAGGTTTGGGGCATGAAAAACACATGTTACATTTGGCCAGTACATTTGATTAAAGTGACCTTTTTGACTAAGTGCCAAGTTAAAGATTTAAACAAATATCCATCAAAATGGTCGTGGCTTAATCAAATTGGCCACATTGGATGTCCATAGGGTTTAGTCAAATTAATCATCTTGATTTGACCCTTAGTCAAATGAATCATATTCATTTGATGACTTAGCTTACTTGTTAAACTTAGGCTACCTACCGAACCTAACATAACTAATAGGTTAGGCTAGGTCTAAACTACCTATTTAACCTAACATAATTAATAGGTTAATAGGTTATTTGTTAAGTAATAACCTAACTAGTAGCCTAGCCTAAACCTATTTAATAGATTACTTAGGACGTAGCCTAGGACTATTAAATAGCCTATAAGTAGCTAGTGTAAGCTTTTAAAGTAGGTTTAGGGTTTAGGATTAATAATGTTAATAATGTTTGAGCATTTATGCATTTTAGTACACATTTTATGAATTTTGAAAATTGTTGGATTATGACAATGTGAAGCCTTTCAAAAGTATGTTTTTAATACATTTAGGATCAAACATCTAAGTGAATGTATCATTGGATGGTACAAAAAGGAACATCACACCTTCATTGTATTATATTTATCAAATTTTAAGAAAATATAAGAAACACTTAAATAAATGTTTCCACCATCATTTTCTTGAATACATTCACTATATTTTATAGACTTTGAAACTTTATCAATATAAAAAATTATTTTGAACTTTGATCAATGTTCTTAATCATTGCATTTAGAAAAAGTTTCATGAATGTAACAATGATTACTTTCCTTGAACTTTGTGGTTATAAATATAATAAAAACAAGTTTTGAGTTTTCTCCTTTTGGATGTAAATTTTGAATGTACTTTTAAAAAATATTTTATTTTATTTTTTGTAAATTAATTGATTGAATAACATTATATGTTTGTAGTGTCCAAATCAACTTCTTTTGCAACTACATTTGTAACAATCCCATGTGTCACTATAATTGCAAGTGTTTTGTGATCACATATGTGATTACATTATAACAAATCTCAATTGTACATGCAACTCCAACTCGCAATTATCACAAGTTTATCAATGAAAAGATTGATTAAAAATGAACATATGTCATCCATTGATGGTTGACAACCAAGCTGCTTTTGTAATTGTATTTGTAACTATACATAAATGACTAGATAACGCATGACATCTAAATTACTATAACAATTCAAAGTTTACAAGTTCATTTTTGGTTAGTTGGTAGGCTAAAAAAACCATAATACCTAACTACTTATTTAAAACCTAAATAGGTAGCTCATCTACTTAGTTAAGTAGGTAGGTAAATAAGCCATCTACCTAGATAACACAACTCCAAAATGTGACATTTATGATTGCATGACTATGTAGTTCAAAAAACCAAGTTGTGTTTGCCATTAATTGCAAATGTGGATGTAGTCCGAAAAACCAATTATGACTGCATCTTCTATGATTGCAATTTTAAAAACATAAATATTTTTAATTTGATAAAATTTATATTGCCACATGTTAATATAAACTTAACTTTTTTTTTTTTTTTAAATTATGATTTCCCACATGGCAATTTAGAGCTAAATATTGAACTATTTGGCCCAATTATGTGATGCCACATGGCGTGCACTTAAAGTTAAATTTTTAATTATTTGACTTGATTATGTGATGTTATGCAGCATGCACTAAAACTACATTTTGAATTATTTGAACCAATTACGTGATGCCACATGGCATCCAAAGCATAACCTAGGCCACCTACCTTAAAGACCCATAGGTGTGACTAGGTTGTAAATGAAAGGAGTTGAACCTTTCACCTTCAACTTGGGGTTCAAATGCTCAATTGTTGCAACACAAGTTTTTTTATAATAACATCAATTGCCATCAAAATTATAAACCTAGGGCTAACCTTGGGTAGTTATGAATCTAGCCTAGGCTAACCTAGGCTTCCACAAGGTAAAACTAGGTTGATTTAATATTACCTAGGTTAAAATGGGCTAGACCTAGATCATTTAGGTTAAATTTTAAATTTAAGTAGGTTAAACTAATAGAAATCAAGCTAAACACAACTATTTAAGCTAAATTAAGATAAATTATGTTGTTTAGACTAAACTTAGTTAAATTAAGTTAAACTAAGTTACTTTGAATAAATATGGTTAAATTAAGAACTTTAAATTAGACTATTTTGACTAAATTTGCCTAAATTAATCTCACTTAAGTTATTTAGGTTATTTTGATTAAATTAAGTTGTAGTTGGTTATTTGATTATTTTAAATTTGGGTAAACTTGGTTAAAGTAACATTGAACTTGAAAAAACATGGCTAAACTAACATAAATTTGGTTAAAATAATATAAAATTAATTGAACTAAATTAATTTTGGTAAGTTTTTTTAAAGTTTAAATATAGTTAAATTAACATAAATTTAACTACACTGGCTTATTTAAGTTAAATTAAGCTAAACTACATTACTTGGCATAAATTAGGTTAAATTAGACTAAAGTTGATTTTATAACTAAATTAAACTAGAGTAAATATTATTAAAACAAATTAATTTTTCAAATTTTGTTTAATATTGATTAAACAAACAAAAATTTGGTTTAATTAAATTATTCTAAACATGATCAAACACGACTAAATTTGAATAAACAAGGCTAAATTTTGGTAACCTTGGCTAAACTTGGTTCATTTATCATAAATTATGCTAAATTATGGTGTTTAGGTTAAGCTAAGTTAAATTTGACCCAATTTCACTAAATTTGACTAAAATAAATTAATTTTAATTAAACTTGGCTAAATTAGGTGAATGCGACTAAATTAGGGTAAACTTGACAAAACTTGATTAAATTAAACTAAAATTGATTAAACTTGATTGAATTTGATTACTTAGGCTACATTTGGTTAAATTTGGTGAAAATTGGTTAATCCAAACCAAATTAAGCCATGGGGTTAATTAATTATGCCAAATTAAAATGAAATAGGCTCAAATAAAGTTCAAGTATTTGAAAGTAGATGAAATGTTTTTGTAAACATTTGATTTTTTTCAAACACCTCAATATTGATGTGGTGAACATTTTAATATATATTTTTAGTTAATTGAATCTTTTCCATAACTAAAATCATACCTCCCCCCCTAAAAAAATGGCATAATTGTTGGGGATACTTTTGGGGTACTTTTTCAAGTCCAAATGATATGACACAAATTGCTTTGAAAAGCTAGAAGGAGTTTAAAGATGCCCATGAATAAAATTAAAAGTTTCATTTGTTTTGAAATGTTAAAGGAAGGTTAGAAATTTGAAAGATTATTTTTTTGTGTTTTCAAGTAGAAAACAAAGTAACAAGTGTGTACAATATCTTGCACATTGTTAAAATATGTGCAAGCCCCTTCCAACCTACATATCTTCATTTTTTGATCTTTTTTGTTAATGAATTCATTTTTAAAAAAGAAGCATAAACTATCCATTTATTCAGGGTTGTCATAACTTGTTCAAAAGTTTAAACAACACAAGTTGATCATGTTTGCAACTATTAAGCCCATTATTTGTAATCATAATTATAGTCATATTTGTAGTTGTATTTATAGTCACATAGTAGTTATAACCATAATCACTAAAATGATAACGATTGGAAGGCATATATAACTATATGATTACATTTCGATACTAGTTACAAATTGTCTTAATCATAAACATCACGTTTCAGTGTTATGTATAGAATTAAAACTTTAGATATTCAAAAGTTTTACTTTACAACAACATGAATATACATTATGCCAAAATGTGGCACATATATATCTACATTGATGACTAAGTTTGAACTTTGTAATCAAATGTCACCGTGAAGACTACATGCAAATATAGGACCTTGAATCAAACCTATCATTTTCACCATTAGTTATATTATGATCTTTAGTTGTAAATGTCACAATTATAATTGCTAAAGGAAATCAAAAATGCGAATTTTAAAACTTTTGGGCCTTTGATAATGATTGGAGCACTAAATGGGCAAGTTTTAGATCTTTTTCAAGTCAACCATAGAAAGCAGTTTTTGAGATTGACCCTTGGAGGAGTCATTAAGGGAACATATCATGGTTAATTAAGTACCATGTTTGGAAATAAAATTCAAGGACTTCAGTTTTGCCATCTACCAAATATAAATTCTACATGGAATCAATTTACTTCTAAAAATATGAATAATTCATATGGTGGCACTGGTGATTTTTCACATGTGTATGTAATTATGCATCAATACTTTGGTAAATAAAATAAAATGAAAAAAATTAATATATATTTTTTTGCAAATAGTTTGACTTATTTTCTCACATGATTATTTCCTACACATGTGACTTACATTTTGGGCCAAAAAATACTAAGTTTAATGAATATAAACAATCAACCAAATGATTAAAAAAATAGCTTTTTCCCTTGCAACCATTTTAAAATGAATTATGTAACCTTGAATTTTTTGGTACCATGTATGCTCTAATCAAATGCATTTAATAAACATTTTCAAACATAAATGTAATGTATAATAGCCTAAGGTGGAATAATTTATAACAATTTAGGTTAAAATAGCTGAAAATATCCTAAGGTAAAATAGTCTAAAATAACTTAGGGTGTAATAGCTTAAAATAACCAAGAACAACTTAGAATAATAATAAAAATAACCTAGGTTGAAATAGCCTAGAATAACCAAAAATTGCCTAGTGTAGAATAGTTTACAACAACTATGGGTGGAATAATTTTGAATAAATGAGGATGGAATAGCCTAAAATAATTGAAAATAACATAGGATACAATAGCTTAAAATAATTTAAATTGGAATTATTTATAATAGCCAAAAACAACCTAAGGTAGAATAACCTTTTGTGAAATAGACTTTGAATAATTGAAAATAACTTAGGGTAAAATAATTTAAAATAACTTAAAGTGGAATGGCTTATAATAGAGAAAAATAACCTAGGGTAAAATAGTTTAAAATAGCCAAAATTAGAATAGCCTAAAATAATCTAGAATAGATTAAACCACTAGAAAAAAAAGTCTTTTTTGACTTGTCATTTACTATTTAAAGTGTTGTTTGCAACGATTTTAGTTGCATTTGTGACTACGTTTACAACTAAAATAGTCACAAATGACACTTGTAGTAGCAAAGGATGTCAAAAAAAAAAGTTTTTATTCAAGTGAAGTGGAATAACCAAGAATAGCCTAAGGTGAAATAACCTAGTAGATAGCTAAAAATAACCTAAAATAGCTTAAGGTGAAATAGCCTAGGACTAGTCTATGAATAGCCCAAGGCTATAATAACTTAAAATAGCTTAAGCTTTAATAATATAGAATAACCTAGTGCTAAGATACACTAGCCTAGGAATAATTCACAACTAACCTATGGTACCCTAAATATCACTAGGATAGCCTACACTAGCCTAAGAATAACATAGGACTAGTCTATAAATATGGTAGCCTTGGAATAGCTACGATTAGCTTAACATCCTAGCTTATGGTAGTTAGGAATAGCCTAGGAATGGTTTAGAATATCTTAGCTAAATGTGAATGGCTCATACTGAGCTAACTACCGTGGTTAGCTATGGGACAGGAACACAGGGTGATTTCCTGTCCACCCATCATCCATCCTGCACGGTGTGCTGGTGGCTGCTGGTTGATTCTGGCAGATGAATGGGAGAGGACCATCAACACAGGTGATTTCATCATTTGGGGGTTCCTTGGCCTGCAGCTCAAGGACCCTTGATCTGGTTTTCCTTGAGTTAAATATGATGATCTCTAACCCACAAAGGTCCCGGCATCCAATTTTGACTGCAAGTCGGGCTTTGCCTGCCCATGTTCAGGCAGTTCCTCTAGGCTTGAAGGCATAGCTTAAAAAAGTGTGGCTTAGCTATGGCATACGCCTCCCTAAAAGGTCTGGCTAGAGTTGGTGCAAGTGCCTTAACTTTTGACTCATGCAGTCTGGAAGTTTAGGGTAAAGACAGAGGCGGTGAGCTTTATTTAGAATAAGGGCCCCAAGTGTGAAGTGGAGCTGATTCCAGTTGAGCTCAAGGCGAAGGGCTTTACCAAGCATAAAGACCTGCTCTGAGTTTTTTTTCATGATAAATGGGGGGGGGGGGTACTCAATGGGTATCATGAGGGAAAATTAACAAAAAATGGGGGTAGTGCAATTCTGAAAACAGAATTTGGCTTCACACAAAATATGCAGGGTTAACATGCCCTCCAATTACATACTAAAACAAATGGGAGCAGGTCTTGGGGTTTTCTACGGAATATTGTTTTTGGTCCTAGGGGTTTAAGTAGTTGCATACTTCTGGCATGTTTATGCAATATCAAGTAAAAGTGCAGCACGTGGAGGACATTCAGGTAGATTAGTGCCTAGGGGTAAGAGCATCCACACCACTGCTTAGTATGTGACCCTGCAAAAATATTTCTCATATCCAAATTTAGTTATTTACTTCTTTTCAACCCCACCCATAAAATTGAAACTGGGACTGCAAATAGGTGGGAACTATTAATAGCAAACCAGCTGGACCAATTATTATGTTTGGCCAATCAAAAACAGGGAGCAGCAGACAGGTCATATTTATTACACTCTTCTGTAGCATGCGCACAACTTTGCTATGCCTTTTACTGGCCTCAGCAATGACAGCAAATTTGCAGGAGCAAAACCATTTTCCGGAGCTAAACCAACATATTTTGACTTTTCTTCATCCAATTTTAATGTGGAGGGTCACAAACTGAGCACCAATGGGGATGCTTTGTTCCTAAGATCATCTCCACTGGTGCTCAGTATGTGACTGCAGACAGTAAAATTTATTGTGGAAAAGTCAAAATGTGCCAGTTTAGCTCAGGAAATTTGGTTTTTCTGCCGTGGCTGGTCAAAGGCACAACACGGTTGTGTACCTTCAAAAAAAGAGTGTAATAAATTGGACCTGACTGCAGCTCAGTACTTCTAATTGGTGATTGTAATTATTGGTCCAAGTGGTTTGCTATTAGTAGTTCCCATATACATGCACTTCCAGTTACAGTTTTATTAGTGGGGATGCCAAAAAAAATACAGCTAAACTTAGACATTTAATTTTATTATCCAGAGTGACTTACTGAGCACGGGTGGAAATGCTCTAAGGCTACATAGCTAGGTAGTTTGGAGGTTCAAATCTCAACTGGACCCCCTTCTCCTCATGCTGTGTGAGCCCTGAGGACAGTGAGCTACCCTAGTGGTTAGGGTTTTGAGCCTGTAGCCAGAGTTTCCCATACACCGCCCCCGCCCCCCCCCCCCCCCCCCCCCACGGCACAAACCCAACAAAAAGCGCAACAAAAAAAAGACAAAC